>JAEEGI010000719.1_pt1 | contig 91350 bp, 47 predicted proteins | sample 8958751 | NCBI WGS metagenome assembly JAEEGI01 (sample SAMN16246545, study PRJNA631951) | gut metagenome | biome: gut microbiome; feature: rumen; material: KS-attached | host: Bos | place: Iran: Karaj | collected 2018-10 | reverse complement strand
TCACGCTGAGCTGGGCCGGAACGGAGATCTCCGTTGCCGTGACAGGCGTGAAGTCGAACACTTTCACGCTGCGGTCGCCACTGGCAATGGCAAGGTTCAGCAGGTCGCATGCCTCGCCGTATGTGAGAGTGCTGACGGTTTTGCTCGTCTTGGCAACAGTGATGGTTGCGGCACCGTCCTCAAACGCCTCAAACACAGGCTCGCTGCTGTCAATGCTCCATGCGCGGTTGGTCACGGTTCTGGAAGGAACGTTGGCCTCGCCATCCTTAATGGCATGCAGCGACTGCAGGCGGGTGTGTGCAGCCCCGTCTTCGACAACCTCGTCCCATGCCGGAACCTCATAGGTCAGGCCATTGTAGGCGAACTTGATAGCGGGGAAGCGGTGGTTGATAATCTCACGGGCCTCATAAAGGTCCATGGGGAAGCGCTGGACAATCTTCACCTGCCTCTCATAATCGGTAGTGGGAACCACCTCACCGGTAACATAGGCGCGGAAGGGATTGTTGAAAGTGTTATAGTCCTCCACCGTGCCATTTAAGTAGTTGAAGTAGTTTCCGCGTTCGGCCATACCAAAGAGGGACTGTCTGTAGTTATACCTCGAGGCAGTCGTGCTACTCAGGAAATTGAAGTTGTCGCTGTCTTCAATGCTCAGTCCCTTCAACACTTCCGCATCCTCTGCGCTGAAGACGATGTCCTTGCCAGTGAGGCACCAATTGTCGCCAAACTCCTTATAGGCCTCGCCGGGCATGCTGATGATATACGGCACATTTGCCTCAATTGCATCCGGATAGTCGAAGTAGAGGGTATGGAACTCCTCACCGTAGTACTTGCGCAGCCAGAAGTTCTTGTCCTGATCGCCCTCGTAGCGGAAGAAGTCGATGTCAACGTTCTGTGCCCCGTTGGTAATCTTCTCCACCGTGAAGGGCAGGCAGATTGTCGACCAGGCACGCTCGTTCTCGTTGCCCTCGAAGCCCTTTGCGAACTGACGGGTGTAGGAAACCTTGCCGGCATGGAAGGAAATGGGTACAAAGGCACCATTGTTGTCATTGAACGTGATGTTGTTTGCTGCCTCGCCGTTAATGACGATGTTCTTGCCTGTTGTCGAAGACATTCTGTTGACTCCAGCTTGGTCACTGAAGTAATAGAGGCAGTTAGGGTTGTTGTTGGGATTGATGGTCACATAGCTGCTTGCAGTCCAGCCAACGAAACTTACAGCCACAGCTTCTGACTCGACGTTGTATGTTTTGGGAGACCACCTAGATCCACTCGGGAAAGCTTCTGCGTGCAACTTGCCATTCTTGTCCCACCACATTACACCTCGAGTAATAGTAAACTTCTTATTTCCAATAGAATACTGGGTGCCATCTTTAGTATAGCACACATAAGGCCTAATGGTGTTGCCATAAGTAAGTCCCTCATCATATTGATCATATTCGTCGGCATATTTCAGCTCGGCAATATCAAGTTTTACACTGCCTTTTGCCGGAATACGCACAGGATAGATATTACTTCCATATTTCACAGAGCCATTATGTGCGACGACACCTGTTTGCGACATCACGGTGAGAATGTCAGCATATTCTGAATTACTGCTATTGTAAACCTCTATATATCCCGACAGCTCATTGCCATAAAGGTAGCTGCCGTCAGTATTGTCAATATGCCAAGTTAAACTCAAGATATTGGTTGGGGAGACAGGATTCGGATTGACGGTATAGTTATAGGTGTAGTCCGTCTTTCCAAGGTCTCTGTTGTACAGGATGAGCTTTCCGTCTTCCGAACCTGTATAGAAGTCCATGTCGAGATAGCCCGTACTCCTGGCAGGAATAATCATTCCCTTGTTATCTTGCAGGATCTCATCATCTTTATCGCGGATGACATTGCGATAGAGATTGTAGACCCTCTTCACTTTAGTGAAAGAGTTGTTCTTCACATGGAACCTGATACCTGTTCTCCAGCCGTCTGCACACTGGCCGAACAGTTCTACACTTTCAAACTCAATGGCCTTTTCCAGCGAAACGGTCATCTTGTTATCGGCGATAGTGGCCTTGACGTGGGCATAGTCATAGGATCCATTCTCCTGAGAGATATGGAAGATGCCGTCGGAAGAATCCGTGGCTTTGCTACGATGAATGAAATAGTATTCACCATCAGGCAGGTCGATGCCCTTCAGGTCATAGTAGGCCTTTGCATTACTTGTATTGGTGATGACAACCTCCTGCGAACCGAAGTTGCCCACGTAGTTGTAGTCCTTGTCAAAGATGGCGATCTCCGTGTCGAAGTGGCGACTGTAATTGGAGTTTGAAAGATCTGTGAAATTCTCCAGGTAGGTTCTGATCTGAAGTTTCTGGAAGCTGTATTTGCCGTCAGTGCCTTTGTTTACGCTGTATGAAGTGGTCAGCAACTTGTCAGTGCTATCCGCATTCAGCGTTCCATTGAAGAACGACAGTGTTCTCAAGCGAAGAGAAAAATCGTCAACGCTCTTATAGGGCTCATAATCGTTGGGGTCATAGTCAGGATTGCGGTCATACTTTGCATCGGGACGGAAACCGAAAACACCATACATGGCGTTGGAGAAACCACGGTTCGTGGGATAGTTGTTTGAATTCAGCGGCGAGAGGAGGAAATATCCGTCAGCCTGTCCGCCCCATCCCCAGTTGATGTGGAAGAAACCATCGTAGCCGTATCCGTCAACGATGAAGGTGTGTCCCCATTCAGGGTTGCTTCCTGTAAGAATTACTGGAAGACCTTGTCTGATATCATTGTAGATAAAATTTTCAAACTCGTAAGGCGACATGTCACTTCTGGCAATACGAGTTGACAATGTATAGCCAAAATATTTTGGAAATACAGTAGGTATATTACTAGACGAGGATGAGGTTGCATGCTCATGAGTGAACCTCGCCTTCATGGCTTGAAGAATGTACAACGTGAGCGTAGCCACTTCATTAGCCTGTTCACTGGTATAGGAGGAATAGGTAAAATCGTCCTGCATTAGGTCGAAGTTAAACTCTCTTATTGGAAGCTCTGGGAATGTACCCTCATAAAAGGCCGCGTTCATCGTGTAAGCAGGAATCTTCTTCGTCATGTGGAGGTACTTCCAATAATACACCATCTGGCTCAGGCAGCAGATGCCACAGCCCTGAGGCGGTTTTTCGGTGTTACCCTTGTTGTGATTTGGAAGCAAGTCGTTCCATGGGGCGCCCTGAGCCCACTTTGACGTCGTCAAGGGGGCAATCGGCTTGCGACCTGTCGACATAGCTTTGCGAGGCCCGTTCGAACTCGATATCGTTGCCACAGCCTCCGTAATGCCTTTCTCGTCAAGTTCCTGCAGTTGCTCTGTGAATCCGTCGAGCAGTTCCTGAAGCATTTCAGGCATGTTGTTCACATCGATGGAACCATTGTCGGCATATCCGAGGATCTCCTCCGAGCGGTCGTCACCAGAAACGATGACGAAGCCCTTGTTGTTTTCTGCATTAAAAATATAATAAGGAGCAGAGCCATTGTTGCCCATCGCCTTGCGCGGGGTGGCAGGTGTTTGAAGCGCAGCCTGCGGGTTGATGCCCCGCATGAAGTCCTTAGCCTTCTGCATGGCGGCGGTGCGCCCGATGGGGTTAGCCATAGCCACGATGGTAGCCAAGGCCAGTACCGTTGTCAGTAGAAGCTTTTTCATTTTCTCTTGATAATTATTTAGTGATTACAATTAAAGGTATGATAGTTTGATAAATGAATGTTTCTTGTTGAGAGTCTCCTCATCCTTCTTCATGACACGAGAAGAGAGGTTTCAAGTCGCAAAGAAGAACGGGGAGATCTCAAATTGTTTTATGCAATCAATTTTCCCAAATATAGCTCTCTTCTTTATCCTCCCAGTTGCTGTTAAGTATTATAAAGAGAGCTGCCGTGTAGCAGCCCTCTTTTGGGAATAGATTACTTACTTCATCACGACCTTCTTGCCGTTGACGATGTAGATGCCCTTCGTGGTGTTCTCTACCTTGCGGCCCTGGATGTCGTAGATGTTACCAGCATTCTGCTCGTCGCCATTGACAAGGAGGATGCCGTCCGTGACATCATCTTCCAAGGTGATAATGGCTTTTGCCCCGCCAGAGCCAAGCGACTTCGGCATCTCAAGGTATGCACGTCCTGCAGAGAGTTGAAGGTTTGTTACCTTAATAAACTGATTCGGATAACTTGGATGGTCAAGGACGTAGTAGTTGTAGTCTTTATTTGCCTCAACGATGGATCCCATCTGAGTGAGTTCCAAGACACCCTTCATCATATTGTTGTCTGCAATAAGGTCGGCCTTGTCGCTGACGCCCACGGGAGGCATGAAGATATAGCCGCTGCCGCCCGTGCTAGTGGTCATCATGACCAATCCGAAACCTGCAGGAATCGTCGAGGTCTCGCGGTCTCTTGCCGGGGACAGCGTCAGGGACGTCGGGTTGTTGTTCCTGGCCTTGTCAATCCAGTACATCCAAACGACTCCTGGTTCCGACCAGCCCGTTCCATTGAACTGGCGGGTAGTGAAGGGCACGTCGCTGCAGAAGGACTCGAACTTCTTCGTGGCGCTTACGAGGGTAGCGAAGATGAACTCATTCCAGATCGGGTTGCTCTCACGATAGGCCTTCACGGTCTTTGCGGGAACATATACGGCGCACATGCTCTTGTTCACGCTGGCAAACGGATCGCCTTCCAGCACGGGAGGCATTTCGCTTTCGAAGGCCACCTTGTTCAGCATCGGGCATCCGTTGAAGGCGGCATCCTTGATTGCCGTTACGCCGGCAGGAATGTTGACTGCCTTCAGTGCCGGGTTGCTGCAATAGGTGGCTGCGCCAATTTCACTCACCGTGAAGGTATGCCCGGCATTGACGCCTCCTGTCACGCTGAGCTGGGCCGGAACGGAGATCTCCGTTGCCGTGACAGGCGTGAAGTCGAACACCTTCACGCTGCGGTCGGCAGTAGCAACGCTCAGTCCGAGCAGGTCGGCAGCCTCGCCGTATGTCAGCGTGCTGACAGACTTGTTCGTCTTGGCAACAGTGATGGTTGCGGTACCGTCCTCAAACGCCTCAAACACAGGCTCGCTGCTGTCAATGCTCCATGCCCGGTTGGTCACGGTTCTGGAAGGAACGTTGGCCTCGCCATCCTTAATGGCATGCAGCGACTGCAGGCGGGTGTGTGCAGCCCCGTCTTCGACAACCTCGTCCCATGCCGGAACCTCATAGGTCAGACCATTGTAGGTAAACTTGATGGCTGGGAAGCGATGGTTGATAATCTCGCGGGCATCATAGAGATCCATGGGCCTGCGCTGGGCCACCTTGACAATCTTTTCTATATCGGTTGTGGGAACCACCTCACTTGTAACATAGGCGCGGAAGGGGTTGTTGAAACCATTGTAGTTCTCTGCCGTACTGTTAAGGTAGGAGAACTGGTTTCCATGTTCAGCCAAGCCGAAGAGGGACTTCTGGGGGTTATACTTCGGCGCGGTGGTAGTACCCAAGAAGTTGTAGTTGTCGCAGTTGGCAATAGCTAAACTCTTTTCCACTTCGGTGTTCTCTGCACTGAAGACAATGTCCTTGCCCGTGAGGCACCACTGGTCGCCAAACTCCTTATAGGTCTCACCCGGTACGCTGATGAGGTAGGGTTCGTTGGCCTTGAATGATGAAGGATAGTCATAATAGAGAGTGCGGAACTCCTCGCCATGGAGTTTGCGCAGCCAGAAATTCTTTTCTGTGTCACCCTCGTAGCGGAAGAAGTCGATGTCCACGCCCTGTGCTGCATTGGTAATCTTCTCCACGTTGAAAGGCAGACAGATGGTCGACCAGGCACGCGTAGCTTCATCGCCCTCAAAGCCTTTGTCGAACTGACGGGTATAGGACACCTTAGCTGCAGTAAACGACATGGGTACATAGGCAGCATAGTTGTCACTGAACGTGATGTCGGTCACAGCTGTAGTTCCCATCACAACATTTTTGGCACCGCCATTCTTCACAAGTGTCACCTCATTATCAACATCTACATAGTAGATACAGTTGGGATTGCTGTTGGCCGTGATGCTCTTCGGGGTAGCTGCACCTTGGATGCATACAGCTACAGCATTTTCAGGAACCGTAAAGTTCAAATCACTACTACTTGCCTGCGCATGCAATTTACCATTCCGATCCCACCACATCAAGCCACGCTTAATAGTAAATTTCTTATGACCAAGAGAATAGTCAATGGCTCCTAAACCATAATACACGTAAGGATCAAATGTATTGCCATAGGCAAGTCCCTCACCAAATCGATCATATTCATCGGCATAGAAGAGCTCCGCAATGTCAAGCTTCACGCTGCCCTTTGCCGGAATACGTACAGGATAAATATGGCTGCCGTATTTCTTCGAGCCATTGTGGGCAACGACACCTGTTGCCGACATCACAGTCAGAACGTCAGAGTATTCAGCATTACTACTATTATGTACTTCGACATATCCCGAAAGCTCATTGCCATAAAGGTAGCTACTCTCAGTATTGTCTATATGCCAAGATAAAGACAATATATTTTTGGGGGAGACAGGATTGGAATTGACGGTATAGTTATAGGTGTAGTCATTTTTACCGAGGTCCCTGTTACGAAGGATGAGCTTACCGTCTTCTGTACCAGGATAGAAGTCCATGTCGAAATAGCCAGTACTTCTGGCAGGAATGAACATTCCCTTGTTGTCCTGGAGAATATCATCATCTCCATCAACGACTTTGTTACGATAAAGATTATAGATCCTCTCTACTTTATTGAAAGAGTTGTTCTTAATATGGAATCTGATATTTGTTCTCCAATTGTCGGCACATTGACCTATCAGTTCAACACTTTCGAACTCTATGGAATTAACCAGCGAAACGGTCATCTTGTTATTGGCTATGACTGCCTTCACGTGGCAATAACCATAGTAGCCGTTCTCTTCCGAGATGTGGAAAATACCATCGGAAGAGGCTGCAGCCTTACTGCGGTGTACGAAGTAGTATTCGCCATCGGGCAGGTCGATGCCCTTCAGGTCATAGTAGGCAACGGCATTCTCCTTGTTTTGAATAACGACATCCTGTGAACCAAAGTTGCCCACATAGTTGTAGTTCTGGTCGAAGATGGCGATTTCCGTGTCGAAATGGCGCTTGAAATTGGTATTTACAAGATCAGTGAAATTCTCCAAGTATGTTCTGATCTGTAGTTTCTGGAAACTGTACTTGCCGTCTGCTCCCTTATTCACGCTGTAGCTCTTGAACATCAGCGAGTCACTGCCGTCGGCTTTCACGGTACCGTTGAAGAACGACAGGGTTCTCAGACGGGCAGTGAAGTTGTCAACAGTTTCATAGGGTACATAGGCATTGGGGTCGTAACCAGGATTACGATCATAGGCTGCATTGGGACGAAAACCGAAGATACCCCACATTTTGTTGGAGAAACCGCGGTTCGTTGGATAGTTGTTGGAATTCAGTGGCGAAAGGAGGAAATAGCCGTCGGCCTGTCCACCCCAACCCCAGTTGATGTGGAAGAATCCGTCATAGCTGTATCCATCTGCAATGAAGAAATGTCCCCATTCAGGATTACTACCCCCAATCATTGCAGGCATACCTTGTCTGATATCATTATAGATGAAGTTTTCAAACTCGTAGGGGGACATGTCACTTCTTAATACTTTAGGTGCCATCGTATAGCCAAAATATTTTGGGAATACAGTTGGCACGTTAGTAGACGAGGTGGAAGTAGCATGATCATGAGTAAACCTCGACTTCATGGCTTGGAGAATATACAGGGTAAGAGTGGCTATTTCTTCCCTCTGTGCACTCGTATATGAAGTATAGGTGTAATCATCCTGCATCATATCGAAATCGAATTCCCTGATAGGCAGTTCAGGGAATGTACCCTCATAGTAGTCCGTGTTCATCGTGTAAGCAGGAATGTTCCTTGTCATATGGAGGTACTTCCAGAAATACACCATCTGACTCAGACAGCAGATACCACATCCCTGAGGGGGCTTGGCGGTACTACCGCCTTTGTTGTGGTTAGGTAGTTTGTAGGTCCATGGCAAACCTTGACTCCATTTTGACGTGGTCAACGGGTCAATTGGATGACGACTTGCCGACATGGCCTTACGCGGTGCACGAGAGGCTGTCGGTGCAGGCATGGTAAGTCCTTTCTCGTCGAGCTCCTGCAGTTCCTCTGCGAAACCGTCGAGCATTTCCTGAAGCATCTCGGGCAAGTTGTCCACGTCGAGAGAGCCGTTATCTGCATATCCGAGGATTTCCTCCGAGCGGTCGTCACCTGAAACGATGACGAAGCCCTTGTTGTTTTCGGCATTAAAAATATAATAAGGAGCAGAGCCATTGTTGCCCATCGCCTTGCGCGGGGTGGCAGGTGTCTGCAGTTGTGCCTGCGGGTTGATCCCCTGCATGAAGTCCTTAGCCTTCTGCATGGCGGCGGTGCGCCCGATGGGGTTTGCCATAGCCACGATGGTAGCCACGGCCAGTACCGTTGTCAGTAGAAGCTTTTTCATTTTCTCTTTATGGTTTAATTGTTATTATTTGAATTGCAGTTTGATAGAAAAACGTTGTTTCTTTATTTGCAAGTCTCCCCGTCCTTTCATTCGTCACGGCGGCAGCGCGTGTCGTGCGGACGAGTGGAAGAACGGGGGGACTCAATGTTGACTATTTCTTAGTCTTCCCAGATATTATCGGATTCTTCTTCGTCTTCCCAGTTGCTGTTATCGCGGGCGTCACCGCCTGCCCAACTTCCGCCTGTGCCCGTTGACAGTTGTTGCATCATTCCTTCAGTGTAAACCTTCTTGAGGATTACCTCTGGCGTTACATATATCTTTTTCATAAATTCCTGTATGTTATGTTACTTAATGATATATTTCTTTCCGTTCTTGATGAAGATACCCTTGCCGGGCTGATTCACCTGAATGCCCTGTAGCGTGTACCAAGCATCGTTCTGCTCACCTTCCACCTCATGGGTTGTGATACCCGTTGTCTCGTCGGGCAAAGAGATGGTCAGTTCTCGTGCTCCTGCTGGAATATTTATCAAACCTTCAATCATAAGGAAAGCCTTGTGTGCACCAAAAGTACCTGGTTCCGTAACGGTAAGGAACTTGCCGTCGGTTAGCACAAAATACGTATAGTGTTCCGTATCCATGGCCATATCAGGATTCTCTCCACCCATTTTCGTTTCTTTAACGACTCCCTGCATGCAGTTTTCTGAAACCTGCAATTCGTCGCTGATCAAATTGTTGGGATAGAAGATGTCATATGTCTCTTTGGCAGTTCCGTTGAGAACTACTCCGAAATAGCCCGTTCTTGTCAGTGTTGTCGTTGACGGAATCTTCTTGGCTTCTGTAATCTCCGTCAGAGTGACTTTTCCATCCTTGACATTATCATATACCACATAGTAAGCTTTCACATCGCCGTCGTTCCACGCTTTGTTGGCGGTGTCGTATTGCTTGAAGGTGAATGGCAGGTCGCTGCAGAAAGTGACATACGCCTTATTCATCGTAAACTTCGACGACATCGGGAACTGCTTGTACAAGTTGTTTTTGTCTGCATATGCCTTAGCAGAATGGAGGGGTACTTCTATGATGCACTGGTCAGGTTTTGTCGCTCCTTCATCTGTTGTCGTCTCAAAAACCTGACGGTCAACACCGCTCCATGTGAATGTGGGAAGTGCGGGAGGATTCTCTCCTTTAAAAGTGATTTTCCGAAGAGCTTTACATCCGCCAAGCACTGTTCCCAGGAGTTTATTGACGTTTGCAGAGAAAGTGATTTTCTGAAGAGCAGTATTGTCCTGGAAGTTGAACTCTAAAATGTCCGTAACCGGGCATCCATCTTCAAACTCAATTTCCGTGGTATGTCCGTTCATGAAGAAGGCACCACGTCCAATCTTTGTGATTTCTTTTGGAACGATGATCTTCGTTGCTTGAACATAGTTTTTATCTTCAGCTGATCTGCTGGGCTGTCTGAATGCATAATCATCGATTTCATCAATGTTATACACTTCTCCAGATTTTCCATGCGTCATTTTAACAGGAATTTTATATTCGCCTGTAATTTTGGATACAGTTCCAGTATTCGTCGCATCCAAAATACTTACGTTGTAACTGGTGCCGTCAGGGCCAGTTTCTGTTTCAAAAACGTCTTTATACTGCAGACCTATAAGATTCTTGACCCCAATATCCTCATGTCCCACAAACTTGACCCATACAGTAGTGACATTTAATCTGGGTACATATAGACGCCTTTCGCCATAGGTAGCATAGCGCGTGACCAGTCTTGCCTTATACTCCTTATCACCAGTTTTCTCGTACTTTTGAACACGAATATGTCCATTGGTGTAGGTTCCTTTAAGAAGCCACGCATCCCAACCTGGGACGGTGTAAACCACTCCATCTGTAGCAGTACCATCTGCATTTACAATAGTAAACTGAAGCTCAGGCCAGTGATGAGTAATAGCATCTTGTGCATAAGCGCCCACCGACAGGATCATGCCTATCGCGAGCAAAAAGATTTTCTTTGTAAAAATTTTCATTGTCTTGATTAATTTTTTAATTGTTATTACTAATTATTATTGTTTGCAACTCTTGGTGCGTCTAAGCAGCTGGCTGCCGTAGGGCGCAGTTTTGTTCTCTCTTTAGGTTTGTATTATCTGGTTTTTTATTTGGTTTGTATATTGGGTTAGTTGAACTTTTGATTCCAATTCTCGGGGAGGCATCGCCTCATGAGCGACACGTCTTTAAGTTTTTTGTTATTTTTTTCGCCATAATCGATTGTAGTTTGTAAAAAACACTTATCTTTGTAGTCTCAATTCAATACCTATGTAAACAGCGCGCGACATACACATTTTGGGTGTACACACCTCCCGCGGGTAGGTACCTGCGCGCGTTGAAGTACATAATCCCTGCAAAATTATCCTTTTTCTATGAAATTTCAAAATTAAAAGGGGTAAACCCCATCTTTTTATTGTTTTTTAACAAATCCGTTAACATTAGAGCCATTGAAGGGTTCTTTCTCCAAGCCTCTCCCCCCGCCCTCCTTATGGGTCGCTGCGCGAGAAATCTTTCAAAAATCTAATAAGAAAATCATTCAACATTTATACATGTGTACTTTGATAATTTGGGGGCTATTTACAATTTGGCACCAAACTATTTTTCATCAAGAATTAGAGAATTTGAGAATATTCCACAAGCCAAATGAATTGACAAGAATTCGTCGCAGCGACGAGAATGGCAGAGAGGAAACAGGAAATTGCCTGCAATTTCTTCTTAAATTCTTACTCTTTCCCACTCACACTAAGAAAAAAATCTCTAATTCTGACCATAATAACCATAGGGTCTATAAGTATATCATACAATTTTTCGTCATTTCTATTTCACATTACACTCGATCACGTGAAATGCTTTTATACAAAGGTGTTTCAAGGAGTGTAATAGACTTTTTCTCTTCCACCTCTCTTACACTTTTTCTAAAGCGTAAATTTCGAGTCGAAAAGCGTACATCCCCTAATTAGAAAGCATATATACCCAAAGTCGGAAAGCATACTTTCCCGAGTTGGAAAGCATTGCTTTGGGAGCCGTAAAGCATTGCTTTGGGAGAGGAAAAGCATTGACTTTAGACGCTCAAAGCATTGCTTTTAGATGCTCAGAGCATTGACCTTAAACACTCAGAGCATTGCTTTAGAGGTTACAGAGCATTGCTTTAGATGCTACGGAGCATTGTTCCAGAGGTTACAGAGCATTGCTCTATATAGGTACGGAGCACTGCTCTATATGGTACGGAGCACTGCTCCCTATGGTACAGAGTACTGCTTTTACTGAAAAAACGGATGGGGAAGAGCCCCCTAAGGGACCTTACACTTGCGAAGCACTTTAAAGGTGTAAGATGAGTGTAATAGAAAAAGTCTATTACACCTTCTGAAACCATAATAAATAAAGGCGGTTTGAAAGATTTAGTGTAAATGGAATAGAATTTTAGAAAAAATTCTAGGAAGTTATATAGAATTTGACCCTGAAAATGTAGGGACGCGGCGTGCCGCGTTACTGGAGCAAGGATCGCTACTCCTCCATAACGTGGCAAAGGTGGGTAGGCGAGCTATGCGAGGGAATCGCCGCGTCCCTACATCTTTACATCAATATAAGGTCAAAAAGCATATAATCACCAAAATTAAAAACGAATTTTAATGAGATTCTCTTAAGATTTTGAGGAGCAGTTCGACGACCCATGAGTTCCCTAACATTTTAATTCATGACTAATTCATGGCAATTCATGTTAACCAAAGAACTCTTTTTTCTTTAAACATGAATACCCATGAACTATACATCCTATCAGCTATCATAAGTTTTTAATAAATCAACATTAGGAAGTTATTCTAAACTTCCTTTGCGTCTCTAAAAACGGTCACAGGTCACAGGTGTGACCATGTGACCTCTCGGCCACAAAGGGGGGATGAAGACCCCAAATGCAGAATGCAAACAAGAGGTTGGTTTGCTTTACTATTTGTCATAAAACAGCAAATATTTTAATCAAAATGTCAAATACAAATGGTCACACTATTTGAACACAAAATGATAAGGAAAATAGTAATATATAGTTAAAGTGTTGATTATCAAGTATTTACTGCCTTTTTGTGCTTCCACTTGGCAGAAAGGGTACATGGTCACACGTGTGACCTGTGACCGTTGTAGAGAATCATTTGGAAAACACGCATGATATTTCAACAATTATTTTACCGACGTTTCGCAAGCTCAGTTCGGCTTTCTTTCTCCGATAAACTACGAAAACGCCATCCTTCGGGATGTCGAGCGGCCGCTTTAAGAGCGAAGCGGGGAAAGAATGAACCATGAATTGTTCTCCCACCCCATAACACAATAGTTGTTGTTCTTGTTGTTCTAGTTGTTTTCAATTAAAGACAACCAAAACCACTTTTAACAACTGACAGAAAGCAAAGCCACGAAGTAACAATCAGTTTAGATCTGTGTGAGATTTCACCCAACCAACGTCCTTATTTTATCTACGAAATCTGCCATTGCGAAAAAATTCGCAACGAAAAATTTCGCATATGCAGAATCCCTTTAAATACGGAATATTTACGACGATAATTACTACGCTGACCCCATACAGTTCTGAGTCATATTGCTAGCAAAAAAGCATAGAATAATATGCAGATGATTCGAGGTAATTAATGTTGAAAAAAGAGAGCAAGATCATCCTCGATTCATGGAGTCTTAATGCACTGGAATACAAAAAGTTGTCACTAGTTTTCTTTGTTGTCTTCCACACCCCATTTTGCATGAAATAAAAGCGACTTTTGCAAGAATATACAACCCGTCATTCGGTAGGGCCAAAAGATGCTTTTCGCCCTCATAAACGGTCTCCCAAAAGCCCTAATGTTAACGGGGTTGTTAAAAAACAATAAAAAGACAGAGTTTGCCGCTATTAATTTTGAAAATTCATATAAAAAGGATAATTTTGCACGGATTATGTACTTCAACGCGCGCAGGTACCTACCTACCCGCGGGAGGTGTGTAGACTTTTTACAGTATTTATGCACCTATTAGACTGTTTAGTGATTGAGACTACAAAGATAAGTGTTTTTTACAAACTACAATCGATTATGGCGAAAAAAATAACAAAAATCTTAAAGACGTGTCGCTCATGAGGCGATGCCTCCCCGAGAATTGGAATCGAGAGTTCAACTAACCCAATATACAAACCAAATATATAAACCCCAAGAATACAAACCTAAAGAGAGAACAAACCGCGCTCTACGGCAGCCAGCTGCTGAGACGCACCAAGAGTTGCAAACAATTATAGTATAAACAATAAAAACAAAACAAGACAATGAGAAAAAAAGACTACAAAAAACCAAGCATGATTGTTCATGTCATTTCTAGCCAACTACTTGATGACATCATTGTAAATGTAAGTGGTGGTGAAGGCAATGAGCCAGCTGATCCTGGTACAGCAGAAGCAAGGGAGAATGACTTTGATGAAGATTACTCCTACAGTGTCTGGGAAGATTAACGTTTCCCTAGTGTTAATTAAACCTATTTGAAAATCAAAAAAACGAAGAAAACAAATGAAACAGTTATTTACATTATTCTTGATGGCACTTGCCATTCCGATGAATGGTCTGGCACAAAATGAACATTTGTTCCCTGAAGTTACGTTTACTTATAACGGGGAAACCTACACTATTCCTGCATGGGATGCTAAAGGTAATCTTGGTGAACGTGTCCAAAGTACATTCGAGACGACAACTCCTCAAGAAGAAACTGGGGATGATGGAGGCCTTCCTTCTGACAACCCACTTCCTGGAGGAGGAGAGAACCCCTATTCTCGTTCTACAAAGGTGCCATATAAAGGCATTCTTGTTGCTACAGGATGCGCACTGAATAGTTCTGGACTGCCCGTTGGTGGTTTCACGGGAGCTATCACGGTGAATGGTTATGAATATGCCGATGCTGCCGCTGTGAAGTATATTGATGTATTTCCCAGCATGGAGGCCACATTGGGTAACGAGTTACTTTTCTCGACCGATAAAATTACAGGTGACACATATACAGTACCTATAGAAGTTGAACCATTCGCTCAAGATTCTAAGGCTTCAAAATATGACATCACAGAAATTGGACAAGGAGCATATGCTAATAAAAGTTGTTCTACTTCCGACCTTGATGTTTATATGCAGGCCACGAAAGTTACTATCCCTAAAGGGATTGTGACCATGGGGAAATATGCTTTTTATGCTAATGCTCTTATGACGGAGATTATTTTAAAAGATAATATTTCGGAAATCAAAGTTTTTCCAGAGGGCGCTTTCTATGATTGTGTACGATTGAGATCTGCTTACTTCCCTGGAACATTGGAGCGTGTGGAATCTCACGCCTTTGGAGGATGCAAAGTGTTAAGATTACTTTTCCTATACCCAGAGAACTCACCAGAAATAGCTAATGATGCATTCTTAAAGTATGAAGGCTCAACCTCAACTGATTTGAAGACAGAGGATTGTGTGGGTTGGGTCCCCAATGGTACCGAGATGTCAGCTGCTCATGACAAAATCCGTCGTTATAGGAAAGGAGATTATGGCTCTATATGGGAAAAGTTTCCTTTCAGGATGCCAATAACTTTTCCTGAAAGTGGTATTACTTCTTTTTATAGCGATCAGTATATTTGTTTCCATGAACCTAATATCATTACGAGTGGTGATGGAGCTAATTCATGGAAAGTAAGAGAAGATATAGCAATAGGTTATGTGCCAAATAAGGATGCTACAGGTGGTCAAAATCCTACTGCCACTGAGGGAGGTTATAAACTTCGAATGTATTGGATGAATACAAAGGCCCAAAGTCCTTTAGCAGTAAGAAACCAAGGATTGTTAATTAAAAAAACAGGTAATGCTGCGAGCTTATGGTTTCCGGCATGTACGGATGCAGGTATAAGTGTGAAACCCCAAAACTCAACAGCAATTACCCGAAAATATAATTTTCAAGAATACCAAGATTATGACCTGTTGAAAGGCACTGTGGCAGAGGAAGGTGTAAATATGACAACCCTCTTAGAAAACACAGCGAATTTCTATTTGCTCCTCAAGGGAGGAAAGTTTGTTCTTAGTGGTGAGGGAACTTTGCCAAAATATAAAGCATATATGGAATTACCAAAGACTTATTTCCAGGGACGTCTCGAAGCGAAAGACTTTGAAATTACCTTTGGCGATGAGGAAGGTGACACAGATGGTATCGAAGGAATTGAGAATAGCAAAAAGACAATTGAAAATGATGTAGTGTATGACCTGCAAGGACGTGTCGTTTCAACAAAGGGCATGGGTAATTTGCAGAAGGGTATCTACGTCATGAATGGCAAGAAATTTATCTTGAAATAAAATGATGTTTAACTAAAAAGATTGAATAGAAATGAAAAGAACTTTATTGACCTTGGCCGCACTCGCCATGATGCTTACCGGTATGGCTAACCCCATCGGAAAGCAGGCAGCCCTGACCGTGGCCAAAAACTTTATGAAAGAGGTAAACCCTGCAGCCGTCTTGCAGACAGCAGCGGTGCGCCATGCTCCTGGTTTGAACAATACAGGTGAGACGCAACCTTATTATGTGTTTAATGCTGAGAACAAAAAGGGATTCGTCATCATTGCAGGTGATGACCGCTCAGAAGAAATCCTTGGTTATAGCGATGAGGGATATTTTGATAGCGAGAATGTACCTGAAGCTCTTGCTGAAATGCTAAAGGGTTTCGTGAATGATTTAGCAACCCTTGATGACCTTGGAGTCACGGAGCCTGCCATCCCCATCAGTAAGGCCCCGCGAAAAGCCGTTTCCCTTGCTCGCCACCCTGTTGCACCTCTCTTGAAGTCTATGTGGGACCAAGGTCCACCATGGTGGAATTTCACTCCAACTTATTATGATGAAGATGGCAAACTGCACCATGGCTATGTAGGTTGCCTTGGTACGGCTATGACCCAGATCATCTATTTCTGGAAATACTTGAATATACCAGAAGATGGTATACCTGCCTATACAGATCATGGAGATATTGAAGGAGGTACAAAACCGGCACTGCCATATAAAGAATTTGATTTTTCGAAACTGTATGATACGTATTCTACAAATTCTTCTGATACTTATATTGTAGAATTCCAAAAATATATCTCCTATGGACTCCGTACAAGCTTTAGTAAAGCTGGAGGTACAGTGAATAGAGCAGGAATGCCAACAAACATAAGAAAGTTCTTCGGCTATGAACATCAGGGCTTCGTTTTAATGTCGAAATGTGGTGCGGCAGAATTTGAAAACTATGTTTACAATGACCTGCAGCAGGGTTATCCTGTTTGGGTAGCAGGTAAGTCGAATCCTGGTCGTCATAGCTTTGTTCTTGACGGCTATAGCTTTGAGGATTTCTTCCATGTGAACTGGGGTTGGTCAGGAATGGGTAACGGCTACTTTAGGCTTGCTCCCCTGAACTCTTGGAACACTTCACATCCCATGAGTTGGGGTAACCACTTGTATGGAATGTTCGGCATTCGTCCTAATGATGGTAATCATGCTGATTATAAAGCATATGTTCCTAACGAGATAGCTTCTGCAGATCTTCAAAGCTTGTATTTTACGGATGCAGAGGGCAACAATGTTACTGCTGCCCAAACCTCTACAACGGAATTCACCTTGCCTCTGACAACTTATTTGGACAATTGGAGCAATACTATTGGAAGTTCATATAGTCGTAGCTTTGATGTTGAATTGACCGTCTATAATGCAAATATGAATATTGTTGGACATATTAAGCCTGACGATACAAATGTAAAAATTAAGCAAGCCAATATACTTCCCGTCAACTACACGCTTGGCTCAAAACTCCATAAGATGAATCTTCCTGATGGTGAGTACAAACTGGTATCTCGTAGTCGTGTAGCTGGCCAGAATATCTACTATTTTGACCGTGCTAAAGGTAAGTATGCTTATGTAAAGATGGTGAAGGCTGGTTCAAAGATTACGCTTTCCTTGGTTGAAACTTACACTATTACTGGTAGTGAGATCATAGGCCAAATAAGGTCGGGCTATAAGCCTACTCTTCGAGTGCATTTTACGAGCAATTCGTTCTCGAAGGTTGAACACACGTTGACCTTGTATAAAGATGGGCAAACCAATACAGGCGTGTGCGAAGTCCGCATGTTAGACTTGGCTCCTATGTGCAGCGGATACTTGGACTTTGGATTCTTTGCTGACGAAGATACAAAACAACATACTTTGTATCTTGTAAATAAGGATTGGACAAGTACTTTTGATTTAGATGAAAATATTCAGACAGGAACGAGAATTCTCTCAAAGAAGTATACTTCAAATACAGGCGATGCCGTAACACCTAATCTTAAGTTCAATTGGTATGCGGAGAATGCTCCTGGTGATACATATAGAAAATATGTAAGTTACGTTGGCTATAAGACTTTCCCCGTTATTTATGGTAACGAGATGCGCGGCTACGTAGAAATCGAGAATCATGGATCAGAAGATTATTCAGACATGTTTACCGCTCAGGTGTATGTGGGTAATTCTTATTATAATAATGGTTATAAGTATGTAAGTACTACTAAAGCCTTGACAATTCCTGCTGGAGGTTCTGCAAAGATTGATCTTGCGGATATTGATTATAGTGACTTATATGATGTATTTAAGAATGGATTCCCCAATGATTATATTATCAGTTTCTCCTTATATGACGGAACACGGTATAATCAGGAGAACGGTGATTTGAGTCCGATTGATACTCACGAATGGATTTTTAGAACAGGAGCTTATTTATGGTGGGATAAGAATGGTAAGATGACGGCAACGACATCGATGAGTAGTATTCCTGAGAATGCTGTTGCTGTAAGCTTCATATCGAAAAATCCAAGTACGAAATTATCTCCCAACAGCAATCGTAATACTGTTTACTATTTCAGTTCAGCAAATAATGCAAGGAATTATTTGAATGACTACACAAATCGCAATGTTGTTACTGGAAGTTTGACAGGAGCAAAGACAGCCGCAAATGCTGTGGTATTTATCGATGAGAAAGATGCTTATGTTCCTTATGGCTTTACAGCACAAAAAGGTGTGAGCTATACCCGTAATTTCGAATATGGATCTGAGAGAAACGGTGGCAGTGGTTGGACGACCATCTGTTTGCCATTCAAGGTTGAATCCATCAAGAATGGCAACACCGTAATAGATTGGTTCCATTCCTATACGGACAGAAATAAAAATTTCTGGGTAAATCAGTTCTATGGTGAGGACTTTATGACGAGTCTTTACAACTACACAGATGAAATCGCTGCTAATACCCCGTACATTTTAGCAATGCCGGGAGACAGTTGGGGCGAACAGTGGAGCCTGACCAACAAGAATATCACATTCAGTGCTGGCGCCAATGCAAAAGTGTATGGTGGTTACAACATTGATGATGGTATGGCTATCTTAGATGCTGCAAATCAGAACTTTGTTAGTGCTGCAGTGGCTTATCGTGAGATTCAAAAGGGTAAGACAGTATATAGCATGGAGAACCCAGGTAATGACTTCATTTACGTGTCCAATCCTAACTTAAAGTCATTCCGTGGTTACATCACAAAAGAAACTCCTGCTTCAATGGCCAACATTCAAAGTATTGCAGTCATAAATCTTGGAGAAAATGAGTTTGAAGGTGGTGAAACTGATGGCATCCGATTAATTGACAATTCACAATTCACAATTGACAATAATGTGGTCTACGACCTGCAGGGACGCGTGGTTTCTTCTACCGGCCTGAAGGCTTTGCCTAAGGGCATGTACATCATGAACGGCAAGAAGTTCGTGATTAAATAGGAGCCCTACCCCGACCCTCCCCAGTAGGGAGGGAGAATAAAGGTACTTAAAAAAGTGGGAGTCCCATCCTGTCTGGGTGGGACTCCTTTTTAGGAACAGATAGACTCATGAACTTTTCTAAAACAAAAGCAAGATGAGGAAAAAGACATTACAACGAATGCTTCTGCTTGCAGCCACGCAGGTTTTGGCTCTAGGGGTAAATGCGGATGACATTAAAAATGTTACTGCAAACAATATCACAAGTAGTTCAGCAGAAATCAACTGGGACGCAGCTAGTGGTGACACAAAGTGGAATGTGCGCTATAAGCCCGTTGCTGAAGGTGCGAAAGTCTCTATCACATTGACAGCGGGTGATGTATGGGGTGATGGTTCTGGCTACCAGATGTTGCTTGATGCTGATGCGAAAGCCTATGGAACTATTATTCCCCAGAGTGGCAATCTAACTGAAAGTGGCGATGCTGATGAAAGTGTCTATGCAGAGTTTGAATATAAGATTCCTGAACAGGCCGACGGGTCGCTTACAACTACAAATATTGTAGTAAATAACAGTGTCACAATCTCTATTCCTGCAGGAAAGTATGACTGGTGCGTCACAAATCCCAATCCAGGAAAAAAGATGTGGATTGTCACGGGTAATGGTCGGAAGAATGACTACTTCTTCGAACCAGGCAAACACTATGAGTTTGTTGTAACAAGGGCAATGATTGGAGATCAGGTGAATGTGACTATCACCGAAAGTCCTATTGACGACGAGGAAGGTTGGACCTATGTCAATGATGCCGCATCCAATTCCGTCTGCATTGGCAATCTGAAAGCGGAGACCATGTATATGGTGCAGGTGCAGGCTTTGGGAGACGATTCATGGACCCCCTATGCCTATTTCACAACTTTAAGCATGAAGGCAATGCCCATTCAGGTGAAGGCAACGGACATCACTGGCCACTCTGCGGAAATCAGTTGGTTGGCAAGGGGCGCAGAGGAAAAATGGAACCTGCGCTATAGGAAGAATGTGGGCGTCGACTACTATGACTTTGAGGACGGCATGCCAGAAGGATGGACAGCCATTGACAACGACGGTGACGGACTGACCTGGAAGCTGTGGACGGCAGAGGGAGCAAAGGAGGGATTGTGGCATAGTGGCACATACTGTATGATGTCTGAAAGCTACAATCCTGATGAGGAGAATGGTGGATTGGATCCTGATAACTGGCTCGTTTCACCACAGTTTGAGCTTGGTGGTTCACTGAGTTTCTGGATGCGTTCTGCCGTTGCAGATTATCCCGACAACTTCGCAGTTTACTTGTCAACAACCGGCAGCTCGGTTGATGATTTTGCCATAGAATTACAACCAGAGACAACGGCCGAAGGAGAATACGTGAATTACACGATTGACCTGAATGCCTACAGTGGGAAAGGATATGTAGCGTTCCGCCACTACAATAGTTCTGACATGTACTACCTGCTACTCGACGATGTGACGTTGACTGAGCCTGATGCCGTTGTTTTCCGCTGGACTACTGCTGCAGAGGTAACGAATCCTCACGTTCTGAAGGGACTAAGCCCGTCGACGAAATACGAGGTAGAGGTTCAGCCAGTATATGAAGACGGGACAACTGGTGACTGGACTCGCACGCTAGTGTTTTGGACCTTAGAGGATGATGTAGAAGCGGACGTAAACCATGACGGCACCACTAACATCGCCGATGTGACAGCACTGGTGAACATCCTGTTGGGTAAGGTTACCCCAGAGGATAATCCAGATAACTATGACTTCGATGCAGCCAATATTAATGGCGACGAGGGAATCACTATCGATGACGTGACGGCGTTGGTGAATATCATCTTAGAGAAGAATCTATAAGCCCTGCAGGCAGCGTGCAAAGTGTAAAGTGCTGCAACGGGTAAAAGGGTTAAAACGCGACAGCAGCTATATACTTCACTTGAAGCGTATAGCTGCTGTTGCTTTTAGAGGTTACTGCTTGTTTTTCATCTAAAGGAAAAGCAGACTTTTCGGTGATTTGTGGAAGATTTGTTCGGTTATTTGTGGAAATCGGCTGCAGAGCAGCGAGTAAAGTACTGCGTACGGGTAAGGCTTCAATGCAGCGGGTAAAGTGCTGCACACGAGTAATTGTGGGTAAAAGAAAACAACCAAAACTACAATATTATTTATGAATAATTCACGACTAATTTATGGGCATTCGTGTTAAAGAAAAAGTTGTCATAGTTGTTATAGTTGTCTTCAATTGAAAACAACACGGACAACAAGAACCGCTCGGCGACGTAGGAGACGCTTTCATAGCATTCGCGGAGAAAGAACATAATTGTTTATGAAAAATTCACGACTAATTTATGGACATTCGTGTTAAAGAAAAATCCTCTTGCTTTATAAGCGAGCAAGTTCGAATTCTTCGTCTCGAAACCCTGCTTTATAGCCGCCCCTTATCAAGGGGCTCAAAATGTATTTCGCTCGATTTGCACTACCTTTGACTTCGCCGTTTCCTTACAAGGAAACTCAACTTTTCGTACTTTGACCTACGGTCGAAGGTAGGCTACATCTCGGGAGACCTTTGCTTACGCCGTTTCCTTATCAAGGAAACTCAAATCTTTTGCATTTCGCTCGATTTGCACTACCTTTGGCTTCGCCGAACTTACTCCCGTTCGGAAAAACTCAAATACATTTGGTTTTTCGCTCACTTATTCGTAACTCTGACCTACGGTCGAAGGTAGGCTGCATCTCGGAAATGAAAAGAAAAATCTTTTTTTCTTTTGCATTTCGCTCGATTTGCACTACCTTTGCACCCAGAAATCAAAAGAAAGAAGGAAATATGCTTAGGAAATGGTTGTGTGCTGTGCTCGTCACGCTGGGTTTGAGCTTGGCAGAATGCTGGTCGCAGACGACGCCTGCAAGTCAGATGGAGGCGTTGAGTCGAGGACTTGTGGTGGTGCCGGGTAAGTCGACAGGCGTGTTTGTGAGCTGGCGATTGTTGGGCACGGAGGATAGCGATGCTGTGACATTCGACGTGTTGCGCGACGGAACGCCTGTGGCAACGGATATCGCTGATGCGACGAGCTATGCCGACACGCGCGGGAATGCCAGTCATGGATATCAGGTGGTGAAGAAGGTGGACGGCGTGGCCGTCGACACCTCTGCCGTTTCGATGCCTTGGTCGCAGCCGTATATGCAACTGCACCTGAGCCGTCCTGCTGCAGGCAGCGACTGCACCTATTCGCCTAACGACTGTTCTGTTGGCGATGTCGACGGCGACGGCGAATACGAAATCTTCGTGAAGTGGGATCCTTCGAATGCGAAGGACAACTCGCAGAACGGAAAGACCGGCAATGTCTATCTGGACTGTTATCGTGTAGACTGGCATGCTGGTGGTACGGAGCAGAATGCAGAACTGTTGTGGCGTGTCGACTTGGGTGTGAACATCCGTGCCGGTGCCCACTACACACAATACATGGTGTATGACTTCGATGGCGACGGACGCGCCGAACTGATGTGTAAGACAGCACCCGGTTCGAAAGACGGACAGGGTGAATATGTGAACCAAGCGGCTTCACTGCCCGTTATCCGCAATGCCTCGAACACAGCCGACCATCGCAATAGCAACGGTCGCATCGTTGGTGGTCATGAATACCTGACGGTGTTTGAAGGCCTTACCGGTCGTGCCATCCACACCATCTACTACAACCCCAATCGTGATGCCGGCCTGGGTGGTGCCGCTACAGGCACATTCAACTGGGACGACCGTAGCGGCAAGAAGGACTATGCCGACTATGGCAACCGCGGTGAGCGCTATCTGGCTGCTGTGGCACATCTCGACGGACCCGAAGGCCGTGCCTATGGCATCTTCTCGCGTGGCTATTATACCTATGCTTTTATCTGGGCGGTGGGCTTCGATGGGAAGGAGTTGAAGCAGAAGTGGTTCCATTCGTCGAAGTCGAAGACACAATATAACGTCACCGACAGTCTTGGCAAAACCCGCACTTATACCGCTCCGAAGAGCAAGGCCGGCGAAGGTCGCAACACGATGTTTGGCAATGGCAACCATAACCTCTCGGTAGCTGATGTGGATGGCGATGGCTGCGATGAAATCGTTTGGGGATCGGCAGCACTCGACCACGATGGCACGCTGCTCTATGCCACGGGCTTCGGTCATGGTGATGCCATACATCTGGCTGACCACTGTCCTGACCGACCCGGACTGGAACTCTTCGACATCCATGAGGACAAGGGCACCTACTCCTGGGACCTGCACGATGCTGGCACGGGAGAGATCATCCATAAAGGTGGCAACAAAGGCGTTGACAACGGACGCGGCATCGCCTCGCAGCTCTCTCAAGACCATCGCGGCTCGTTCTTCAGTTCGAGTGACGATCGCAGCCAGCGAAGTGCCGTCACGGGCAACGTGTTTTCGGGAGGATCCACGTCGATGAACTTCCGCATCTACTGGGATGGAGACCTGCAGGACGAACTCCTCGACGGTACGAAGATCGACAAGTGGAACGGCAGTGGCACCACGCGCCTTTACATCAAGGGTAAGAACCCCTACGACTACGGTAACTCATCGTCGTGCAATGGAACGAAGAACACTCCGAACCTGCAGGCCGACCTCTTTGGCGACTGGCGCGAGGAGATCATCCTTTGGAACTCGGCCGATGCTGCTACGCTGAACGTGTTCACTACTGCTGAGCCCACCACCTATCGCGTTCCTACGCTGATGCACGACCATACCTATCGCATGGGTGTAGCTTGGCAGAACGTGGCCTACAACCAGCCACCACACCTAGGCTACTATCTGCCTGACCGCTATGCCCCCAGCGTGAGCTTGGTGGAAGGGTCGCCCAAAGAGCAGACCATCCTGCTTGGTCAGCCTATGCAGCCGGTGACGGTGGTGTACAATGCCAACACGCAGGCCCTGAACGTCGACTCCACGTATACTCCCAGTGAAAAGCGCCGCGGACTACTCACGACGGAGTTCACGCGTACCAATGATTATAAGCAGCGTCTGGTGACCTTCGAGGGAACACCCACCGAGTTGGGCGATTACACCATTGTTTTAAAGGCAACCACGAAGCAAGGTGACTGCGTAGGGCCACGCTACGAGCGCTTCACCATTCATGTGACCGATGAGGCCGACGGCATCGCAAACCCTTCTGAATGCCCTGCAGGCGACATAGATGTTTATGACCTGCAGGGACGGCGGCTGCCTGAAGTTAAAAAAGGAGTCTGCATCGTACGGCAGGACAATCGTGGAGCGAAACTTGTGAAGAATTAGTTAATAAGAAAAAAGAATAGACATTGAAAACATTTGAAGAACTTGGTGTCAGCGAATTGATTCGTCGCGCCATCAGCGAGTTGGGCTTTGAGCAGCCCATGCCAGTGCAGGAACAGGTGATACCGTATCTGTTAGGTACGAGCCCCACTCCCGGAGAGGAGATTTCGGAGGGAGAAAGCCCCGTCTCAGACATTCCCGATAGGGAGGGCGACCTCATTGCTTTGGCTCAGACGGGAACGGGAAAGACGGCCGCCTTTGGCATTCCCCTGTTGCAACGCCTCGACACCGAAAACCGTGAGACGCAAGCCTTGATACTCAGTCCCACGCGCGAACTGTGTCTGCAGATTTGCGACGACATTCGCGATTTCGCAAAGTATATGCCGGCAGTGAATATCGTAGCAGTCTATGGCGGAGCCAGCATCATGCAGCAGATACGTCAGTTGCGTCGTGGCGTACAGATTATCGTGGCTACACCGGGCAGACTGATTGACTTGGTGAACCGTGGTGAAGCCGACCTTAGTCAGGTTAGCCGCGTGGTGCTCGATGAGGCCGACGAGATGCTGAACATGGGATTCTCGGAGAGCATCAACGAGATTTTCGAACACCTGCCCGAGGAGCGCAATACGCTGATGTTCTCGGCAACGATGAGCCGCGAGATAGAACGCATTGCGAAGACCTATCTGCACAACCATAGAGAGATTGTCATCGGTTCGCGCAACGAGGGTGCCGAACACGTCAACCACATCTACTACCTCGTGCATGCCAAGGATAAATACCTCGCCTTGAAGCGCATCGTAGACTTCCACCCCCGCATCTTCGCCATCATCTTCTGTCGTACGAAGATAGAGACGCAGGAGATTGCCGACAAGCTCATCAAGGACGGCTACAACGCTGAAGCATTGCACGGCGACCTCTCACAAGACCAGCGTGACCTCACGATGCAGAAATTCCGCCAGCACACTGTGCAACTGCTTGTAGCAACCGATGTGGCTGCCCGTGGACTTGATGTCGATGACCTCACTCACGTCATCAACTACGGACTGCCCGACGACATTGAGAACTACACCCATCGCTCGGGTCGTACGGGTCGTGCCGGCAAGAAAGGCACCTCTATTTCTATCATTCACACGCGCGAGAAGAACAAGGTGCGCCTCATAGAGAAGGAGATTGGCAAGGAGTTTGTTGATGGAACGCTACCCACACCGCAGGAAATCTGTACGAAACAACTCTATCGAGCCATGGATAAGATTGAAAAGGTGGACGTCGATGAAGAGCAGATTGCACCCTTCATGGATGACATCAACCGCCATTTCGAATATTTTGAGAAGGAGGACATCATCAAGAAGATTGTTTCGATGACCTTCGGCCGTTTCCTCGCCTACTATGCCGATGCACCCGAGATTGAGAAACCAGTTTCTGCGAAGAGAGGTGACAAGGAGGGAAAAAGACAGGGAGGAAAGGAACAAGGAGCGAAGCGCAAGCCCGAGAAAGGCTATGAGCGATTGTTCATCAACCTCGGTAAAACCGATGGTTTTTATCCTGGCGAGCTCATGCAGATGCTCAATCGCGAACTCGGAGGCCGACAGCAAGTGGGTCACATCGACCTCTTCTCGAAGTTCAGCTATTTCGAGGTGCCGAAGCAGGATGCACAGCGCGTTATGCAACGACTCACGGGTGTAGAGTATAAAGGTCGTGAGGTGCGCTGCAATGCTGCCGACGATACACCGAAGGACGGAAGCCGTGCATCGGCAGGTGGTGCCAAGGGCAGATCGTCGGCTAGCCATGATGGTCAGCGTGGACAACGACGCACAGAAGGGCGTCGTGGAGCTTCACGCAATGCTAGAGACAAGTATCCTGCTGACTTTACAAAACCTACCAGAAAATCAAAAAAGCGCGATTTCATCGAGGATAATGGCGCAGAGACCGGTGACTGGCGCGAGTTGATGAAGCCGAAGAAATGGGACTTCAAAGACACCGAGCCCGACTTCTCGGAAGAGGGATGGGCACTCCGCAAACCACGCAAGAAGAAGTAATTCCAGTTACGACCCGGGAGTCGCCCGTGATGGTGGCTAACCTAGGTGGGACGTAACGATGCATGCATAATTTTCAGAAAAGCATGAAAATAGGAACGATTGATTTTGGCGAACGGCCGTTGTTTCTGGCACCGATGGAGGATGTCACGGATATTGGCTTCCGTATGCTCTGCAAACGGTTTGGGGCAGCTATGGTCTACACCGAGTTTGTGTCGGCCGAGGCGCTGGTGCGCTCGGTGAAATCGACGGTTAGCAAGCTCACGATCAGCGACGAGGAGCGGCCAGTGGGCATTCAAATATACGGGCGCGACGTGCCGCAGATGGTAGAGGCAGCGCGAATTGTGGAAGAAGCTCGTCCCGACGTCATCGACCTGAACTTCGGCTGTCCGGTGAAGAAGGTGGCTGGGAAAGGTGCCGGTGCGGGTATGCTACGGAATATTCCGCTGATGCTCGACATCACTCGCGAGGTGGTAAAGGCGGTGAAGACGCCCGTGACGGTGAAGACACGTCTTGGCTGGGACAAAGAGAATCTAATTATCACCGACCTGGCTGAGCAATTGCAGGACTGCGGCATACAAGCATTGACCATTCATGGTCGTACTCGTTCACAGATGTACACCGGCGAGGCTGACTGGACACTCATCGGTGAGGTGAAACGCAATCCACGCATCCATATTCCCATCATCGGTAATGGTGATATCACATCGCTCTACGAGGCCGACCTAGCCTTCGATCGATATGGCGTGGATGCAGTGATGATAGGCCGTGCCACGTTTGGCCAGCCCTGGTTGTTCAGTAGGAAGCAGCTCTCGCTCGATGAAAAGATTGATGTGTTGAAGGAACAACTGACCATCAACATCAATCGCATCAACGATATGAAAGGCAATAAGGAGGACGGACTGCGCAAGCATTCAGCAGAGTATCGTGGCATTTTGCACACGCGCCGCCACTTGGCAGCGTCGCCCGTCTTTAAGGGCATTCCCGATTTCCGACAGACACGCATCGCCATGTTGCGTGCCGAGACAGCCGAGGAACTTATCGAAATACTTGAGCAGTGTCGAGAGAGGTTGAAGTACAAGTAAAAGTGTAAGGCCCTGCGGGCGTGGAACGCTTCACGAAATTATATTGGCCCACAGATGGCACAGATTACTCAGAAAAACTCAGGGTGCTTCCAAGCAAGAAATTATTCATCGATTCCACAGATATCGCAGGAACTCTGCGGGCTTCTCAGAAAAAACTCTGTGGCTCTGCGCGAGAATGTAGGAAGTGGAGCTTGCGAAACGTTAGTAAATTTTATTTCTTTTTCCTGCTACATTCCGGGCAGATGCCTCTGACGATGTAGTTGGCAGTGTGCATCTCGTAGCCTTCGGGAATGGGGATGGGCGGAATCTCCGTGTTGTCGAGACAAAACGTGCGTCGGCATTGCTCACAATGGAAGTGTGGATGCTGGTCGTCGTCGTGGTCGTGCCCATGACTGTGGCAGAGCTCGTAGCGCAAGCCATCGCCGTCCTCGATGATATGCACGAGGTGTTTTTCTCGGAAGAGTGTGAGGGCACGGAAGATGTTCGACTTGTCGATGGTGCCGATGGCATGTTCAAGTTCGACGAGCGACATCGGTCGCATGGCCGAGGCGAGAGCCTTGACGATGACAATGCGATTGGCCGTTGGCCGGATGTCGTGAGCGTTGAGAAGTGCGGAGTAGTTCAATGGGAGTTGAGAGGTTGTTTATGTCGGCAAAGTTACGAATTAGCTGCCATACGGCAAAGCGAAAACCAAAATTTCTTTGTAGAGTAGTCAAAAAAAGTCATCTACGAGAGTGTCTGTGGTTGAAGAAGATAGCACAAGCGAGGCTCTCAACTTTGATAAAAATGCAGTTACGTAGTAACTTTTTCGCTGTTGGGTATTGCTTTTTGGAGAAAAATAATTAATTTTGCGACCAAAAGGCAAAAAACCTGTGCAGCGATGATTAGAACCCGTATAAATCGTTTGGTTGAAAAACATGGAGAGGCGCTCATCGTCACGGCGGCAGCGACGCTGCTCTTTGTGACGCTGGCTATCATCTACTGGTATTCTTACTCTAGCATTAAAAAGAGCATATCGCGCAATGCTGAAAGCGAGTTGCGTGAGAGTAGCCTGAAGGTGAATAACGTGGTGAGCGTCATGGAGCTTGCCCTTCGTAACAACGTATGGGCTGTGCCGAAGAGTGCCAACTCAATCAAGCAGGTTGAGGAGATGGTCGTACATGTGGTGGAAGACAACCTGCATGTAATGGGCTGCGGAGTTGCCTACCGGCCAGAGTTGAACAACGGACAGCAGATGGGTGTCTTTGCCTATGATGTAGTGCCTGACAGCACCGCTGTGGTCTTGTTGAGCTACATGAAGTACGACTACACAAAGCGTGAATGGTATGCGAAGGTCGTGCAGGACGAGCAGCCGCATTGGGCTGACCCCTACGTTGGCCTTACCTCACATCGCTTGTCGACAAGTTTCTCCATGCCCGTCTATGACGACCAGAATCGATTCATCGCCGTGTCGTTTGTGGATGTGGCACTCGACTGGCTGTATAAGGTTGTTCATCAGGAAGATGTTGCCCCGAACACGGCGAACCTGCTCTTATCGCATTCTGGCGAGTTGCTGGTGTGTCCCGATAAGAGTTTGCTGAACACGCGCAACTTTGTGCAGGCCGTCACGGGTCAGACTTCCAATGCTGAGGCCAAAGATGTTGAGCAGCGCATGCTGAATGGTGAGCGCGGCTATGTCTCGCTGAAGGACAAGGACGGCGAGAAACTGCACGTGTTCTTCGCACCGGTTGACAAGCGCGTGGGCTGGTCGATGGCAGTGGTAGCCAAAGACAAGGTGGTGTATCACGACTTGTTCCGCACGAGCTTTAAGATGTTGTGTTTGGCCCTGCTTGGCTTGGCCTTGCTCGCCTTCATCGTATGGAATGTGAGAAAACAGGGAAAGCGCTTGCAACAGATTGATGCCGAGAAGGAGCGCATCGGTAGTGAGCTGCGCATTGCCAGCGAAATACAGCAGTCGATGATTCCGAAGGTGTTCCCACCTTATCCCGACCGCGACGATATTGATGTATACGGACTGCTGGAACCAGCGAAATATGTGGGTGGCGACCTGTTCGACTTCTACATCCGCGATGAGAAGTTGTTCTTCTGCATTGGCGATGTGTCGGGAAAAGCCGTGGCGGCATCGTTGGTGATGGCTGTTACGCAATCGCTGTTCCGTACGCTCTCGGCCCACGAGGCCAATGCGGCACGCATCATGGACCTGATGAACGAGTCGATGTCGAATTCCAACGAGTCGATGATGTTCGTAACACTGTTCCTCGGTGTTCTCGACCTGCCGACGGGCCGTCTGCGCTATTGCAACGCTGGGCATAATGCTCCGCTGATCATCGAGAACGGAAGCGCCACCTCCACTACCAATGCCTCGACTCAAAATGTTCATGCGCTGCCGGTGGTGTCGAATGTGCCGCTGGGCATTATGCCCAATCATAAGTTTGAAGGACAGGAAACAGTCATCAAACCACATAGTGTCATCTTCCTCTATACGGACGGACTCACCGAGGCAGAAGACGCCAACCTCAAGCAGTTTGGCAAGCAGCGCATGCAGATATTGGCTGAGGCCTATCAGCAGAATGAAGGTGTGCAGGAACTCGTTAATAAGATGACGAGTGCCGTGAAGGAGTTTGTAGGTAATGCCGAGCAGAGCGACGACCTGACGATGTTGGCCGTCGACTATAAAAAGGTGCAGCGGAAGGTTATGTTGAAGCGCTCGCTCACGTTGCCAAACGATGTGCAGACCATTCCGCAACTCGCAGAGTTTGTGGAAGGTGTCGGTGAGGAACTGGGCTTTGATATGGAGGATACCATGGGTTTGAACCTCGCCTTGGAAGAGGCTGTGGTGAACGTCATGACCTACGCCTATCCGAAGGGAACCCTCGGCACCGTGCAGATTGATGCTGAAGCCAACGACCAGCGACTGAAGTTGGTCATCACCGACCAGGGCTCGCCTTTCGACCCCACGGCGAAAGAGGATGCCGACATCACGCTCTCGGTGGAAGACCGCCCCATTGGCGGCTTGGGAATCTTCCTGGTGCGCCAGCTCATGGACTCCATCAACTACGAGCGTGTGAACGGCAGCAACGTGCTCACGCTGCGAAAGAAGCTTACGGGGAAATAGGGCGCTGCGCGCCGTTCAAAAGGGCCTGCGGCCCGTTCAAGGTTCAAAAGGCCTTCGGCCGTTCAAAAGGACCTGAGGTCCGTTCAAGGTTCAAAAGGCCTTCGGCCGTTCAAAGGACCTGCGGTCCGTTCAAGGTTCAAAGTGTGAAATAAAAGCAAAAGTAATATAACTCTAATTCTGAAATTGCAACAATGATCGTTCTCGGACTAAGCCTGAAGGCATGGGTGACCATCATCGCGATACTGAGTATTTTCGTGGTGATGACTCGTTCGCACGTTCCTGCCGAAGTGGCTTTCCTCGGTGCACTCACGGTACTACTCGTTACGGGCGTGGTGACTGAAGAGGAGGGCATGGCTGGCTTTGGATCCGAGCCCGTCGTGGTGCATGCCGCGTTCTTTGTTGTCATTGCAGGACTGATGCAATCGGGTGTGCTCTACTGGCTGACACGGCACGGGTTAGGCGATCCGAGCAGCTATCGGCGCGCCATCATCAAGCTGATGCTGCCCGTGGGCGTGCTCTCTGCTATGCTGAACGGCGTGAACGTCGTGGCGATGTTCATCGATGCCGTGAAGATTTGGGCACGACGACTCGAGATTGCACCCTCGCGACTGCTGTTGCCGTTGAGCTATGCTGCCACGTTGGGTGGCACCTGTACGCTGCTGGGCAACTCGTCGAACCTCGTCATATCAGGTCTCTATATGGAGAAGACGGGTCATTCGCTAAGCCTCTTCCAGCCTCTGGTGCCTGGACTAGTCATTACCTTTGTGGGCGTGATACTGGTGGTCATGCTCAGACGTTTCATTCCCGAGCGCGAGTCGCCAGAGCAGTCGTTCGAAACCACCAGCGACTATACTGTGGAACTGCTCGTTCCCACCGACAACCAAGCCGTAGGACTCACCGTGGGTGAGGCTGGGCTGCAACAGGTGAAGGGTGGTTCGCTCATCGAGATTGTGCGCTTCGACAAGGAAATCATCATGCCCGTGCCCGACGACGAATTCATTTTGGGCGGCGACCGACTGATCTATGCCGGACAGATTAACGAGATTCTTGATCTGAAGCGTTCGCATGGCTTTGTGGCTGCCGATCATCATGTATACAACATCAGCGAAATAGACAGCGACCGAAAGTTGCGCACAGCCTATGTGACCTTCGGCAGCGACCTCATTGGAACGTCGATGACCGAGAATGGTTTTGAGCGGGCCAACGATATGGTGCTCGTTGCTGTGGCGCGACAGGGAAAGCGTGTCGACGGACAGCCACGAGAGATACGCTTGCAGGCTGGCGACTCGCTGTTGTTGGAGTGTCCGCCGAAGAGCGACGACCAGCTGGAGCGCATTAACCAACGAAACCTGCGGTTCTTCGATTCGCACTTCGTGCCGCAGATAGGACCGCGCACTGTCACGGCAGCTATCATCCTCGTGCTGATGTTCTTCATCTCGTCGTTCCACGTGCTGCCCCTGATGGCAACCACCATGCTCGCTGCAGGAGCCATGCTGATGACGAGGTGCTGTCGTATGGACCGCGTCGTGAAATACATAGAATGGGAGCTGTTGCTCGTGCTTGGTGCCACGGTGGTGTTTTCGATAGCCATCACGAAGACTGGTATCGCAGAGGTCGTGGCGAACCACGTGCTGAATATATGCGGCACGAACCCCTATGTCATCATGGCGGTGATGTGCTTGCTGGCATCCCTTGTCAGCGAGTTTGTTAACGACGTGGGTAGTAGCGCCGTGTTCTTCCCGATCATCTGGAAGCAGGCAGAGGCCTTGGGCTGCAATCCCATGCCGTTCGTCATCTCGCTCATGCTTTCCGTCACCATCAGTTTTGCGTCGCCCATCGGCTGCAGCACACACATGCTCATCTATGGTCCTGGTAGCTTCCGCTTCTCCGACTTCGCACGCTTGGGCATCGTCATACACCTCGTGTTGCTGGTGGTGCTGATACTTGTGGTGAACCTGGTGTACCCGATTTATAGTTGATAGTTGATAGTTGATAGTTGATAGTTTTGATTACTCTACAAAACCGCGACTCTGTCGCATCTTAACATATCTAAACTGCGCATAGCGCATCTCAACGATTCTAAACCGCGACGCAGTCGCATAAGATACAAAACCGCGCATAGCGCAATAAAATACAAAGAAAATGAATACGACACTTAAAGAAGAGAACAACTACTATGTGATGTACTTCGACGGACGGCTCGACACCGCTGCCGCCCCCGAGGCTGACAAGGCCACATTGCCACTCCTCGAAAGCGAAGGTCATGACATCATCCTCGACTGCAGCAAACTGGAGTATATCTCCTCCAGTGGACTGCGCATCTTCCTGAATGTTCTCAAGAATGTCAAGGGCAAAGGCCATCAGGTCTTCATCCGCGGCATCAACGAAAGCATCCAGAAGGTGTTCAAGATGACAGGTTTCTACAATCTGTTCAAGGTGATGGAATGAGTAAATAACTCTTAACCGCGCCTCAGGCGCATTGAACCCTTACATACCCATTGAACTCAGATTTTGACATTCACGAGGAGCGACTCTCGCAGGGCGAAAAAGACTTTGAGAACGCGCTACGCCCGTTGAAGTTCCACGACTTCAGCGGTCAGCAGAGCGTCGTAGAGAACCTCGAGGTGTTTGTTGAGGCTGCAAAATATCGTGGCGAACCTCTCGACCACACGCTGCTTCACGGCCCTCCAGGACTTGGTAAGACCACCCTGTCGAACATCATCGCCAACGAACTCGGCGTAGGCTTTAAGATTACCTCCGGCCCTGTGCTCGATAAGCCTGGCGACCTGGCTGGTATTCTCACCTCGCTCGAGCCACGCGACGTGCTGTTCATCGACGAGATACACCGTCTGTCGCCTGTCGTCGAGGAGTATCTCTACTCGGCTATGGAAGACTATCGCATCGATATCATGATCGATAAGGGTCCTTCGGCACGCTCCATACAAATAGACCTGAACCCCTTCACACTCGTCGGTGCAACCACGCGTTCGGGCTTGCTCACGGCTCCGCTGCGCGCACGCTTCGGCATCAACCTGCATCTGGAGTATTATGATCCGCTGACGCTACAAAAGATCATCCGTCGCTCGGCAGGCATCCTTGGTGTGCCCATCGACGACGATGCAGCCAACGAGATTGCACGCCGCTCACGTGGTACGCCTCGTATTGCCAATGCCCTGTTGCGCCGCGTGCGCGACTTCGCTCAGGTGAAAGGCTCCGGGCGCATCGACCAGCGCATCGCCGGCATCGCCTTGAAGGCTCTGAACATCGACCAGTATGGCCTTGATGAAATCGATAACAAGATTCTCTTGACCATCATCGATAAGTTCCGTGGCGGTCCTGTCGGTCTCAGCACCATCGCCACCGCCATCGGCGAGGACACAGGTACCGTTGAGGAGGTCTACGAGCCGTTCCTCATCATGGAAGGCTTCATCAAGCGCACGCCACGTGGCCGCATGGCCACCCGCCTTGCCTACGACCACCTCGGCCGCAATCCCTATAATGGCAATATCATGGAACCTAATCTGTTTACAGATTAAACAGCCACCCGAACGCCCCCAAAGGTAACGACATCGCAGATAACATATAATGCGTGCCTTTAGTTACGCGACACAAACTGATGTGTCTTTCCTATAGCGTAACTAAAGGCACGCTTTTTACATGCTTAGAGCATTACTCCTAACCTCTCAAAGCATTGCTCTGGCGTTCTAAAAGCAATGCAGTTGGAGGCTCAAAGCAATGTAGTTGGAGGCTCAAAGCATAGCTCTGGCGCTCTCAAAGCAATGCTTTTGAAGGCATGGATCATTGCTCTGGCTTTTGCGCAGCATAGCTGCGTAAGTCGTGCAGCATTGCTGCAATAATTGTGCAATACTGCTGCGTAAAATGTGCCGCTATGCTGCGTAAAAAAAGACACACGCTTATTGAATTCCGTCGATGACGAAGTCTTCATCTTTTTGGATGACACGAATCTTATGTGAGCCTTTGATTCCCATGTCATAGAAGGAATATTGATACCAGTTGTCGCCCAGAGGCTCTACACTGATAACCTCATGCCGATTGCTGGGACCATCTTGGTAACCGCTGCGGAAATCCCACGAGGCTAAGCCGCCACCTTCGTATTCGTAGTCGTCGGCAAGCTTTTTCAAGACCTCTGCTGAACAATGCTTCTTCAAAAACTCTTCGTTTTCAAACTTCTTGCTGTTGTAGAAGTCCGTAATGAAAGCAATGGTTGCTTCGACCCGTGTCGTGCTATCTGCTATAGCATCATTGCTGGAGTCTGCAAGGGCGGTGCTGTCCTGAAGCTCCTGTCCTGCCTTCTGAGCGGCATTGTTGCCACAAGAGGCAAAAATCGCAAGAGCCATCAAAGCCAATAAATAAGTTAATCTTCTCATGATTCTTTTCAATTTAATGATACATTATTTATTCATCTTTTACGTTTCATATTTTATGAAATGCAAAAGAAACATTTTCCTTTGAATTCACCAAATAATCTGACCATTATTTTTGAAAATATACAAGATAGAGATAGAATTCCATATTCCCAATAATTCATAAGAATGGAATATGGGGGTTTGGGGGACAGATGTACAGAAGAAAAAGGAACCGTAGTATTATTAGTTCCTGTAGTTGTTTAGAAAGGAGATGTTGTCGAGGTCGCACTCGTCGTAAGCACGAGCCCAAACAACTTTGGTGGTGTCGGAGAGGGTCAATGAGATGCGGTAGACGCCAAGGAAGACGAAGTTGGAGTCTACGAGGTTTTTCATGAAGCAGAGGCGCACTTGATTCTCTTTGATCGCAGTTAAGAATCCTTGCTTATGCATCGCGGCAAGTTGAGCCATCGAGGCGGAATCGGTAGGCCAGTCTTCGGGATGATAGTACTCGGTGATGGTTGGCATCAGACTATCGGGATTGCCGTCGTTGTGATAATAGGGGTTATGGTATTCTGGTGACCAAACAACGATATGCTCTTCGTCTGGCACGAACTGATAGTGGCGGCTCTCTGTGGCATCAATGCCGAATAGCGGCAGGAAATCATCGTAGGAGGCGAAGACCTGGCCTTTTTTTAAGATGCGGTCGTTGTTAGATTCGTTGGTTGTTAGGCGGAGCAAGAAAAACAACAAGGCAACGGCGGCAAGAAGAAGGAGCCCTATCCCTGCCGCCCTCAGTAGGGAGGGCGAAGAGAGACCCCCTTCTTTCGCTACCACCCCTGACCCCTCCTTCCTGAAGGAGGGGACAACAGAAGGTGTCTCCTCGGTTGTGGTGCCTTCTTGCGGACGGGGAGTGAACCCCGTCCCTACATTTGAATTATCGGATTGGGGAGTTTTGTCTGTCTCAAGGCTTGCACTGAAGGCGTCGAAGTCGTCATAGCCTATGAAGCGAGCCAGTTGGTCGAGGGTGTATCGGCGAGGGGTGACGCCTTCTGAGAGATAGCCCCAGATGCGCTTCAGAGTGGTGGTGCTTATCTTGGCATGCGTCTGGTCATAGACACTATCCGACAGGCAGTCGAAGTCCTTGTTCGTCTGCATCTTCATGCCGGCTTTGCGTTCTACTGCTAAACGCAACTGTTCAATTGCCTGTTCAAGTCCCTCCATAAATGATAGCAAATTTGAGTATCAGTATGCAAAGGTACGAATAAGCGAGCGAAATGCAAAGCAAAAATCCAAATATTTTTGCTTCCATTTCCGAGAGAAAGTATCTTCGGCGCGAGCCAAAGTACGAATAAGCGAGCGAAATGCAAAGCAAAAATCAAATTATTTTGCTTATATCATATAAAAGAAGCGGATGCTGGCGGACTGTAAAAGTCTCTGCCTGCATCCGCGACGCTATTTCATAACCGATTGTTTTTTTCTATACACGATGCATCAGCGTTCTTGTGCGCTGTGCCAATTCTGTTGCTTTTTCGTTTGCAAAGATATAGAAAAGAATGAAAGAGTGTTCAAAAAAGCTTGTCCATTTGCTTGTCCATTTTGTCCATTTTGATTTGATGGGTGGAAAGTCCCGATGAAATGGGCGTTTTTTGAATCTTTTCTCACACCAGCAACGTGGCACGCCGCGTCCCTACATTGGCTCATAAACGAAAAACCAGCATCCAACCTAGTGTGGTGGATGCTGGCTATTGTGGCTACGAAAGCCGATGATGTGGGTTTCGTAGGTGCTTACTTTGCGTTGATTTCCTTCAGCAGGCGGTCGGCGTGGCCCCACTTGTCCATCATGTAGAGAACGAAGCGGATGTCGACACCGATGCAACGGGCGAGGCGAGTATCGAAGTTGATGTCGCTGGAGAGCGAGTCCCAGTTGCCGTCGAAGGCGAGTCCGATGAGCTGTCCCTTTCCGTCGAACATCGGTGAGCCGCTGTTGCCGCCGGTGATATCGTTGTTGGTGAGGAAGCAGAGCTGCATCTTACCCGTGGTCTTGTCGGTGTAGGCACCGAAGTCGCGAGCCGAGAGCAATTCGTGCATAATGGGTTCAGCGAAGTACTCCACGTTCTTGTCGGCCTGCTTCATCTTCTCCACGATGGATTCTGCTGTGGTGTAGTAGCCCGAGGGCTGACCAGCGAGGTCGTAGCCACCCACCTGACCATAGGAGAGGCGCATGGTGAAGTTAGCATCGCTGTAGTGAGGCAGGTCTTCCTCCATGCGCAGCTTGGCAGCGCAGAGATAGCGCTCCTGCAGGTCGATGCTGTCGTAGGTCTGAACGAGGTTTGCTCGCAGTTCGCCGAGACTCTCGATGAGGTCGATACCGAACTTCACGCCAGGATCCTTGGCGTAGCTCTTCTTGTTGATGTAGAGTTTGCGACCCTTCTTCATGATCTGCGACTTCTTGTAGAGGAAGTCCACATAAGCCGTATAGTTGTCCTGGAACTTGTTGTGGATGGTGTTGTAGAAGTCCGGCAGATAGCGTGCGTCGACATGCTCCTTATAGTTCTTCAGCAGGGCTGCAAATACCTCGCGGTCGAGGGCCTCGTCCCATGCGTCGCTGTTGTCCTCAAACTCTATGTACTGCTTCTTGGGCTTTGCCTCAGGACCCTTCACTTCCATACCGCGACTCAGACGCATCGCACGCGTGCAGAACTCATTGGTGTTGCCGAACGTCTCCACCCAATACATAAAGGCACGGCGGTCCTGCAAGCGGTTGGCATACATGCGAGCCATATCGTCGAAGTTCAGTTTGCCCTGCAGATAACCCGTCGAATCCTGCCACTGGCGGATGCGTGCCTCGTAGTCCTGCTTCTGGGTGATAATGCCGATGGAATCGATACATTTGTTCATGCCGATGGAGTTCTTCCAGTAGTTCGACGACTGAGCGTACTTCGAGTCGTACTTAATGCGTACGGCCTCGTCGGCACGCATGTGGCGAATCATGATGTCCTGCTTCACGCCACGCACCTGAGCACGGGTGGCATTGTCGGCATCGCGCATCTCAAGGATACCATAGCTCGAGAGATAACGCTCGGTGGAGCCAGGATAGCCGATGGTCATTGCGAAATCACCATCCTTATAGCCTTGCATGCTCACCTGTGCCCAGCGCTTCGGGTGGTAAGGCACGTTGTCCTTTGAGTAAGCAGCTGGACCGTTGGTCTTCGGGTCGGCATAGATGCGGAATACGGAGAAGTCGCAGGTCTGGCGCGGCCACATCCAGTTATCGGTCTCACCGCCGAACTTACCCATCGACTTGGGCACGGCGAACACCAGACGAACGTCGGTGAAGTCCTGATAGGTCGTTGCATAGAAACGGTTGCCCTCATAGAATGGTTTTACTTCGAGGCGCAACGTGCTGTCCTGTGCCTTCACGTCCTGCGACATCGCGTTTTCCAGCGAGTCGATGAGCATTTCCTGCTCGTCGACGGTCATCTGCTCGAAGCCGAGCTTCATCACTTGGTCGGTGATGTCCTTCTGCTCAATCATGAACGAAATGAACATGTCAGGATTGGGCAGCTCCTCCTCGTATGAATTGGAGATAAAGCCATTGAGCATGTAGTCGTGCTCCACGGTGGAGTGAGAGCGGATGGCTTCGAAGCCGCAGTGGTGATTGGTGAACACCAAGCCGTTGGGCGAGACGACGACGCCTGAGCAGTAACCCGAGAAGTTAACGCAGGCAGCCTTCAGCGACGTCGGACCGTAGTACAGGTCGTTGTACGTCATCTCGAAGCCTTCTGCCTGCATCTGCTCGTAGACAGCTTGCGGCAAGTTGTAAATGGTCCACATGCCCTCGTCGGCATGTGCGGTGCCCAAGCCCAAGAGGGCGATGAGCGAAAGAATTGTTTTCTTCATTGTTGTTGTTATTTTTTTTGAGTTTAAATATTCTAGGGTTGTTAGGGGAATTAGGGAAATTAGGGAGATTAGGGGTGTGACGGTTACCGCTTGTGTATGAATTTGCAAGTGGTGATGTGACCGTTACCATCGGAAAGGCGGGCAATGTAGCAGCCGACGGCCAGTCCTTCGAGCGACAGTTCGGCATAGCCGTTGCTCAAGTCGATGGGCTGCACGTCAACCGATTGGCCTGCTGTGTTGTAAATGCTGATGGATGCTGCAGGAACATGCGTGCTGCTACGAACCACCAATCGACCAGCAACATAGCGGAGGAGGATGTCAGCCGTGTTGTCGGCCGTTAAATCGCTGATTCCATCGATATCAGGCTGGCTAACGCTGATGGCATAGCTGCCGATGATGTTCGGCTTGTCGATAGTCGGCACGTTCATGGTGAAGACGTCGCTGCTGCCGTCGGGATAGCGGCCAACGGTCTCGTCGCTGTTCATCGCCGTGTAGGAAATGCGGTCGCTCCAACTCTCATCGGCTGCCGTCAGCAGTACGTCGCCCCCTTCAGCAGCCAACTTGAAGGTGGCATGTAGCTGAGAAAGAGGATCGAGGTTGTCGCACCACACAATCAAGAATCCGTGAGCCGGAATGACGGTAGACACGCCGTCGGTCTTCTCAATCTGATACTTGTTGGGTTTCTTCACATTGTCGCTGAGATACATGCCTTCAACGTCGATATCCTCGTCGGTGGTGTTGTAGAGCTCTATCCAGTCGTTGCGCTTGAAGAAGTCGTTGACGAAGATGCCGTTGGCAGCGCTTACCTCGTTGATTCGTACGGGAGTGATGCCATTCTTGCTGAGTTCCTCTTCGGTGAGTGGGGTGAAGGTGGCGACGAGCGTGTTGCTACCTTCGGGCAGGGAGATCTCTGCTTCAGTGCTGAAGGTGGCGTTGTTCCGCTTCCATCCTGCAAAGCGATAGCCGGTAGGCGCTTCTGCTCGCAACAGAACGGGGGCGAACAGCTGACCTTGGAAGTCGGCGTAGGGCACATTGATTCCGTTCACATAGAGGCGGGCACCCTCGGTGTCGGCTTTCAGGCTGACAGTTTGTGCGGTGACATTGCTGAGTTTCGCGTAGGAGAAATTCTTCAGGTGACCAGTCATCTTAGCGGAACGTCCTTTCAGCTTATTCTTAATCGTGGTGGCCGCACGATCGGGGTCGTGGCCATCGTTGATGCCCTGTTGCTTCATCAGCTGGCACATGGCTTTCACGTTGTTCAACAACTCATCGACAATCTTGCCAGAGCGGGTCGGCTCGAACACACTTCCTGCTACGATGCAGAACGTGTCGATGAACCGACGGCGGAACTCATCGTGTCCCATTAGGTTGAGGAAGAGGTTGACGATAGCCTTGTTCCAGTTGCTCTCGCCTTTTACTGTGTTGGCGGTTTTGAATTCCAGGAAATAAGAGAACGGGTCGTCGTTGTGCGTATTGAAGTTGCGCAGGGCGAAGGCGTAGTCTAAGTCGAAGCTGACAAAGCGATAGCGTCCGTCGTGCTGACTGCGATAAGCCTTCATGTTGTTGTTGGGCCAGTCGTCGTTGTCGAGGAACATGGTGACGGCCATGTAGTTCATGAACTCGTCGACATCGAGCATGGTCTTCAGTTCGTCGTAGTTGCCGGCGTTATTGATGTTTCGGGCCAGATCGAATATGACGTTCAGGACAGAGTCGGAACCATTCTTCATCACCATATTCTCGAAGGCATCCAACTCATCGTCGTCATAGCCCCAGTTGGCATAAGCGAAGCTGTCGTTGTTGGGCTCACGCAAATTGAACACGCCGCGCAGCTCACCGTTTACATATTCTATGACGGGCTGGTACGACTGCACGTCGAGGTCGATGCCCGAGCGCTGGATGATCGTCTCTAAGGCAGGATCCATAAAGCGGGCATTGTGAACCCAGATGTCGTTGCCGCCGTTGCGCAGGAGGATGGTCTTGTTACGGGTGTAGGGCTTCTGCGGGAAGAAGGAATAGTCGAAGCGGTTTTGGCCGTCGAACACTTTGCTCGCCTTCAGCTTGAACGAACGGAAGCGCTGCGAACGCGTCCAGCCGCCCGATACCTTGATGTTTGCATCTTGGTTGAATAGCATCTCACCTTCTGGAGTGAGATAGCTGAAGTTTACTGGACGATCCCACGGCTGGTTGTAGTTGCGCGGCCAGTCTTGTCCGTTGCCTGTCTTGCCATTGGTACCGTCGCCGTCGCAGTCGAGACCTATCTTCGGGTCGGTGAAATACTTCTTGTCGCCCACGATGGACACGACGGGCAGCGTGTACTTGTTGCTGGTCTGAATATAGCTGCGAGTTACGGGAGGGCTCGGCAGGAATCCGTCCTGATAAAGGCGGAAGGTGTAGTTCGTGGTTTTGTTGACCGTGAACTTTCCGTCGGCACTCTTCTGAGTATGATCGGCATAAGGGTCATCGCCGGTATAGAGTTTCCACGATACGTCGTCGAAGTAGAAGTTGTTCTCCTGTCGGTCGCCGTTCAGGTTGAAAGCGATGGTCTGCATATCTTCTACCGTCTCCTGGCCTCCCCACCAGCCTCCGCCTTGCTTGCCTACTTGGTCGTCGGTGATGGTTCCCTCGTAGACAATCTCCTTCCACTCGGTAGTGACGTCGTAGCCGCCATCGAGGATGCTCCAATAAATATAGTTGTGGGGTGTGGTATGCGTCTGAGCCGTGATGTGGGCTTTCTTGTCGGCACGAACCTTCATGCTGAAGCGGTATTTCTGACCTGAGCGCCAGATGTGGTCGGGTGTGTAGACGAACAGCTGGGCGTCGTAGTCGTTCTGCGGGTTGGCGATAGCATGTACGCGGATGCCCCTGCTGCCGTTGTAGCCCACGCCGTCGACGATGCGTTCCACGTCGCCGCTACCGTTGGCATCGCGGCTGATGAGGCAGCTAGCGTCGCTGCCCTCGCAGTCACCGTTCCTGACAAATTCCTTCCAGAAGTCGGCCCCCTCGCCGTTTGCATTCGGTGCCGAAGGCAGGCTGCCGTCGGTGGTATACATCAGCGTTGCACCCTCTGGAATGTCGACGCTCAGCTGGAAAGAGCCCGTGAAGAGCTTGCTGTCGACGCTGACGACAGGCTTCGGCAGGCGTTGTGTGGCGAAGGTGGCGGTAGCATTGCTGGCGCCTGGTGTCGGCGTAGCCGTCCATCCCCACTCATCTTTACCGTCGGCCGTGCGGGCGTAGGCGGTGCGACTCATCGCTTCCGGATAGCTTGCGCTTGCGATGAGCGTTCCGCTCTTGTCGCTCAAGCAGATGACGCCCCCGTCGCAATCCAGCTTGAATGGAGCCTGATTGCTTTTGATGTCGTCGGAACCCAGCCACACCACCAAGAATCCTTTGGCAGGAATCGTGCCGATATCGTTAGGCATCTGCCAACGAGTCAGGTTTGAAGGGTCGTCGCTCAGATAGTATCTGGCGAGGTTGATAGCCTGGTCAGAAGGGTTGTAGAGTTCTATCCAACTATCAAAATTGATGGCAGGACTCATCACGGAGCCCGTATTCGATGCCATCACCTCATTGATGACAATCGTCGTAGCTGCACGCACGGTTGTCAAGGTCAGAGTGGCCAACAAACCAACGATAAGTTTCTTCATTCTAGTCTAGTTATTTTTTGAATTTCTTTCCGATAATGGGTAGTTTGTTGAGCGGCAGGTCGCGCTTGACGATGACGGCCACGAAGACCAGCAGCAACAAGGTGTTCACCAGCAGGGCAGCCCAGATAGGCAGGTGGGCGTTGGCCTGCGTCATTAAGGCGAAGAGCACGGCGGCAATCAGGAAGTAGAAGGCTATTGACTTCAGCGGATAATTAACGGGGAAGTACTTCTGTCCGGCAAAATAAGAAATGACCATCGACACGCCATAGGCTGCAAAGCCCGCCCACGCGCAAGCCATGTAGCTGAAGCGCGGGATGAACAGGATGTCGATGACGATGAGCACCACTGCACCGATGCCTGAGAAATAGGCGCCCCAGATGGTTCGGTCGGTAAGCTTATACCAGAACGACAGGTTGAAGAAGATGCCGAACATGATTTCGGCAGCCATCACGATAGGTACGACGCGCAGACCTTCCCAATAGCTCTCGCCGATGAGGAGGTCACGAAGGATGTCTATATAGCCGATGACGGCGAGGAATGCCAGCAACGTGAAGATGATGAAGAACTTCATCGCCTCGGCGTAGGTCTCCTTGCTGTTCTTATCCTTGCTCTTGCCGAACACAAACGGCTCGTAGGCATAGCGGAACGCCTGTGTAATCATCACCATGATCATCGCAATCTTGATGCAGGCACCATAAATGCCGAGTTGGGTGTGAGCCTCCTCAGTAGTGCCGTCGTAGAAGTAGGGGAACAGAATCTGCGATGCGGCTTGGTTGAGCTGTCCGGCCAAACCCATCACGAGCAGCGGCCAGGCGTAGCTGAGCATGCGCTTACAGGCTGCGCGGTCGAATCCGAAGCGGATGCCCTGCAGTTCCTTCCAGAGAAGCAGCATTTTCACGAACGAGCAGAAGATGTTGATGTAGAACACCCACACCACCTCCAGCGTGAACTGCGAGTCGTAGATGCCGAAGGGATTCCATTCCAGCGCGGGCAGCACAATGAGGTAGAGAAGGTTCAGCACGATGTTCAACGCGATGTTGAAGATCTGAATCGATGCGAACTTCACGGGCTTATGCAGGTAGCGCAGATAGGCCATCGGAATGGCGACGAAGGCATCGATGTCTACAGTGATGAACATCACCCAGACGTATTCCGGATGGTCGCCGTAGCCCATCAGATTGGCCAGCGGCTGCAGGAACACGCTCACAACGGCGGCAAACACCAGCGACGTTGTGGCGACCATGCGGAGCGTGGTGGAATAGACGCGCTCGGGATTCTCGCCTTCCTTGCTCATGAAACGGAAGAAGGTGGTCTCCATGCCGTAGGTGAGCAGGATGATGAGCAGCGACACATAGGCATAGACGTTGGTGATGATGCCATATTGTCCGCCCGACGCCGCAAACCGCTTCGTCTGGATGGGCACCAAGAAGTAGTTGATGAAGCGTGCCACGATGCTCGAGAGGCCGTAGATGGCGGTATCTTTGAGGAGGCCGGAAAGAAGCCCATGAGACCCACCTCCAGCCCCTCCCGAGGGGAGGGGGGCTTGGTTACTCTTGCTATTTGTATCGTTATGATTCGTATCCATAAAGTATTTATCAATTCTTTAGTCCTATCAAGTCCATTCAAGCACCCTCTTGTAGGGGCAGACCCCTGGCTATTCACACTCCTCTCCCCGGAGGGGTCGGGGGTGGGTTTCTTATCCAAAGAACATATACGCGATGCAGATAGCGGCGATGACGCCAGCGAGGTCGGCGAGCAGGCCGGCGGCTACTGCATGTCGCGTGTAGCGGACTCCCACCGAGCCGAAGTAGACGGCAAGAATATAGAACGTCGTGTCGGTGGAGCCTTGGAAGATACAGCTGAGGCGACCGACGAACGAGTCGGCACCAAATTGCGTCATCGCGTCGACCATCATACCGCGTGCACCGCTGCCCGAAAGGGGTTTCATGATGGCGGTGGGAAGGGCGTCGACAAACTCAGCATTCGAACCCGTGAGCCCCACCAGCCATTTGATGGCACTCATCAGCCAGTCCATCGCGCCGCTGGCGCGGAACACGCCGATTGCCACGAGGATGGCGACCAGATAGGGGATGATGCGCACGGCCGTCGTGAAGCCCTCTTTTGCTCCCTCGACGAATGAGTCGTAGACGTTCACCTTCTTACGCATCGCGGCGACGATGAAGCCCACGATGATGGTCATCAGCAGAATCGATGCTGCTGACACACTCACCGTGTTCATCAGTACCGAGTCCAGACGGCTGAAACCCCAGATGATGGCGGCTATGGCGGCACTCATTCCGCCCAGCGTAAGTAATATCGTGCGGTTGAGCAGGTTGATGCGCTGATAAAGGGAGGTGATGATGATGCCCGCCAGCGTGGCGAAGAAGGTAGCCAGCAGAATGGGCACAAACACATCGGTGGGCTGGGCGGCACCCTGCTGTGAGCGATAGGCGAGGATGGAAACCGGGATGATAGTCAGTCCACTCGTGTTCAGCACCAGGAACATAATCATCGGATTGGTGGCGGTCTGCAGCTGCACCTTTGCTTGCTCGTCGGTGAGCAGCGAACGCTTCCGGCGCTCCTCGGTCTTCTCCTCGTTGAGCTGCTGCAACTGCTCCATCGCCTTCAGTCCGAGCGGAGTGGCGGCATTGTCGAGTCCCAGCATGTTTGCTGCTACATTCATGAAGATGCTACCCGTAGCAGGATGCCCCTTCGGGATGTCGGGAAAAAGTTTTGTGAACACCGGTGACAAGATACGTGCCAGCATGTTGACGACACCACCCCGCTCACCAATTTTCATGATGCCCAGCCACAGGGCGAGCATACCCGTGAGGCCGAGCGAAATCTCGAAGGCGGTCTTCGAGGTTTCGAACGTTGAGTTCATAATAGCTGGGAACACCTCGGTGTCACCGAGGAACACCAACCTGACTAATGCGATGACGAATGCAATCAGAAAGAATGCAATCCAAATGTAATTCAATACCATACAGCCTGCAAAGTTACGAAAAGTTGAGAGCAAAACAAAGAAACTTGTTTCTTTTTTTGCCGAAACGTAGTAACTTCGCGACTTTTGTCGCAAAGTTACGAATAAGTGAGCGAAATGCAAAGGAATTATTGATTATTTTACCCCGCTTTATAGCCGCCCCTTATCAAGGGGCTCAAAATCTTTTTCATTTCCGAACGAAAGTAACTTCGGCGAAGCCAAAGCGATGAATAAGTGAGGGAAAAGCCAAAAAAAGTTTTGGGTTTTGTAGTGATTATCCACATTTATTTCTTATCTTTGTCGCATAAACTAACAATCTATTGAAAATGAGAAGACTTTTTTTGCTGATTAGCATCGTGATGCAGGCCATGCAGATGACTGCGGCCGCTACATTTCCCGAAGTAAGCACCGAGGGCAACGAACACTGGTATTACATACAGATGCAGCGAGGTATGACCGTGCTCACGTCGATGGGCGAGGGCAAAAACATGCAGACCGCTGAGGCTGTTGCCGCGAAGAAAGACGTGCAACTGTGGAAGGTAGAGGCCGTCGACAGCAAGCACTACCGGCTGACGACACGCGGCGGACAGGTGATGTTCTACAGCCCGTCGGCAGGAAAGTTCCAGACGGCAGCTGCTCCCACGAATGGCTACACGTCGTTTCAGATTGTGAGCACCACCAACAGCACCTACGTGGGCAGCTACGAAATCTATGCCGACCAGAAAACCGACGCTTATGCCTACCTGAACCAATGGGGCGGCTTCGGTGCGGGTCGTGAGCTGGGCCTCTACGCTAAGGGCGACATCAACAACCCTTTGCAGTTTGTGGCTGAGGCAGATATGGCGTTCAGCGATGTCGTGCCCGATGCCGTGAGCGAGGTTTCCATCAGCGGCACCACCACTTGGAAACCCGAGCACACCCACACTCTCTGGTACACGAAGCCCGCGACGGTTTGGATGACGTCGACGCTGCCGCTGGGCAACGGTCAGTTTGGTGCTTGCGTGATGGGCGGCGTGAAGCGCGACGAGGTGCAGTTCAACGAGAAAACCCTTTGGCGCGGACATGTAGGCAGCGTTGTCGACAACGGCTCCTACGGGTCGTACCTCGACTTCGGACATCTCTACGTCACCGACCTCGATGCCAGTCTGACGAAGGCTACCGACTACCGCCGCTGGCTCGACATCGAGGAAGCGCTGGCGGGTGTGGCCTACGAGGCTGGAGGCGTCGCCTATTCTCGCGAATACCTCGTTTCCTATCCCGACCGCGTGCTCGCCATTCGCTACACGGCTAACGCGTCAGGCAAGATCAGCAAGAACCTTATCCTCTATAATGCCAACGGCACCGCGCCTAGATACAGCATCGCCGACGGCATCGGCACAGCGGTGTTCAGCGGTGAGGCAAAGCGCACGGGAACCAGCTTGAACGAGGCGTTCTATTGCATGATGAAGGTCGTCGCCAAGGGTGGCAGCCTGTCGCAGCGCGCTGATGGCAGCCTCGACGTCACGGGTGCCGACGAGCTCGTAGTCTTCCTCTTTGGTGGAACCAACTTCTCGCCCGACAACGACGACTACGTCTATCCCGCCAGCCAGCTGCCGCCACTCGTCGAGGAAAGCGTGACGGCGGCCGTCGCAAAGGGCTACGACGCCATTCGCGCCGATCACATCGCCGACTACCGTTCGCTCTTCGACCGCTGCCAGCTGAGCATCACCACGCAGCAGAACACCGTGACCACGCCCACGCTCATCAGCAACTTCGCCCGCAACAACGCGCAAAACCTGCTGCTCGAACAGCTCTACTTCCACTATGGCCGCTACCTGACGATTGCCTGCAGCCGCGGTGTCGACCTGCCGAGCAACCTGCAGGGCATCTGGAACAACAGCAACTCGCCCGCGTGGAACTCCGACATCCATTCGAACATCAACGTGCAGATGAACTACTGGCCTGCTGAGGCCACCAATCTCGGCGAGCTGCATCTGCCCTTCCTGAACTACATCAAGCGCGAGGCCTGCGACCGGTCGCAGTGGCGCAAGAACGCACGCCAGATAGCTGGTCAGTCAAAGGGCTGGACGCTCACCACCGAAAACAACATCTATGGCTCGGGCTCGAACTGGATGCAGAACTACACCATCGCCAACGCCTGGTACTGCATGCACCTCTGGCAGCACTACCGCTATACCCTAGACACCGACTACCTTTGGCAGACGGCCCTGCCGGCCATGCACTCGTGTTGCGAATACTGGATGCAGCGACTCCGCTTGGCCAACGACGGCACCTATGAGTGTCCCAACGAATACTCGCCCGAGCACGGCCCTGGTTCCGAGAATGCTACCGCTCACTCGCAGCAGCTGGTGTGGGACCTCTTCAACAACACCCTGCAGGCCTACGAGGAGTATGGTCGCCGCACGGGTAAGGACTACATGACGTCGGAACTCAGCAAGTTCCTCGAAGAGCTGCGGACGAAGTTCGAGAAGCTCGACAAGGGCACCGCCACCGAGGTGGTGAACGGAAAAACCCTGCTGCGCGAGTGGAAGTACACGTCGCAGAACAACGTGTCGTCGTATAACTCCCACCGCCATCTGTCGCACCTCATCGGCCTCTATCCGGGCAATCAGATTGCCGAGGACATCGACCCCGTCATCTATAAGGCTGCCGTGAACTCGCTGAACGTGCGCGGCTATGAAGGAACGGGTTGGTCGATGGGTTGGAAGGTGAACTGTCACGCCCGCGCTCACGACGGCGACCGCTGTCAGAGTTTGCTCGCCACCGCCTTGCACATACAGACCTACACGGGCAACAGCGAGGGCGGCGGCGTCTACGAGAACCTCTGGGATGCCCACACGCCCTATCAGATTGATGGAAACTTCGGCGCTACGGCCGGAATGGCGGAGATGCTGCTCCAGAGCCACACGGGGAAGCTCGAACTGTTGCCCGCCCTGCCTTCGGCGTGGGCCGACGGGTCGGTGCGCGGTCTGCGTGCCGTAGGAAACTTCGCTGTTGACATCAGTTGGCAGCAGGGCAAGGCCACCGAGGTGGTCATCACGTCTGACGGCGGCGAGCGCGCTGTCGTGAAATATCCCGATGCCGCAGTGTGCTTCAACATCACCGACGACAAAGGAGAAACCGTTTCCTACGAGGTTGTTGCCGACAACGAGATCGCTTTCCCCACAACCGCCGGCACCACCTATCGTCTGCAGAACAACGGCGAAACCATCTCCGCTCGCTGCGACGACATTGCCGATGGCGACTACTACATCACCCTCCCCGCTAAAGAGGGAGCCGACATGAGCTATCTCGTCATGCAGTCCGACCGCGCGGGCGACGTAGCGCTCACCGCCGATGCCGACGCACAGGGTACCATCTGGACCATCAGCGGCTACGATGCCGCCGACTATCCGAAGTATGGCTCCGTGAAGGCTTGGAATCAGGAAGGGCGTGTGTATTTCATTCGTAACATCGACTTCGGCAACGGCATCCGCAATCGGTTTCTGCGCACCACCACCGTCAGCGCACAAGGCCTGCATCCCATCTTTCTGAATCGGCAGGCGCAGCTGCTCGCCATTCGTGCCAGCAACCTCGACAGCGACCAGAACAACCTCGACGGCTGGTATGGTCTCGACGATGCTTCAGCTCTTTCCGCCACGCTCCTGCAGCCCGCCTACTGTTGGCAGCTACAACCCGCCGTCAGCGGCATCAGCAGTCCGTTTTTTCAGAAGGGGGAGGGCCGTGTCGTCCGCACCGACTACTACACACCCAGCGGCGTGTTGGTCGCGCGCCCAAATGGCAAAGGGTTGTTTGTGTGTCGCCAGCAGTTGTCGGATGGCGCAGTTCGGGTCATGAAAGTTTGTTCCCGCCCCTAATCGTAGCCCATCATTGATGGGCATTTTTATGATCAAGAATTAGAGAATTTTGAAAATGTAGGGACGCGACGTGTCGCGTTAATGGAGTGGAAAGGCAAATCAAGTTGTTTGTCAAGTTGCTCCAGTAACGCGGCACGCCGCGTCCCTACATATCATCCGCAAAAACACCTTGTTTTTTTGGGGTTTTCATTTGTTTTTTTAAAGCCCGCGAAGCGGATTCTCTACAGCGCGCTATCCCTCCTTATTGTGCGGGCAGACACGGGGTCTGCCCCTACGATTGGACGTCGACAACGCTGGCGCGCGACTCCCCTCCCTAATGGGAGGGGTTGGGGGTGGGTCTCTACGGGAGGGGCTGAGGGAGGGTCTCTCTTGTTTCCGCAAACTCCTTGGGCGACATGCCGAAGTGGCGGTGGAAGAGAGTGGAGAAGTGCGAGAGGTTCGAGAAACCCACGGCGTAGGCGACCTGCGTGACGTTGATCTTCTGTTCGCGCAGCAGGCGGGCGGCCTGTTCCAGTCGGATGTTGCGCACAAACTCGCTGGTGGAGAGTCCCGTGAGCTCCTTCATCTTTCGGTGCAGCTGCGTGCGGCTGATGCCCACCTCCTGCGTCAGTACGTCGACGCTGAAGTTGCTGTCGTCGAGATGCGCGTTCACCACCTTCATCAGGCGCTCCATGAGCTGTTCGTCGTTGCCCTTCGGTGCCGGCGCCTCCACGCGCTCGCGCTGCTGCTGGGCACCCGAGTACTTCCCTTTCAGTCGCTGGCGCGTGCGAATCAGGCTGTCCACCGTTGCGCGCAGCTCCGTCATATCGAACGGCTTGTTCATATATCCGTCGGCGCCCTGCTCCAGACCTTCCAGACGGTTGGCGACATCGGTCTTCGACGTGAGCATCACCACGGGAATGTGCAGCAGGTTCATGTTCGTCTTAATCATGCGCAGCATCGTGAAGCCATCCATCTCCGGCATCATCACATCGCTCACCACGAGGTCATAGTTGTTCGTGAGCAGCTCCTTCAGCGCCTCCTTGCCATTTCCGCACACGCTGCAGCGGTAGTGGTGTCCCAGCTCCGAAGCGATGTAGTTCGCCAGCTCCAGGTCGTCGTCGACGACGAGCACGCTGTGCTGATAGCCGGTCGGCGGCGGTGTTGTTGCCGGTTTCAAGCGTTCCTCTTCCTTCAGGTGAGCGCAGCCCAGCGGTATCGTCACCACGAAGCGCGAGCCGTGGGTGTCGGTTCTGTTGTGAGCCTCGATAGTGCCGTGATGGAAGTCCACGATCATCTTGCAGAGGTTCAGTCCGATGCCCGTTCCTGCCGAGGAGTTGTTCTGCGAGTTACGACCCTGATAGAAGCGGTCGAAGATGTGCTTCAGCGTGTCGTTGTCAATGCCCATGCCGTCGTCGGTCACCTCGAAGCGTGCCGAGTCGCTCGTAGAGCTCAGCGCCACCGACACGTTGCCTCCGTCGCTGCAGTATTTGAATGCATTGCTCAACAGGTTCGCCAGCACCTTGTCGAACTGGTTGCGGTCCACCCATGCCTCGAGCGAGCGGATGCCGTCGTGGTCGAACGAGAAGTTGATGTGTCGCTCCTCGGCGTTATAGTCGAACATCTTGCACACCCCCTTCGTGAATGCCACGAGGTCGGTGGGCTGACAGTGCAGGTGCATCTGTTGCTTGTCAATCTTGCGAACGTCGAGAATCTGGTTCACGAGGTTCAGGATGCGGTTGGCGTTGTGCTCAATCGTATCGATGTCGCGCATCGCCTCCTTCTGTCCGCCGCCGAGATGTTGCTTCAGCTTGGCCAATGGACCCATGATGAGCGTAAGCGGCGACCGGATGTCGTGCGTGGCGTTGATGAGGAACTTCATCTTCTCCTCGTCCATCAGGCGGCGCGTGCGACGACGGTAGGTGATGGCGGCGCCAGCCAGTATCAGCAGGAACAGCAGGGCATAGAGCAGGCGAGCCAGCGTGGTGCGATACCACGGAGCCTGTATCGTCACCTCAATGCTCTTCGTGGGCGAGTAGGCGCCGTCGGCCAATGCTCGCACCTCTATATCGTAGGTGCCGGGTTGCAACTGGCTCAGCGTGATGGTGTTCGTGCCGTAGTTGGTGTGCAGCCACGGTCCTTTGTTGATGCGGTATTCGAAGGCAACGTTCGTGGGGTTGGCGAAGTTCAGCTGCGAGAACACCAGCGTGAATGTGTTGTCGCGATACGACAGCCGGAACTTGTTGCTCAGCGGCACCGCCTCCTTGGTGACGCGCACACCGTTGAGCTCGGTGAGCGTGTTCACCGACACACCTTCCACGATGAAATCCGTGAGCAGCAGGGCATCGGCTTGCTGCTGCATCGGCTTGATGGTGGCGGGCATGAATGTGGTCAGACCGTCGTTGGTGCCGAAGAAGATGCGGTCGCCCTGCGTGTGCAGGCCCACCCCATAGAGGTACTCGCGGTTGTTCAGGCCGTTGCCGTTCACGTGGCCGATGAAGCGGTTCTCCTGGCGGTTGTGTTGCCAGATGCCCATCGACGTGGAACACCAGAGGTCGCCGTCGGCGGCCTGCACGATGTAGCTGATGGCCTTGTCGCGCAGCTGTTCGCTGCCGGGGTAGGGGGCCACCTGCCGCGACTTACGGTCATAGAGGTAGAGTCCCTGCTCCGTGCCGATGGCAACATTGCCGTCGCTCAGCTCGCACAGCGAGAAGCACACCGTGCCGTTCAGCAGCTGGTGCCAGCCGTGCGGATGGAAGTTGTCGGCCTTCGGGTCGTAGCACGACACTCCCGACGCTGTGCCCAGCCAGATGAGTCCGTGGCTGTCGCACTGCATGCACATCACCCAGTCGTTGCAGAGGAAGCCGCGCACGGAGTCGCGGTTTGTGATGCTGTGGTTGCGCAGCTCATGCGTCAGCGGGTTGTAGCTGCAGAAGCCGCGCGAGTAGGTCGAGAAATATAGGTTGCCCTGCTGGTCGGTGGTCATATCGTTAAACATGTCGCACTCGAAGCTCACCTCGCGACGACTCTGTCCCGACAGCGGGTTGTAGGCATACAGGCCGTCGTCGGTGCCCACCCAGTAGCGGTGCTGGCGGTCGCGATAAATGAACTCCACGCCACGCGGAGCGCTGGGATGTGCCGAGAGGCGGCCCTCGGCGTCGAAGCCGTACACGCCCACGCCCTGCACCGTACACCAAGTCATCCCGCCGTCGCCCTCGCACACCGACGACACATTCGAGCCCAGCCGTACGTTCTGCATGCTGAAGTTCCAGTTGGCAAACTGCGGTTGCTGCTGTGGAATCATCAGCAAACCCTTGTTCTGCAGGCCCAGCCAGAGATTGCCCTTGCGGTCGAACAGCATGCTCAGCACCTTCGTCGTGTTCAGGTCGATGCCGTAGGTGGCCACCTGCACGCGCTCCAGGCGATAGGCTCCCTCGCGCTTCGTCAGCTTCCACAGACCGCTGCCGCGCGTGCCCAGGTAGAGCGTTCCTGCCTCGTCGGCAGCTGCTGCGTCGAAGACGATACTCGCGTTGCCGCCGTCAGGGCCGGGCTGTGCTGTGATGGTGCTCACACCCTTGCCGTCGTAGACCATGATGCCGTTCTGACCAACGATGTACACGTCGCGGCCGGCATCGACGATGCTCACCACATCACCCACCGCTGACTGGAACGCCTGCTTGCGCTTTCCCTGCGTCACGGCAAACGACTTGTCGAAGCTGTATTTCCACACGCGCCCCTGACGGTCCACCACCAGTCCGCGATAGTAGCCGTCGGCCTCACCAACACCATACTCATGGGCGTAGGCAAGCACGCTGTCGGGGCTGTCGCCCATGTTGTAGCGGAAGGCGCCATAGCCCGATGTGGAAATCATGATGCTGCCGTCCTGGAGGCGGGTGATATCGGTCACGCGCGGTTTCATCGTGCCCGGGAACCGATAGTGGCGGAAGCGGTTCGTCGCGGCGTCGTAGTAGTCAAGGCCGTGATTCGTGCCCACCCAGAGGTTGCCGCCCTTGTCGCTCAGCAGCGACACCACGGTGTTGCCCATGAGCGTCGTGCTATCGGCATCGTTGTGCAGAAAGGTCGTGAAGCGGTAGCCGTCGAAGCGGTTCAGACCGTAGTCGGTGGCTATCCAGATATTGCCATAGTCGTCCTGGCACATGTCGCTAAGCAGGCTGCTCGAGAACAGACTTGAGGGAATATAATGGCCAATCTGTGCGCCCACGGGCATACACAGACAAAGGAACGACACAAAGAAAAATACCCAACGTCTCAGCATGATCGTCAGTAGTTATGATAATGTTTTTGTAATCTTGCAGGCAAAGATACACATTTTTTTTCGATACCGACAAATTTTTCCTCCACTTTTTGCATTTCTGCCGCGCAAAGCGCAGCAGAGCTGCAGTTTAAAAGCCCTTCGGCGCGTGTAAGGCTGCTTCGAGGAGAGAATGAGCGCATACAGTCCGCTCTCGTTGATGATGATTACCTTTCGCCGCTGACCTGATACGACAATTTGTCGTGTCAGCTTGTCTTCGCTGTCTACATGCATCTTCAGCGATTTCGGAGGGTCGGAGTACCCCAGTTCTTTGGCGATGTCGCTTCCCACAAACCAGGGATTCCCCTTCTCGTCGAGCCTCGTCCGGATTTCCTGGCAGTCAGCCTTCCACGTCTTATGCTCACAGCTGACATAGCACACTTTCACCGTCGCGTCATGAGGATTCGTTGTCATGATTGGTTGTCTTTTCATACCTAATAAATTTGTTATCAGTTTTCGTCACCTTGCTGTCGGAGGACCGGTCTTTCTCCCGCTTGGTTTGTTGTGCAAGAGGGTTCTTTCCCAATTGCTAGCGCAAGGGAAGTGCAAGGTGAACCGAGAAAGCAGCGAGGGCAGAGTCAAGTTTACTTGAACTATGCCGAGTCGCGTTCGAGGTCGACGAATGTCAACGCAGAGTCAAACTGGTTTGAACTATGCCGAGCCGAAGCCTTCACTCGCACTTGTATTCTCTTACAAGTGCAAAGGTACGAAAAGCGCATAAAAGAAAAAAAGAAAGAAAGTTGCGCGAACTCTCTTTCTTCTTACTCTGTTGATTATCAAGCAGTTAACTACTCAAAAATTTTTCTTGCTTTCTTTTATCACCTCCTTCACAGCATCCTTCAGCTCGCTGTCGGGAGGCACTACGCCCAGCGCAGCCTTCACCGAGTGGTCATTGTTGTTCTCCAGCCGCTCGGCCATGCGAGAGGGGACCGCCTTTTGGCCGGAGGTCATCTTCGATGATGCCGCTTGGCAAACGAAGTTTAAGTTTCCGGCTTCGTTTCCGGCTCTGCTGCATCTAAAACACCGGAATCAATATTTAGGTCGTATTTCATATGATTGCCTTTTGCGAAACTATCATTTATGGCAACGATTCGTGCCTCATGAGCCTCGTTTGTCTGGTTCGTGTGAATGGGAGCACCATCGCCACTTGGCCGGTAGTACATTTCCACATACTTATACGCCTTCTCAAAGACATCGTTGTCCTTGATTTTGTATTTCAGCCAAAGGATGGTACGCAGCATCTTGCGTATCTCGTTTTGTCCCGTAACGGTCTTAAAGGCGTTGTTGAATCGTCTCACGATGCTCACGACTTGTGAGTCAATATCATTCACCACATTCTCTACAACGATAGGAGTCTCTGGCGTCTTGATGCTCTCAAAGAGTTCGGTCAGAGCTGCACGAGCCTGTTGCCGTTTGTCTTGCGGTTGTTCAAGTTTCTGCTCTACTTCAAGCGTTTCCCGAGCCAAAGCCAGAAGGTCTTTCAGGAACTGAATGCTGTCAATCAGTTTCTGACGTAGCTTCTCTTGCAGCTCCCTCAGTTTCTCGCTGAGTTTCTTGAACTCCTTCGAACCGCCGTGTTTCGGATTTCCAAGTCGCAGCTTCAGCATCTTCTGAATCTCGATGATGGTTCTATTGCGCTTACCTTCATCTTTCACACACTCATCCAAGATGCGGCTATTCACCACGAGGTCTTCAATAGACTCTCCGATGTCAATCGAGGTCACATTCTCGTGAATCAACTCGATGGTCTTCGGACCGAGTATCGTCCAAATCAGATTTCCTGTAGTCGTCACCGGACGCACACTTTCATATACCTGGCTCAACCAGATGTAATCCGACTTATAGGGAAGGATATCGGCATCTGGCGACACCACTTCCCACGCCTTATGCAAACGCTGATAGTGGGCACCGAACTGCATTTTCACTTTTTCATCCTTCAGCCTCTCTTGGGCTTCCTCCAAGCCTTGGAAACCACCGATTGTCCTGTCGACGCCCGGGAAGAAGTCAAGACAGTCTTGCACCCATTGGGGGATGTTTGCCTTAATCTCATCGATGTTCTTGATGACGGTCTTCACCGACTCCTCGTCAAAGCGCAGAGAGTTGGCATAATTGTCGAACACACCGACGTAGTCCACAATCATACCGCACTTCTTCCTTGCCTCGTAGACGCGATTCGTACGGCAGACGGCCTGCAGCAGCGTGTGATCTTTCATGGGCTTGTCCAGGTACATGCATTGCAGGATGGGAGCATCGAAGCCTGTCAGCAGTTTCGAGGTGACGATGACGAACTTCAGCGGCGACAGCGGATCGCGGAACTTGTCGAGCAACTTCTCCTGCTCAAAGTCAGTCAGTTTGTATTCCTCGTATTCATTTGCCTTGTCGCCGCTGGTATGCATCACGATAGCGGTCTCATCGCCGCTGTCCTTCAAGAGCGTATCCAGCTCTTTCTTGTAAGCCACGCAGCAGGCACGATTATACACCACCACCTGGCACTTCAGTCCCGTGGGACGTATATACTTCCTGTAGTGCTCCACGATGTGCATGCATACCTCATGAATGCGTTTGGGCGAGGTGAAGAAGGCTTCCACCTTCGTTCCTCTCGTCAGTTGGTCTTTCTCTTCATCCGTCAGGTTGTTCTCACGCGCCATCTCGTCGAACGACTCCTGAAGCTGCTCTTCGTTCAGGTGCAGCTCAACAGGCACTTCCTTGAAGTTCAGTTCCAGCGTGGCACCATCGTCGATGGAGTCTTGGAACGTGTACTTCGACATGTAGCCGCCCTTGTCCTCTTCTGCACCAAAGCACCTGAAAGTGTTCTTCTCGCGTTTGTTGATAGGCGTACCCGTGAGTCCGAAGAAGAATGCGTTGGGCAGGGCCGTACGCATACACTCGCCCAGATCGCCTTCCTGCGTTCTGTGTGCTTCGTCGACCAAGAGAATGATGTTCTCGCGCAGATTCAGCGCCTCTTTCACGTCGCCAAACAGGAAGATGGTCGTAATCAATATCTTTCGCTGGTCTTGCTGGAAGAACGTCTTCAGTTCCTCTTTCGTGTAGGCGAAGTCGAGGTTGGGAATCTCGGCACGCGTGAAGTCGCCCGTTATCTGGGCTCGGAGGTCGCGACGGTCGTCGACAATCACCACCGTCGGCGCATTCAGTTCCTGCTTCTTCATCAGCATCTGTGAGGCAAACACCATCAGCCACGATTTTCCCGAACCTTGGAAGTGCCAGATAAGACCTTTCTTCGGACCGATGCCCGTCTTCGTGCGAGCCATCACACGATTTACGATGGCCATACCGCCGAAATATTGCTGGTATCGACACACCACCTTCACTTTCTTCGACGATTTCTTGTCCGTAGTATATACCGAGAAGAAACGGTAGATGTCGAGCAATCTCAGCGGGTCTATCAGGTTCGTCAGGTTCTCCTTCACGCTCTTCAGGTCGCCGTGTTTACGCTCTTCCTGCGCAAACCAAGGGCCCCATTTCGTCAGCGGAGCACCGATGCCGCCGTAATAGAGTTCCTTGCCTTCGGTAGCAATGTTGAGGATGTTCGGCACAAACATCTCTGGCAGCGACTTCTGATAGTCTATCATGTCCTTGGCTCCGTCAGCCCAGGTCACGCTGGCCTTGGTGGCGGTCTTCGCTTCAACGATGACCATCGGGATGCCGTTGATCAGTAGCACCACATCCAAGCGCTTGCCTCCGGCATAGCTGCTCTTCGGGTATTCCCATTGATTGGTCACCACATAGCTGTTGTTCTGCTGGTGTGTGGCAGGATTCGTGTCGAAGAAGTTGATGGTCACATATTCGCCATCCTTGCCAAACGGGAAACTGTTCTCGTCGAAGAACAGCTTTCGCAGGTTCTGATTGGCTGTGATGATGTCGCCACCCATACCGCTGGCTATGCGGCTCTTCACCTTCTGAATCACGATTTGCGCCTCTTCCACGCTTATCTTGTTGATTCTCGTCAGCGCCTCCAAAAGCAGCTTGTCCACGATAACCGTAGACTTATCCTCGCGCAAGGTGTCGGCATCTACATACTCGTAGCCTGCTTGCTTGGCCACCTCTATGCACATCTGCTCTGTCACATTGTCTTCGTTAAAGTATGCCATATCGCTTAAAGTTGATATTGAATCCCATTGTTACATTATCTAAAAACACTTTCTAAAGACATTTTGAACGTTTCGACGCATAATTTATGTTTTTATGCAGCATGCCTACCTAAATCAGCATTTGCATTCAATCTTATTATCTCTATAAAAACACTTTCTAAAGACATTTTGAACGTTTCGACGCATAATTTATGTTTTTAGGCAATACTTCGTCCAACGCTTTTTACCATAAGAGACAACTTTATCCTCTGCAATCAGCTGTTTAAGTTGGAACTGAATCTTGCGCAAAGGAATCTCCTTACCTATACGTACATGTATGTCTGATATGGGACAAGGCTGATAAATCTTCAAATCCTCCATTATCAACTCACGGAGTCGATAGCTCTCTATGCGTTTCAATGATGTCTGACCTTTATACTCACTATCACGTAGGGTACGACTTCCTACGCGATATTCTTTTGCCTTTGAACGTTCGCCCGTTGATACGACAAAACCCTTATCCACCAGTGGTCTCAGCCAAGGGCGCAACGCATCGGCATCTTTCAAATGGAGAAATCCTATCAGTTGCGATGCTGTCACACTTTCATGCAAGGCTATCAATCCCAAACAGATTAATTGTTTCTGCTTCAGTTCCTGACTCTGCGCTGCATATTGCATTACCTTGATAACCTCTTTGCTGATAACACGACGTTCCACATGCACCCTTACCCAGTCATCACCTTCAGTAACCACTGGTACAGACTTACCGTTGGCTAATAGCTGCTCGTACATCATATCGTAGCCCGAGCCTTCACGTTCCATCAGATGGAGCACATAGAACACCGTCGCCATATGCTCGTTCCTTTTCTTGGTAGTATGCAGAATGTTATCCACCGTCACACCAATAGGCAGTAAGCCAGGATTTACAATCTCGATGTAATCAGGATAGATATTCAAGAAAATATCACCTCGAATCGTATATGGACGGTGTACCAGCGAGTTCGCCAGCAGCTCCCTGATTACACTCTCAGGATAAGCAGGAACATTGCGTCTGAACAGGCCATCACTAATCTCAGTACTTTCTTTCCATTCTGGAATTGTTTTCCATATCTCGTCGATTATCTCGTATGGATTCTTTGTAAAATCATCCCAAAGCCACTTGTTCACCTTCTCGCCATACAGATCGTACTTAATGCATTGAACCACGGGGGCATTCATAATTCGTCCTCTCTGAGTCTGTTTGCCGATAAACAAAACTCCAAGTTGAGTCATACGGTCTGACTCTGCATCGGTCATATAGAAATAGTCCAACATCTCCTTGGTGTCCTTCTGCTTCACAAAACCACTCACGCGATCAGAAGTCTTAATCTGCTCCACAAACCATTTGAGTTTCTCTTCGTCAGCATTTGTCCAAAGGAAATCAGTCACGGTATCTTCCCAACTGATGCAGCCCTTGTCTGAAGCAAGCCGAGCCACATCTTCACTACCCACAGGGACGCTATTGTCGCCTATGCGGACATATATTTTTCCTGACGACGTCACGGCTATGGCATTGGGATTTCTCAGAATGTTCAACTTGATAAACTCTCCTCCATTCTCTGCCGTCTCGATATTTGTCGAAGCAATCACCCCGTGAGTAATGCCGCTTATCTTGTTTACCACCATTGTTGGCAACTCATCAGGAATCCGTTGCTCTGCTGGAGGCAACATGTCATCATTCTCAATGCCAATGTCTATCACGCCACCCTGTGCATTGCTGAATGCCACACAGTCTTTTGCCAACTCAGCAAAGTCAGCAGTTTTGCCAACTACCGTCCGTAGCGATTTCTTGTCATATAGTGAATTCTCTTTCATATCTTCAAAACGTTATTTCTTTTCTGTTTATTGTCTGTCTTTTTAATTGTATAAGTCTAATTTTTCACTCCAAACATGATCTTTTCCTGATTCATCATCCCATGTAATCTTGAAAGTTTTAGAATTTGGAGAATCCATTGTCAAATACAACTTGATGGATTGAGAACGATGAGGAGGAAGATAATTAATGATGTTCTTTGAGATATTGTCACACCAATCATCCCAACCTTCGTACCTAACATTCGAGGCAGCAGCCTCGCCAGAGTTTTCTATAACAAAACAATCATCATCAATATAGCCGTAAACTATTGCTTTAGATTTACTTTCCTTTTCGGCTTTCAACTTCTCAATCACCAGGTTGGTAAGTTCTTGTACTTTTTTGCGAGTACAAAAATCCCTGATGAGTGCGATAATACTCACTATAAGCGCAAGTCCGGCTATTAATATAGTTATAATTTCATATGTGCTCATACTCCATTATATTCTTATAGGTTTTCGTTGATGAGTGACTTGATGACTTTATCTATTGCGTCTATCGATTTGCGCAGTTCAAATCCTGATTTATCGGCCTGATGAAGAATAATAGAGAGTTTCTTTCTTGTTTCATCATCTGGCAAAGGAAGTGAGATTTTGTCGAGCATGTTTTGGGTGATTTGATTCATAGTCGAGGATTTTCCCGTGGACACTTGCTCTCTAAAATCATTACTTTGAAAATATAGATATAAATAGTCAGAATATTCTGAACGAATAACAGTCATGAATGCACCATAAGTCATAGGCTCTGAAATATCTTTAATCTGAGCAACTTTTCCGACCAATGAGGCACTTCCGTTACGACTGCACATCAGAATATCATTCTTTTGAACGTAAATGGATTCTTTTATTGGACAATTAACTCGTACGACATCAGCTAAGTCTATCTTAGAATTTTGGATATTCCCAGAACGAAGTACAATAGTACCATCTTCAGATATATTCTCAGGCTTATAAGTAAGCCCTATTGAGTAAGTAGCCAATTCAGGAAGTGTTTTTATTGGCCAACCTTTGGGATTTGTTCGCGGATCACCTGTCATCTCGATAAATTGCGATTTGACCATCTCTTGTGTAGCCTCAATCATTTTCAGATATGACTGCTTCACTTCGTATGCCGCCCAAAGCTTCTCTGCCAATACCTTTTGCTCTGCAAGGGAGGGAAGATCAAATTCATAATCAGCAAGCGTGCTCCAATTAATTAGAAAGTTAACTCCACCAGTATGATGTGTGTCACAATACTCCCAAAAATCATCAGATTGTATTACAGCTGGCAAATATTCAGATAGTAAAACATTATTATCTTTACTTCTTAGTATATAAGTAGAATCAGAACAAATACCTTCATACGTTGCCATTCCTGCCTTGCGTAAAGCAAAACTACGAGAAAAGAATAGACTATCTCCTGGTTGGAATGCAAAGTGAAATTTGAATCCAAGCATCCCAACATCTTCTTTTAAATTACCATGTTCGGTAATAGCAATTTCACCACATTCTCCATGACCCTTACCCAAATAATATTTAATAGGGGTATTGAATCTGTCTATATTGTTATTAACCCTGTTAACGACATCACTCAATCTTACTATCATGGCTAGTTCTATTTTAATTGGTTGATAAGATTATCCAAAGCAATGTGAACATGGTCTGATTGTTCATAAAAACTACTTACAAGACTATCAAAAGAAAAATCTTTCCAAGTGTTATCATCGCTAGATGCAACTCCTTTTGCATAAAGGTTTACATTAAGTTTGTATTGATTATCTCGAATCTCACTAACAGGAACTACCCTTGCTATGCTATCAACACTATTATACGTTTCGTATAATTTTACAATCTCTTTAATATGTGATGATTCAAGATAGCTTTCTGTATTCTTCCTTGTGACGAGATGTTTTGCATTTATAAAGAATATATTTCCCTTTTTCTTTTCTTCTTTATTTGCTCTGCAAATGATGATACATGCTGGCATAGCAGAATTAAAGAACAGGTTGTCGCCTATACCAATAATTGTGTCTATCAAATCTGCTTCTACTAGATTTTTTCGGGGTTCATTCTCAATGTTTCTTCCTAAAACTCCATGAGGGAACAGAATCGCACATCTTCCATCGTTTTCATTCATAGATGCAATAATGTGCTGAAAGAAAGCATAATCAGCACACTTTTGTGGAGGTGTTCCTAAGAAATTTCTCCCATATTTATCATGCTCAAATGCTTCCCTATTCCAAGTCTTGATTGAATATGGCGGATTGGCAAGCACAACATTAAATTGCTGCACACGACCTCCTTTGATAAAGGCTGGGCGCTCCAGCGTGTCATCGTTCACAATCGAGAAATCATGAATGCCGTGCAAATAGAGGTTCATGCGGGCAATAGCTGAGGTGCCTGCATTAATTTCCTGACCATATACCTTAACATCGCGCCACTCCTCGCCTTTGTCTTTCAGATAGGTGAGACTCTTGATGAGCATACCACCAGAACCGCACGTCGGGTCGTAGATGCTTTCGTGAGGCTGTAGTTGCAATATCTCGGCCATCAGCTCCACAACGGTTCGATTGGTGTAGAACTCCTGAGCCGTGTGTCCTGCATCGTCGGCAAACTTGCCTATCAGGTATTCATAGCCTGTGCCCATCTCATCGGCAGGACAGGCGGCAAGGCTCAGCGTGAGTTTGTTGAAGCTGTTCAGCAGATTGCGGATGATGGTGTCGGGCATCTTGTTCTTGTTCGTCCAGATGGCTTTGTCGCCGAAGATGCCTTCCAGGCCTCCCACGATGCGGTCGTCGATTTTCTTGCCAGGATTGGCCATCTCTATCTGGCGGAAAGCGTCTACGAGGGCCTGTCCGATGTTCTCCGTCGTGTTGAACACCACCTTCCAATGGGCGTCGGCAGGAATCTGGATGGGGCTCTCCTGAATCATCATGTCGGCATATTCCTCGCCGCCTTTTTCTGCGTATTGCTGATATTCCTCGTCGCGCACATCGCAGATGCGCTTGAAGAACACCAACGGGAAGATGTAGTCCTTGTAGGCTGCAGCATCAATCTGGCCACGCAGGTCGACAGCTGCCTGCCAGAGGTATTTCTCCAGTTCGTCGAGTGTTATCTGCTTGGTCATACGGCATCACGATTTAGGGTTTCACGGAACTTCTTCTCTGCCTCCAGCATGTGCTGATAGGCGGCCTTGAACTCTGCCAGCACTTCTGCATAGGGCTTCACTTCCTCCTTATGATATTTCACATATTTGTTGGGCGAGAGGTCATAGCCCTTGCCTTCGATGGTTGCCAAGTCAACAACAATCGACTTGTCTTCTTCCTCACCATAGGCTGTATAGAGCCGGAAGAGTTCGTCTACATCGGCATCGCTCAGGATGTTCTGGGCACGCTGCTGAGTGAGAATCTTCGAACCGTCAATCATCAGTATCTTGCCACGATGGTCTGCAGGCTTTTGGTCACGAATGACGAATAGGCACGGAGAAAGCCCAGTACCATAGAAGAGTTTGTCGCCAAGTGTGATGATGGCCTCAATATAGTCGTGCTTGACGAGTTCTTCACGGATGCGGCCTTCTTCATTCCCTCTGAACAGCACGCCTTGTGGCAGCACAACCGCCATACGGCCCGTCAGGCTGCGCATGCTGCTCACCATGTGTTGCAGCCAAGCATAGTCGCCTACTGTCTCAGGTGGCGTTCCCCAGAGGTTGCGCCCAAAGCGGTCGGTTTTCCAAGCCTCCGCTCCCCAGTTCTTCAGGGAGAAAGGCGGATTGGCTATCACGCAATCGAAATGGGCTATGTGCTCGTTGGCAAGGATTTTCGGGTCGCGCAGGGTGTCGCCACACATGATGTTGAAGTCGTTGGCACCATGCAGGAAGAGGTTCATCTTGGCAACGGCAGCATTGGTGACGTTCTTCTCTTGTCCGAAGATGGCTCCACAACATTGGGCATCGTTCTTCATGTGGTGGACAGCCTCGATGAGCATACCGCCGGAACCGCAGGCAGGGTCGTAGACCGTTTCGCCGGGCTGAGGGTCGAGAATGCGAACCAGCAACTTCACCACCGAACGAGGGGTGTAGAACTCGCCAGCCTTGGCTTTCGAGAGATCGGCAAACTTCTTCAGCAGCATCTCGTAGGCATCGCCCATCAGGTCGGCATCGTAGTCGTTGTTGCCCAGGCGGCGCTTGCTCATGTGCTCTATGAGGTCGCGAAGCTTCTCGTCGGAGAACACGTTCTTGTTGCTCCAGTTGGCCGTAGAGAACACACTCAGCACACCATACAAGGTCATAGGATTGGCGAGTTCTATCTGGCGCATCGCACCGATGATGGCACTACCGATGTCGGTAGTGCGCTCGCGCACATCGTCCCAATGACAACCTTCGGGTATCACAAAACGATGCTGCTCGGGCAGCGAGGCAAACTCCTCGTCGCCATCTGACAAGTCGAGGGCCGCCTGCGTCTCTTCGTCGTACACGTCGCTGATGCGCTTGAAGTAGAGCAATGGGGTGATGTATTCCTTGAAGGCATCCTGCGAAACAGGACCGCGAATGATGTTGCAGGCCTCGAACAAAAAGTTATACAGCTCCCTGCTGGTGCCAATCTCCTCAGCTTGTTTTGCAGCCTTTGCCGTCCTTCCCTTCTTTTTCTTCTTTGGTTCTACAGGTTCTATATCTGGAAACAATAACGGGTCTTCCATCTTTTTATGTTAGTGAATTAGGTTTCTAACCTGCAAAGATGCGAGTGAGCAAGAGCAGAATGGAGCTTGCTCCAATTATGCTGAGCGTGAGCATCTTCGCCAATTTATTGGCAAAGATAGTGAAAGTCGAGCAGAATACAAAGAAAAAACCGATTTTTTTCTTTTATTGTCGAGGCGCATCCTATCTTCGGCGTAGCCAAAGATACGAATTAGTGGGGAGAATACAAAGAGAAAACAAAAGAATTTTATTCTTTTTTGTCGAAGACGAAGTCGGAGAGAGTGTTTCGTGTGTCGCCAGAGATGCTGCGCTGCCCCTTTTACGCCCGAAGGGCCTTAAACGCCGCAGGCTTTACCCGTGCACAGCACCTTTCACGCCCGAAGGGCCTTACACGCCGCAGGCTATACCCCCCTGCTACTCCCCTTCATTTCACCCTTCTCCGATTACAGATTACAGATTACAGTTTTGTAGGGGAGGGGTGAAAGAGAGTGAAAATGAAGGTTACTATTTATATATAATATATACATATATTATATATATAATAGTAAATATTTTTACTTGCATTTTTTGATGTTTTCTCAAGTTCACCCCCCAGATGATGGGCTCATAAATAAACTGTAATCTGTAATCTGTAATCAGAATGGGTTAAAATGGTAGTTTTGCATGGGGTTGCAAATCGCCTGAAACACCTTTGCACACAATGTTTTCACAAACGTGCTCTGTAACTACTTGATACATAGTAAGATACAGCGCCGATGCAAAATTTTTCCAAAATTTTCTGCTTATAAATTGTAAGTTTCAAGATTTTTTCGTATCTTTGCAACGTAAAAGAAAGGGGATCTTTCTTTCGTTCAATGCTGCTTCGCAGCGGTTCAAAGGCCTACGGCCGTTCAAAGCAGCAGAGCTGCGTTCAAGAGGGTTCCCAATCTAATACAAGCAAGGAGGATACAAGTGCAACGACGTTTTTGCTTCCAAAATGACCGGTCAGGATGCCGAATCCGCCCGCGCCTCGCTCCGAATTGCGCCAGCTGGCTAATCATAACCTATTACCTATTACCTATTACCTTTAAACTAAAAAAAATCCTATGGCAATCAAGTACAAACTTTATCAAGACAACCGCGCTGAGTCGAAGAACCGCGGCAAGTGGTATGCTCGCGCCATCTACCCGAAGACCCCGAAGAACACCAAGGATCTCGCACAGATGATCCAGGACAACGTCTCCGTGAAGCGCGCCGACGTCATCGCCGTGCTCGACGAGCTCGTGAACGTCATGAAGCTCTGGCTCCAGGAGTCGTACCGCGTCAGCCTCGACGGCCTCGGCTCGTTCAAGATCGGCCTGAAGACCAAGCCTGCCGACACCGCGAAGGACTTCTCCGCCGCCAAGCACGTCGTGGGCTCGCGCGTGAACTTCCAGCCTGAGACTCACTGGAGTGCCGCCGACGGCAACCGCCGCCGCAAGGTGTTCCTCGAAGGCCTCTCCGTGGAAGAGACTCCGGAGAACGACGTCAATAAGGACGAGCAGGAGCCTTAACCTCCGCCCCCACAGGGGGCTGGTTAAGGGGGTTTAGAATTGTTTAGATGCGCTACGCGCTGTTGAGAACTGTTGAGAGCGGAACACCTAACGGTAGGGGCAGACCCCCGTGTCTGCCCGAACAAGAAGGGTCGGCCTATCGGCCTCAAAATCTTTCAAAAATCTGATTCAAAATCAATCAAAATTTTTTATGGATAATTTACGGTTAATTGATGAGAATTATACGTTGCGCCGCAGGCATCTATCACTACCTCCACCAGTCCCCTCCGCGGGGCCACGCGACATCCAGCCGTAGGGGCAGACCCCTGTGTCTGCCCGAACAACAAACCCCTTGCCCCACAAACGGGCAGACACGGGGGTCTGCCCCTACCCTGGGTGACACACAGCCTCTAAGGCTATAGAAGCCCCCTCGGGGGCAGTAGGGGGGGGGGCTTTGTAGCATGCGGAGCATGCCTCCTTTCTCTCTAGAGCATAGCTCTGTATCCTACGGAGCACGCCTCCACATCCTACGGAGCTATGACCTGCAAAGAAAAATCTTTACATCCTGCCTACTAGAAACAAGAACTTTTGGAGCAGCGAGCACAAAGCAATGCTTGCATTAGCTTTGTCAAGTCATGACAAAAGTCATGGAACAAAGTTACATAAACAAGAAACTAGACGCTCGACCCGTGGAGGAATTCAACAGATGATCATCATCAACGAGAGCGGTCTGTACGCGCTCATCCTCTCGTCGAAGCTGTCGCAGGCGAAGGCGTTCAAGCGCTGGGTGACGAGCGAGGTGCTGCCGCAGATCAGACGGACGGGTGGCTATATCCCGACGAAGGACGGCGTGTGACGCGAGCTGTCGGCAGAGGAGATTCTGGAACGGGCACACGCCATCATCGGTCGCACGCTGCAACTGCTGAACGCACTGAACGAGGACTGTCTGACGGCAACCGAGTGGCACGCTCATGAGACATGGACGTGGGGTCGTTCAACCATCTGCTGCAGCGCATGGGCATCCAGTATCGCCGACTTGGCCGATGGAACGTGGCGAAGGAGCTGGAAGCTCCAGTAATTTCAATAAGGGAATAATATGAAGATTGAAAGGCCTGCGGCAGGTAAAGCGCTGCGGGCGAACGGTGAGTTAACAGGAAGTGCTGATGCATGGGAGATTCAGTGGGGCTATTGGCTTTTTAGATGTTAAAAGACTTTAATCCCCAAGATAATTCAGAAAAAAATCATATATTTGCAAAAAAATTATAGAAAATAGTATTTCATCAAGACTAGCATTAATATTTGCTATGCCAATGAAACTTAAGTGCATTTATTTGTTTAAATATTTTTTGAATTCTGTTTAATATAAAAAGTTCAATTATGAAAAAAATTATCATTGCATTATTTTGCGCTTGTATCAGCACAGTGTGTTTCGCACAGTACAATGTTGGAACGTCAACAGTAGAAAAAGACATTTTTGGTAATCCTACGGGAAGGGTGATTCATCGAGACTCTTATGGAAATGTCACAGGAACCTCAACGACGGAAAGAGACATCTTTGGTAATAGTACCGGAAGAACAATACACCGTGATGCCTATGGCAATACAGTTGGCACATCAACCCAGCAGAGAGATATTTTCGGAAACAGCACAGGTACAACACAGCACCGTGATGCCTATGGAAATTCCACTGGCACATCAACCCAGCAGAGAGATATTTTCGGAAATAGCACAGGAACAACACAGCACCGTGATGCCTATGGCAATTCTACTGGCACATCAACCCAGCAGAGAGATATTTTCGGAAACAGCACAGGTACAACACAGCACCGTGATGCCTATGGCAATTCCACTGGAACATCAACCCAGCAGAGAGATATTTTCGGAAACAGCACAGGTACAACACAACAGAGAAGCAACAATTCCAATACCTCAATTTGGACTTGGTAATACTCTAAGTAACATATTTTTGAGCTAATTTATATAGTGATAGAGGGTGTGTCAAAATAGGCACACTCTCTTGCTATAAATTTGGTAATGCAGGAGTCCCTTAATCCCCCAAGGGGAAAGTACTCCAAGTGTTTCACCCCTACGGCTATGCCCTTCTTCTTTCCCCACTACGCTCTGAAAGCGCCCGCTCGACATCCCGAAGGGTGGCGCTTTCGTAGTTTATCGGAGAAAGAAAGCCGAGCGCAGCGCGAAAAAATCAACGCCCACACAAAAACCCAGGGCGATGCCCTGGGCTGTTAGCTGTTCTTTCTCCGCTTTGCTACGAAAGCGGCCCCTTCGGGGCGTCGTTGGGTGTTCGTTGTTGGCGGCTGTTGTTCGGGCAGACACGGGGGTCTGCCCCTACGGCTGGCGGCTTTCTCAACCCTTCTAAACCCTTCTCAACCGCTGCTCTGCTGCTTTGAACGCGCGAAGCGCTTTGAACCTTGAACGCCCGAAGGGCTTTTGAACGCAGCTCTGCTGCCTTACACGCCCGCAGGGCGTTAATGCACCTTGCGGCAGCGCTTCGTGCCGTTGTCGTCGATGTATTGCTCGATGACGATGCCCTGACGGGGATGAGGGGTGGTGAGGCGACGGCCGGAGAGGTCGTAGGTGGCGACGGTGGACGGAGCGGTGCTGGTGGGCAGGGCGACGGCATCGGGGTCTTGCTTGGTGAACTGCCAGGCGTCGAACTGCACATTGGTGGCCGACGTGAAGACGAAATAGACGGTTTTCACTCCACGGAACACGGCGGGGTCTACGTCGATGACGTGGTCCTCGAACGTGGTGGACGAGAAGTCGAGGGTGGCAGAAGCCTTGGCGGTCTTGCTGTTCAGGCGCAGCTCGAGGGTGCCGGTGCCCTTGGCGCGCAGCATGAACGACGTTGCTCCGGGCGATGAGAAGTCGACCTTGCGGAGCTGAGTCCATGAGCCTGCTTCCATCTTCACCTGTAGGTTGCGCGAGGCGTCGTTGCCCAAGGTGTTGATGCTGGTGTTCTTGCTGATGTTCGTGAAGTTCTCATAGCTCACGCCGCCGCTGGTGGCCATTGTCTCGGCCTGCTGCAGGGCATAGGGGTCGAGGTTGCGAATGGCGCTGACGCCCGACTTCGTGAGTGTGAGCTTGCTGATTTTCTGTGTGCTCTCGTTGACAATGGCCTTGTTGACGCCGATGGAGCGGTAGCCGGAGGCATCGCTGTTCATGGCGCCGCCGTTCTTCATGGCCTGCTCGAGGACTGTGGAGTGATAGAACAGATAGTACTCGCCCTCGTACTTATGCAGGTGGGTGTGGTTGTTTCCCCAGCCCATGCCGAAGTTGCCTTCGTTGGGTACGTACTCGCCGCGATACTCCCATGAGTCGGGGTCGAGGGGGTTGTCGGACACCATGTAGCACATGCTGCACGACGACGGGGCGGGATTGCTGCCGCGCTTGGCGAACTTGCTCCAGTCGTTGCGGTCGGACCACGAGGTGTTATAGGTGTAGACATAGCGGCCGTTCATCATGTTCAGCTCGCTGGCCTCGAAGAGATAGGGTGCGGGCATGTTCACGGCGCTGCCGTCGAGGGCAATCATAGAGGGCTTGAGCTTTGCGATGCGCGAGTTGCCAGGCCAGAGATTCGAGCCCGTAGACTGCGGGTCGCCGCCACCGAAGGCTATCCAGCCTGTGCCGTTGTCGTCGATGACGACGCCTGGGTCAAAGACCCAGTTGCAGGGGTCTACGCCCGGCATGCCGTGTCGGATGAGGGCGTTGCTGAGTGGCGACTTGAATGGTCCGACGGGTGATGAGCCCTTGATGACTCCCACGCTGCCGCCTCCGTTGGCGAAATAGACGAAGAACTCCTCGCTGCCGTCGGCGGTGGTGCGCCAGACGGCCGATGGTGCCCACGACTGTCCGCACCAGGAGCCGCAGACCTTTCCGACGTCGATTGTGCCGTGGAAGGTCCAGTTCACCATATCGTCGGTGGAGAAGACCACGAGCGACTTGATGTTTCCATAGCCGTTGCCGCCTTTCTTGTTGTTGCGGATGTACTGCTGGTGGTCGTTGGTGCCATAGACGTAGAGTCGTCCCTGATAGTCGATGGCGGTGGGGTCGGCGCAGAACACGCTTGCGCTGATGGGGTTGCCTTCGCCGATGGCTTTGTAGTTGGTGGCCATTGTCTGTGCGCCGGCTTGCAGGGTGGCGGCCAGGAGTGTGGCCAGGAGTGTGATTCGGTGTTGCATGTCTGGTTGTGTTTAGAAAGAAGGCGGTTGCCGATATTCACATACAGGCAACCGCAGATTACTGTTTTTATATTACCATAACTAACTAACTTATTTCTAAAAGAGTTTAAAGGGTTTAAAGGGGAGTGAAAGGGGAGAAAAGGGACGAATGCCTTGTAGCCAACGGTAGGGGCAAACCCCTTTAAGCCCTTTTCTCCCCTTTATACCCTTTATGCCCTAAGGAAGCGGCAGATACCAGTTCTTAGGATCCATGAGGAGGGATTCGAGGGCGGCATCGACGGTGCCGGAGCGGCGCGCGATGGGTTTGGCCAGATAGGCGGGGTCGTTGCGGCGCAGGGCGACACGCATGAGGTCGTAGTAGCGGTAGCCCTCGAAGGCTCCCTCGAGTGCCATCTCGTTGATGATGAGGTCCTCGACGAGCGGAATCTGATACTGCACGGTGTCCTCACGGCTGTTGAGCGCGTGGTCGGGCATGGGCAGCTCGTAGAAGGCGTTGGCCTCGCTGTCGCCGGAGCCTAGGGAGTGGATGCCGAAGGTGGTCTCCTTGGTGAACGTGTTGGCATCGAAGGCGATGAGCTGTCCGGCCTTCTCCTGCTCGAGGCTATCGACGTAGTTGACGACATTCTCCGGGCAGAGTCCGTACTTCAGGATGGCGAATGCCGACTGGGGCAGTCCTGCGCGGTTGAGGGCCTCAGCGTAGCGCAGGTAGACCATAGAGCGACGATAGGTCATCACGCGGTCCTCGACAATCTTATTGATGGTCTGTCGGAGCGAAGAATACTCGGAGTAGGGGTCCTGTCCGCCAACTGACGTCATGCGGTAGTTGGCATAGAGGCGCAGGTCGCCAACGAGGATGTCCTCCTGCAGGCCGACGGTGGGAGCGTAGATGGTGTCGGTGTGCGTGTCGGTCTTATACTCCATGCAGTAGGTCTGTGCTGCCGAGATCTGTCGCATGGCTGCGGAGGGCGTGAGCTGATAGTAGTAGTTGTTCTCGTTGGTGGAGTCGAAGATGTTGCGCAGGTCGCTGACGACGCCGTCGAAGACGCGGTTCTCCATCGGGATGACGCTCAGCACCTCGCTGGAGCTGGTGAACGAGTAGCCGTTGGTGGGGCGCAGGAACTCGCTCACACTGGGCCAGGTGATGCGATGCGGGCTGAGCGTAATGGGGTTCTGCTCGTCGTTCAGGTAGTCGTGATACCAGCGTGCTGCCTCCTGATAGCGTCCTGCCCAGAGGCAGAGATCGCCGAGCAGGGCTCGCATGGGGATGAAGAAATCCTTCGAGTCCCAGTTGCCGATGCTGCCGAACTCCGGCAGCTCTACGCGGGCATAGGGTGTGAGGTCGTCGATGAAGTAGTTGCAGATTTCCTGCAGCGTGGAGTGCTTCATGGTGAGAGCCTGCTGTGCCTCCTGCTCGGTCATGACCGGCTGGAGCACCAGCGGCACTTGTCCGTAGGCTTGTGCGAGCTGCAGATAGGTCCATGCGCGGAATGCCTTCACGGCCGCATACTCTGCGCGGAACAGGGTGCGTCCGCGACGCTGCAGAGCGGTGTCGACATGTGCCAGATAGTAGTTGCAGTTGTTGATGACGCCATAATAGTCGCTCACAGCATTGTACTTATTAGGCTGCGAGAAGTCGAAGGCGGCCAGTCGCTTCAGATCGGCAGAGGCAGCATCGGTGACCTCTGCGAGGTCGCCGCGCATTTCGCCGAGCAGGACCACACGGTCGGCGATGAGCTGCATCTTGTTGACGATGCCCAGCACGCTGTAGACGGAGTCGGTGGGGTGGTTGAGGGTGTTGTCTTTCTCGAACTCCACGAGGTTCGACTCAGTCTCGAGGATGTCGCTGCAGCTGGTCAGCGTTGCTGTGATGAAGCAACATGCTGAACAGGCGAAGATATATTTAACGAGTTTGGTAATCATAATTATTAATTTTCAATTATCAATTATTAATTATCCATTATAGATTGATGTTGAGTCCTACGGAGAAGGAGCGACCCGTGGAAAGCAAGCCGCGGTCGATGCCCTGTGTGAGGACGCTGCCGGCGATGGAGCAGTCGGGGTTGCTGCCGAGGTAGCGTGTGACGGTGAAGAGGTTGTCGGCGCTTGCCCAGACGGTGATTCCCTGCAGGTAGGTGCTATGCATCGGCAGGTGGTAGCTCAGCGTGATGTTGCTCAGGCGCAGATAGGAGCCGTCCTCGATGAAGCGGTCGCTGAAGCGGCTGTTGCCCATCGTGTCGAGATAGGAGGCACGCGGGATGTCGGTGACCTGACCTTCGGTGGTCCAGCGGTTCTGCATGGCTGTGGTCTGGTTGACGAACAGCGAGCCGCCCTCGAGCAGCGAGCGCTGGTAGTTGAAGACGTCGTTGCCCAGTGAGTAGTTCAGGACGGCCTGCAGCGAGAGGTGCTTCCACGTGAGGCGTGTGAAGATGTTACCATAGATGTCGGGGTTCGGGTCGCCGATGACCACGCGGTCGTCGTTGTTGATGAGGTGATTGCCGTCGACATCGAAGAAGCGGGTGTCGCCAGCCTGGAAGTAGGCGCGCTCACCGTTTTCCTTCAGCAGATAGTGCTGGTCGGCCTGTGCCTCAGCATCGGTGGCATAGACGCCGAGCGCCTTCCAGCCGTAGAACTGTGCGACGGGCTGGCCGACCTGGGTGAGCATGGTGGCACCGAAGGCCTGCGTCTCGAACGAGCGGTTGCCAGGCAGGGCGGTGACCTTGTTCACATAGTGGCCTGCCGAGGCGCCAAGCTCCCACGAGAAGTCCTTCAGTGCGAGCAGACGGGCGTTCACTGAGAAGTCGAAGCCTTCGTTCTGCAGCTTGCCGTCGTTGCTCCAGTTCTGCTGCAGACCGCTGGTCCACGCCAGCTGCTGCAGGGAGAGCAGGTTGGAGGTGTAGCTGCGGAAGTAGTTGAAGCGTGCCGAGAGGCGGTTGTTGAGGAAGCTGCCCGTGAGGCCTGCCGTGATGCGGCTTGTGGTCTCCCACTGCAGCTCGGTGTTTCCGATGTTTCCGATGGACTTACCGCTGGCTGTCTCGCCGAGCATGCGGTGTGCCACGAAGTAGGTACGCGATGCGGTGTACGACACGTCGTCGTTGCCCGTGAAGTCGATGCCGACGTTCAGGCGCAGGTAGTTGATGCCCTTCAGCGTGGAGAGGAACTTCTCGTTGGTGAGCACCCACGAGGCCTGCAGCGACGGGAAGAGACCCCAGACGACGCCTGCCAGCTTCAGACCTGACACCTCGGGACCGAAGCGCGAGGAGCTCTGTGCGGAGAGTGCTGCGTCGACGTAGAAGCGCTCAGCAAAGTTGTAGTTAGCCTGTGCATACCAAGTGATTTCGCGTGTCTTGTCGTCGGCACCGGAGGTGTTCTTGAAGCGCAGCGACGAGTTCATGTTCGGTGTCTTGTCGTTGGCGGTGTTGTAACCCATCTGTGCGGTGAGGTTGTACTCGTTGCTGATGTAGCGCATGCCGCCGAAGACGCCGATGGTGTGCGGGCCGTACTGGTTGTTCCATGTGAGGCGCGTGTCGCTCTGGATGGCCGTCTGGCGTGCTGCCTGGCTCTGTGCGATGTTTTGCAGCGTGGTGCCTTCGTCAAGACCCTTCACGACGAATGTCGGAACACCCTGTATGGGGAGGTAATATTGCTCATTGGTGTTGACGAGCCCCAGCGTGAAGTGCTCGCTGATGGAGAGTCGGCGGTTGATTTGGTACTTCGGTGTGACGGCAAACATGACCAGTCGGTTACCGAAGGAGTTGCGGTTCTTTCCTTCACCATTGGTGAGAATGCTCACGGGGTTGGCCAGGCGGCCGCGTCCCTGGAAGAGGCCTTCCAGATAGTCGTCGGCCTCGGCGAGGTAGTGGCTCAGGTTGCCGTACTTGTCGAAGGCATAGGGTGTGAGGAACGGAGCCTTCGCCAGCGCGAGGAATCCCGGCGAGGTGATGACGGTGGCCAGCGGCTCAGCGGGAGCGCCGTCGTCGCGCAGGCTACGGTCTACATCGCTGTAGGAGGCATCGAAGCGTACGTCGAAGCCCTTGAAGACGTTGATGTCGGAGTTCAGTCGCATGTTGAAGCGCGAGTAGTCGTTGTTGCGCAGCGTGCTGTTACCGAGCGAATAGCCCACCGAGAGGTTGTAGGATGCCGCATTGTCACCACCCTGCACGTTGATGCCGTAGTTCTGCGAGAATGCGTTGTGATAGATTTCCTTCGTCCAGTCGGTCTGGTTATGATACTGGTTGTAATAGTAGTAGTCGGGGTCGCTGTTCAGGTACTTCATCTTTCCGAGCTGCGAGGGATTGGTCTTGCTGGCCAGCAGGTCGGTGGTGTAGAGGCGGTAGTCGTCGGCGTTCATCATCTCCGGCAAGCGAGGGATGAGCTCGTAGCGCGTGTTGAGCGTGACGTCGATCTTTGTGGCCATGCTCTTGTTGCGCTTGGTCTTGATGAGGAGCACGCCGTTGGCACCCTTCGCACCATAGAGAGCGGTACCGTTCTTGAGCACGGTGACGGTCTCGATGTCGTTGACGTTCAGGTTTGCCAGCAGGTTGTTGAAGTAGCCGTCGTGGAGCATGGTGCGCGTGTACTGCATGTCCATGATGACACCGTCGATGACGACGAGCGGCTGGGCGTTGGCATGCAGGGAGTTGATGCCCTGAATGAGCATGAAGTTACCCATGCCGGGAATGCCTCCGTGGCTGATGCTGCGCATGTCGGCACCCAGTTGCTGGGCAACCAGTGGGTCGATGCTCAGCTCAGCGTTGTTGTCGAAGCGGTTGGCCTCGGCGCTGATGGTGGCATGCGTCGTCTCGGCATACTGACCAGTGAAGTCCTGCGAGTAGAGCTTGGCGTTGGCCACAGCGTTTCCTGTGCCGTCAGCATTGTCGACGATGGCGTTCTGCTGGAGGCAGAAGCCTTCGAGTCGCATGGTGACAGACCGTGTGTAGTCGGGCACTTTCAGTTCGTAGAGTCCCTGCTCGTTAGTCATGGCGCTGTAGCGTGGATGTCCGTAAGCCACGACGATAACACCCGCCAGCGGTTCTCCTGTGGCGGCATCGACGACGGTGCCAGTGACTGTCTTCGTGTTCTCCTGCGCCATTGCCACAGCCGAGCCGAAGCAAACGATGAGCGTCAGGACGAGATATTTGATGCTTTTAGTAATCATATATGTGTGATATTGAGAAGTTCTTTCTCCGTTTCGCTACGAAAGCGTCGCTTCGCGCCGAGCGGAGAGGTTGTGAAGTTAAGTTATTTTCGCGGACGGAGATAGATGCAGTCGAGATACATTTCGCGGGCGTAACGCGAGGTCTCGCGGGCGAGAATGGAACATTGCAGCTTCACGGTGACCTTGATGTCGTTCTGGTCGTAGTTGCAAGCAGGGAACTGGAATGCCTCAGCGAGCACGACGGTGTCGACGCGCAGCGGATCGTTCTGGAACTGCGTGTTGTTGCAGTTGAAGGTCTGCGTGGCGCCCTCCAGGTCGACATAGGAGATGGTGGCCTTGAACTTATTGGGCTTCAGGTCGGGGTTGGTGGGGTTCGACACGGCCTTCGGCAGAATGATGGCGCACACGTCGTAGGTGCCGCTGAGCGTGTTGTTGACACGGAACGTGAGCTCCCAGTTGGAAGTTGCCGTGCGCGGGATGATTTGCAGATAGCCCGACTCAGAGATGGAGTCGGCAGCCAGGCGGCGGATGTTGTAGGAGCAGTCCTTATCGGTTGTGATGTACTGGATTTGCTCTGCCTCGCTCCACAACTCACGGAAATAGGTTTCGGTGGGCGTGAAGGGCCACGTGTTGGTGGTGTAGAGGATGCCGTTGCTGCACGCGATGGGTGTGGTGTCGTAGAGGATTCCACCGGGCATGAATGGCTTCAGGAAGCGGTGGAACACCTGACGGTGCGTGGTGTTGTAGTTGCGGTTCAGACGATAGGGCACCGAGACGAGCGAGTCTTCGGGCGAGGCCTGTTCGCTGAGGTTGAAGACGGCATCGTCGAGCAGGGCGCGGAGCGACCAGAACTGCTGGATGGAGTCTCGCTTCAGCACCTTCTCGTCGTACTGGAAGTACTGTGTGGCCTCGTCGTAGGCTTTCTGCCAGGCCTGCTGTGTGGGAGCCAGCACCCAGTAGGTGGAGTCTTCGGCGTCGATGAGGCCAATGCGCTGCAAGAGCGTGTTCTGCTCGATGACGACAGAGTCGACGTAGACGGGCACACCTTCCACGATACCTGCCGACACGGATGCATCGGGGTCGAAGCGGTCTTGCTCATACTGGCGAAGCATAGCGCCGATGGTGCTGAGCTGCGGCATGAGCGAGAAGGCCTCGTAGAGGTTCTGCCGATAGGGCAGGGGTCGCGACGTGATGTGCAGGATGCCGTTGCGGGCATGAATGTTCGGTGTTGTCACGCTGACGCCTTCAATCTCATGGTTGTCGCCCACGAGGTGCTTGGCGTTGAGCATGAGCAGCTTCGAGGCCGCCGAGGTTGTTCCGAGCGATGTGGTGGAACGCGACAGATGGTTCATGACGAACGTCTTTTCAACGATGGAGTCGCCCTGATTGGTCTGCACGAGCTGCAGCAGCGAGTCGCGGTTGAACGAGCCGTTGACGGGTGCCACGAGGGTGAAGGTCTGCCCCTGGTCGAGCAGGTCGGCATAGCTCACGGCCGTCTTCTTATGGTGACGGAACACCTTGGTCTGCTGCAACACCTGGCAGAAATCGCTGAGCTGCGGGTTCTGCTGCAGTTGCTTCCATAGCGTTTGTTGTGCAGCTGCTTCCTGTGAGGCGGAGGGATTGTAGTGGTCGTCCCATTCGGCACAGGAGTTCAGGGTTGCTGTGATGCAGCAACACACTGAACAGGCGAAGATATATTTAACAAGTTTGGTAATCATATTTTGATGTTGTGATGTTGAGTTGATACTTAACCAGTGTTGACATTCAACTAGTGCGTGTCTTCACCCTGTGGGCTGCCATAGATGCTCTTCGGACAGAGTTCGATGTAGTCGAACGACCAGTAGCGGTCGGGATCGTCGAGAACCTGACGGAAACGCAGGTAGTAGGTCTGCTCGGGAGTGAGGTACTGAGTGGTGAGCACTCGGCGCAGATTCCAGTTGTTGCCACGAAGCGGATGGTCGGCATCCCACGGGCGGTAGCTGTCCATACCCTTCATGTAGCCACGATTGTGCATAGCCTTGTCGTTGGCGGTGTTCTCCTCGGGGTCGTCGGTGTCCTCAGTCCATCCGATGTTGGGGTCGGGACCATAGACGCGCAGGTCGACGGGAATGCCGCAGGGCTCGTTGTTCAGGTAGACCTGGATGACACCGCGCTCCTCACCGACGGTGTAGCCGAGACGGATTTCGTAGGTTCCAGAGGGAACGGGCGGCAGCTTAAATGCTACGTCGAACACACCCGAGATACACACGGCGTTGGCGCAGTAGGAGTTCCAGTAGCCCACATCGGAGTGTACACCCACGTAGGTCTCGGGGCTTACCTTCCAGTCGGTGATGTACTGGTTCTTGAATCCGGTGAGGATGTCCTCGCCATAGCGGCCGCGGCCGTTGCAGTTCATGAAGTCGGGGCTGAGCACGGTGGCATCGATGCGGATGCGGCAGTTCAGCACCTTGTCGCGCACCTCAGTGGTGTAGGCAAGGATGTCGTCGAGGTAGTGGTAGACGCCGTTCAACGCGTTCTGGTCAATGCTTCCCGACTCAGACGGCGACAGCACTTTCACACCTCTGACGCTGATGTTGTTCTGCAAGCCCTTGCGGTTGATGAACAAGCCTGCGGGAGGACCGGCAAAGCGCATGATGGTGCCCGGACACATGGTCTCGTAGAACTCCTCGGGGTCACTCAGCGAGGTGTACCAGCAGTGCTCGCGCAGCTCGCCCGACTGTACCCAGCTGTTGTACTGGCCGATGCGCGGCAGCAGGTGGTAGCTCACGAAGCGGTTCAGCGGGTTCTTGCGATGTTTGAAGTCGTCGTCATACAGTCCGGCGTCCTCGGGATAGGTTTGGTCGTAGATGCGCTTGGCATACGCCTTCAGGTCGTCGAGGTTGTTGATGCCGTGGGCACGATAGATGGAGTCGGGCTCCACGAATGCCGTGTACTTAAAGTAGCGTTTCTCGGGCCAGAACGAACGGGTGTAGAGAGCCGAACCCGACGTACAGCGCACCATCACACCCGTGTGTACGGAGTCCTCGCTGCAGTGGTAGCCCTCGTCGAGATAGCGTGTCAGCGAGTCGCACATGCCCGTGAGCTGCAGGGCCTGCGAGAAGATGGTGAGCGTGCTGTCCTCGGCAATCTTGTCGGCCAGCAGCAGGCTGCTCGACGTGATGACGTTGTTCAGGACGTGTACGACACCATTCGTGACGGAGTCGTTGTAGTCCACCATGCGTGCGTTCTTATTGATATAGTATACCAATGCGTTGTGGTTGGCAACATCCGAGTCGCTGGAGAGGACGATGTAGCTGTCGTCCATGTTCAGCTCCGGCAGGGCACCTTCGTCGATGTCGGTGGTGAAGAAAGCACCTTTCTTGATGATGTGCGTGCGTGCGATGGTGTCGCAGGTGGCGGTGGGAATACCGTCGATGTCGCTATAGCCCATGCGCTTCAGATAGCGCTCGATGCCTTCGTTGTTCGGGGCAAAGAGGGTGTACTGGCCATAGGTGGCGAGCATCGAGAAGTAAGGTGTGCGCTTCAGGATGCCGATGAACTCGCTGAAATCCTCGGAGTGCTCCTGCAGGAACTCTGCTGCGGTGAGCTTCGTCGACGAGTAGTAGTTCTCGGGGACGTCGTCGTTGTCGACGCACGACGTCAGTAACCCGCTCACTCCTCCAACGAGCATCACGAGCCATACCAACAGCTTCTTTATCTTTTTCACGTGTGTTGCAATCATTCGGCAACATACAGAACTTTTGCTAATCATATTGGATTCTGATTTTATGTTTTAACGAATTAATTTGTCAGCTCCGAGTCTTCACCCTTGTTGAATGCAGGATTCTGCTTCAGCAGCGGGTTCACCTTCAGTTCGCTCTTGGCATAGGGGAAGTAGATGATGTTCGGGTCGGCAAGCTTGATCTTCAGGGCGTTCACGTTCTCGATGTACTTACGTGACGTCAGCGAGATGAGTCGGGTGTTGTTGCCGTCGCGGCGAGCCATGCGTACGAGGTCGTACCAGCGCTTGCCCTCGAACATGAATTCGCGCTGGCGCTCGGCCATCAGCAACTCCTCCATCGATGCCTTCGAGTTCACGTAGTCGCTCATCTTCAAGGTGTCGGTACGGGCGGCGGTGGTCACGTCGTTGGCGCGCTTGTTAACCTGGTTGATCAGCATGAAGGCACGCTCGTAGCCTTCTTCACCACGCTCAATCTCGGCTTCAGCCTTGATGAGCATCATGTCGGTGAGGCGATAGAAAATCCAGTTGGCATCAGCACCGGAGCGACGTGTGCGGCTTGTGTTCAGGTCGGCCTCCTTGGTGACGTTCTGCGTGGTGTAGCTGATGGTACGCAATGCATATTTCGTGATGGCATAGCGCGAGTTGTCGAGCATCGACGCCTCGTAGACGCGGCCATCGGTTTTCTTGAATATCGTGTTGGTGCCCTGTGCGGCATCCTTGCAGAGGAAATCGGGAGCGGTGAGGCGGCCGGTGACGTTGTTCGAGTTACCGTAGAAGTTGCTCACCCACGTGTTGGTCTGGCTCTGGTTGGTCTGGAAGTAGAGCTCGAAGATGCTCTCGAAGGAGTTGCCCGTTCCGAAGATTTCGTTGTAGGCATTTCCGCAGACCGTGCTGCCGATGGGCTTTGTCAGGATGAGAGGGATGTCGCCAAACAGTCCGATGTTGTTCACATTACCCTCGCGCTGCAGCATTTCTTCGTATTGCTGACGCTTGTGGTCGATGACCAGGTCGCAATAGCGGATGCTGTTGTCCCAGTCGCCCTTCCAGAGGTACAGGTCGGCCAGCAGGGCATAGATGGCCCAGCGCGTGATCTTGCTCGTGTTTACATAGGCGTTCGGGCTCTCGTCGGTGTAGTAGCGTCTGACGGCGAGGTCCTTCACGCTCTCAAGGTCTTTGATGAGCGAGTCCAGAACAGCCTCGAAAGGTGTGGCGGGCAGCACGTAGGGCTGCGTGTCGTCGATGCTGGGCTCGGTGGAGTAGGGTACGTCGCGGAACGTTCTGATGAGATAGAAGTAGCACAAGGCGCGCAGGGCTGTAGCCTCTGCGATGTTGGCCTTCATCTCTTCCTCAGTGTAGTTCGGGTCGATGGCCTGCACCTTTGGTGCATAGTGACAAACGGTGTTGCAACGGTTGATGGCCTCGTAGAACTTCGACCAGTTGCAATAGGCGTTCGACGGCAGAAGGTTCTCCTTCAGGATTTCGTTGATTTCGTTGGGGACATTCGCACCCAGTCGCATGTTATCGCTGCGCAGCTCGCCCCACACGGCCATTCGTGCCAGGCAGTCGCTGTGCTCCAGTGTCTCGTAGCAGCTATTCATGACACTCGACACGTCTGCCTTCTCGGTCCAGTAGTTCTCCAGCACCACTTCATTAGTCGGCAGAATGTCGAGGAAGTCGTTGCAGCTGGTGAGGGTTGCTGTGATGCAGCAACACACTGAACAGGCGAGGATATATTGTTTGATTCTCTTGGTAATCATAATTATCAATTATTCATTATTCATTATTAATTATTAGAATACCACTGTGATACCTGCGGTGAACGATTTTGCACGAGGAGTCTTTGCCTCGTCGGTCACCACGCCCATTGAGCCATAGCCTACTTCAGGATCGGCACCAGAGTACTTCGTCAGGCAGAAGAGGTTGTTAGCAGAGAGATAGAAGCTCAGCTGCGTCAGACCAATCTTCTTGATGACGCGCGGGTCGAACGAATAGCTCAGCTGTGAGTAGTTCAAGCGGATGAACGAGCCGTTCTCGACGAAGCGGTCGCTGCCCAGCCAGTTGTAACCCGTCTGGCGCAGAGCACGCGGGATGTCGGTGACGTCGCCTTCCACACGCCAACGCCAGTTCACGGCGCGGCTCTGGTTGTTGTTAGAATACATGTTCTCAGCTCTCATGCGTGCGGCATTGATGATCTTGTTGCCGTAGCGGAAGTTGAACTGGTTGTTCCACGTGAGGCGGCCGAAGTTCAGCTTGAAGCCGAAACCGCCAGTGAACTTAGGCAGTGATGAGCCTAGATACACGATGTCGAGCTCGTTGATCTGACCGTCGTGGTTCACGTCGTCGTATTTGGCGTCACCACCGCGGAACTCGTAGTTCACCGAGCCGTAGCAGAACGTCATGGGCTTTGTCATCTGGTTCTCGTCGAGGATGACAACATCGTTCTCGTCGCGAACGACAGGAGCGTCGGGGCCGCTGACGCCAGGAATCTCGGTCGGCGTGTAATCGGAATACTGATAAACACCTTTATATCTGAAACCGTAGATGCTACCCATAGCACGATTGAGCTCCACGCGCGAGAGATACGAGCCGTTGTTGCGGTCGAACTCGTGGTTGAGGCTGGCGAGACAGGTCTCGTCCATGCGGGTGATCTGGTTCTTGTTGTTTGCAAAGGTGACGTTCACGTCGAAGCTGAACTTCTTATAACGGATGATGTGATTACCGTTCAGGTTGAACTCCCAACCGATGTTCTTCATGTCGCCCACGTTCTGATAGGCCAGCGTGGAATAACCCGATGAGGTAGGAATGCCTCGGCTGGCCATCAGCAGGTCGGTGGTGTACTGCCAGTAGAGTTCCACATTACCCGTGATGCGCTCGTTGAAGAATCCGAAGTCGGTACCGAGGTTGTAGGTCTCCTTCTGTTCCCACTTCAGGTTTCGCAGCTGGATGTTCTGCGGGTAGATACTTCCTTCGCCGAGATAGCCGCTACCGTTACGATACTTACTGAAGAACAAGCCTTCAGAGCCCGGCTGGCGGCCGCTGATACCCCAACCCGGACGGATGGAGAGCATCGACACGAAGGGCAGTGCCTTGATGAACCAAGGCTCTTTGCTGATGTTCCAACGAAGGGAGAATGCAGGGAAGTTACCCCAGCGCTGGTTGTCGCCGAACTTCGTACAACCGTCGCGACGGACGGTGAAGTCGGCCATATAGCGTGCCTTGTAGGCATAGTGTGCAGAATAGGTGAAGTAGATGCTGCGCCACTGTCCGCTACCGGTGCTGATGTCCTGAATGATACCTTCGGCAGCAGGGCTGGTGATGCTTCCTGAGGGCAGACCCCAAGAAACAGTGCGCTGGTCGGAGCTGGTACCGCTGGTGAGCTGTCCGCGAAGCATCATCGTGAGCACGTGGTCCTTGTTCTTGAAGGCCGGCGTGAAGGTCAGCGTGTGCGTGGTGGTCACACCCAGGCTCTTCGACGAGCTGGCCGTTGTGCGGTTGCTCTCTCGGTTGTTGGTGTCGTTCCATCCGCGTGTGCTGAGCGACAGCGGCATGAACTGGTCTTCGTAACGGTTGAAGATGTTGAACACCACCTTGCCTTCATAGGCCAGACGTGTCTTGTCTTCCTCCAGTCCCAGGAGGTTATAGCGCAGCTTAAACTCTGGTGTGATGTTATAGCTGGTCTCGTCGTTGCTGGCCAGATGGGCAAGGGCGACGGGATTCTTATGGTCGAGCTGGTCGCGCAGCTGTGAGGAAACCGTAGGCAGCATGGAGTAGTAGTCCTCCAGGTCGTTGCCGTTGCGGTCTTGCTCATAAACCGAAAGGTTCGGCATGCGGATGTAAGCGATTGACAGAAGGTCGCCGTTGTTCTTCTTGTTCTTGGTGTAGGTGAGGGAGATGTTGGTCTCAATCTTGATGCGGTCGCTGACGAAGTAGTCGAGGTTCACACGCGATGTGAAGCGGTTCAGCACCTGCTCGATGATAGAACCCGTCTCGTGGTCGTAGCCCGCACCGATGCGGAAGTGAGCCTTCTCACCACCACCGGTCAGGGCGAGGTAGTGGTTCTGTCGCCAACCCACCTTCTTCACCTCCTTCAGCCAGTCGGTGTTGTTGTTATACATTTCATACTCCGAGAAGCTGGGGTTGTAGTTCAGTTCGGGGATATCGCTCGATGCATCGCTCAGCGAGGGATTGAAGTATTCCTCCTTGAGCAGCATGGTGTACTCATCACCGTTCAGCATCTCGTAGCCGTTGGGCTGATAAGTTCCGGTGAGACGGTAGCTGTAGTTCACACGAGTCTGACCACGCGTACCACGCTTCGTCTTGATCTCGATCACACCATTCGAACCCTGCGAACCCCAAACAGCCGTTGCGGCGGCATCCTTCAGCACCGAGATGCTCTCGATGTCCTCAGGGTTCACGTTCAGAAGTTCAGCAAACTTCTCCTCGTTGGCCGACTGGAAGTCGAAGTTGTTGGTGTTGGTCTCCCAAACGTTGCCATCGACGACGATAAGCGGTTCGCTCGAACCATTGATACTCGACACACCACGCAGACGCATCGATGTACCACTACCCAGGTTACCTGAGTTAGCCACGATGTCAAGTCCGGCGATACGTCCCTGCAGGGCCTCGTCGACGGTGGTGATAGCCAGACCGTCGAACTCCTTCATGTCGATGCTCTGGCGGGCAGTAGAGATTTCGTCGAGCGGAATCTGCAGTCCGGCGCCATCGGTACGGCGACGGGCGACGACGGTGACTTCGCCGATTTGCGTAGCATCGACCATCGTCACCTTGTAGTGAGTGCGGTCGAAGCGGAACGTCTGTGTCTTGTAGCCGACGAAGGAGATGCGCAGCTTGTCCTTCACGTTCTTCACACGGAACGAGAAGTTACCGTTGATATCGGTGACGGTAGATGCGACGATACGATTGGCGGCATCGATTTCTACGACGTTCGCCATCACAACAGGGCCGAAGTCATCGACGACGGTTCCGCTGATGACATCGCCTGCCTGTTGGGCAAATGCATTGATAATTGACAATTGACAACTGAGAATTATCAATCCTAATATTCTATATAGTCTGTTACTCATCATTGTATTTCAGTTTTCAATGATCAATTACTCAATTAATAAGGGTGCATCGATGAGATGTACGACAGCCGATGAGCTGGTCTCGATCATGCTGGCGCTGGCTGCATCACGTGTGTTGTACTGATACTCGCGGGCCACGCGGTTGAAGAGCTGCGGGTCGGCGGTGAGTACGCGGCGGTGGTTGCCGGCATGGTCGGTGAGGCTGATGCCATTGGTGCCGAGCTCGGCATGCAAACGATAGAATCGGCCTGTCGAGGGGTCGAGCACAGCGGTCTCGAAGTCGCCGGTCTCTTCTTTTGCTCCGATGAAGAGGGCGTTATCCTGGATGTGATAGCGCAGGAAATTCATGATTTGCAGCGAGTCGCGGGTCTTTCCAGAGAGGTTGCCGGCTTCCTCAAGCTCTTCCACCCGCTCCCACGACGACAGCTTGCCTGCTTTCTGCATGGCCTCGATGCTCTCGTTGGTGGGCACGTAGATGGTGTAGTGATAGGTGTTGAAGACGCTCAGGTTGTCGCCGCCGCAAGCGTTACGGCTGTTGTGGATGCGCTCGAAGAGGCCGCTGCCGTCCATCAGTTCCAGGAACTTGCTGTACTGATCGTTGCTGGCCAGCACGTCGCGCACCGTCATGCTTGTTCCCAGAATGGGTGCGTTGTCGAGCACATAGCTCTTACCATTACCGCCGTCGGTCTGGTCGTAGATGAAGTTGATGCCGAGGGGCTCGCTCTCGTTGGTTTGGTAGCTGCCCTGCACGGTCATGCGTTCGGGTGTGGAGGTGTTGGTGACACGAATCTCCGTGCCGCCCTTGGTGCGATAGTATTCCTTGCCGTCCTCCACATTTCCGATCACGATGTGGGTGTCGAGGATGTCCTTCAAGCGGTTGCGCATAATAGCCGGATCGGTGATGCGGCCGATGCTGTCGCCAACCTCGCCCGTTGCCTCGTCGTAGTTCCAGACGCTCGCCCACACACGTTCCTCTTTATTTACTTTCGAAGCGTCGTAGTGGAATCGCAACAGCTGGCGCGAACTCTTGCCGTAGCTGCAGGGATCGAGATACGACAACAGGGCGTTATTCGTCGGGATGAAGAAACTATAGTAGGAATTGAGCGAGTTCAGGTAGACGTTGTACTGAAGTTGCTCGATGCCCCAGTACATGATGCGCATCGTCTCGTTGATCAGAGCGGGGAACGACACACTCACGTAAGCTGTGGGCGAATAAACGCGGTTGGTCAGGTAGATGGCGCCGTTGCAGCCCAACCAGACAGAGTCGATGGCCGAAATGTCGACACCCATGGGGTCGTTGGCGTCGTTGAGGATACCGTCGAACTTCGAGGGCACCGACGAAACGAACGAACCCAGCATATTGTTGTTGATGAGCTTCGAGATGACCTCGTCGGGAACAGCCTCCCAAGTGCCGTAGTAGTCTTTCAGCACGCGGCCGGCGCCGTTCTCCCAGTATTCGTTGAGAGCCTCGTCGCTCGGAACCATCATCACGGCCATGTCGCGCTGGAGCACGATGTTACCGTCCTGATCGTTCAGACCCGAGTAGTAGGCATTCCATTCCGGGTCGAACTTCAGCGTTCCGTTCACGGGACCGCCATACGGCGTTGCCGTCAGAGGCTCGCCGCCTTGCGACTTCTCTGAGAAGAAACGCTTCTGGAACACCGTGTCTACGTTGGTGCCATAAAGGAAATTATATTGTCGTGTGAGTTCTTGAGTGCGATCGGGATAGGGAGCACAGAAACGCTCTAACAGCTCGTTATAGAGGCGTGTGTTCTTCTTCTGAGCCAGCAACTCTGCCATATTCGGTAGCGGAGTGATCACTTCTTCCATCTTGTGGATGAAGCCGTTCGAGCACTTGATGTTGGGTTCTTCCACGCGAACGCCGTTCACACTCGACTCACCCGACTGGCGATGCGTTGTGCCGTTGTAGATGAAGTCGTAGTCTTCGTTGGTGATGCGCTTGTTCACCAGCTGCTTCTCGATGAAGTGCACAAGTGGCACTGTCGAGTTGTCGGTCATGCACACCATTGGCGCGCTTCCCTCGCGATAGCGGCGCCAATAGGGATTGTTGGGCATTTCCGACGGTTTCATCACTCGCACGGAGTCGAAGGCCGTGCTCGAGGCAAAGCGGCGCATGCACTCGCCTTCACGAGGAGGCGTTCCCTCCACGCTCGACAGGCTGTTCAACTGCATCGAGTTGTCGATCATGCTGCCGAAGAGCAGCAGCTTCTTCTGCGATGCCGACAGCTGCTCATAACTTCTGACGCCCCAGGTGTTGTTGCGATAGAATCGCTCGAAGGCTGCGTCGTCGGCCACGAAGAGCGTCTTCGAACCCGTCTTGCCCAGCACTTCTCGATAACCCAGATCGTCGATCAGGCGAACAGTGTTCTGATAGTTGCCCTGTTCGGCCAGCCAACTGTAGATGCTCGAACCCCATCCTTCGGGAGTGCGCTCATCCAAATCATACTTACTGCACGAACTCAGAACCCCAGAGCCGACCAGCACCGCAGCGGCGGCAGTCAGCATCCAAAGTCCCAGACTTCTGCAGGAATGTCTTCTGGTTTTCATTCTTTGACTGTTTTTGTTCATATTTTTGTTTTTGGATATTTCGGCTTTTTGCGGCAATTGTGTTTCCACGGTGCAAAATTACATAAAAAATACGCACGTGACATCCTTATATGTTCACACTGCTTTGCCTTCCGTTAACGGGGTTTTTCTATATGTTCCAGATGTTTTGTTTTTTGTTCCAGCCCCGAAGTTCCTTACAAAAACGAAAGCCATTGGAACATTTCACATATATTATTTTAAAAAGAAAAACCTATCTTTGCAGCGTGAATCGCCCCGATTTCATGGCAATCGCCCCGATTTCACAGTGTTTGAACAAACCATAACATTTATCAACCCATAATTTTAAACTTAACAACATGAAGAAAACTTACAAACTATTCCTTGCGCTGATTGTTGCCATCCTCGGTAACTTCAATGCCAGCGCTGATGAGTATGTTCCGCTAACACCGGAAATGTTCTTCTCATGGGACGGATGGGGAGCCGACGCTCAGAAGACTGGGCAGGCCGACTGTCTATTTGTCCTTGGCGAATCGACGGGCCAGCCCTATGGCGACTCGCAAGTGATTAACTACGCCGACCTGACGCTCTACTCGAAGCTGGTCGTTGTGTGCACTGAGGGTACACCGCGTTTCCTCTTCAACCGTACCATCGACGAAGGTCAGTGGAACGAGGACGAGGCACAGTCAAACCTCATCGACAACACGAAGGGTGGCTGGAGTGCCAAGTATTTCTCGCAGGACGGTGATACCTACACCGTTGACCTGAAGCAGTTGGTGAAGGACAAAGGCTTTGCTCACCTGCACGCTATCAAGGGTGCCAACTGGGCAAACGTCACTGTGGAGAGCATGGATCTCGTGCTTCCCGGTAAGGCTCAGCAGATTGGCTGGACCGAACTGCTTACCAATGGCGACCTCGAAGGCGACGACGTCAGCTGCTTCTTCTCCAAGGAGAATGCAGGCGCACCCTTCCCCTCAGTCATTACTGATGGCGTAGGTGTTGACGGAAGCCGTGGTATCATGGTTCACTCTGCAGCCGGTGCTGCTCAGGACTGGGACGCTCAGTTCTGGATCAACCTTCCTGAGATTCTGCCCGAGGGCACGAAGTATCGTCTGTCGTTCGCTTATCGCGCCAGCATGGATGCTTCTGCCGACACGCAGGCTCATGCCGATCCCAGCGACTACATCCACTATGAGATGATTGGTTCGCCCAACTTCACCACAGAGTGGCAGACCTACAAGATTGACGAGGCTACGATCACAGCCGCTCAGGCTGGTCCTAATGGAAACGGTGGCCTGATGCACTCCATCGCCTTCAACCTCTCGAAGGACAAGGCTAATGACATTGACTTCTTCTTCGACAACCTGAAGTTTGAGGTGTTCAAGGTTGGTACGATGGCTCAGTTCAGCAACGACGTCATCCTTATCAACTTCGGCTTCGACACCAACATGGCTGACCTCGTGAAGGCTTCTGGCAAGAAGCGCCTGATGTATCCCCTCAACGTCGCCGGTGTGAAGGTGAACGGTGAGGCTGCAAACATCTACTCTGTCGAGGGCTTTGAGGATGGACGCTTCTATATCTTCCTCGAGGAGCCTTGCGAAGACGAGGATGTGGTTGAAGTTACGTTCACCAACCCCAGCGATGCTGCTTACCACCTTATTTATACGTCAGGTCCTGGTGGCGACGTAGGTAACTTCTCTGGTATCGCCGAGTGCGACCTCGACCGCGAAATCGAGGACAACGACGGTTTCCCGTACACATACCTCACTCCGGTTATCATGGTTGCTGATCCTGAGGACGGCTCATTCAACCTGCCCACCGACATTAAGGAGTTCAAGCTCACCTTCGACAAGAAGGTTGACTGCGCTGCTCTCGTAGCTAAGATTGACAACGAGAAGCTGAACGTAACGCCCGCCGACGGCTTTGCCGAGCAGGTGACTCTCGTTGCTAACGGTGCCGTTGCTGAAGGCCAGCACGAAATCAGCATTTCGAAGATCTATCCTGAGATGCGCATCGACGACAGCATCTATGGCGACACCATCATCACCATCAGCGTAGGTAAGACCGACGCCGATCCCGACGATGTGCCAAAGGACATGCTGCCCGACTACTTCGCTGAGACTCAGAACGGTGGTATCCCCGCAGGTTACCTCGTCATCTTCGACGGTGAGGAGCGTGTGGCTCCCAACACCTATAGTTCTGGTGCACGCCTCTTCGACTTCGCTGCCGGTGGCGACTTCACCAAGGGTCTCTACTTCCGCAACAACTACGTTGAGTATGGTGGCTTCGCAGAGTATCCGCTGCCGCTCGAGGCTGGCAAGCGCTACGACATCCACTTCAACGCTGCTGCTTGGAAGGACAATGGTCCTTACATCAAGTTCGAAATCCTGAACGATGCCGACGAGGTTCAGCACACTGCTGTCGTGAAGACGAATCCCAACGTGAATGGTAGCACAGGTGTTGTTAACGGTTCCACCAACTTCGATATGAAGTTCGTGCCCGAGACCGACGGTAACTTCAAGCTGCGCTGGTATCCCGCCACCAACCAGAATGGCGACCAGGGTGACTTCACTGAGGTTCTCCTTGCTAACCCGCGTGTACGCTACATGCCTAACACCGCTGGTGCTGAGTGGATTCAGCTCGTGAACACCGCTCTGGAGAACGCTAAGAACACGCTTGCTGACAATGCCAGCGATCGCTACGACGGCCCTGCTTACGATGCTCTGAGAGCTGCCATCGACAAGTATCAGGCTGAGCTGCCTGCTTACACATCGCCCACGGCTTGCAAGAACGCTGCCGCTGCTCTCGATGCTGCTACACAGGCAATGAAGGATCACCGCACTCTCTGCGACACCTACGATCCGCTGCCGCGTCAGGCTCAGGAGATCCTGGACAACAACGCTGAGAAGAAGTTCGCTAAGACCGACCTCTACAACCAGCTGAAGGTTGCTACCGCTAAGTATGTGACCACCACCAGCGAGAAGCAGCTCGATCCCGAGACGATGGAAGAGATTGAGGTCTTCACCCATGAGTTCAAGGAGCTGAAGGACGACAACGAGCTGAAGGCTGCCATCGAGGAGCTGCAGTATCTGGTTAACACCACCGCTCTGCTCTTCACCGAAGGCGCTTCGATGACTTCTGACACGGGTGTGAAGGTACTCGTTGAGCGTCTCCGCCTCGGTGCTGAGTCGCTGAAGAACCTCGGCGTTGAGGACGACGATCCTCTCATCGTTGAGTTCAACAACACACTCACCGACGACGATGCTCTTGCCGAAGGCATGAAGAACCGTCTGAAGCTGATCATGTACGAGCAGCTCAAGAACCCGTCCAACACCCTCTTCGAGGAGAAGATCGACGAGAACACACTCGAGCCGTTCACCGATACTTACGACATGACCGTCTTCGTGAAGAATCCTAACGTCTACAAGCAGCAGGATAACATGAACTTCACACCGGAGAATGTTCCTGGTTGGATCACTCCTGAGGGCTATCCCGCTCCCGGTCTGAGCGTTGGTTGGGGTCAGCCGCGCGGCAACAACGAGATTGCTGAGGACTGCATGTTCCAGACTTGGGGCTCCAGCTATCGTGTTGAGCAGGCCATCACCGACCTCCCCGTTGGTGTCTACACACTGAAGATCGGCTTCGGCGAGCGCATGAACGACGACGAGGCTAACATGGTCGACAGCTACATCTACGCTAAGACTTCTGAGACTCCCGAGGGTGAGGACGGCCAGACAGCCGACGTCATCGGTATCGGACAGTCGTTCCCCTATGCTAACACCGTTATCGAGAACATCGCAGTCGTAGACGGATGCATCACCATCGGTGCTAACGCTGGTCCTTCGTCACACACCTTCTTCAACGACGTACGCCTCCTGATGGCTGCTCCTGTTGAAGGCTTCGACTACGCTTCGGCTTACGAGGAAGTACTCACCGGCATCGGCGAGACCGTTGCTGAACCCACCGTGCGCAACCTGCAGCTCTTCGACCTCAACGGTCGTCGCGTGCTCACCGCTCGCAAGGGTATCTTCATCGTGAAGAAGCAGATGTCTGACGGTACCATCCGTACCGAGAAGGTCATCGTGAAGTAATCATCGCTTCATGAAGTAATTATTGCGGTTATCCGCAAGACAATAGCCAAAGGGGCGCAACCATCGTGTTGCGCCTCTTTTTTGGGCTCATAACTGGATGGGAGCTAGTAGCACATAGTTGCTCTAACCAGTGGGCGAAACACGTTTCATGAATGGCAGAAGCTCTGCTTTCTTAAAGGAAAAACACTGGTTTCATACATCCAGGCCATTGCTTTCGTGTTGCTATCTCAATGCTTTTAAACTTCTGGAGCATTACTTTCGTGTTGCTATCTCAATGCTTTTAAATTTGCGGAGCATTGCTCTCGTGTTGCTACCTCAATGCTCCCATTCAGTAAATTAACTTAATTTGTTCGGTAAATTAACTTATTTTACTCAGTAAATTAACTTATTTTACTTGGTAAATTAACTTAATTTACTACACAAATTAACTTAATTTACTTCACAATTTAAGTTG
>JAEEGI010000718.1_pt1 | contig 91543 bp, 60 predicted proteins | sample 8958751 | NCBI WGS metagenome assembly JAEEGI01 (sample SAMN16246545, study PRJNA631951) | gut metagenome | biome: gut microbiome; feature: rumen; material: KS-attached | host: Bos | place: Iran: Karaj | collected 2018-10 | reverse complement strand
CGGGCACCGTCTATGAAGTGGATGAAGCCCTTATGGCGAATATATCACAAGTGGTTAGTGCAGAATATTACGTTCTAACACTATCATCTATTGAAATAGATAAATGATGTCGAAGTGAATTTACCTATAGTCTGGTCAAACCAGGCGATGATTGGGCGTAATGTCACTACAACCAAACCCCAAGGCCCTGTCATTGTGGAAAAAGATCAGATGACAATTAAAGCCCCCAATGGTGTTACTCTAAAGAACAACTTCACCCTTAAAAAAGGAGCGTCTTTGGTCATTGATCCAACCATCCAACACATAATCCATGCTCCCGTTGAGCAATAAATCAATAAAGAAAATGTTAGTATAACATTTTTGTTTTGTGAATAGAATAATAATCCTATCTTTGCGGCAGAAAACAAACCGACCACATGAAGAAGGCTCTGCTTACACGTATCCTAACGCCTGCCGTCATCACAATTCTAATGCTGAGTTGTTCCGGCGGGTGACGATCGGAATTGGTATTATTCATATCATTATAAAATATTTTTTAAATTCATACCATAATATGCTATACTTTGTTGATAAATTCCCAAATGTGGAGTGCGATGCCAAGACAGTAATTGTCCAAAAGACAATAATGGGGAAGCAGCAACTTTTCAAGCGCTACGGGGATAGCCTACAATTTCCAGACTGGTTCGGTAATAATTTTGATGCATTCTACGACATTATGGCACAATTATATTATTATATTCAAGAATCATCTGTTAATATTTATCATGATGGCCTGCCCTCTCTTCTTCCTAAAGATATGCATAATTATATTGACATTCTAAATTTAGTTGATGTAGAATGGGAAAAATTTACAGAGCGTGCAAACATTACCAAACAATATGCGACAGAACATCCCGAGAGATTTATTTCCATTGATGGTGTTTCTCCATGGTGGGATGAAAAGCCTATAAAATTCAACGTATATTTCCGAAAGCAAGACGAGGCTTACGTAAAGAATGTATTGTCGAAATATTCTTGGGACTACCGAAAGTGTATGCATTTCGACGAAACTGGCATGATGAAAATAGACTACAACGAACGTTATACATCATATTCAAGACTCACCAGAACTATGAATATTAGAGAACTTAAAAAACAGATTTACAGGCGAGCCAATAAAGACATTCCTTTTTGGCATCAAATTAACTTCTCTTTAGCCAAATGGAAGTTTGATACACTGTACATATACGTTGGTCATAGGCCAAGTTCAGAATGGATGTATGCCGTTCAAGAAGTCGTAGAAAATAAAGCTTGGATTGTCTATGAAATGGATGAAAGAAGCCATTTAAACGAAATTTCTTTATATAAAGATTCTTCTGAAGCAGAGTCCGCATTTCTTTCTCTTTTAGAAAAACATAGGATTATTTCTTAAGATTCACAGCCCAACATTGGGCCTTACCATCTCGAACTTCGCCGCTACGAGCTGACTCGCGAGTGGCTCGAGGAGCATGACTGGACGGTGGTGTATCCGTAAGGACAGCTGACAACCATTAACTATCCCTTTCAACTCCGGGAAACGACGATGTCACCATGAATTCAATCTTCGCATTGTACAACCTGTGAGGAATAACCCAGATATGCTATATAATAATTATTGGAAAAATCCAATAAAACCATAAAATTATTCGATAATGGAAACTATAAAATTTTATGAAATTATTGTTCGCGGCAACGCTAAAGGTGGTGTTTTATACGCACCCAAGTCATGGGTACGTCCCATTGCTCGTGATGGAGAAGTCGTACTCAATTGGCAATCACTCAAAGTTGAACTAAGAAACGGTCCTTATAGGAATTTCAATATGTGCGTAGGAACAGCCAATGTCATAAGCGAAGACTTTAAGGCCGCAATCCAAGAAGTAATAGGTGATGTCCCAGACTTGGAGTTTCTCCCAATAATGGCAACCAGCAAAGAATATGGTGACCGGCGATATTTTATAATGCACTTCACGAAAATATTTGATGTAATTGATGAGGATAACACGATTTATGTACCAAACTCAAATTCAATCATTAAGTTATGGCTTGATTATGATAAAGTAAAAGATTTAAAAATTTTTAATTCGCAGCCCTATATTAATGATGTGATTGTATCCGATAACATCCGAAGGCTGCTAAAGAGAAAACATTTAGATGATGGAATAGAATTCATGCCTGTTTATTGTGAAATTAAAAGACATAATAATGCATGAACCGCCTAAACTCAAATATCGTTACAATCCAATACCTCACCAGTAAGGCAACATGGCCCATTTTTAAATATCTTCAGATTTAAATTTTGATTATCATGAAGCAAGACAAAGAGAAAAAGAAGCAAATAATAAAGGATTGGAACAATGAGTTCCCCATGTTAAAGTATGTTCCTACGACTAAATTGCTTATGCGACTAGATATTATCACCATAGGGATTTGGTTCTTACCCGGCAAATACGACGGAAATGTATACGACCCAATCCTTATGTGCGGCTTTCTTTGGAAAGAAGAACCATTTCAGCCACATTATATTCAGTATTTAGAGAATGTTCAACGAATAGAGTATTCAAAACACGATGATATTTTCTACGCATCAACAAAAGAAGTAAAGAAGCAGTGTGGGAATCTATTTAAGGGCGAGGTCGCAGTGAGTGATTTATTTCGAACCATCAAGGCTAAATATTTCTATAAATTCAGTTGTGGCCCTTTTCTTTTTGAGAGAGTGATCATGTGCGAACTGATGCTTGCATTAGCTGCATATTTCCATGAAGACCACGAGCTTTCCCTCGCTGTGAAGAACGAGATAAAGAAGGATATGCGAAATTGGAGCAAAAAGCATTTTCAGCGACTTTATGATAAAAGTCCAAATGAATGGTTCGATGAAATGATTGAACGTTTCAGTGACCATGATGCTTTTATGAAGCTTGTGAATGAGAATTCTTCGAACCCTAAGGTCGCACGACTTAGAGAGGGGCATCTCTATAACGATGGAGTATCGGCAATTGAAATACTAAAGAAACCTAATTATCCCCTGAAGAAGAGGATTTATGACTGGTTGCATTATTTATTGTGGAAATGATTATAATCTAACTCCTGAAGATGAAATTCGGCATATGAATATTCAATTTTACAAAAGGGGAGTCGAAGGCAAGTATGATGGTAATGGCTTGACTATGGGCCGTAATGTCTATGTTAATAGTAAGTATAATGATAATACCGAATTTCATGAGAACTATCACATATATCAGCAAAACACTATGGGTTGGTCTGAATTCTATGTCAATATTTTTACACAATATATAGGATGCCTTACACAATTAAAGCATCCTATGAATTGTACTTTAGAGCAAGATGCATACAACTATGCAAATGACAAGGCACCGATAAAATACTAATTGCTAGAACATTATGCACATACGTTTATTTATTTTTTTAGAGCTTTTGCTGTTGCCGTATTGTTCGAATAGGGCGATGTCGCAAACATCAGAAAATGAAATCTATAAAGTATATTGCGTCCCTTCACTTGAAGTATTGAAGATGAACTATTTAGCAGACATTCCTTATGATGAAGCCTCCGACACGTTGTCGTCTTTTTTTACACACTTGGCTGAATACAGTTCAAAATGGCAAGACAAATGGTTTCCATCATCATTTGGTAAAGGACTATTTGTAGAAAGGAAAATGAATGGAAGCAGGCCTTTGGGTTGTTATATGACAAGTAAGTTTTATACCTTTTTCTCCGATTCAATCAACCTTCCAATATCATATAAATATCCGAAACGATTCAAAAGTTTGGCAAAGGCAATTATTGAAAATACTATTAAAGAGGATAATCAAGACTATTATTTTGTTCGGTATAATCATTTACCAATGAACATGACATGCGATTTCGAGGTTACATGTGGCTTGGGAATACTGTCGAAAGGGCAATACTTCCGTTTAATATTCTATGCCGTACGGGATTCATCCGTTGTCGTACCAATAATCTACAGAGTATATTGCACGAAGAAGGGACTCAGAGATGTTAGGCGTTTTATCCCAATGTGGCACGAACTGCCGAACGCCGGAGTGGATGATGATGGTATGATATATGTGCGCCGTAGCAACGGAGAATTAGAGTTCGTAGGACAACACACCAATGTAGAGGCCGAACAGCGACTGGCGTGTTATCTCCCCGCATGGTCCAGTATGACCGATCATGAGCGCATGCGGATGCTAGATGATTATATATTAAGGGAACATGATATGGTGTGGCATTATCATCAAGAATGATTTCACACTCAAAAAGGTGCGGCGGAGCCGCTAATCGTTTATCGTTTATGGTTTAGCGTTTAGAGCGGGACGGCCGGGGGGCGTTTTAAATGACGAATGACAAATGACAAATGAAATAATCCTAAATTTATAGACTTAAATGACATCCCCGAGGAATAAAAATCAAGAATTATTTTGCTAATCAACAAAAAGAAGATACTTTTGCGAACAGGAAATAACATAAAAACTTCTGCTATGAAACTACAAAGATTTGCATTTATCATCTTTGCTCTATGCCTTTCTGCAACCATACACGGGCAGCTTTTCCGTCCGCTTGAATTAGGAGACGCGATGGGTGAGCAGATTGGGCCTTTTTCTCGCCCCACGATGCACATTGAGGATGACATCCTCTATGTCTGCACCAAGCAGGGGCTTTATTCCAAGTCCTTGTCTGACGACGCAAGCGGCTGGCAGCTAGTCGGGTTCAAAAACATCCCCCTGCAAGACTATGTCCGCAGTGGTGAAGACCTTCTTGCCTTGCAGTACAGCACGACCGATGAATTCCTGCTATTGTCGCACGACGGCGGCAAGACCTACGAAAACATTACGCCCACATTGTTTAAAGGATATAATTGGGGCCCCCATGTGCTAAAACGCTTTTATCAGTCGCCAACTGATGCAAACACCCTGTTCGTCTCATCGTCCGTCATGGGGCTACTTAAGTCCTCTGACTTCGGACGGACGTGGACTCAAGTGACCGATGCCATTCTTGGCGACAGCGAGGTGTCATTCCACCCTCTGAATCCCAATATTATTTGTATCAGTGGTGAGAATATCGGCATGCAGCCTTTCTTTGATATCAGCTATGATGGTGGAAACACATGGAAGAACATCTCGCCAGAGTCCAACGGAGAAAACGTAGCCGGTAAAGTAGCTTTTCATCCCAACATTTCAGACCAGTGGATATGCGGAACTTTTGGAGCAGTCTACAAGTCTTCCGATAATGGTTACACATGGATCTTACAGGACTTTTCAGACTACGCCGTAAACTCATTCTCTGCCTTTTGGCATTATGCCATGTACGATGATGGCAATCCTGATGTTATTTATATGGCAGGAGATGCAGAGCCTGTCCGGCTAATGTGCTCAACCGACGGGGGTAAATCATGGGGCATTCCCAGAAACTGTCCATCCCAAGGCTTGATAAATGATTTCCTGCAATATCGTGACAAGCTACTTCTTTTCACCGAATCAGACGTCTATGAGATATCGAAAGAGGAATTACAGGCGAATGCTTGCCGCCAATTGCTCGTAGAAGGCAAGGAATGGCAGGTGGATGGCATGAACTACCGCATAGCCGGCGACACTATCATAGGCGATGAGCCGTGGAAGAAGCTCTGCTCCAATTATCCTTTGGGTGGCGACCACGATGCATTTCTTGCAGCCATGAGACAAGAGGGCGATAAGGTGTACGCCATCTTCAACGGAGAAGACAAGAGGCGCTTGCTCTACGATTTCGGCTTGCAGGTCGGCGACAGAGTGCGCACCATCATTCAGGCGTGGCCGACAATATTGGTCCTGCTCGAGGCGGACGAGGAATACGAAGGTACGGCACAAGAGATAACCTTGACAGACATCGACACCATCGACGTCTGCGGCCAGGAGCTGAGGCGCTTCACCTTCAAAACCGACAGCCAGCTTAAGGCCCCGTCGAGGGCTGGTGGCGACGGATCATACAAGAACTTTGTCTGGGTCGAAGGCGTTGGTTCGGAGAGAGGCCTGTTGAAGAGCTGGTGCACCATCCACGATGAAGGCACGATGGACTGCTGCACCCTCGATGGCAACATCATCTTCCGCTACGAAGATTTCTACAAAGAGAGCATCCTCACCGCCATCCCTTCAATTGTAAATCCTAAATCTTTAAATAGCAAATTCTACGACCTCTCCGGCCGCCCCCTCAACACCTCACATCCAACCCACCGCGGAGTTTATATTATTGGTGGGAAGAAAGTGGTGGTGAAGTAATCATCTAATATGTAATATCGGAATATCCAGTGTGCGGTGCTTTGTCATAGATAATATTTACTACCTTTGTACACTCAAATGAACCTTACAATGAAAACAAAACTACTATTTCTTTTATTATCCCTTGTGGCTGTTTCTCCAATTAAAGGGCAAAATGTATTTACGGACTATCGCCCTTTTGCCGTGGATGGTAAGATCTGGGAAACGCAAGTAGGCATAATCATGGAAAACATGTATGGCTATCGCATCGAGGGAGATACTGTGATAGGCGGAGAATACTGGATGAAGGTTTTCAGCTATTTGTTTCCTGACCTCAAGGGCTCCTATTTCGTGGCCGTCCGAGATGTTGGTCATAAAGTATATGCTATAGCCAGAGGAAGCAATAGGCCTCGGCTACTTTATGATTTTGGTCTTAAAGAGGGTGAAATGGTAAGATGCGGCATTGAAGGTAACACTTTCGGCTGTTTGCTTGATTCGGACGAAGAGCCCGACTCAATACTCGGATTCCCCTTTATTAACTATCTCCAAGTGGAGCATATTGACACCGTCGAGGCACGTGGTCTGCGGCATCGTCGCTATACACTCAAAATGCTAGATCAATTCTATGAGCCAATGGTGATGGCTGAGAAGATAGTTTGGGCTGAAGGAGTCGGGTCGGGGGCAGGGCCATTCTCACCTTGGATGCCACTTCCTCCTCAAGATACATTCCTCTTGCATAATGAGATAAACAAGACGTGTATATTTGGATTTGAAGATTTCTACAACGCTGATGCTACAGATGCTGTAAGCGACATCCAACCTCAGAACAAAAAGATACTTAATACCTTCGACCTCTCCGGCCGCCGTCTCTCTTTGACCTCTGCCAACTCTGTGCCCTCTGTGCTCCCGAAGAGAGTGTATATCATCGATGGGAAAAAGGTGGTGGTGAGATGAGGGCTGCTTTGCGGCGTTGATAATCCGAAAAATAAAATGTTTTTCAAATTTGACTTCACACTTCACTGTAAGTGATTGATTTTCAATGGTGGCGTTGTTTAGAGACCACAATCAAGGGTATAGTAGCATAAAAACTTTATGAATATCACCCTTGCTTCCACTTTTTGCCAGTTTTTCTTAGCTAACCGATTATATCACTGCATATTACACCCTGTGGAGGCTGGTCCCGTAGCCTCCACTTTGCCTCCACTGTTAATTATCCCGGATTACCCTTCATCTATGGGCTTCAAAGGGTACGGAAAAAGGGCGGATTTGGAATCCGGAAATATGCTATTGCTGATTATCAGGCAGTTACAGTGAAGTATGAAGTCAAATTTGAAAAACATTTTATTTTTTCCTTTATCTGTGCTAAGAATGCAGGGGAGGGCGATATCCTACGTCAATCAACGTCAATCTTTTATGTTAGAGGCTCACACAGAAATCACGGAAATCACAGAAAACGGCTGTTTGTGACACTTAATGAGATAACCGTCAATCTTTACTTTCATTTCGAACTGATTGATTACGGACTATGACCAGACGTGTGGGCAGATATGAACGGTCGTGCAGGCAGATATGAACGGTCATACAAGCGGATACGACCGGTCATATAGGCAAATTAGGCCGGTCATGCAAGCAGATACGACCGGTCATGCAGGCAAATTAGGCCGGCCTTATTGCTCGATAAGCCCGTGTTTGTTTTGCTACACTCTATGGAGTCTGCGCATACCCTCTATAGAGACAGCGCATAGTCTCTATAGAGTCTTTTCCCATCCCTTTCCGTCTCTAATCTTCTCGTTATGTGTCAAATGTAGTGTAAACGAACGTTAAATATACCTTTTGGGTGCAATTTTTCGCTTTTCATTTTTCACATTTCATTTTTATTCTTTACCTTTGCCGCGCTTTTAGAGATAAAAGCCATGGGATTGGGATATGGTGTAATGGTAACACAACAGGTTTTGGTTCTGTTTTTCCTGGTTCGAATCCGGGTATCCCAACCAACAACAGCGAGGCTGTGTCAAACGACACAGCCTTTATTTTGACCTATCCCCCGACCTTGCCGCCCTCCGCAGAAGAGGCCTGCTTCGGCAGCTCAGGGTCGATTGACATAGTCAATCGCCTTTTTTCCCCTTCGCTACCCTCTTAGGGAGGGGCTTTTCGTGTCCTCGAGTGGGGGCTACTCAATTCTTGTAACCTTAAGGAGTTGGCGTGTACCGTCGGCAAGGGTAGTGGCGATGAAATGCGCTGTGCCCCCTTCGCGCAGGCGCAACTGGCGGCGCAGGACAGCTACACTCATGGGGAATCCGCGGGTGGTGAGCTCTGCAGCTGATATGCCCGCAAGCATGGCGCGGAGGTCGGACTTCGAGAAGGAGCAGTGGCTGATGAGGCGCCAAGTGCGGCCGGGGAAGTCAGCGAAGAGGGTGGGGGAGGTGTAGAGATGGGTGTCCGGTGCCAGTTTCCTGAGGTCTGTATAGAGTGAGCAGAGCGTGCGGAAGGCGCCGCCTTTGAGTATTGCGGCCGATGGCTCGTAGATATATGTGTCGAGGTCGTCGGCCAAAGGCAGCGGCAGTGCTGCTTCGGAAGCGAAGGTGAACTGTATGGATTGGCGGCCCTCGGTGCAATAGATGGGGATGTCGGCAAGCTCTGTGGCGCAGTGCTCTTGCATCACGAGGAGGAGTTCCTTGCATTCGCCTTCGGCACCAACCACGTGTACCTCGCTGACGCCGGAGAGGGCACGTAGGGCGGCCTTGATGTCGAGCATTGGCGACAACTTGATGATGACGTGCCGGGCATGGCGGCGAAGCGAGGCCTGCAGGGTGCAGACGTCGGGCGTGCAGTCCTCGATGAGCACCGTCTTGCGCCCTGCCGTATCGCGCCGCGCAGGATCAATCATGATGAGGTCGGCCTGCCAGTCCTCATTGAGGACGTCCTCGGCTGTGCTTTCGCGGACGCAGGCGTTGTCGAGGCCAAGAAGCGGGAAGTTGTGACGGGCCAGTCGGCATAGCTCAGGGTTGAGCTCAACATAGGTAGCCTTGCCGAAAAGTGTGGCAAGGGCTGCGAAGTCAACGCCGAAGCCTGCGGTGAGGTCGATAAATAATGAAGAATGAAGAGCGGAGGATGAAGAATCATCGCTCAGCAGACGTTTGGCGAGAGCTTGCTTGTACTCTGCCGTAGCCTGACTGGAACATTGCTCCATGGAGAGGCGGGGCGGGAACCATAGGCCTTCGGTGGCAGCCCATTGGGGCAGCTTGCGAGCCGCCAGCTGACGACCTTCGATTTGCTGAAGTGCCCAGCGCAAGTCCACGTCGGCCGGTGCCCGTTTCAGCGCCAGCTGCCTCACGTCGGCATTGGCGTTGTCGAGTATGAACTGCTCTGTAGCCGTCATGGAGCGTTAAGGTTTAAGGTATGGGTTTCAGGGTGCGGCGCGCCTCGGCACGTGTGATGAGGTTGAAGTGCCACCACTCGGTGCGAAGTACTGTGAAGCCGGCGGCATGCATCACTTCGCGCAGCAGTTTACGGTTCTTAAGCGTCTCGGGCGTGATGACATGACGTCGCACGAGGTCTGCCTCGGCATCGGTGTGAGCGGCCGGCCCGAGATGGTCCACGAGTGTGCCCATAGGTATGCTGTCGCCCGTGGCTGCATCGCAGAGCGTGATATCCACAGCCATGCCGTAGTTGTGCAGCCCGCCGCCATTGCGCGGGTTACTGACATAGTCCTGTTGAGCTGTGCCTTTCACCACATCCCACATCTGTTGCTGGATATGCATAGGCCGTGCGGCATCGTACACCTTGAGGCTGAGGTCGGGGCGTTTGGCCTTTAGCTCGCGTTGAGCTTTTGCCAGCGCTTTGGCAGCACGTGGATGTAGATAAGCCTCGCGGAGGTCTTTGTAAAGGAGTCGTCCGGTGAAGTTGTCGTCGCGCGCATACATTAAACTAATGTGTATGCCGGGCACAGCCTTAGCCACGTTGACATATCCGGCGCGCTCCATGGCCTTGGCCGTGGGGCTTAAGCCGCGCTCCTCCTGACCCAAGCAAAATGATGCATGAGCCAGGAGGAGTGCTATGAGAATAGAAGAATGAAAGGTGAAGAATGCGGAATCCTTCATGATGTTTTTTGGTGGAAGTTCTTCAGACTCGCTTTGCTCGAAGAAACGTCCTTCGGCCGAGCTAAAGGAGTTAAAGGAGTTAAAGAAGTTAAAGAAGTTCTTCAGACTCGCTTTGCTCGAAGAAGCGTCGCAAGCGCCGAGCGAAAGACGAATGTCTAGGAGTTGGTATTCCTTTAACATCCACAATATGCGAAACTTTAATCTTTAATCTTTAATCTCTAATCTCTAATCCTTAATCTTTCAACAGTTCCTCTACCTTCTCGGCGAGCTTGTCACCGCGGAGGTCGCGAGCAACAATCTTTCCGTCCTTGACGAGCACGGTAGCAGGAATGGCACGCACGCCGTAAGCGGCAGCACCTTCGCATTCCCAACCCTTGAGGTCAGAGATCTGAGGCCATGTCATGCCGAGGTCAGCGAGAGCCTTGGTCCAGGCATCCTTGTCGCTGTCGAGGCTTACGCCGATGATCTCAAAGCCCTGGGGATGGAACTTCTCGTAGGCGGCCTTTACGTTGGGCATCTCTGAGCGGCAGGGACCGCACCAGCTTGCCCAGAAGTCGATGAGCAGCACCTTGGCGTCCTTGGCAACCTCGCTCACGGCGAGTTCCTTGCCATCGGGGGTGTTGGCCTTGATGTCCTTGAGCGGCTTGCCAACAGCTGTCTCAGCCTTCACGTCGTAGACTTCCTTCAGTTGCTTGATCTGTTCACTCTCGAACATAGCCGGCACCTTAGCAAGCAGCTTCTGCACCAGTTCGTCGTCAAGGGCTGAAGCATATTGTGCGAGGTAGTTGACGCCGGCGATGTTGCCGATGTTCTTCTCGATGAAGTCGGCATACATCTTGGTGAAATCGTCCTGCAGCTGCTCAATCTGCTTCTCAGCATCAGCGTGCTGTTCCTCGGAAGCTGTGGAGTCGAGGAATACCTTGTATATTTCCTCTGCGCGGTTGTTGATTTCCATTTCAGCCTCACCGAGCTTTGTGAGAGCTTCGTTGGCTGGTGTGCCAAAGACCTTTGCGATAGAGTTCTCGGCGGTGTCGAGCTCAACGGTGATGTCGGCATTCTCAAGAGCTATCTGTGTGGCAATGCGTGTGTCGGGCAACGTGTTGGAAGACCAAATGACAAGACGCATAGCGGCGGTGTCCTGAACGCCGGTGAACTCGAAGCGGCCGTCCTTGACCACGGTGGTAGCGATGGTGTCGAGCTGTCGGCCCTGATAAGCAGCCAGGATAACGGTGTCGCCGTCCTCGGCGCCTGTAGCTGTACCGGTAAGTTTGTAACCGCTTGGTGTGCAGGCCACTATACATAGTGCTGCAACAGTGATTGCGAATGAAAGAAGTTTTTTCATAATTGTTTAAAAAATAAGTAGTTATTAATCCGTAATCTTTAATCTTTTAATCCCTAATCTTTAATCCTCCAATAACATTCCAAGCGCTTTGTCTTCGGCCGCCTCCATGATCTCGCGCTCGCCTGGACCTTTGTCGTTGATGCCGCAGAGGTGAAGGATGCCGTGGATGATTACGCGGTGCAGCTCCTGCCGGTATGGCTTTCCGAGCATCTCAGCGTTGGAGTGCACGGTGTCGAGGCTTATGATGAGGTCGCCGGCGACGTGTGTTGGCGAACCGCTGTCGAAGGTTATTATATCGGTATAGTAGTCGTGGCCGAGGAACTGACGGTTCACGCGCAGAATCTCTTCGTCGTCGACGAAAACGTAAGCCACATCACCTGTCGTGCGGTGATATGAGGCAGCCACAGCCGTTACCCATCGGCGGATAAGCTCCTGGTCGATGTCCGGCAACTCTACGTTTATAGTTTGAAAGGTTATCATAATGAGTTTCCTGCCTTTACATTCGTCTTTAACTTCTTTAACTCCTTTAACTACCTTAACTTCCTATTTCTTGCACAACTTGCAATCCTCGCAGTTGCGAAAACGTTTTTCGATAAGGGCTGCCAGGCGCAGACGCAGAGGTTCGAGGGGCACAGCGGCCAGCACCTCACTGGCGAAGGCTTGCTTGAGGAGCATGCGTGCCTCGGCATCGCTCACGCCTCGCTGACGCATATAGAAAAGTGCCTCGTCGTTGATTTGTCCTACGGTGCTGCCGTGGCTGCACTGGACGTCGTCGGCGTAGATCTCGAGCATCGGCTGCGTCCACATACGGGCCTCGTCTGTGCAAACGAGATTGGCGTTTCGTTCGATGGAATCGGTCTTTTTTGCTTCCTCGCGCACAAGAACGCGCCCAGCGAAAGCTCCCGTCGACTGCTGGTCGATGACATACTTATACAGCTCACGGCTCACACCTTCAGGGGCGCGGTGGTCGATGAGCGTGTTGTTGTCGACATGTTGGTTCAGGTTGGTAATGGCGCTGCCCAAGAGCGTGGCCTGAGCCTGAGGACCTACGAGGCAGACATCCGTTTGGTTGCGGCTGAGTCCGCCTGCCAATGTGAACGTGGCATGAGTGAAACGCCCTCCGGCCTGCACCTGAGCAAACACCTGATGGAAACGGTGGCAGCGCTCGTGCGTGTCTTCTATATCGTAGAACTCAACGTTTGCGCCTTCGCCCACGAAGAGCTCTGTGACCTGAGTAGTAAGGAAGTCCTGTCCTGCCTCGGCATGGTCGTTTAGTATCACCTGCGCTTGCGCGCCCTCTTCAGCTATGATAAGCAGCCGTCGGTTCTGCATGAGCGGTACCGATGAGCGCAGGGTATTAGTGAGTTGAATAGGGAGTTCCTTGGTGGTGTTTGCAGGAATATGGATGACCACGACGTCCTGCACGAGCATGGTGTTGAGAGCCGTAATGCCGTCGGCCTCGACGTTGGCAAGAGTGCCGTAGTACTTGCGTAGCAGTTGCTCGTCGGCTTGCAAAGGTTCTGCGTCGAGCTTGAGACCATAGTTGGGCGCGAAGGCTTCGGACACATCAGTATATTTATAGCGCTCCACCTTGCGCGACGGGAAGCCGAGGCGGCGGAAAGCCTCCGCAGCAAAGGGGCGGCGGTCGTTGAGGGGCGCTGGGGCATGACTGTCGATGCGCTGGCGTTCGGCCTCGAAAAGCTCTATATATTGTGTGGCAGCGTTCATTGTAGGAATTGGTCGAAGCCGTGTGATTCGATGTCGGCGGCCAGTTCCGGGCCTCCGCTTTTGACAATTCGGCCGTTGATAAGCACGTGAACGAAGTCTGGCTTAAGGTAGTCGAGCAGGCGTTGGTAGTGGGTAATGACTATGGCTGACGTTTCGGGCTTGCGCAGACGGTTGAACCCTTCAGCCACAATGCGCAGGGCATCAACGTCGAGGCCGGAGTCGGTCTCGTCGAGAATGGCAAGGCGCGGCTCGAGCATGGCCATCTGGAAAATCTCGTTGCGCTTCTTCTCACCGCCGCTGAAGCCTTCGTTGACGCTGCGTGAGGTGAGCTTGCTGTCAAGTTCCACAACCTTACGCCGCTCGCGCATCAGCTTGAGGAAGTCGGCAGCGTTGAGCGGTTCCAACCCCTCGTACTTGCGTTTGGCATTGAGAGCCGTCTGCATGAACTTGGCCATAGGCACACCGGGGATTTCCACCGGCTGCTGGAACGAGAGGAAGAGACCTTCGTGCGAGCGCTCGTCGGGCGAGAGGGCGAGAAGGTCTTTGCCGCGGAAGGTGATGCTACCCTCGGTCACCTCGTAAGCCGGGTGCCCGGCAAGGACGTATGAGAGCGTCGATTTGCCAGCCCCGTTCTGTCCCATGAGGGCGTGCACCTCGCCTTCTCCTATGGTGAGGTCAATGCCCTTGAGTATTTCTTTGCCGCCAATGGTGGCGTGCAAGTTGCGTATTTCTAACATTCTTTTTGTAGTGTCTGATTGCAGCCGCAAAGGTACAAACTCTTTTAAGATTTGCCAAACAAACGTTACAAAAGTGTGATTGAAAATTAAAAGTTTGACTTCAACATAATTTTTTTAGTCATTTCTCTTCGTTACGTCGTGGGAAATCACTAATTTTGTGCCGCTTTTAAGGCAGTATATTCAGTTTTAACCAATAAAAATACTTTAAAGAAATGGCAAAATTCGATGCTTCAGTTTTAGAGAAGTATGGCATCAAAGGTTCTACCGTGATTGCCCACAACCCCTCGTATGAATTCCTCTTTGCAGAGGAGACTAAGGAAGGTCTTGAAGGCTTCGAGGTTGGTCAGGAGACCGAACTCGGTGCTGTGAATGTGATGACAGGTATCTTCACCGGCCGTTCACCTAAGGACAAGTACATCGTCGATGACGCTCAGAGCCACGACAAAGTGTGGTGGACCACTGAGGGTTACAAGAACGATAACCACCCCATGAGCGAAGAGGTATGGGCTAAGGTTAAGGACATCGCCGTGAAGGAGCTCTCCGGCAAGAAGCTCTATGTTGTTGACGCTTTCTGCGGTGCCAATGAAGCTACCCACCTTGCCGTGCGCTTCATCCTCGAGGTCGCTTGGCAGGCTCACTTCATCAAGAACATGTTCATCCAGCCCACAGAAGAGGAACTGGAGAAGTTCGAGCCCAACTTCGTCATCTACAACGCCTCCAAGGCTAAGGTAGAGAACTACCAGGAGCTCGGCCTGAACAGCGAGACTTGCGTAGCCTTCAACACCACCAGCCGCGAGCAGGTGATCATCAACACATGGTACGGCGGCGAGATGAAGAAGGGTATGTTCTCCATGCAGAACTACTACCTGCCCCTCCAGGGTATCGCCAGCATGCACTGCTCGGCCAACACCGACATGGAAGGCAAGAACACCGCTATCTTCTTCGGCCTCTCCGGCACAGGTAAGACCACCCTTTCCACCGACCCGAAGCGTCTGCTCATCGGCGACGACGAGCACGGATGGGACGACGAGGGCGTGTTCAACCTCGAAGGCGGCTGCTATGCTAAGGTTATCAACCTGAGCAAGGAGAACGAGCCCGACATCTACGGCGCCATCAAGCGCGACGCTCTTCTTGAGAACGTCACCGTGGACAAGGACGGCAAGATTGACTTCGCCGACAAGAGCGTGACCGAGAACACCCGCGTGAGCTATCCTATCGAGCACATCGAGAAGATTGTGAAGAAGGTCAACGGCAAGAGCGCCGGTCCCGATGCCAAGAATGTCATCTTCCTCAGCGCCGACGCTTTCGGCGTGCTGCCTCCCGTGAGCATCCTCACCCCCGAGCAGACAAAGTACTACTTCCTCAGCGGCTTCACCGCTAAGCTCGCCGGCACAGAGCGCGGCATCACCGAGCCTACTCCTACTTTCAGCGCTTGCTTCGGCCAGGCATTCCTGGAGCTGCATCCCACGAAGTATGCCGAGGAGCTCGTGAAGAAGATGGAGAAGAGCGGTGCCAAGGCTTATCTGGTCAACACTGGCTGGAACGGCACAGGCAAGCGTATCTCTATCCCCGACACACGCGGTATCATCGACGCTATCCTCGACGGCAGCATCCTGAAGGCGCCCACCAAGAAGATTCCTTTCTTCGACTTCGAGGTGCCCACAGAACTGCCCAACGTGAATCCCGCCATCCTCGATCCTCGTGACACATACGCCGAGGCCAGCATTTGGGAGGAGAAGGCTAAGGACCTTGCCGCTCGTTTCATCAAGAACTTCGGCAAGTACACCACCAACGAAGCCGGTAAGGCTCTCGTTGCAGCTGGTCCCCAACTGTAATAGTTGACAAGTTGACAAGTTGATAGTTGACAGTTGACAGTTGAGGCGTTATTACGTTATTACGTTATCACGACATAACGACATAACGACTTCACGTCATCACGAACACGTTAACCAACTATTTAATCACAGGAAAGGAGGTGCCGAAAGGCATCTCCTTTTTGTTGTTATGTTCTTTGGCGTCATACCTTATTACATTAGTTTGCATCGGTAACCACGTTTTTCAGTATTATAGTTGGCTCATAATCATTTTTTTTGAAAAAAGAAGTGCTGTTTGCAGAAAAGAGTGTAAATTTGCCACCGAAAATGGCTTTGACTTTAGCTAAGTCTAAACGCAAATGATGAAAAAGCATTTACTTTTGTCCGTCCTGCTTGCCATTACGGTCCAAGCACGCCTTGCTGCGCAGGAGTGGATGAACATTTATCACGAGGCCCAGTCGACACATTGGATGATGCCCATCCTTGTCGACAGCATTGATTTTGGAGTGCTCTCGGCCGACGGCTCATTGCTGGCGACACGTCTGAACGACGGCTTCGTAGTGCCAATGGCTACCGAGATCATCGACAGCCTGGGCTTCTATACAGCCCCTGAGGACTCGGTGAAGGATAAGTATCAGACGTTTCAGATGTTTGTCTTCACTGAGGGCGCACGTCCCATAGACACTCGCGACAGCTACATCCCTTGCTACATATCACTGAACGCTCGCGGCAGCTATAGCAACCGCTGGGTGCATGCCGGCATTCGCGGGCGTGGCAACTCGACTTGGAACTGGTACGATAAGAAGCCTTATCGCATAAAGCTCGACAAGAAAGAGAAAATGCTGGGCATGGACAAGGCCAAATCATGGGTGCTGCTGGCTAATTACCGCGACATCACAGATGTAATGAACACTTACGTTTTCGAACTCGGTCGCATGATGGGTATGCCTTATACCAACCACACCCGTTACGTTGAGCTTTTTGTAAACAATGAATATCTTGGAGTGTACCAACTGACCGAGCAGGTGCAGCAAGGGAGCAACCGTGTGAATATCAGCGATGACCGCGGCATACTTATCTCGCTCGACGTGGACGACGGACCTGCCGAGGCTCCTGATGCAACTGACAATTTTTGGACCAAGGGCTATAACATGCCGGCAACAGTGAAATATCCAGAGGACGATGACCTTACCGACGAACGACGCGACAGCATCCGTGAGGTGTTTGCAGAGCTTGAAACGGCAATAAAGAACAAGAACTATGCTAAGGCTTCGCAGCTGATGGACATGGAGTCGTTTGCCCGCTACGTGATGCTTCAGGAGTTTATCTACAATGTAGAGTTGTCGGCTCCTCGCAGTGTCTTTATTCATAAGGACGGCGACGGCCCTTGGGTGATGGGTCCCCTTTGGGACTTTGATGCCGGTTTCGACTTCGATTGGAGTAATATGTACACCGGCCACACTTTCTTTGCCAACTACCGCGAAACGGTGATGGGCTCTAATCCTGTGCGCCGCAATGGCAACTACAGCTATGTTCCTGCCTTCTTCACAGACCTCTTTGGAACGCCTGAATTCGTGCAGTTGTACAAACAGACATGGCGGCAATATGCCGACAGCATAGTGTCGCGACCATGGAGCGAGGTTGAGAAATATGTCAACGGCTTGCGCCGAGGTGCAATGCGACGTGAATCGCGCCGCTGGCCCGTCAACGGCAAGAGTTTCGAAACAGAGCTCGCGAAGATGAAGACGTGGCTCGACAACCGCGCCTCTTACATTGGAAACCTCATAGAGAATATACCTGAGCCGCAACCTGTAGTACCTATCGACAACGAACGCCTGTGCGGAACAATCGATGTGAACACCTCCATGGAATGGCGCTTAGGCTATTCGCAGGGCAGCCAGGTGGAGATTGACCGAAACCAATTGTTCCAACTTCTCGAAGTGGACGAAAGCACTTTCAATAAGGGCTTTGTGAAGATAGTGCCCTTGATGACCGACGGCAGCGAAGGTGCAAACCGTACCAATGGTGTATATGGCGGATGGTTCGATGCTAATGGCAATCCCGGTCAGTATGCTCAAGGCCATGTGTATATCGAGGTATTCAATGACTTGTTCAATTGGGACTGCGGCCTCTACAAAGAACAGTGCAGCCACAGCGCTCACACCGTGACGATGCAATATCAATGTAGCGTAGGCAGTGAGTTGCGCAAGGTAAACATTCGCGTAAACTTCACTATTAGCAACTCCGGCGGAGGATGGTGGTGGTGATAATGGATTAAGGATTAAAGATTCTGGATTAGGGATTAAAGATTAGGGATTAAAGCAGGGTCACCAACCGAGCATAATGACATAAATAGCAAACAAGACTTGTTTATACATAAAAATCATTTATTATGAAACTACGAAAGATTCTTTTGATGGCAGCCCTCACAATGGGCGCTTTTGCAGCTCAGGCCCAGGATATGAGCCAGCTGATGCAGCCGCTTCCTGTAGATCAGAAAGTGCGCGTAGGTCACCTCGACAACGGTTTGACCTATTACATCCGTCACAATGAAGAGCCAAAGAATCAGGCCTTCTTCTACATCGCACAGAAGGTTGGTTCTATCCAGGAAGAGGAGAGCCAACGCGGTCTCGCTCACTTCCTTGAGCATATGTGCTTCAATGGCACAACCCACTTCCCCGACAGCTCGCTGATTGAATATCTTGAAAGCATCGGTGTGAAGTTCGGCGCTCAGCTCAACGCTTACACCAGCGTCGAGGAAACTGTGTATAATATAGATAATGTACCCGCGCGCGAGGGAGCTATCGACTCTTGCTTGCTTATCCTTCACGACTGGAGTCATGATCTGACGCTCGATGGTAAGGAGATTGACAAAGAACGCGGTGTCATCCATGGTGAATGGCGTATGCGCAACACCGGCTTCACACGCATCTTGGTCAAGCACCTTGAAGAGCTGATGTCCAACGGCCGTCACGGTCGTCGCTTCCCCATCGGTTTGATGGAAGTGGTTGACGAGTGCCCGTATGACACGCTGCGCGCTTACTATCATAAGTGGTATCGTCCCGACCTTCAGGGTATTATTGTCGTGGGCGACATCGATGTAGATCAGGTTGAAGGCAAGATCAAGAACCTCTTCGGTCCTATCAAAGTGCAGCAGCCGGTGGCCAAGCGTGAGTTCTACGCTGTGCCCGACAATGCCGAGGCTGTAGTCGTTGCTGATTCCGATCCTGAAGTGACATCGCAGGTAGTGATGATTTCCATGAAGCACCCTGCCATCCCCGACAGCGTGCGTAACACTCTGCCTATCTACATGGCCGAGACTATGGTTTCGACTGCTGCCGGAGTCATCAACCAACGCCTGAACGAACTCTCGCTCAAGGCCGACTGTCCCTTCCAGGGCGCCAGCGTTGACGATGGCTCATTCTTGCTCTCGTCCAAGGTGACAGGTGCCTTCAACATTGAAGTAGTGCCAAAGGAAGGCCGCGTAGAGGAAGCCGTCAAGGCAGTAATGGAAGAGGTGTACCGGGTGGATCAGTTCGGCTTCACCAAGGGTGAGATCGACCGTGCCGTGCTGAACCGCCTCTCAAGCATGGAGCAGTCGTTCAACAATCGCGACAAGCAGCGCAGTATCAGCTATGCTCACGAGTACTACAGCTCATTCCTCAACAACGATCCTATCCCCGGCATCGAGTACGAGTACAATATCATGAAGCAGATCCTGCCTCAGATTCCTACCGAAGCTTTCAGCCAGACAATCCAGCAGTATATTAGCCGCACAGACTCTAACCTCGTAGTGCTCTCTCTCAATCCTGAGAAGGAAGGTCTTGCCATCCCCACTAAGGAGCAGCTCCTCGGTGCCATTCACGCCGCACAGCAGAGCCAGCTTACCCCATGGGTAGATAATGTGAAGACTGGCCCGCTGATCTCTAACCTGCCCAAGCCCGGCAAGGTGAAGAAAGAAGCCGCAGGTCCCTGCGACTCCAAGATTCTAACACTCAGCAATGGTGTTAAGGTAATCATGAAGCAGACCGATTTCAAGGATGATGAGATTCGCATGATGGCTTGGAGTGAGGGCGGTATGGGCCGTTATCCCGACTCGGAGCGTATTAACCTGCAGGTATTCGACGGCGTTGCCGGACACTCTAAGATTGGTGGTTTCACCTCAACAGAACTCTCTAAGGCTCTTGCCGGTAAGAACGTGAGCAGTAGTGCCGACGTGAGTCTGCGCGAGGAGAGCTTCGCTGGCTTCTCTTCGAAGAAGGATATCCAGACGCTCTTCGAACTCATTTATATGACATTCCAGCCCCGCGAGAAGGATGAGGACGCTGTAGCTTCATACCTCAACAGCCTGCGCGAGAACCTGCGCAACAAGGCTCTTGATCCTATGTCAAGCCTGCAAGACTCCATCCAGGCTACGCTCTACGGACATAACCCACGCATCAAGCCCATTACCGAGGCTGAGGTTGACCAGGTTAACTACGACCGCATCCTTGAGATGTGGGCCGATCGTTTTGCCGATGCCAGCGACTTCACCTTCTTCTTCCTTGGTAATATCGATGAGGCTCAGATCCGCGAGCTCTCGGCTCAGTATCTGGCTACGCTGCCCAAGGTGAAGCGTAAGGATAAGGCTGTTGACCCAGGTCTGAAGATGGTTACCGGTGATGTCACCAACCGCTACCAGAAGAAGATGGAGACACCCCAGAGCTTTATCGTATGTGCTTGGACGGGCGACACCGAAATGACAGTGCGCAATACCGCCCTCATGACAATCCTCGGCAACTGCGTCTCCGAAATCTACCTCAAGAAGATTCGCGAGGAACTCGGTGCAGCATATTCCACCAGCGCCCAAGGCGTGGTAACTCGTGGCAGCGATGACCGCCCACGTTACGTGCTGCAGACGGCCTTCCCCTTGAAGCCCGAGATGACCGACACCTGTCTGCAGATTGTGCAGGATGTGTTCGACGATGTCTGCGAGAACGGCGTAAGTCAGGAAAGCCTTACCAAGGCAAAGGAATATTTGCTTAAGACTTTTGCTCAGAATCAGCGTGAGAACGGCTTCTGGATGAATCGCATTGCCAGCATAGTACGTCGCAACTACGACCCCGCCGAGAACTACGAGCAGGTAATCCAAGGCATCACAGCCGAGAACGTTCGCCAGATGGCTGTCACTATAAAGGCTGATGGCAACCGCGTCCGCGTCGTCATGGAGCCGCAAGCAGAGTAATCACTGATATAAAGCGAGAGAAGGACCCGACAAAGGGCTTTCTCTCGTTTTTTTGTAGTTGTTTAATTTACTTTGGAACGCTTTTTTTTAAACTAACTTACTTCTAATAAATGAAACAAAAGACATATAGAATACTCATTGCTGTGGCGTTGTCGATGTCGTCGATGGCAGGCTTGGCAGTGAATACACGTCAGGCTCTGCAGAAGATGACAACGGCCGTGCGAGCCTCATACAGCGAGCCAGGTCATGGCGTGGCCGCTATCAATGATGGTGCTGCCACGTCGTCATCGTCCTACTGGAGCGGTTATCGCGACAACGAGCACCTCGGGCAATGGGAATATGTAGAGTACAACTGGGCTACACGTGTAGTCATCAGTCGTGCCGTGGTGAATTGGTTCAGCGATGCCGACAGACTGGCTTTTCCCGGCGAAGCATATTTCTCAACTTGGGACGGCCATGAATGGACACGCTCCCAAGATCTCACAGCGCCTAATGGCTCAGGTGTCTCTACTAATTCAGGTTTGGACATAGAAACCAATCGTTTGCGTCTTTATATGCGTAGCACTGCAGCTTGCGGCATCCTGGAGCTCACGCTTCAAGGATATCCTGTTGAGGATTGCGGTGCGCCAACGTTGAAAGCTGCCGAAGAGAAAGTAACGATCAAAAGCGGCGAGAGCGTAGAACTGTCTGCCACACTCACGTTGCCTGGCGGCGCTACCGAAGAACCGAACTGGTACTGGCTCGATGAACAGGGCGAGGTAACGGCAACAACGGCCACTATCACTGCAACAACCAGTGGCTTCTATACACTATGTTACGAACGTCCGTGCGGAGCTGTAGCCACACAGACATTCACTGTGAGCGTAGATGGTGAGTATGATCCGCGCATTGGCTATCAATGGCCCAGCTATTCACCTACGCTCGACTACGACTTCCGTTCCGAATATCCGGCTCTGCCTCCACCATCCAAAGGCCCGTTGCCCGAGAATGTCAACGTGGCTAAACGCGTCAATGGCGAATGGTGGAGTGTGGCTGTTGGTCCCAAGGCCAACTCGCTCATCACCGAGGAGTCCATGCGCCGGCTGGCAAAGAAGATGGACGAGGACTTTGCCTATTTCCGCGATGAGATGGGATGGCCGCCCGACAAGCGAGCACGCAACGGTTACTATAGTCAGGTATACGGCTATGGCAGCGGTCTCAGCTTCGACGCCAACACTCCAAACACCGCTACGGGCGGTTGGCAAAGCGCTACCAACTATCAGGGATCATCGTGGCCGATGGTATTCTTGAGCTATTATCCTATCTATAGTTTCGACCCGAGCTGCACTTACAACGACCGCGTAGCACAGCAGAATGCCTGTGTGCACGAGGGCATCCATGCTACTTTCGCCGACCTTGAAGGATGTAAGCAGTCGGCCTGGTTCCATGAGGCAGGCAATACGTGGCTGCAAGCCGAGGCTGAAGTGCGTAAGAGCGGTAGGGATCCTTCGTCAATGGGCTACCTTAGTGCTGGCAATATGATAGCACCGTTTATGCCTATCGAGTGCTATTCGGGATGGTTGCAGGACGACTCGTTCGGCGGTCCTGCTGCCGAAGGCGTGAATATGTACGATGGTGGCCAGCAAATCTGCACTTGGCGAAATATGTTGGGCGGCGTGCAATACGGCGAACTCTTCCCCCACGTATTGAATGCCATCTTAGGCAAGGGCGCTGTGCCTTGGATATGGCGTTATTGCAAGACTCGCGTGCTCGAGGGTATGGCAAAGGGTATCACCGAGAACGGCAAGAAGATTCCAGGACTTGGCGAGGTGCAAATGCGCCATCTTATAGTAGAATACCGTGCCCGTCAGGCTATGATAGATATCGGCAAATGGTCTAAGGCGTGCGAAGCACTCATCGACAACAACTGGCTTGTTGACGTGCATTCGGAATGGAAACCTTATTGGATAGAGGCTAAGAGCTGGAAGGCTACGCCCTATGCTCAGATGACAGCTATCGCCGATCCCGACAGCGCAGGATGGTACAAGCCGGAATGGCGCACCACGCCTGGTTGGAGCGGAGCCAATCAGATTCCTCTCCACACCAGCGGCCGAGCAGGCGATGAGCTGAAGATGACTTTCAAGGCTTTCGGTACCAATATGGTCTGCATGCTCTGCTACCGCACAGCGCAGGGTAAGATCTATTACAGCCAACCCTTCAATGGCCGCCGTGGCCGTGATGTCGAGGTGTCCATGCTTATGCCCGAAGCGCCCGCCAACGGCGTTGTCTTGGCATTAGTTGTCAACACCGATTACATATATCAAGGCGAGCAGACGCGCAAGGCTCATTACTATTACCATATTCGTATGGGGCAGAATGTTTGGCAGCCGGCATCGCCCAAGTTGAAGTGGTACAAGTATGCTCAGACCATTAAGGACAATACCTTCGACTATACCGGCATTGATGAGACGCCTGCAGAGGAAACCGTAGAGTTTGCCGTGAAGCCTGCACATAATGCAGTGCGCGCCGGCGAACGGCTGCCCGTGGTCATTACTGGAGCAGACCGCTGGCTTGTGCCTGTGCAGATTGTCTCTGCATCGGGAGCCGTAGTTTACCAGCAGAGTTTCCCTCGCGACGGTGACCTTGAAGTGCCTGCTTCGTTACGACCGGGCATCTATGTCCTACGTGCCATCAGCGGCAGCAAACAATCGACGGCCAAGCTTGTTGTGAAGTAGAATCTGTATGCCCAACCTGATTCCGTTGTACCTAAATGAACTTTATGACCAGTCGTGCTTGGCTTTATGACCGTATGTGCAAGGCTTTATGACCGTATGTGCAAGGCTTTATGACCGGTCGTGTTTTAGAGTGCGACAACAAGACTTACATTGAGGCAAAATGAAAAGCCCCGCTGGTTGGCGGGGCTTATTCATTTCTTTATTCATTTCTTAAAGGTTATCCTTCTCGATATCCTTGAAGTACTTGTAAGTGCCGTGCTTGATTTCCTCTGTGGCTGCTTCGTCGCAGACGATGATGCCGTGGGGATGGAGCTGCAGTGCGCTGATTGTCCACCACTGAGTGACGGGACCTTCGATGGCGGCTTGGAGAGCACGGGCTTTGTTGTGGCCGTTGCAGAGGATGAGCACCTCACGGGCTGCCATCACAGTGCCTACGCCTACGGTGAGTGCCGTTGCGGGAACGTCCTCAGGGCGTCCGCCGAAGAAACGGCTGTTGGCCACGCGTGTATCGGTGGTCAAGGTCTTCTGACGTGTACGGCTGTTGAGGCTTGAGCCGGGCTCGTTGAAGGCAATGTGTCCGTCGGGGCCGATACCGCCGATGAAGAGATCTATGCCTCCGGCCTCTTCAATCATTTGCTCGTAGTGAGCGCACTCGGCCACGAGGTCTTCGGCGTTGCCATTGAGAATGTGGATATTCTCCTTGGGGATGTCGATGTGATCGAAGAAATTTGTGGCCATGAAGCTGTGGTAGCTCTCAGGGTGGCTCTCGGGCAGACCAACGTACTCGTCCATATTGAATGTGAGGACGTTCTTGAACGTTACGCGCCCAGCCTTATTGGCCTCGATAAGAGCGCGATACATGCCGATGGGGCTGCTGCCAGTAGGCAAGCCGAGCACGAAAGGCTTCTCGGCAGTGGGTGCAGCAGCGTTGATTTTGTTTACGACATACTCAGCGGCCCACTTGGACAGCTGGTCATAGTTCTGTTCAATGATTACTCGCATAGTATTCTCGTTTTGCGTTTATAGATTAACGTTTTTAGTTTATGGTTTATTGTTCGATGGCTTCACTTTTCATCGGTTTAACGTCCATGTGGCACCGTCCTTGCCGTCCTTGATCTCGAAGCCGAGGGCATTGAGCTCGTTGCGGATCTTGTCGCTTGTAGCCCAGTCCTTGTTGGCTTTGGCAATGGCGCGCTGTTCCAAAAGCATATCTACGACATGACCGAAAGCTTCCTCACGAAGCCCCTCTCTGCCTCCCCCCGTGGGGGGGAGAAGACCGAGGATGTCCTCGGCGAAGAGGTGCATCGTCGAAGAGAGTTCTTCGAAGTCCTCGGCAGAAATACTCGGGGCAACGGAGCCCTCCCCCCCACGGGGGGAGCTGGGAGAGGGGCTGCTGATGAGTTTATTAATTGTCGAGCACGCTTCAAACAAATGGCTGATGACGGAGGGTGATGCCAGGTCGTCGTTCATGGCGTCGTAGCACTTCTGGCGCAGCTCGCTGACGACTTTGTGCGTCTCGGCATCGCTCTCCTGGGCGGGGCTGATGCGCTTGAGGTCGGCGATGGCGGTCATCAGGCGCTGCAGGCCCTTCTCTGCGGCTTGCAAAGCTTCGTTGGAGAAATCAACGGTGGACCGGTAGTGAGCCTGCAGGATGAAGAAACGAATGGTCATGGGCGAGTAGGCTTGCGTGAGCTTCTCGTGCTGACCGGTGAAGAACTCGTTCAGCGTGATGAAGTTGCCCAGGGACTTACCCATCTTCTGACCGCCGATGGTCACCATATTGCAGTGCATCCAGTACTTCACCATATCGTCGCCCTGACTGGCCACGGCCTGAGCTATCTCGCACTCGTGGTGCGGGAACACGAGGTCCATGCCGCCGCCGTGGATGTCGAAATGGTTGCCCAGGTACTTGCGTCCCATGGCGGTGCACTCGCAGTGCCAGCCGGGGAAGCCGTCGCTCCAGGGTGACGGCCAGCGCATGATATGCTCGGGCTGTGCGCATTTCCACAGGGCGAAATCGACTTGGTTGTGCTTCTCGCTCTGGCCGTCCAGCTCGCGTGAGTTGTTGATGACGTCGGTCAGGTTGCGGCCGCTGAGCTTACCGTAGTGGTGTGTCTCATTGTATTTCTCCACGTCGAAATAGACCGAGCCCTGGCTCTCGTAGGCATAGCCGTTGGCAAGGATTTCCTTGACCAGCTGAATCTGTTCGATAATATGTCCTGTGGCGTGCGGTTCGATGCTGGGCGGCAGGCAGTTGAGCGCCCGCATGGCATCGTGGAAGCGGTTGGTGTAGTACTGTGCCACTTCCATGGGCTCCAGCTGCTCCAGGCGTGCCTTCTTGGCAATCTTGTCCTCGCCCTCGTCGGCATCGTGTTCCAGATGTCCCACATCCGTGATGTTCCTCACGTAGCGCACCTTATAACCGATGTGCTGCAGGTAGCGGAACAGAAGGTCGAAGGTGATGGCGGGACGCGCGTGCCCCAGATGAGCATCGCCATAAACTGTGGGGCCGCAAACGTACATGCCTACGCGACCCTCTACTACAGGGGTAAATAATTGCTTAGTCCGCGTAAGGGTGTTATAGATTAAAAGCCCCTCTCTAACTCCCCCCGTGGGGGGGAGGACTGCATTTCCACTTGTATCCATATTGATTACTATAATTTATTTCAAATATTCTTTTATGTTAGAAATGACAGAATCGACATCACCGATGACCTCTTCATTTGTAAATCTGATGACTTTGAATCCTTGTTGCTCCAACCATTGTGTTCGATCTGCGTCGCTAACCTGTTGGTTGGGCAATTGATGGTAACCACCATCGATTTCGATGACGAGCTTTTTAGGAAGACATGCGAAATCCGCTATGAAGTTCCCGATGATATGTTGTCTTCTAAAGGGATAATTTAATGAATAGCCTTTCAGATAATCCCATAGAATCGATTCTGCTTCTGTTGGGTGATACCGATTTTCGCGAGCAAAATCCTTAAGCAAAGGATAATTCATTGTATCAGCGGTCTTATACACAGGTATAGCCCCTCTCCCCGCTCCCCCCGTGGGGGGGAGAGCCGCATAGCCGCTCGCTGTGTTTTCAGAGGATAAGGCGGCCCTCCCCCCCACGGGGGGAGCGGGGAGAGGGGCCTCTATGAGTGCAAGAAGTCTTTGGGGAGCGGATTCCTCATCTATATTCTTTTCCACACATTCTTTGCCGCGATAGAGGCTGACTTTGCCGCGGGCTGCGCCGACGTAGCCGTAGTCGGCATCGGCCATCTCGCCGGGGCCGTTGACGATGCATCCCATGATGGCAATCTTCAGCCCTGCCAGCCGCTCGGCAAGTTGCTTGTCGGCCTTGCCGGCCTGCTCAAAAGCTGCCTTGACGCGCTGGATGGTGGCGGGCAGGTCGTAGAGCGTGCGGCCGCAGCCCGGACATGAGATGAACTCGGTCTTCGTGGTGCGTAGGCGTGCTGCCTGCAGCAGACTGTAGGCTACGGGTATCTCGTTCTCGGGCGGCTCGCTGAGGCTGACGCGGATCGTGTCGCCGATGCCGTCGATGAGCAGGGCACCGATGCCTACGGCACTTCGCAGTCGGCCGTCCTCGCCCTCGCCGGCTTCCGTCACACCAAGATGTAGCGGAAACGTCATGCCTTCGGCATCCATGGCCTTGCACAGCAGACGCACGCTCTCCACCATCACCACCGTGTTCGAGGCCTTGATGGAGACGACTACATTCATAAAATGTTCGCGCATGCACACGCGCAGGAATTCCATACACGACTCCACGATGCCGGCAGGCGTGTCGCCGTAGCGCGACATGATGCGGTCGCTCAGGCTGCCGTGGTTCACGCCGATGCGCACGGCTGTGCCATGCTCGCGGCAGATATTTAGGAAAGGCACAAGGCGGTCCTCAATCTTCTGCAGCTCGGCTGCATATTCCTCGTCGGTGTATTCGAGCTGTTTGAACTTACGTGCTGCATCGACGTAGTTGCCTGGATTGATGCGCACTTTCTCGCAATAGAGCGCTGCAACATCGGCCACGGCAGGGTTAAAATGCACGTCGGCCACGAGCGGCACCGTGCAGCCTGCTGCCCTCACGCGCTCGCGGATAACCTTCATGTTCTCCGCCTCGCGTACGCCTTGCGTTGTCAGGCGTACCAGTTCGCCGCCAGCCGCGGCAATGGCCAGAATCTGACGCACACAGCCGTCGGTGTCCATCGTCGATGTAGTGCACATCGACTGTACCCGCACAGGATTATCGCCTCCTATGCCGATATTACCAACACGCACTTCATGGGTGGGTCGTCTGCGACCATAACCTCCGCTCCGCTCCCCCTGGGGGAGAGTGGAATGTACTTGAGTGGATGATGTTTCTGACATAGGCAATGTCTTTCTATTCTTTTGAGGTGACTATCCTCCCCTTAAATGGAAAGTGACGAGGGAACCCTGAACTTATAAGTCACCTCAGCCAATGCCTGATTCGCTTTCACGATTTTGGCAGAGAGGCCGTCCTTGTAAGCATGCATACGCTCAGCCAGAGTCGGGTCAGTAAGCGCCAACATCTCACATGCAAGCACGGCGGCGTTCTGTGCGCCATTCACACCTACTGTAGCTACTGGGATACCTGGAGGCATCTGGACGATAGACAAGAGAGCGTCCAAGCCGTCGAGCATTCCCTTGATAGGAACGCCTATGACGGGTAGCGTGGTCTGAGCGGCTATCACTCCGGGCAGAGCAGCAGCCATGCCTGCGGCAGCTATAATTACCTTCAGCCCGCGCCCCTCAGCCTCTTTGGCAAAACGCTCCACCTCTGATGGTGTGCGATGAGCCGACAGGGCATTCATCTCGAATGGCACTTCCATATCGTCGAGGAACTGCGCAGCTTTCTCCATTACGGGCAGGTCGCTGGTGCTGCCCATGATGATTGATACAAGAGGAGACATAATTGTATAGTATGATTTGATTTCGTTTAACGACTGGCGTTGCGGCCTTTTACGTGACCGTTGTCATTATTCTCGCCGCAAAGATACGTGTTTTTTCTTAATTATGTATGGGAACAATAAAATATTTCCACTAAGTCACTCCTTTTCTAACATAAACAATTACAGACCACCTAAGTCCGCTCATTAATGTAGCCTCTTAACCACTCTACACTTGTATGTTTTCATTGCTCCAAGATAAAAAACAATGGAAAACGACAGAAAAAAGAGGTAAATGGCAGAAGATAAGCGGAAAAATAAGTACTTTTGCACTCGAAAAGGTATACTCGCCTTTACTCTATCATTTGTCACTCATAATTCATCGTTTATGGATTGGCTCATTAGTCTCTTTACCAACTCCGACAGCATTGCACATATCGTGTTGCTGTATTCGCTTGTGATAGCCGCGGGCATTGCACTCGGGCGCTTCAAGATTTTCGGTATCTCGCTGGGCGTTACCTTTGTTTTGTTTGCCGGCATCTTGGCCGGTCATATCGGTTTCACAGGCACACCTGCCGTTCTCAATTATGTCCAGGACTTCGGTCTTATCCTTTTTGTCTATTGCATAGGCTTGCAGGTCGGTCCTGGCTTCTTCGAGAGTTTTGCCAAGGGCGGAATTCGTCAGAATGCTTTGGCTATGGGCATCGTGGGCTTGAACGTGATAACCATGCTCGCCCTTTATTTCATATTGTTCTACAAGCCTGAGATTAAGGGCGGCGAGAACGTGTGGAACCTGTCAATGATGACGGGTGTGCTGTGCGGAGCTATCACCAACACACCGGGTCTTGGTGCCGCATCCGAAGCCGTTGGCTCTATCTACAAAGGGGTTTCTGAGATGCCCCAGATAGCTTCAGGCTATGCTTGTGCTTATCCTCTTGGCGTAGTGGGAATCATAGGAGCAACGATAGCCATTCGTTATATCTGCCGTATCAGTCTTAAGAAGGAGACCGAGCAGATAGAGAGGGAACTCAATGAGAACCCGCACGCCAAGCCGCATCGCATGACGCTTCGTGCCGAGAACAAGGCACTCAATGGTCGTACAATACTTCAAGTTCGCAATTTCCTTGGCCGTAACTTCGTTTGCTCGCGCTTCTTGCACGACGGTCATGTGTCCATACCTAATCGCGACACCGTAGTGAACGTGGGCGACCTCATGTATATCACCTGTGCCGAGGACGATTGGGAGGCTATTTCTGCCTTCATAGGTCCCGTGGACCATGTGGAATGGGCAGAACAGGACGTGCCTATGGTGTCGAAGAATATCCTTGTCACTCAGCCCAGTGTCAACGGCAAGACCTTCGGTCAGTTGCATTTCAGTTCGGTCTATGGCGTCAACGTCACGCGTGTACGACGCAACGGCGTCAACCTCTTCGCCGACCAGAACCTGCGTATTCAGATAGGCGACAAGCTCGTATGCGTAGGTCCCGAGGACGCTGTCGAGCGCGTGGCAAATGTCATGGGTAATGAGGTTAAGCGCCTCGATCATCCCAATCTGGCAGCTTTGTTCATCGGTATCGTTGTAGGTATCCTTTTCGGCATGATGCCTATCGCACTGCCTGGTGTGCCTACCCCTGTGAAGCTTGGTTTGGCTGGCGGTCCGCTGATCATCGCAATTCTCATCGGACGCTTCGGCTACAAGGCTCACTTGGTATCATACACCACAACGTCGGCCAATCTAATGTTGCGTGAGTTCGGTCTTGTGCTCTTCCTCGCATCCGTGGGCATCAAGGCTGGCGCTACTTTCTGGCATACGGTAACCGAGGGCGATGGCCTCACCTACGTGTGGACAGGCTTCCTCATCACCGTGATACCTATTATTATCATAGGTGTGCTTGCCCGTCTGCGCTATAAGATGAACTACTACACGCTTATGGGCCTCATTGCCGGCGCCACCACTGACCCGCCAGCCTTGGCTTATGCCAACCAGACAGCAGGTAACGATGCTCCAGCCGTAGGTTACTCCACCGTCTATCCTCTGTGCATGTTCCTGCGCATCCTTACTGCTCAGCTCATTATCCTGCTGCTTTATAGCTTAGTATGATTGCTCTGCCAGCTGGTTTCGAGGACTATTTTCGCCGCGTTTGGGACGGTGAGATGGTTGACGCCCTCGTGCGAGGTCTCGATGAGGAGGTTCCGGTAAGCATACGAATTAATCCGGCCCGCCTGCCAGCAGATGCTTGGCCTGAGGATGGTGAAAGTCGTGTGCCGTGGTGTTCCGAAGGTATTTACCTTAACCAGCGCCCGCAGTTTACTGCCGATCCTCTTCTGCACGCAGGCGCCTACTACGTTCAGGAAGCCAGTTCTATGTTCTTGGCACATGTGCTGCGAAGGCTCAACGTCTCCATTAACTTTCAAAAATCAGCGTCCACGGTTCTTGACCTATGCGCAGCCCCTGGTGGTAAGAGCACCATCCTGCGTTCATTGTTGCCGCCTGAGGCTATGCTTGTAAGCAATGAACCATTGCGCCAGCGCGCTCAGGTGCTTGCCGAGAACATGGCGAAGTGGGGGAGCGGGAATGTCGTTGTTACGCAGGCTTATGCCAAGGATATTGCCCGTGTAGCCAACCGCGACCGCTTGTTTGCAGGCTTCGACATTATTTTGGCTGACGTGCCATGCTCCGGCGAAGGTATGATGCGTAAGGAAGATGAAGCGCGTCGGCAGTGGTCGCCTCAGTTCGTGGCCGACTGTGCAGCCTTGCAACGCTCTATTGTCGAAGATATCTGGCCGGCATTGCGCCCGGGAGGTTTAATGATTTACAGCACGTGCACCTTCAATCCTGAGGAAGACGAGTGCAACGTAGAATGGATAGCTCGTGAACTTGGTGCAGACATCATACCCATTCCCGTGGATTCATCGTGGCACGTCCTCGGTGATCTTCGCCGGCATTCTCTTAGCGCAGCCCCGTTGACAAATCCTTCTTCATTGGCAAATGTCGATGATCAATTAAGTTCTGCCCTTCCTTTCTGCCATTTCATCCCAGGCCTTGTGCGTGGCGAAGGCTTTTTCTGTGCGCTTTTGCAAAAGCATGGCGAATCTGATGAGGGATCAAAAAACGCCCATTTCATCGATTCGATTGCCAAAAACTTGACAGTTTTACCAACCGATTTGCTTGATTCGCCAGAGGGTGCCGTTTCCTCTTCTAAACGGGTAGGGCAGGGTAGTGATGCTGCTATTCCTCGTGTTGAAATTTCCCTTGTTGATGCCTTCCGTTATCTACAACGCGAAGCCATAGCTCTTCCACCAGATGCTCCTCGTGGCATAGTGCAGCTTTGCTACCACGGCCAGCGCCTCGGCTTGGCAAAGAACATAGGCTCGCGTGCCAATAACCTATACCCCAAGGAATGGCGCATCCGCAGCGGGCATTTTGCCCCCCATACATTATTCCCATAAAAAACCGATTGTTTCGGTACTAATCCTTATTATAACAAAAGCCCGCTTTTGAAGCGGGCTTTGTCATATTTAATCCTCTTTCTTATTCCTACCCTTGAAAATGCTCCATCCGATGAGGGCGAGCACGAGAAGGGCGAGAAGTATGAGGGCGGCTGTGGCGATAGCCTCAGTGGTATGGAGGCTTTGCGGGTCGAAGCGGAACTCTATCTTATGCTTTCCGGCGGGCAACACTACAGCGCGTAGGACGTAGTTGGCACGGAGAACATCGGCAGGTTGGCCATCGACCAAGCATTTCCAACCAGGATAGTAGATGTCCGAGAAGACGGCAAGGCACTGGTGGTCTGTTTCAGCTTCGTATGTAAGGGCGTTGGCTTCATAAGTGAGAAGCGTGACGCTGTTTGTACGAGGAGCGGCAGCCAGCGAGTCGGGACCTCCTGCACTTATTAGTTCGGCTGGAATCTTGTCGGTAAAACGGCGGTCAACAATTGCTGCAGTGTGCAAGTTGAAGGCTGAGAGTGATGCCAGTTCCTCATCGGCATTGGCTACGAGGAATACGTCGTCCACCATCCAGGCGTTGCCCATGGCCCAAGGATTCTGAAGGGGCATTGTCTTACCGTCCTGCAGCGGCATGATGGCATACTTCATGTTAAGCATATTGAGGACGGGGAAGATGGAGTCACCGTTCACTTCTTCGAGTTGGCCGGCGGCCTCGGCTGCAGCCTGATGAAGACTGATAAGCTCTGGCTGGATATAAGCCTCTATGAGTTCCTGATAGCGACGCAGCTTGGCAGCATGATAGCCACCTATAGACTTATGCCAGTAGCTGGTGGTGTTGTCGTTGAAGGTGGATACGGCGAGGTTGGCCACGCGATAATAGAGGTCGGTATCTTGGAGAATGGCCTCGTCGGTTGGCGTCTTCTGGAAGAACTGCTGTGCGGGCTGCGGTTCCGAGAACATAGCATCGTTGAGATAGCGTTTGTTGACATCCCACATATCGGCAGTGCAAAGCAAGATGAGGCAAGCGACAGCGTGCCATGCCTTGATCTTCTTAAAATAGTAAGCCAGTAGCACGGCGCAGCCCACAAGGATGATGATGAGCGAACGGCCTGCATCAGCACTGAACACAGCGCGGCGCATATCATTGAGGTTGGCCATGATGGGCGCCAACATATCCTGCGGTATGTAGCCTTGCTGGGCTGCCGATGTCAGCATCTGCTGCTCGGAAGAACTGATGTAGTTGCCAAAGAACGCATCGGGCATGAGCCAGAAGAGGAGGCAGGGAAGGGCTGTCAGCGCAAGGGCAAAGCCACATTCCTTAAGGCCCACCTGACTCGATGGCTTTATTATCTCCTTCAATGCAAGCATGGCAAGCAGAGGAATGGTGAACTCGGCAATGACGAGTATGGAGGCCACAGTACGGAATTTGTCGTACATGGGAACATAGTCGAGCCATAAGTCGGTCCAAGGCATGAAGTTCTTACCCCATGCGAGGGTTATGGAAAGCAATGTAGCGATGAAAAGTGCCCATTTCATCGGTCCTTTTACTATGAATAGGCCGAGGATGAAGAGAAACATGATGAAAGCTCCTACATAGACAGGACCGCTGGTGCCAGGCTGCTCGCCCCAGTATTGTCCAAGGCTTTGGTATACGGGCAAATACATCTGGTCTGCCTTGCTCATAGCTGTCTTGCTTTGTGTGAGAGGCTGTGAGGCACCGCCCTTCACATTGGGAACGAGCAACGACCATGTCTCACCAATGCCATAGCTCCATGCTGTGATGTAGTCGCGTTCGAGACCGCTGGAAGTCTGGTTGGCGGGATCTTTGGTTTTCTGTGTCAATTCGCTCTTTCCGCGCATCGACTCTTTTGAGTATTCCCATGTGTGGTACAGGTTGGAAGCGTTGATGGCTATACCTATGATACAGCCGAGGGCAAAGGTCGCAGTGCCTTTGAGCCACTTCACGAATGATGAAGAGGCTTTGCCTTCTGCTGATGAGGCCGACTGAGATCCTTCTTTCGCTTCAAACAGGAACGCCAGCGCCATCAAACCGATGACAATAGCGAAGTAATAGCTCATCTGTACGTGGTTCGACAAGATCTGAAGAGCCATGAAGAAAGCCGTTACTACGAAACCCCAGCCGTAGCGACCGCGGTAGCAGAGTACCATGCCGGCTATCGTGGGCGGGATGTAAGCCAGAGTGTAGAACTTCCAGATATGCCCTGCGCCAATAATGATAAAGTAGTAACTTGAGAATGCCCATACGACGGCGCCCAACGCTGCCATCCAAGCCTTGAAGTCGAAAGCGCGCAGTAGGATGTAGAAGCCCAGCAGCATGATAAACACCAGCACTACGTAGTCGGGCAGGAAAAGCTTGTATACGCTTTCCACCTTCTGCAGGTTGTCGGTAGACGGATAAGAGGGAGCCATCTGGTAGGTAGGCATGCCGGAGAAGAGGGTGTTGGTCCAGCGTGTACGCTCGCCATTGTGTGCTTGGCGATAAGCCTCCATCTCTGATGAGGCGCCTACTCCGCCGCTGTGGTCGTGGCCGGTAAGCACGAGGCCTTCGCTGACAGGCTTTATGAAGTAAGCAAAGGAGAGGCCAACGAAGAAGAGGATGGCCAGGAGGTCGGGAAGGAACGACTTCAGGGTATTCTTGCTCATAGTGGTTGGGTGAATGGAATGGTTCTTGTTTTGTTTAAAAGCAAAAAAGTGAGGAGTGCGAGCACTTCTCACTTTGGTTAAGACTTCACTTCTTGAAAAGTGACCGCTCCCTCCGAAGAGGGCGTGGGTGGACTGCCTGATTACTTACGCAGACCCAGAGCCTTGACGATAGCACGGTAGCGTGTGATATCGCGCTTCTTCAGATAGTTGAGGAGCGCGCGGCGCTTACCTACGAGGCCCGTGAGGGCGCGTTCTGTGCTGTGGTCCTTGCGGTTCTGCTTCATGTGCTCGGTGAGGTGAGCGATGCGGAAGCTGAAGAGTGCAATCTGGCTCTCGGCGCTGCCAGTGTTGGTTGCGCCACCGCCGAACTTTTCAAAGAGCTCGGCCTTTTTAGCTGAATCTAAATACATAATGTATTGGCTGATTAAGAGGTTTGAGAATTACATCCTTTAGGTGGAGAGCCGTCGTCAGCCTGTCGTCGCGCACCCACCCTCGAATGCAGCTATTTTTGTTAGCGGCTGCAAAGGTAGTAAAAAGTTTATTGTTGGAATGTAAAAGTCGGAAGTTTTTTTCGTTTTCCGTGTATTTTTCTCGTTTTACACCCACTTTTTCCTGTTTATCAGACCTTTACTTCCCCCTTACTTACTTTTACTCCCCTTTTTACTTCCCTTTTTACTCCCACTTTTTACTCCCACTTTTACTTCCCTTTTTACTCCCTTTTTTACTCCCACTTCTACTCCCTTTTCCACTCCCACTTCTACTCCCTTTACCACTCCCACTTCTATTCCCCTTTCTCCACCCTTCGTCTGAGCGCTCGGCAGTGCCAACCTCCTCAGCTATATCAACGCCCACGCGACGGCCTTTGAATGAAAAGCCTTTGAGGCCTTTGAGTACGCGTTCAGCCTCCTCTTCAGGCACTTCGAAGAACGAAAAGGTGGGGCGAAGGTCAATACGTCCCATTTCTATCTTCGGACCTGGGCAACGGTTGTTGACAAGACCTATGATTTCGCGGGCATAAAAGCCGTCTACTTTGCCCAAAGTGATGAAGATGCGGGTGTATCCCTCCTCGGGCGAGTGATCGCCAACGGCACGGCGGCCGCTGTTGCTCGTCTTTTTACTTTTGGTCTTCGCGGTTTTATCCTGAGGGTTCACATCTTCTATCTCAGGCGCGTTGGCGTAGTAGCGCAGGAAGCGACTGAACTCACGGCTGATGACGCGACGCAACAGGTCATCCTTGTCGAGCCACTCCAATTTGCGACGTACTTCGGGCAGGAAGTCTGCAATTTCCTCTTCGTCCACCTCCACGCGTTCGATGTCGTCGATAACCTTCCACAACTGCTTGGAGCATATTTCCTTGGGCGAGGGTAGTGTGCCGCGCACAAAATCCTTCTTGATAGTCCGTTCCACATCGCGTATGCGACCTCGCTCGCGGCTGTGAACGATGCATATGCTGGTGCCTTTCTTGCCGGCACGGCCTGTACGACCGCTGCGGTGTGTGTAATTCTCGATATCCTCGGGCATACCGTAGTTGATGACATGGGTGAGGTCGTCAACGTCGAGTCCGCGTGCTGCCACGTCGGTAGCCACAAGCAATTGTATGCGGTGCTGGCGGAATCGTTGCATGGTGAGGTCGCGTTGCTGCTGCGACAGGTCGCCGTGTAAGGCATCGGCGTTGTAGCCGTCGCGAATCAGGTTGTCGGCTATTTCCTGGGTCTCGAGTCGTGTGCGACAGAAGATGATGGCGTAGATTTTGGGATAGTAGTCCACTACACGTTTCAGGGCGAGGTATTTGTCGCGCGCGTGTACCATATAATATATATGATTCACATTCTCGGCTCCTTCGTTGCGGCTGCCGACCACTATCTGACGGGCATCGTGAAGATAGTTTTGTGCAATCTTCTCTATTTCGCGGCTCATTGTGGCGGAGAAAAGCAGTGTGGTATGTTCGGCGGGCACGCCTTCGAGTATTTGGTCAATACTCTCGGAAAAACCCATTGAGAGCATCTCGTCGGCCTCGTCGAGAATAACAGTGTGAACGTTCTTGAGCACGGCAGCACCACGCTGCATGAGGTCTATCAGTCTGCCGGGCGTAGCCACAATGATATCTACGCCCTGCTGAAGGGCTCGCAGTTGCGGCATGAAATCGGTGCCGCCATAGACGGGCAGTATTCGTACTTCAGGCAGATATTTGGCAAACGCTTCAAGGTCGTCGGCAATCTGCAGGCAGAGCTCACGTGTTGGCGATAGCACTATGGCTTGAGGTTGGGCGGTAGGTGTGAGCCGCTGCAATAAAGGCAGTCCATAAGCGGCAGTCTTGCCCGTGCCTGTTTGTGCCAGTGCTACGAGGTCTTGTGAGGACTCCAGTTGGAGCGGTATCACAGCTTCCTGGACAGGCATTGGCTTCTCAAATCCCATCTCTGTGATGGCGCGCAGCAACGGCTCGCTTATCTTTAATTCGTTGAATGTCATGGAATAATGTTTTTTAGAAATTAATTGTTTAGGGCGTTAACGATGATATGTAATGAAAAAAAAGTCCGCAACCTCCGAGGAGAATTGCGGACCAACGCCCTTGCGCTTCAGGATGGGCTTGAACCAACGACCCCCTGATTAACAGTCAGGTGCTCTAACCAACTGAGCTACTGAAGCAGTGTTTCCGAGACTTGTGCGCTTCAGGATGGGCTTGAACCAACGACCCCCTGATTAACAGTCAGGTGCTCTAACCAACTGAGCTACTGAAGCTTTTTTTGCCTCTTCAAAACTTTGCAGTTTGGGCGTTTCGACGAGGCTCTTAGCGAAAAAAAACGCTTCTTTCTCGGAATTGCGGGGCAAAAGTAGTGCATTTCTCAAAAATAAACAATACTTTTGCAAAAAAAATTCAGTTTTATGGTGAAAATAGTAGGAATTGGCAATGCTTTGGTCGATGTTTTGGTGCATATCGACGATGAAAAGATGCTTAGTGAGCTCTCGCTGCCCAAGGGTGGAATGACGCTCGTCGATGCATCAGGCTTAGACCGTCTGAACGACCTGACAAGAACGCTGTCCAGCGTGCGTGCCACAGGTGGCAGTGCCTCAAACACTATTCATGCCCTATCACATCTGGGTCATGCCACCGGCTTCGTGGGTTCAGTGGGCGACGATGAGATGGGTGCTTTCTATTTGTCTCAGATGCAGGCGCGCGGCACTGTGGCTTCGTTGCAGCGCAAGCCTGAGATGTCAACCGGCATCGCTACCACGTTCATCACGCCCGACGGTGAACGCACCTTTGCCACATACCTTGGTGCAGCTGCTTGTGTCAGTGCCGACGGCCTTCGAGCTATGCTCAAGGCTCATCCAGAGGTGGAGCTTTTGCACGTCGAGGGCTATCTTCTGCAGGACCATGCCCTTATTGTCGACGTTCTGTCCACGGCTCGTGATGCAGGTCTTGTCGTGAGCTACGATTTGGCTTCGTGGAACCTTGTTGAGGCCGAACGCGAGTTCATCGTAGAACTGGTTCGCGATTATGTCGACATCGTCTTCGCCAACGAAGAGGAGGCTGCTGCTTTCAGTTGCCAGCGCGATCCCGAGGAGGCTTTGCGCCAGTTGGCATCAGTGGCCGGTACTGCCGTAGTCAAGGTGGGAGCCCATGGAGCATTTGCTATGCAAGGTTCTGAACGTGCTTTTGTGAAAGGTCTGAAACGTAAGGTCGTCGACACCACTGCCGCCGGTGATTTCTTTGCTGCCGGTTTCCTGCACGGCTTTGTGGGCGGCGAACCCCTCGAGCGCTGCCTTGATTATGGCAACCACCTTGCCGGCGAAGTCATTCAAGTATATGGTACAGCGCTCACACCTGAGCAAATCCGTGCAGCGGTGATTAATGGTAATGGATGTTAAGGAAGTTCTTCAGACTCGCTTCCCCCAAAAATAGGAACTTCCAAAAATCTTGTAGATTAAAATAATTAATGTATGTATAGAAAAGAAATTCGTTTAGGTGTTCTCGCGTTATGTTTGGCTCTGTCGTGCACTCCTTTGTGCTCGCAGCAGCGCCAGCAGACCGGCTTTGATATATCTCGTAACCTCGATATTTTTGCTGACATATACCGTCAGCTGGATATGTATTACGTTGACACACTCTCGGCCGACACCGCTGTGGAGTGGGCCATAAATGGAATGTTGGCAGAGATAGACCCATACACAAAATACTATCCCGACGAGGATCAGGAGGAGCTGCGCCTGATGGCAACAGGCCGTTATGCCGGCATCGGAGCTCTCATACGTATGCCCAAGGATGCGAAACGTGCCATCATCGAGGAACCTTACGAGGGGCAGCCGGCTCACGAGGCTGGCGTGCGTGCCGGCGATGTCATCCTGAGTATCGATGGTCGCGATATCGAGGGCTGGGACGTGTCGCGCGTGAGCAAGAACCTTCGCGGTGAGCCCGGCACTACCTTCGAGTTGCGTGTGCAGCGGCCTTCAGAGCGTAAACCGCGTGCGTTCAAGATAACGCGTCGCCAGGTCCAACTACCCTGCCTGCCTTGGTATGGCATCATAGATCCTACGGAACATGTGGGTTACCTCTATCTCTCGGAGTTCACCGATAAATGTGCACGCGAAGTGCGTCATGCAATCCTCGATATGAAGCAGCAGGGCATGAAGCGCCTTGTGTTGGACTTGCGCGACAATGGCGGCGGTTCGGTCAGCGAAGCGGTGGAGATAGTGGGCATGTTCGTGCCACGTGGCAGTCTGGTGGTTCGTACCAAGGGTAAGCGCCCTGCTACATGCCACGATTATCTCACGCCGGCAGAGCCTATCGACACACTGATGCCGCTTGCTGTGATGATTAACGCCAACACTGCGTCGGCATCTGAAATCGTGGCCGGCGCCTTGCAGGACCTCGACCGCGCCCTCATCGTCGGTCAGCGTAGCTATGGCAAGGGCTTGGTGCAAGGTATCCGCGAGCTGCCTTATCGCGGTCAGCTGAAGATAACCACTGCGCGCTACTATATACCTTCAGGGCGCTGCATACAAGCCTACGACTATCGTCATAGGACGGCAGACGGAGCGGCTACCACCTTGCCCGACAGCCTCACCAAGGTGTTCTACACCCGCTTGGGCCGACCGGTGCGCGATGGCGGCGGCATACAGCCCGACTCAGTGCTTGCCATCGACTCGGTGCCTACGATGGTTTACGACCTGACGGCCTCCGATGCTTTCTTCGACTACGTTACGGGCTATGTTCAGCGTAACCCCCAAATCGCCGATGCTGCCGATTTCCATCTTGCCGATGGCGAATGGGACACTTTCGCTGAGGCTATCAAGGCCAGTGGCTTTACCTACAATGGCCGTACAGTCACGGCTTTGAAGCAGTTGCGTGAACTCGCACGCTTCGAAGGTTATGACGAAGAGACACGCGAGGAATTTGAAGCTCTCGAAGCTAAGTTGAAGAACAACGATTTGGCAGCCGACCTCGAACGCTTCCGCTCGCGCATTCAGCCGTATCTCGAGACGGAGATAGTTAGCCGTTACTATTATCAGCGTGGCGCTCTTCGCCATACGCTCACCTACGACAAGGCGCTCAAGCGAACGGTGGAGATGATTATAAACAAATGAATTTAAATCTAAACACAATATCACATGAAACGACGTAAAGCACAACGTACTAACCAAAACATTATGCGAGGCATTGTGGCCATGGCCCTTGTCGTGTTGCTCGTGGCCTGGCTCTTCCTCTCACTTATCTCGTGCAAAGGCTCTGGGCCTACATTCCGCGTGGATGGTGCCATCACAGGCGCTGAGGACTCAACATTGATTGTCGAGGCCATGACGCTCACGGGCGTGGAGGCTCTTGATTCGGTGAAATTGAAGGCCGACGGCTCCTTCGCCTTCGACCTGCCCCTGGCACCTCTCGACTCAACCTCATCGCCCGAGTTCTATCGCTTGCGCATTGCCCAGCAGGTGATTAATTTCGCCCACGACTCCACCGAGGCCATCACCATTACGGCTCCTTTCGCCAAAATGGCCACAGACTACGATGTACAGGGCAATGAGGCTTCACGCACTATGAAGACCATATCGCTGCTGAATATTCAACTGCAGCAACAATTCCATCGCCTGCTGGCCGACGGCTCGCTCTCTGAACTCGAAAAGAGTGAGCGCCTTCAAGTGCTCGTGGACGAATACAAACAGACACTCAAGCGCGACTATATCTTGTCCGACCCTGCATCTGCCGCTGCCTATTTCGCTCTGTTCCAGACGATAGGCTCTCAGATGCTTTTCGACCCCGAGCGGGATAAGAACGACGTGCAGTACTTCGCAGCCGTGGCTACCCAGTGGGATTTGCTCTATCCAGCATCACAACGCACCCAGAACCTGCGTAATATAGCCATTCGCGGATTGCGCAACACGCGTCCTCCACAGCCCATTAGCATTGAGATTGACAGTGATAAGGTGACCGAAGTAGGCGTCATCGACTTCGGCTTCCCCGACATACGTGGCAACGAGCGCCGCCTCACCCAGCTGCGCGACAACGTGGTATTGCTTGATTTCACAGCCTATGCCCTGCCCAATAGTCAGGAACGTAATATCAGGCTGCGTGAGCTGTACAATAAATATCACAGCCGCGGACTTGAGATTATGCAGGTGTCCCTGGATGCCGACGAGCATTACTGGAAAACCATGTGCGAGCGCTTGCCTTGGGTATGTGTCTATTGTGCCGAAGGCATTACCAACGACATAGTGCGTCTGTATGGCGTAGAAAGCCTGCCTGCTTACTTCCTCGTGGGCCGCGGCGCAGAGCTCAAGGCTCGCGGCGAGCAGATAAAGGATATCGAGAAGGCTATCGAAGCAGAGTTGTAGTTGCAATTAATCAAGCTGCTGATTGCCCTGATTATCATCTTAAAACAACGAATTAAACGGATTAAACTTATTCTTTATTCGACCGCAGATTGCGCTGGTTATTCTTGGACATGAATTCTGGACTTATGGAAATTATGGTCATTCATGTTCAATTTCATGAAAAATTCATGGTCATCCATGGTAATTCATGTTAAAGAATAAATTTTCCGTGTCTTTCCGCATTTCCGTTGTCCAAAACATACCCAAAAGCTCAAAAACGCTCCGCTATGAGTTGTTTTTGAGCTTTTTGTTTGGCGGATTAAACAAAAGACTCTACCTTTGCCGTCGATAAAACCGAAAGTGAAGGGTTCTGCGAACAAAGCGGAGCTCTTTTCCTTTTGTCTGTTTTGTCATTTACCTAAAGCCCTTCGGCCCAATGGGCTGAATAGAAGAACAGAAATAACTAAAATCGTAAAAATAAATGGCTTACATGACTCAAAAGGGCTACGACAGACTCGTAGCCGAGCTTCAGCAGCTCGAGGCTGTTGAACGCCCGAAAGCTTCGGCAGCCATCGCAGAGGCGCGCGACAAAGGCGACCTTAGCGAGAACGCTGAGTACGAAGCTGCCAAGGAGGCTCAGAGCCTTCTGGAGATGAAGATTACACAGCTGAAGATGACCATCGCTGATGCCAAGATTATCGACACAAGCAAACTCAATGCCGACACGGTGCAAATCCTCACGCGCGTAGAACTGAAGAATGTGAAGAACAACGCCAAGATGGCTTACACCATCGTCAGCGAGACAGAGGCTAATCTGCGCGAGGGTAAGATCAGCGTCAAGACACCTATTGCCCAGGGACTCTTAGGCAAGAAGGTGGGCGACGTAGCCGAAATCCGTGTGCCGCAGGGAATCATCCAACTCGAGGTGCTGAATATCAGCTACGAGGAGTAGTTTAGAGATTAAGGATTAGAGATTAAGGATTAGAGATTAAGGATTAAAGATTAAGGTTATGAGTATTTTCAGTAAAATAGCTGCCGGCGAGATTCCCAGTTATTGCTGTGCCGCCGACGAGGAGTTCTACGCATTCCTCGATATCAACCCTATGGTCAAAGGCCATACGCTTGTTATTCCACGTCGCGAGGTTGACTATATCTTCGACCTTGAGGACGATGAAATCGCCCGCCTCCATGTCTTCGCAGCACGTGTGGCGCGTGCCATCAAGCAAGTGATTCCATGTGTGAAAGTGGGTGAGGCCGTCCTTGGTCTTGAAGTGCCCCACGCTCACATCCATCTCATCCCGATGCAGAGCGAGCGCGATATGCTCTTCTCCAATCCCAAGTTGCAACTTCCGGCAGAGGAGATGCAGGCTATAGCCGATGCCATCCGCAAACATTTCGAGGAATAAGGCTGCTACTTTCAGGAAACTAATCTACCACGTCATTGCTGCTTGTCGGCTTTGACGTGGTATTTGTTTTTTCCGACTCACATGCCAGAATGCTACGGCACCTCCCAATTGGCCGCCTCGCTGAATTGTCGTACCTTTGCAATGAATTCAAAAGCCACGCGCCAAAGGCCACGGCGCACCGCACGAACGCTCGTAGTGCGCAATACGAACGGACGTGCGGGCCAACACAACCCAACCCCTCGGCTCGTTTGAGCCCAGCTTCGGCAGCGGAGGTGCCAAGACCACGGTCGTATTAAGGTTTCCCACTGGTGGGAAACCTTTTTCCCATTGGTGGGAAGAGCTCTTCCCATCGGTGGGAAAGGTTCTTTCTTCCAGCCGTAACGTCACCCTCCAGTGCACCTCACTGTGCTGCACAGGCTGCTGCCCTCAAGGCCGTGAACGAAAGCAAGACTGCTGCGACTGGACTCCGGAAGTTGAAAAGGGCGATGAACCCTAAAAAGAAAAGCCCCTCCGCCTAAGGGGCAACGCTCTGAAAAGAGAAGCCTGAGGGCGGTGGGGCTTAGGTGTTGCGATAAGGAAGTTGGCTTATGGGCCAGCTTCTTGTTGGTTTATAGTCCGAGCTTTTTCTTGGCTGCTGCTGCAGCATCGTCGATGGCCTTGTTGGCGGCATCGGTGGCCTGCTTCTTAACGGCTTCGGTCTGTTCCTCGACCTTGGCTTTAGCGGCTTCCTTGACAGCCTCGGGGGCAGCCTCGGCAGCAGCCTTGGCATCGTTGGCCATCTCGGTACCCTCGGCGGCTACCTCTTCAGCGGCTGCCTTGACGGCTTCCATTACGCTCTCGCCCTTGGCGATGGCGCTGATGGCTGATGTGAGGGCTGCGCTCTTGACACCGGTCACGGCCTCGGTAGCTGTCTGGATGATGTCGGAGGGCAGACCTTCAACCTGACTGAGGGCAGACTGAATGGTCTCTGAGGCACCGATTTCCTTCAGCTTGGCGGCATTGTCGGCGATAAAGTTGGAGATGAGGGCTGTGTAGGTCTCAGCGGACTCGGTATCGCCCTTGGCCAGGAACTGTGCCACCTTCTCGGCGATGGTGTTGGCAATGCTCTTGATCTGCTCGGGGTCGGCACTCTTGAGTTGTTCGCCCAGCAGGGCTACTACCTCGTTGGCCTGTCCCTTGGCGCACTTCTCAACGCATGAGTCCTGCGCGCAGCTGAGGGAGTCGGGTTCGGCGGTTGTTGTTGTCTGGCCTCCGCAAGAGGCGAGGCTAATGGCTGCTACAGCCATTGCCATAGTGAATAGTTTCTTCATTTTTGCTTTTTGTTTTAAAGTTCGTTCTTAATAGTACGATTCATGTCGTACGGCGGGGCAAATGTAATAAAGATTGGGGATTAGAGATTAGAGAAGGAAGTTTTTTTTCGTTTTTTTGGTTTTTTAACTGAAATCACCCGTTTTCTCCTCTATTTTTCTCGTTTTCCTTGATTTTTCTTCATTCTCTAATTCTAATCTCTAATCTTTTTGTACCTTTGTCGCCAAGATGAAACCTCTTAAGGCGTTAATGCTCGCCCTCTTGTGCCATGCCGGTGCTTGGGCAGAGGGCGTGGACAGCATGGCGGTGCGTGACCTGGCAGCCGAGACGGAGCTGATGCTCGAGACCTCGGCGACGGCAGCGTCGGGCACCTTTGCGCCGTTGTGGCTGACGTCGAACCGCTATGGTCTGGGCAGCGTGGAGCCGTATAGCAATTATGAACGTGCGCGCGTGGAGAGGCCTATCGGGAATGACGACGCCCGCAAATGGGGCTTGGGTTACGGCTTGGATGTGGCAGTGGCTTTCGGGCACGCGCGTTCCTTCGTGCTGGAACAGGCCTATGTTGAAGGGCGCTACCGCAAACTGGGCATCACGCTCGGAGCCAAGCAGCAGCCCATAGAAGCGCGTGATGTGGAGCTGACGAGTGGAGGCCTCAGCCTGGGTGCCAATGCGCGTCCTATCCCGCAGGCACGCCTCGACGTGGATTGGTTCGGCATTCCCGGCACGCGCGGCTGGTGGCAATGGAAACTGCACGGCAGCTTCGGTTTCACTACCGACGGCCGCTGGCAGCAGGCTTGGCACACGGGCCTGGAGCGCTACACCCATAACGTGCTCTATCACGAGAAGGCTCTCTTCTGGCGCTTCGGGCGTGTGGATGTGCTGCCGCTGACCTACGAGTTCGGCTTGCAGATGGCGACTCAGTTCGGAGGCTCGACGTACAACGGTCAAGGCCGCGGATTCACGGAGCCGACCACTTTCCACCACCCACACGGCCTGCGGGCCTTCTGGAACGCCCTCACCTGCCAGGGCAGCGACCGCACCGACGGCCTGCAGCCCAATACCTCGGGCAATACCCTTGGCAGCTACGTGATGGCGCTGAAGTACCACGGCGAGCGCTGGCAGGCGCGTGCTTATTTCGAACGTTTCTTCGAGGACCAGTCGATGCTTACCGTTCAGTACGGCATACGTGATATGCTTATCGGCGGCGATGCACAGTTGCCGCAGAATCCTTTCGTCACGAAAGTGGCTCTGGAATTCCTCACGACGACGAACCAGAGCGGAGCTGTGTACCACGACCGTACGCCCAATATCTACGATAAGATGAACGGGCGCGACAACTACTATAACCACCTGCTCTATGCCGGGTGGCAACATTACGGCCTCACACTGGGCAATCCGCTGCTGACGTCGCCGATGTACAACGAGGCTTTCGGGCATGAGGGCTCTATAAGGTTCTACAACAACCGACTGAAGGCCTGGCATGTGGCGCTGACCGGCGACCCGTCGGAGGAATGGCACTGGCGTGCAATGCTTACATTCACCCGCAACTGGGGTACGTATAACGTGCCGTTGCGTGACCGTCTGCGCCAGACCTACGCCATGGCGGAGTCAACCTATACTCCACGCTGGGCAAGCGGTTGGCAGGCAGCCCTTGCCGTAGGCCTCGACCACGGAAAGGTCTTAGGCAACAGCTTCGGCGGTCAGCTCACGGTGAGGAAGAGCCTGCGCCTGAAGCAATAAGACAAATTGAAAATGAAGACAGCGCTGAACCATAAACGATTATGCATGAGGGTGCCCGTAGTGGCATGCCTCGTGGCAACGGTCATACTATTCCCCGTTTTCATTTTCCTCGCCTGCGACAAGACGCCTGCCAACGGACCGCTCGACGGGCAGTGGCAGCTGATGAGCATAACGACGCGCAACGACATACGTGCCACCAAGGCCGACCAGACATACCTCTGTTTCCAGCTGCAGCTGACGCAGTGGTTCCAGGCGGGCCAACGGAGCTATTATGCTCATTTCACTCATCGTGCCGATAGCATCCGTTTCTTTGATTTCGTGCATACCTCACGTCAGACGGCGGCTGGCGACAATGATGAGTGGATAACGCCGCGCGAGATGAACCAGGGGATTATGGATGCCTGGGGCATTCACTCAACGGATATCACCTATCATGTCAGGCAACTCAACGGCAACAGCCTGGTGCTGGAACGTGAGGATACGGTGCTGACGTTCAGGAAGTTTTGAGAATAAGAGATTGAGAGAATAAGAAAATAAGAGATTGAGAGAATAAGAAAATAAGAAAATAAGAGATTTAGAAAATAAGAGATTTAGAGAATAAGAAGGAACGAAATATGAAGAATATATTCGATAAGGCATTGGGAACGGCATGCGGCGCAGGCTACTGGCCGTGGGGCCCCGGCACCATGGGGGCTGCGGTAGGCGTGCTCGTGTGGTGGCTGGCCAGTCTGGTGCTGGCGTGGCAAACCCTTTTCTTCGTGACTTTGGCGGCTGTGGTCGTGGTGACATTGATTTCCGTGCCCAGCATAAACCGATTGGAACGGGAATGGGGACCAGATCCGAGCCGGGTGGTCATTGACGAGGTAGTGGGCGTATGGATATGCCTGCTGGCAGTGCCCGCTCCATATATCTTGGATGTTCTGAACACTCCCGCGTGGTGGTGGATATTAGGTGCTTTCGTGCTCTTCCGCTTCTTTGACATAGTGAAGCCCTTGGGCGTGCGGAGCATGGAGAAACTGCCCGGCGGCTGGGGCGTTATGGCCGACGATATCCTGGCGGGCATCTATGGCGCTGCCGTCATGTTGATAATAGCATTTGTCATGAACATTAGCTAACCCTCGCTCGTGATATGAAGAAACCGTCGCGTGCAACACAACAGCAGTTCCTGAAAGCCCAGTTCTCATCGCTGGGCGCATCGGCTGTGGACCTTACCGTGGCGGCATTGCTGTTTCGCCTCGCGGGGTTCTCGCCCTTCTGGAGCACGGTGGTGGGCGCTATCTGCGGCGGTGTGGTGAACTGCATCACCAACTACGAATGGACGTTTCGTGGCACCGAGCGAACCCGCCGCGGCGTAGCCATCCGCTATGTGGTGGTATGGGTGGGAAGCATCTTGCTGAATGCCTGGGGCGTGAAGCTGGCGGTAGCATTGCTGTCGAGCAACGCCAGCGTTTCGCTTACGCTGTTCATGACCTTGCGCATCATCGTCTCTATCCTCGTCGCCATCTTCTGGAACTTCAACTTGCAGAAGAGGTGGGTGTATAGGATATAAGGGAGCGGCCGCTGGATGAAGAATGAAGAATGAAGAATTAAGAATAAAAGTTTCACTCGGGGAGAGGCCGCTGGGATTGGGCTAATTGTAAGTTAAACAACATATTATGAAAAAAATTGTACTCTTATTTTTGTGCTTGACGGTCATGAGCGTGCATGCTGCGCGCATCGTTGACGGCATCAACTATGAGCTGAATCGCGAAGAGATGTATGCTCTCGTTGTGAAATTGGACTATCCCAACAAGTATTCCGGCGATATCGTGATACCCGAAACGATTGTCATCGGTGAATATGAATTTGATGTCTTAGGCATTGACGAGGAGGCTTTCGAAGGGTGCCCGATAACATCCATCTCGTTGCCAGAGTCTATTCAACTAATCGACGATAACGCCTTTGCTTCGTGCACGAAACTGACGTCCATTAAGCTGCCGGATTCAGTATGGGGAATCGGTAATGAGGCATTTTACAACTGCCGCAACGTAACCGAACTCAAACTGCCTCACAACGAGGTTCTGGTGCTGGACTGTGCCTTTGCCTATATGCAAAGCCTCAAGGAGATAGTCTTCCCCGACGAATGGACTATGATAGGATATCCCGAGACGGTGACAGACTTCTTCAAAGGCTGCACATCGTTGAAAAAAATCGTTCTAGGAAAAAACATACAAGCCATATACGCAGGGGCTTTCAATGAATGTGAATCGTTGAAAGAGGTGATCTGCCCTGCCGACGGTGTGCTCGAATACATAGGTGAAGAGGCCTTTGCGGAAACAGGCCTTGAGAGCATGAGGTTCCTGCCTAAGACGGTGAAGCACATCGACACGGATGCTTTCAGCGAGTGTCCTAACCTGAAGGAATTCTTCATCCCTGCCAGCGTAGAGCAGCTGGGCGGCGTGAATTCGTTGGACTATAGGTGCACGTCATTGGTGTTTGAAGACACTAAGGTGCCCCTGAAACTGTTGGGCATGGACCATTCAGCCTTCGAAGAGATGTATCTGGGTCGTCCCATAGAGAGTTCACAAAGCTATCTCCCTTGCGGACGGAATATGCTGGCCCTGAAAAAACTCGTGTTCGGTGCCTCGTTCTCGGCTGGCACAAACTGGTACTTCGGCAATCACGTGACGGATATATATTCGTATGCCAGCAACCCTGCGCCTATAGAGTGCAAGTTCACCGATCAGACCTACGACAACGCAACGCTTTATGTGCCCAAGGGCACTAAGTCTGCTTACGCTTCGCAGTCGAACTTCGCGCCGTTCTTCATCATCAACGAGATGACCGACGAGCAGACAGGAATCCATGATATGAGCGACATGCATGCAGGAGATGCAACCGTATATACGATGGGCGGCTCACGAGTGAGAAGGCCTGTAAGAGGCTTGAACATCATCAACGGCAAGAAAGTGCTGGTGAAATAGGCTTAGGGATTAAAGATTAAGGATTAAAGAATATAATATGTCATTCAAAGAATTTCGCGATGGAATCCAGCATGGAGTCTATCGTATCATCGACCCCGCCGTGCGGGCATTGATCAAGATAGGTGTTACGCCTAACATGATTACAACACTTGGCCTCCTGGGCAATTTGTTGGCCGCTTATTTGATTGTAAGAGCTGCCGACACGGCTTCCCTCACCCTCTTGGGCTGGGCTGGCTTCGCTATCATTGCATTCTCCATCATGGACATGGTGGATGGTTACATGGCTCGTACAGGCCATTTGGAAAGCGAGTTCGGAGCATTCTATGACTCAGTGCTCGACCGCTATTGCGAACTGGCGACGCTGTCGGCCCTGGCCTATTATTTCATGCACACGGGGCATCTGGTATTCGCCCTCTGGACCTTCCTCGCGCTTATCGGCAGCATCATGGTCAGCTATATCCGTGCCCGCGCCGAGGGCTTGGGCAAGGAATGTAAGGTAGGTCTTATGCAGAGGCCTGAGCGCGTGGTGGTTACCAGCCTGGGGCTGCTGCTCTGCGGCCTCACGAGCGGCGTCCAAGGCTTCGATGCCATCTGGTGCGCTGTTGTGCCTATGATCCTTATTGCTGTTCTGGCAAACGGCACGGCCATAGTCCGCATACTGCATGTACGAGGGCAGATGGACGGAAGGAACAGACTCACCAATGAAGAGTGAAGAATGAAGAGTGAAGGATGAAGAGTGAAGGATGAAGAGTGAAGGATGAAGAGTGAAGAATGAAGAATAAAGGAATGAAGAATATTGGGAATGCTGCGTTAGTTTTCTGTAAATTAGTCATGGCGATGTTGCCCTTCATCTTGTTTGGGCTGCTCTATGACTCCATGCGCTATTATCCGAACTATCTGTTCGGCGACATCGACATTCAAGGTATCTACGACACTGAGAAGGCTTGGTTCGGCATTGGCGACGGAGCTGCTCGGCTGACGCCTAATGAGTGGTTCACGTTGCATGCCACGGCAGTGGCGGACTTCATAGCAGGCATCTTCTACTTATGTTGGGTGCCCTTGCCCGTAGCATTCGGTTTCTACCTGTTCTTCAGCGGGCGCCGGCAGCAGGCTTTCCGTTTCGCTTCTGCCTTCCTTTTTGTAAATATCATCGGTTTCATCGGTTATTATATTCATCCGGCAGCTCCACCATGGTATGTGGAGAAGTTTGGATTCGAACCGATTTTCAACACAGGTGGCGACACTGCCGGCCTCGGACGTTTCGATGCCTTGGTGGGTTTCCCGGTATTCGGAAGCATATATGTCAACAACTCCAATGTCTTTGCTGCAGTTCCTTCGCTGCATGCAGCCTATTGCCCGATAGCGTTCTTCTATTCCCTGTACGCTTCTCGTCAGGACAGGAAACAGGGCAGGCAGGTTTCGGCTCTGCCCGTGTGGTCGATAGTGCTCGCCATTTTCAGCATAGGCATATGGTGGACAGCCGTTTACTCTGGTCATCACTATACCATAGACGTCCTTCTGGGTATAGCAACTGCCATCATCGGGCTGACGCTCTTCGAGTGTTGGTTCGCACGAACAGGATTATGGCAACGTTTTGCTGCTTGGTTTTCACATTTTTATTTGTAAGAAAGTAGAATAAAACATCAGGCTAAGACTTTTCGGACAAAAAAGAAGTGTTTTTGATTATGGGCATACAACTTTTCTATTGAAAATGTTGACAAAAATGTGTTCTAATAATAATTAATGTGTAACTTTGCAGCCGCATAACAACTAAATACATTATATCAACACAATGACTCAAACAAAAGTGAAGCCCGCTGAAGGTAAGTTGGGCATTCTTGTTGTCGGCAACGGCGCCGTTGCCACAACCTTCATGACTGGTGTGCTTATGACTCGCAAGGGTTTGGCTAAACCCGTCGGTTCAATGACTCAGTACGACAAGATTCGTATTGGAAAAGGTGCTGACAAGAAGTATCTGAAGTACGACGAGATCGTGTCGCTGGCTAAGCTCGACGACATCGTATTCGGCTGCTGGGACGTATATCCCGCTAATGCCTATCAGGCTGCCATCTACGCTGAGGTACTCAAGGAGAAGGACATAGAGCCCGTACGCGACGAACTCGAAGCTATCAAACCCATGAAGGCTGCCTTCGACAAGAACTATGCCAAGCGTCTTGATGGCGACAACGTAAAGGTCGGTCTCACTCGTTGGCAGATGGTTGAAGCTCTTCGTGAGGACATCCGCTCGTTCAAGGCAGAGAAAGGATGCGACCGCATCGTAGTGCTTTGGGCCGCTTCCACCGAGATCTATGTTCCCGTGGATGAGAAGGTGCATTACCACCTCGCCGATCTCGAGGCTGCCATGAAGGCTGACGACCGCGAGCACATCGCTCCTTCCATGTGCTATGCTTATGCAGCTCTCGTTGAGGGCGCTCCCTTCATCATGGGTGCTCCTAACACCACTGTTGACTTCCCCGCTATGTGGGAACTGGCCGAGAAGACCAAGATGCCTATCGCAGGTAAGGACTTCAAGACCGGTCAGACGCTGGTCAAGAGCGGCTTCGCTCCCATCATCGGCACACGCTGCCTCGGCCTCAGCGGTTGGTTCTCAACCAATATCCTCGGCAATCGCGACGGCTTAGTGCTCGACGAGCCTGCTAACTTCCGCACAAAGGAAGTGTCGAAGCTTTCCACACTCGAGACCATCCTTAAGCCTGAGATTCAGCCCGACCTCTATGGCCACGGCAATGACGAGGATACCCAGTATTACCACAAAGTGCGTATCAACTATTATCCTCCCCGCAACGACAATAAGGAAGGTTGGGACAATATCGACATCTTCGGTTGGATGGGCTATCCCATGCAGATCAAGATCAACTTCCTCTGCCGCGACAGTATCCTGGCAGCACCGCTCTGCCTCGACCTGTGCCTGCTCTCAGACTTGGCAGCCCGTGCCGGACGCTATGGCACACAGCGCTTCCTCTCATTCTTCCTCAAGAGCCCGATGCACGACTACACCCAGGGCGAGGAAGCCGTCAACCACCTCTATCAGCAGTACACCATGCTGAAGAATGCCATCCGCGAGATGGGCGGTTACGAGGCTGACGAGGAAATAGACTAACGCACGTTTATAGAAACTCAACGCACTAAAAGGCGTTGGGAACATCATAAGCCCAGAGCATACGCCCTGGGCTTTTTTATTGCATACATTTCTACCAGTTTAGGCTCCATCCCTAATGCCAGAATAGCCCTAGTAAGAAGAAACTTTGATTCAAGAGCTTATACGAGCTCAATAAGTATCTTTATGAAATATAAACAGTTACTTGTGTCTCCTCCCTGTACGAAACCATCTTGATGTGTTTTTGATGAGTTTTTTTTTGCGAAAAAAGTTTGTGGAGTATTGTATAAAGGCTTAACTTTGCAGCAGAAATCAACAAAATCGATACTGTTATGAATAAATCTGTACTTACTTTTATCTTTATGGCGTTCTCCTTGAATGGGATGGCGCAGGATACTGATGCTCAACTCACGAGGTCCTATCAGCATTCGGCCTTTGCGCTGTTTAATGCTGTGGCACAGCAGGAGACGGGCAATGTTTGCTTCTCACCGCTGTCGGTTCAGATGGCTTTGTCCATGGTGCAGAACGGTGCTGCGGGCAACACTCTAAGCCAACTGCAACAGGCACTAGGGACAACGGGCTTCACGAATGAGGAGATTGGACAGTTCAATGCCAAACTGTCCAAGGCGCTGACCGAGCGTCCGGCAGAGCTAGTGCAAATTATTGAGGAGGAAGCGGAGTGGGAAGGCTTGGATCCGCAAGATATGTGTGACAGTTATTTCTCTCGCTGTGAGTTGGCCAACGCCCTGTGGACACGTCCGAACGTGCATCTCTACGACACTTTTGTTGAGGCACTCCGCACCTATTACGATGCTGGCGTGGATGCTGTATGGTTTGACACTTGGGAAGGAATAGATAAGATTAACGATTGGGTTAATGAGCGTACACACAGTCTTATACCTAAGCTATACGATGAACCGCAATCTGAAGAACTGGCTGTTGTGCTGATGAATGCTCTCTACTTCAAGGGCTGTTGGGTAAAACCATTCCTACTGGAAGACACCGACAAGGGACAGTTCCTGCTGAACGATGAGACCTACGCGAAGGTCGATATGATGTTTTCACGAGACCGCTTTGACTGTGCCATCACCCCTTCGTTCCGCACTATCACACTTTACTATGGCGCCGAATGGGACTTCTCGATGACTCTCTTCGTTCCGCTTGAGGGTACGGCACTGCCTCCACTCACCTTAGATGATTGGGCTGCAGCGATGAAGCCAAAGTATCTGCACATCAACCTGTATATGCCGCGTTTCGAGATTGAAGGAAGATACGACCTCATAGAGGTACTGAAAAGCTTGGGCGTGACGGATGCTTTTGATGACAGGAAGGCTGACTTCATGAAAATGTGTGAGGTAAATCGTGCCATTGGTCAAATATATCAGCTGAGCAAGATTATCATTAATGAAGAGGGTACCGAGGCCTCGGCACTGACGGTCATAGAGATGTCTGATGGGATAGATCTCACTAAACCGGAGGATTACCAGGACTTCAAGGTGGACCGACCGTTCTACTTCACTATCCAGAGCCGCAAGGCCAACACCATCCTCTTCGTTGGACGCGTGACGCAGTTGGCTGGCGAATTAGGACAGATTGATGGCGTGAAAAGACCCACCCCCGACCCCTCCCGTGATGGAGGGGAGAAGGCTGGCGCGGTGTATGACCTCAATGGAAGAAAAGTAAACCTCATCACCAGCCCCTATCCCGTGGGCGAGGGGAGAACATTGACTCGCGGTATCTTCATCATCGATGGTCGGAAAGTGGTGGTGAAGTAAAAAAGGTAAAAGATAGCCTCTGATGTAATGTTTCCATCGAAACGTGTGTATATATAAATAGAAAGGAATCAATAATCATAATACTTCGATGAAAAAATCATTTTATCTATTGTTGGCTCTCCCATTACTGCTGATGTCCATGACCTGCGTAAATGATTATGATGATGTGGATACGGCATGCATCCTTAGGAATGAGAGTATGGACACGGTGACGGTAGTAGTCAGCGAAGAGTACCCCGATACGCTCTATCCGATGAATCCTACGCACATCTATAGCGACATCCTTCCAGGTGACTATCAGGGCATTCAGGTGGACTATGGAAACTGGAACTATCGTAAGGATTTTGTTCTCCAGCTGTTTGTCTATGACAATGCCGTACCCCGTTTCGGTGCTTACCTTCGCGACAAACACGTGGAGCTGGCACGCTATCGGTTGACAAGGGACGAGGTCAAAGCCATGAAAGGGGTGGTCATCTACCCGCCTCAGCATAACGGAAAAACAGAATAGCCATGAAGAAAACCGTCTTACTTGTCGTGTTGTTGTGTGTGGCAGCAAGCACATTCGCATGGAATCCTTTTACATACCATCGCGAGAAGTACTATTTGCATGATTTCGGTATCGCCATCGGTGCGTTTCATCCTGATCCGCTGGAAAAAGACAATGAGGATTTCGTCCTACGTATGCGCATGAAATACCTTATGGATGAGTCTTATCATAGTAGTGAGGACCCTTCGTCTTTGACAATCAGCGGCTACTACCTTTACCACTTGAGTGAACGCCTCAGCATAGGTGCCACAGTGGGATGGAACGGGATGAGTCACTACGAAATGGATCGTTACGATTTCTATCAGGACGAGAACAACAAATGGAAGTTCGATGGACAATCACATGCGAAGATACGTTCGCGCGCATTCCATTTTATGCCAACGGTCAAGTATATTTGGTTCAACGCCCCGAGAATCAATTTTTATTCGAAGGGCGGTGCAGGCATCTATTATCGCTATCTGGGCTTTGACTACCATAAGGAAGGCGAAAGCATCCATGCACCCGAGAAAGATGTGCTATTTGCCTATCAAGTGACACCTTTCGGTCTAGATATTGGCGATGGTCCCGTCCGTTTCTTCTTAGAACTGGGCTACGGCGCATCTGGTGTTGTCAAAGCTGGTGTCTGTTGTAAGTTGCACAGAAAATGGCGCGATGACATGAAGGGAAAATAATAAAGTAGAAAAGGCTGTCTTTCCATCAACAACATAAAAAGATACTATGATGAAAAGATATTCGGGAACGATGATTTAGCTGAACGGTTACTTATTAAAAAGACAACACGACCGTACATGTGAGCGCACATGTACGGTCGTGTTCTACTGTCTCACCAATGAGACTATTTTTTCTCACCGGTGAGACAGCGCAGTTCCACCGGTGGAATAATTATGAAGGGTAGGCCTCTGGTGGACTTCCGTCAGAACCCTTAAGGGTTATAGGCAAAAGGCTTAAGGGTTATTGGAAAAGCCCTTAAGGGTTCAGGCCCTAACCCTTAACCCTTTTTTCGCAAGGATAAAGCATAATTCAGTTGTTGGTCGAATCTTGGATAGAAGGGGGCTTGCGAAGAGCCTAACAGCGAGCCGCTTATGTGCTAATAACTACATAAGCATTGTTAAGAAGGATTAAAGGATTTGGGGGTTACTACAGATTGTAGTTACTTTGCAGCAGAAACTTCAATATATAGTTCATAATAATAGAATAGAACATGAAGAAACTGACAGACAAGGAGCTTACAATCATGGAAGCGTTGTGGGAGCACGGTGAGCTGTCCATCCGCGACCTCATGAACTATCTCCCGGAGCCTACCCCTCATTTCAATACGGTAGCCACATACGTGCGCCGCTTGGAAGTGCATGGCATGATTCGTCATCGGGAATTGAGTGCGAAGTTCTATTTGTATAATGCTGCCGTCGCACGTGAACAATATGTCAATGCCATTCACAAGGAGAATGTCAACAAGTTCTTCGGTGGTTCATACATGGATTTTATCTCCAATCTGGTGAAGGAGCATGACGTGAGCATTGACGAACTGAAAGAACTAATCCGAATGATAGAGGAGGAGTGATATGGGCAGTTTCGTTGTATATATTCTTGAATGGGCACTATGCTTATCGGCATTTCTGTTGTTGTACAAGATGTGCTTCAGCGGGTGTACGTTCCATCGATTCAACCGCCTGTTCCTCTTAGGCAGTGTGGTGGTGTCGGCGTTGCTGCCGCTCATCCATATCACCTTGGGCGAGCAGATGGAACCCATCGCCGAGTTATGCCGGGTTAACACATCGCAAATTGAGCCGCTTCCTGTCGTCTCGCAGCTGCCGATTCGGACGTCAGAGGCACAAGAGCGGCTGACGGCCAGTCAGAAGGTGTTTGTTGCCATAGCCATCACATATCTTATTTATATTGTGATACAGGTCATCGGTTGGCTGAGATCGCTGGTGAAGATGCGTCTCTTCCTGCGCGGCAAACGCAGAAGGAGGGTGAGCAGATGGGTCCGGCTCGTGGTACATGATGAGGAATATGGCCCGTTCAGCTGGATGAACTATCTCGTTATCTCTGACAAGGAAACGGGTTTCAGCCGTCGTGCCAGCATGCACCACGAGTTGTCGCACATTGTGCTGCTACACCCTGTCGACCTGGTGTTCCTCCTGTTGTGCACGGTGATCAACCCGATATGTTGGTTTGTAATGAAAGAAATCAAGGTGGTTCACGAATATGAGGCAGATGATGAAGTGATCAATCATTATCACATCAAAAGTCGTGACTATCAACGATTATTAGTCCTGCGGACAGTCGGAGCGGAGGCCTACGCTCTGGCTTGTTCGTTTAATCTCAACATTAAAAAACGTATCATGATGATGAAGAAGAAACAATCACACTGGTGGCGCATGATGTGGATTGCCGTCACCATTCCGCTTGTAGGCATTGCGCTTACAGCGTTCTCGAAACCCAAAGAGGCCTTGAAAGATGTGGTGGACAGTAGTGTCAGAGTCATCGAACAACCTTTTGTCAACGCGTTCTCGTCAGACGTGGAGGAAGTTGCTATAGTAGAAACTCCAACTCCCACAATGGCGGAAATCGTGGAAGATGTTGAAGAAGAAATGGTGGAAGTCACGCCAGAGGTCAAGCTTGGCGATCAGATTAAGGGTCATATCAAAGACGAAGAAGGCAGACCTCTGGGGGCGGTACATATCTTCCAGAAGGATGAACATGGTCGTATCGTGTCTGCTACGGTTAGTGACCTGAATGGTAATTTTGCTTTCTGGCCCAAACTGCAGTTTCCGCTCTATATCTCTTGTCCAGGCTATGAATCACAGACCCTGGACATCAAGGCGACAGAGTTGAACGTTACACTAAAAAGAAACGCGCAACAGCTCAAAAACGTAATCAAGATGAGTGGTGCAAAACGTATCGATGCTGACGACCTCCATTACAGGGATAAGACTTTTCCGCCGGCAGGGGACGACACTTTCATGATTTTGGAACAGATGCCCGAATTCCCAGGAGGACAAGAAGAGCTCTATAGGTATCTGATTGCTCACCTGCACTATCCTGCCGTAGCAGTCGAAATGCAAGTAGGGGCGGATATCCTTGTTGAGTTCACCGTCGACAAGACAGGACTGGTGCGCTCGCCCAAGGTCGTCGGAGTCGAGCCGCTGTTGACTGATGAAATACAGAATGCAGTCAGTGGTGACAACGAGGAAGCCAAAGAGATGATGAAGGCCTGCAACGATGCCATCGAAGCGATGAAAGAAGAAGCTATCCACCTTGTGCGCAATATGCCACGATGGGAACCCGGCCGCAGCAACGGAGTGCGCTTCGCCACAGATATGCGTATTCCTATTTCATTCAAGATTGCCGGTTCGTAACAAAGAACATCACATCGTAGCAACGATTATTCTTATCGCCTGGTTAACTGCTAAAATAGTGAGCCTTAAATTAAAGCCCCGCGGTCAGTAGTGAGAACTGGCAGCGGGGCTGTTCGTGCGATGAAATGGGCGTTTTTTGACGCTAATCGTTAATCGCTCGCTCGGCCCGAAGGGACGCTTCTATGAGCACAGCGAGTCTGAAGAAACGCAAATCGCTAAACGCTAACCGCAAATCAGTTGATGAGATAGGTCTTGGTCTTGCCTTTATAGGTGGCACGAACGGTGGCGCGGCCGTCGGCAATAGGACTGATGTCGAACGTCACGGCATTGTTTGCTCCGCCAACCTGTGGGAACTCTGCTGTAGCTTTAATCTGTGAGTTGGCCTTCAGAGGTGCATAGACCTGATAGTGGGTGCAGTCGATGTAGCCGTTGGCATTGGTGCTGTAGATGGGTGTAGCAGGGATGTTCAGGCGCTGGCCGTCGACAGTGATAGTGACCTGAGGCGTAGGCATGGGCAGTTGGAAAGAACCTCCCTTACCAAAGCCTATTCCGTGTAAATCAAAAAGACCCTGCGGGCGCTGAGGCTGCTGGCGGCGACCAAACTGCTGACGTCCTTGCTGCTGCTGCGGTTCTTCGATTTCAGGGCCTTCAACGACGAGATAGATGGCATGCTTGCCAGTGAGGCCTTCGACGCTTGGAACGGGAATGCTAAATCCCTGTGCAGCCTTGGCTGCGTCGGCCGGCACGTCGATGACACCAATCTCACGTCCGTTCCAGGTGCTGTTGGCGTAGGGACCGTCGAGCATCACGTGAATCTTGAAGGCGCCGCGTCCGCTGGGAGTGAGGTGCAGGCAGAACCAAGGGGCGTCGCCTTTCTTGATGCCCTCGAAGGCTGGCACGCCTTTGGTAGTCTTGTCCAAACCTCCGAAGCCGAAGTATTTGAAACCTATGATGCCGCCGTTCTTGATGCCGGCGAGGTCCATATGATTTGACCACACATCGTGGTTGTCCTGCATCCATTCGTTGGAACCGCGACCTGTCATGTAGCAGGCGATGCCTGCGCTGTAGTACTGATAAGGCGGCAGACCGAAGATTTGGAAGCCTTCGCTGGTGACCTCACCGCCACGATATTCATTGCCGTCGGAAGCCTTGGCAGTCCATTTCTCATCCTTGGCGAATGGGTCGTAGCCCGTGATACGAACCTGTCCGCCCTTGGCCACGGGCTTCTTGTCCCATTCAATCTTCACGGGAGCTACCATGGGCTGGCGGGCATTGCCAAAGCCGCGTGGCGGACGGTGGTAGAAGATGTACCATTGTCCGTTGATCTCCTGGATTGAACCGTGAGTGTTGTGGGCTGCGTTGCTGGTGATGAGGCGTGAGCCGTCCTCGTTGGGAACAACGCCGCGTGAGTCAACCACGCAACCTCCGGCGCGCCAAGGGCCGAGGGGCGTATCGCCGTAAGCATAGCGCAGAGCGCTGTTGGTGTTGCCGAGGCCGTATTCCTTGCCGCTGTAGCCAGAGAATACCATTACGTATTTGTTGCCTACCTGACGTATGCTCGAAGCCTCGAAGAAATTGAAGTCCAATGGATTCTGACCTTCATAGAGCGCCTTGTACGTTGAGCCTTCACGGTCGAGCAGACGGCCGTCGGCTGAACTGGCAGGAATAAACGGGTCGATAAGCTCGGTGCCGGGGCGTTTTGAGAACATTGTGTTCTGGTCGAGTTGGCAGGCCGTGGAGTGTTGGAAACCATAGAAAACGTAAGCGCGGAAACCCTTGTCGAAGTCGGGGTCTTTCTTATCTGTGATTTTTTCTACGAAGACGCTGGGGTCGAAATCGATGAGCGAACCCTCGACACAAGCACGGCCGTCGGGCGTCAGGTTCACGGGTGTGAAAGGTCCGTTGGGGCGGTCGCTCTTGCAGACCATGGCCACGCGCCGCCATCCGCGGCTATGAGGGTAGAGCCAGTATGTCTTCTTGCCCGTGGCCTTATCTACTGTTTCCACGAGATCGGGGGCAAACATCGTGTCCCACTGTCCATCGACGAAGTAAGAGAAAATGGGGCCTTCGTCCCTCCACTGCGTGAGGTCCTCGACAGGTGCCGACCACATTCGGATGTCCGGGCCGCAGTAGGCGGTATAGGTTACATCGTGAGAACCGATGATATAAGCACGTAGCTTGCCTGGGTTGTCAGGGTCTTCGAAGACGCGTGGCTCACCGTCAGGCAAATGTTCCCATAGCGGGAGATAGGGGTTCTGGGCACACAGCGCCAATGAGGTGCCAAGAAGCAATGCAAGGAAATAGAATCTTTTCATAACTTGAGATATTGATAGGTTATTTGTGCAATTGAAGCTTGTTGTTCTTTATTATCAGCCCCTTGGTTCTGTCACTTCGAACAGGGCGCCCCGACAAATCGTAGGCGGCGTCATCCTCGTTCTCAGTCCTTAAATCCTCATTATTCATTTGTACATCGTTTATGCCGTCGGCCTCGAGGAGCTCAAGCGTCATGCAGTCGATGTCGGGCATCCAGGCAGTGGTGTTGGTAAGACGTATGGTGTTGGTACCGGCGTTGAGTTGGATGGTGGCCGTTTTCTTGCCTACACGGTTGAACCCGCCAGAGTTGAGCGACGTGAGATTCTTCGCCTGCTCGCCGTTGACAGTGAGCTTTGCCGAGCGGTTCTCGCCGCTGACATAGTGCAACGTTAACTTGTACTTACCTCCTGTGATGCTATACACATCACGCCACTCAAGATAGTTGTCGGCACTCTTTCCAAGCCAGCCTACCTTCATGCCACCGGAACAATAGGAGGCATTGTCATCATACGAGCCGCTGGGCAGTGCCTGGTTGTTCTCAACCTCCTGATAGTTGCCGATGAAACCGGTCTCAGCCTCGTAGATTGTACGTTCAAGTCGTTCCTTGGCTGTGGCGGTGTAGATAGCTGTGCCGTGAGCAGGCAACTTAACCTCTAAGGTGCCTTCGGCAGTGCCTGCAGCGCGTTTCTTGAAACAGTCGCGCAGTTCGATGGTGCCGCCGAGATCCATCTTGGCGAAGTCCACGACGACGGTCTTCGTCTCGTCAGTGGGGTTGTACACAGCAAAGGCGCGCTTGAGTCCAAAGCGTTCTTCGATGTCCTTCACCAAGACGTAGCAATCGTTTTCGGTCTGACAGACATAGGCCTGCAGGTGCAACGGGTCTTGGTTAAGGGCGATGAGATCCTTGTTCTTCAGCAGGTTGAGCGCCGTGGAGTTGATGTTTGACATATCGCAGCCTATGAGCAGCGGCGAGCTCATGATGCACCACATGCCGAAGTGCGTCTTGTCCTCTTCAACGGACAGGTTGCGGCCCACCTCGAGCATGTCCATGTCGTTGTAGTGGCCGTTGTAGCAGTAGGCTGAGAGGTATAGGTTTTCCTTGATGATGCCCTTGACGCTGCCCCAGCTGGCGTTGATGTCGCCCGTGGTGCGCCACGAGACGGCGGCATCGTTGATCCACGTGCCGGGATAAGCCCATCGGCAGGCGTTCATGCGGACGTCGGTTCGACCTGTTTTGCGGATAGCCTCGGCAATGGCGGTGTAGCGCTCGCGCTCGTTGAGGTAAAGATGATCCTCGTTGTGGCCGGGAGAGCCTCCGCAGAAATCCACCTTGATGAAATCGAACCCCAGTTCCTTAAAGAAGAAATCTGCGTCCTGTTGGTCGTGCTTGTATAAACCCACACCTTTGCCATTAGTATCGCCACCAAACATTGAGCCGCAGGTATTGCGGCCTGCATCTGAGTAGATGCCAGCTTTCAAACCCTTGTTGTGGATAAAATCCACAATGCCCTTCAGCCCGTTGGGAAAGCGCGTAGGGTGAATCTTCAGCTTGCCTGTTTCATCGCGACCTCCGAAGTAGCCGTCGTCGATGTTGATGTATTTGTAGCCGGCGGATTTCAGTCCTTTGTTGACCATCGCCACGGCCTGTTGCTTGATAAGGGACTCATTGATGTTCAAACCATAGGTGTTCCACGAAGACCAGCCCATGGTGGGTGTTTCGTTGTCGGCCGTTTGGGCGGAAGCGGAGAGGGGAAGTTGCGATAGAATCGCAACAGAAAACACGGCGACGAGGAGGGATGAGAGTTTATTCATTGATGGGATTGTGATATTTGACGTTTAAGGGATTATAGTGAAAGGGATTACGGGGAGCGAGAATTAGTATTTTAAGGTCACGGCCTTGCCGTTGTAGTCCACTGTGCGCAATTTGCCGTTAGGCTCCTTGATGACGAAACGGCGCGTTGCGGGCATCGAGGGATAGGAGCCGCGGCGGCGGTCGATGGTTAGCTGCTGCTTCTGCTGGTTCCAACGGAAGGTGATGCGCGAGCATTCGCCTCGTTCGTAACCACGGCTCACGCCATCGTCCTCGTAGAGCGTGAAGGCGGCGTCGGCACCACGCGTCAGGGCGATGGTGTCGCCTGCCAGAGGCACGATGCTGCCGTCGCGCAAGAAGACGGGGATAGTGGCATTGTCAACGGGAACGGTCGTGTAGCGTCCTCCTTCGTAGTGACTGCCCGTGTGCCATTCCGTCCAACCGCCTTTGGCCTTGGGCAGATAGGCACGCCACGTGGTGACGTCGGGTGCCGTGACAGGGCAGATGAGCATCGAAGGACCGAACATGTATTCCGTAGCCTGCTTCAACGCCTCGGCATCGTTGGGGAAATCAAAGACGAGGGGGCGCATCATCATACGGCCCTCATTACTGACGTCGGCGGCACACGAATAAATATAAGGTAGCAGGCGCTCACGTTCACGCAGACAACGGGTGATGATAGCCTGTGCCTCCTCGCCGTAGCGCCATGGTTCGGTGTCGCTCTGATAGCCGTGGACACGCATGAAGGGCAAGTAGGTGGCCACTTCAATCCAGCGCAGCATGCGACGGATGTAATCCTGATCGGTGTACTGGTTACCTGGACGGAAGAAACCGCCGGCATCGAAGGTCCACCACGGCTGTCCGGCAGCGGCCATGCCCAAGCCGGCTGTGATCTGACGGCTGAGCGTCTGCCAGTCGTTGCCCACATCACCGCTCCACATGGCAGAGCCATAGCGCTGAATGCCAGGGAAGCCGCAGCGCGTGAGAATCATGGCACGCTCGTTGGGACGTGCAGCGCTGAGGCCTTCGTAAACGGTCTTGTTGACCAACAGCGGATAGACATTACGCACCTGCTCGCCAGCCCATTTACCGCCGTTGACGCGACGGCCTGCCAGGTCGTCGTTCTCAGGCTCGGTAGCGTCCTGCCACCAGGCATCGATGCCCGTAGGCACGAGGCGTTCGTTGAAAGCTTTCCAATAGGCGGCAGCGGCAGCAGGCGAGAAGAAGTCAATCCAGTCGGTGCCGGGGATATAATGGTTGGCAGCGGTCATCTCGCGGCCGAGCTCGCTATTCTTGTCAATCTTAGACCACACGCTCAGCATCAGCCGCACGTTCATGTCGTGAAGGCTGTCGGTGAGCGCCTTGGGATTGGGGTAGAAACGCTCGTCGAACTTCATGGCGTTCCAACCGTGACGGCCCCACCACTGCCAATCCTGCACGATGACGCTCAAGGGCAGGTCCTCGTCGCGGAAGCGCTGTGCCGTTTCGATAATCTCCTTGGAGGAATGAAAACGTTCGCGGCAATGGATATAGCCGAAGGCCCAGCGCGGGAGCATCGGGCTGTGACCTGTGAGGTCGTGGAGTGAACCGATGATCTCATCGGCTGAACCGATGAACACGGTGAAATCGACGATGTCGGCATCAGGCGAGCGCAGGGTGGTGGTGCCGTCCACGATGCGCCAATGGAGCACAGGGTGGTCGTTGGCCTCGAGTTGTGCCGTGACCTCGTGTGTGCCGGCTTTCAGTTCCACTATGGCTGACGTGGTAGGCGGCAGCCACATGTTGCGGGCATCAAGCACTGTCTTGCCGTCGATGGCGAGGTTATGACGACGTGCCATCTTCTGCCCCACATCGAGCAGCAAGGCATAACGACCGTCGGCAGGCACGGTGAGCTGAGCCTTGAAGGCTCCACGTGTGCGACGCTCGCGACGACCGCCCTCGGTGGTGGTTACGTTGACGATTTCCTGTTCACCCGCCTCGCCCTGAGCCGTAAGCGGTAAGGTATTGTCGGCAGGGTTGAAGTCCACGAGACCGTAGCTGTTCCATAAAAGGCCATAGCCGCTGGCGCTGATGAACATAGGGATGGAAATCTGCGTGTTGACCTGCGTGAGACGACGCGTGAGGCCATTGATGTCGGAGAAACCGTCCTGGAACTGGCCGAGGCCGAAGAGGGGGGACCCACCCCCCTGCCCCTCCCTTGTAGGGAAGGGAGTGGTTACCTTCAAGGAGTTGTTTTCTATTTTTCCTTGGAAGACGGTCTGTCCGGACTTGCCCTTTATTAAAACGGTGCGGTTTTGCTGGTCCACGTCCACCTTCAAGTCCTTGGCCTTGACGTTATCGTGTTTCACATATATCCAGTCGGGCAATTCGCTCTGCGTCGCTTTTTCGGCATAGCGGATGCGCACGGCGTTGTGAGCTACGGGCTGTACGGTAATCTGCGCGTTCAAGGAAACGCTCATTGCACTCAAGAATAGTGCAATACATCTAAGATGTCTCATTTTCAAATGGTATCTACGTCCTTCGCTTAGTGAAGGGACTGCAGTCAGGTTATTCTGTTATTTCTTGAATTGCCACCAATCCAGTCGCACGTCACCCTTTGCACGTTCGATGCAGAGGTAGAGGTCGTGGAGACCTGTGGCGAGTTTTGGTTGGAGTGAAGTGGTGAAGGCGCGGTAGTTGTCAGCGCCGTCGGTGGAGGTAATCTCAAGGGTGCCGAGCAACGGTCCGCCAGGGGCATCGAGATGGACGCTGATGGTGGCGGAGGACTCGCTCATGGCACCTCGTCGGCCTGGCACGGGAGCTGCGGCAGCAGTCATGCTGAAGCTCTTGGCTGCTTTCTTGCCGAAGTCTACGGCACGCAGGCGGATGAACTCGCCCTCGTTGAGGTCGTAGACATAGAGGTTCTTCTTGCCTGTACTCTCGGCAAACTGATTGACAATAGAGGCATTGCTGTTCTCGCGGCGTGCCTTGGCCACGAGTTCACGCGTGCCGGCAATGCCGACCTTCTCGGTGCGCAGGCCGTAGCCCCAAGCCATCGTTTCAGCTTCCACGCGGTTGTAGGGGTTAAGGGTTCCTGCAGGTTCGGGCAGGCGCAGGTCGAGCCAGTAAGGCACTTCCTGAATGGTGCCGTCGGCATTGTAGTGCATCTCGGCAATGTTGACGCTACGGCGCTCGTAATGGGTTCGCGTCTCATGGTGCAGCAGGTCATAGCTCTGTCCGAAGACATAGCTCTTGCCCTTGAAATCCATGATGCCGGGATGGTTGCCGCGGTCGCGCTCCGTGGGTGCCATGATATAGCCCTTCGAAGTCCAAGGACCCGTGGGCGCATCAGCCATAGCATAGCCCAAGCCTTCGGGACAGCAGGTGGAAGCATAGGCAAGGTACCAATGACCTTGACGCTCGTAGAGCCACGGGCCTTCCTGATAGTGTTCGATGTGATAGTCGAGTTTCACGATGTCGCCCTCGGTGTGGATCATGTCCTTGGCAAGTCGCACGTAGTAGGTGTTGGGGTTGCCCCAGTACATCCACGCCTGACCGCTCTTGTCGATATAGACGGTGGGGTCGATGTCGTCCCAATGCTCCTGCTGCCAAACGAGGGGCTTGCCCAGCGGATCGCGGAAGGGACCATAGGGTGAGTCGGAAACGAGCACGCCGATACCGTGGCCATGCAGGGGAGCGTAGAGGTAGTATTTGCCGTCGCGCTCAACCGTTTGTATAGCCCAAGCTCCGTTGTCGCGCGAACGCCACTTGAAGTCGCGCAGCGAAGCCACTGGACCGTGATCCGTCCAGTTAACCATGTCGGTGGTGGTGTACAGCAGCCAGTCGTACATGAAGAAGCCGGCGCTGTTGCGCTCGCGGGCATCGAGTATCTCATCGGGATGCGAGTCGTGGCTGACGTACAGGAACACGGTGTCGCCGATGACCAGCGGCGAGGGGTCGGCAGTGTAGTGGGTCTGAAGGATGGGCAGGTTGACGTCGGCATCGTCGGCCATCTTCCACCATTCGAGGTTGAAGAGTTCAGGACCCTTGCGGCCATGGAACACGAAGTAGAGGTCATGCACACCCGTGGCGATGCGCGGCAGCGAGATGGTGAAGTTATTCCATTCCTCCCAACTGCCTGTGCCGCCAATCTCTATGCTGCCCAAGCTGCGTCCTTTGAGGCTGTCCACGCGCAGCTCGATGCGTCCGCCACGCAAACCCGAAGCGGCACGAACGGTGAACTCGCGAGCGCCGAACTGCCCGAAATCAACATTGTCCAGTCGCATCCAGTCGCCGTCGTGGATAGAGGTGACATAAACATGGACCATCCGTGAGGCATCGGTGGGAGGCCCTGTGTAGATACGCCTGTATTGCTTCGTCTTCAATCCATAGCTGTAGGCCATCGTGGCAGCCGACACGGCGCGATAGGGGTTGAAGGTGGCGATGGGCTGCACGCCTTCACGTGTCGGCTTGATGGTGGGGAAACGTCCGTCGTCGGTGTATTTGAACTCCTCCACGGCAGCGCTACGACCGAAACCGCCACCGCCGGGCAGATGGCCGGTGTGGTAGAAGAAATAATGATGTCCCTTGAAGTCGGCTACGCCGCAGTGGTTGGTAAATGAGTCGGTGCCGCCAAGGGGCATGATTTCGCCTTCGTAGTGCCAGGGGCCGAGGGGTGAGGGCGCCGAGCTGTAGCTGATGTGCTCGGGCACGCCGCCGGCAGCATAGAGGAGATGCCAGAGGCGCGGGTTCCGCTGTATGAGCCAGGGACCCTCGACATAGCTGTCCTTGTACTTCTTGCCCTGCTCGCGATCACGTCCCACGGGCGAGCCGAAGCCCTCCTCGGTCATGTCCACTAATTGCACGTCGCCCTTGGCATGGATCATGTCGTCCTGCAATTGTAGCACATAGACGCGGGGATTGCCCCATGCGAGCCAGGCCTGTCCCTGGTCGTCAATCCAAACAGTGGGGTCGATATGGTCCCACGAGCCGTTCTCGTACAACGGACGACCGAGTGCATCGCGATAAGGTCCTTCGGGGCGGTTAGCGACAGCCACGCCGATGGCCATGCCGCCCGAAATCGTAGAATGAGCGCATACATACCAGTAGAACTTGCCGTTGCGTTCAATCACCTGTGCAGCCCATGCGCGGTCATCGGCCCACGAGAAACTCTCCAAGGCCAGGGGCGAGCCGTGGTCTGTCCAGTTGACCATGTCGCGTGTGCTATAGACGCGCCACTCCTGCATCCAGAAAAAGTCGGCGCCCTCCTCGTCGTGACCTGTGAACACGTAGAGCACCGAGTCGCCCACGTTGAGCGGCGCAGGGTCGGTGGTGTAGCATGTCTGCACGAAGGGGTTGCGGTAATGCGCCGCAGCTGTCAGTTCGGCACGTGTAGGTTTCGGAGGCTGTTGCTGGGCGAAGCTAAGTGCTCCGAGGAATAGCGTAAAGCAAGAAATGAGAAATGTTCGTTTCATAAAGCTTATAGTTTGTCGTTGTTTGTATTGCGCTACAAAGGTAGTCATTTTTGTCGGATGCATCTTAAGATAATGTATCAAAATCTTTTTGAATTGTCACATAACATCCTTTTACCCTTCAATACACGTCCTATGCAAGCCGTAAGGCCATTCCGGACATCGGTTGGAAATAAGAAATCGCCCGTTCGGAAATCCAGAACGAGCGATTTATTCAGTTATGCAATCGGTATCAGTTATTGAACTAAAATCTTGCGTCCGCTTCTTACGTAAATACCCTTTGCTGTAGGGAAAGAGGGATGGGGAATACCATTGAGGTCGTAGATTACATTAGAGGTGGGCGCTTTAGGTTGAGGAAGTATGTCGATTGCGGTGAGGTCGTCATGCCCGAACTGCCAGCTGTCGAAATCGAAGAGTGTACCACTGCCGGAGAAGGTGAAGAAGAGGTCCACGACACCTTTAATGGCAGCCGAGAGCTCGCATGAGACGTCGGTCCATTCACCTTGATTGGAGGCATCCACTGTGACTCGGCCTTTGATGGAACCGGACTTGCTGCCTACGCGTATGGCAAGGGTCCCCTTACGTGCTCCGCCGCGCACGCGTGCAGTAAAAGAAGTGGCTCCCTCTTCTCCGAAGTCCACGTTACGCACTTTGATATAGTCGCCCGAATTGATGTTGGTAACATAGCAGCCGTTGTAGTCACCTTCGCAGAGGATGCCGGAGCTCTGGTTGATGGTCTCAGCTTGCTGAAGTTCGAAGGGGTTGACGGCTTGCAGGGGCTGCACACCTTTGGTCGTAAATGAAATGAAGGGTATGGTGCCGTCCTCGTTGGGTGTGAATTCCTCTACACAAGTTGCGCGTTTGAAACCTCCGCCGCCAGGCAGCTTGCCGTTGTGATAGAACATGTAGTGATGCCCGCGGAACTCCACACTGCCGCCGTGGATGGTAAAGCTGCCGTCGGCTTGCCCCATAATTTTTCCTTGGTAAGTCCACGGCCCCGTAATCTTATCGGCAGTGCTATAAGCCCAATACTCGGGCACACCGCCCGCGGCATATTCGAGATAGTACTTGCCATTGCGCTTGTAAATCCACGAGGCCTCCTCGAAGTTTGTCTTTGGAGTTCCATTGTCTTCGTAGCCTTTAAAAGGCCCGAAAGCGCTCTCGTCCTTCGTCTTCACCTCTATCTCACCACCGCTTATTGCTGTCATGCTACGCGTCAACTTGGTGTACCACAGCATGTTGTTGCCATAGAAGAGGTAGGCTTGATTATTGTCGTCGATGAAAACTGTGGGATCTATCTTGAACCAACCCTTCACCAACGGCTTGCGGATGGGATCCTTATAGGGACCTGCCGGTGAGTCAGCCACGGCAACGCCGATGCCAGGGTAAGCCTCTCCTTTGATCGTTGCGGTAACGTACCAATACCATTTCCCGTTGCGCTCAATACACTGGCTCGCCCAGCAGTCGTTGTCTTGCTTTGCCCACGCCGAGAACGTTTTTGACGTGAGAGGTGTACCACGATATGTCCAGTTGACCATGTCCACGGTGCTGTAGAGCAGCCAGTCTTTCATTGTGAAATAACCGTTGAGTGTTACGTCTTCGTCGTGGTCGACAAAAAGGTAGAGTGTGTCGTTGTGGACGTATGGCGCTGGATCCGGAGTGTAGCGGTCGCAGATGATTGGGTTCTGAGCGGAGGCTATGAACGGAAGTGCCAAGAATAGGAGAGAAACTATGATATGTCTAATCATATTGGCAGCAGTTACAGTTAAATCATTAACAGGTTGATTATTTTACCAATATCTTACGGGCCTTGCCATCAGGTGTGGCAACGATATTCAAACCGCGGCGTAGCGAAGGCTGACGCAAACCGAGGGTGTTGAAGATGGCTTCGTTGTCTATTGCCTGTTGCCCATCGTTGATTCGCTCAGCGAATATTCCATCGATCAGGACAGAGTTGACGCGGCATTCGAGGAGGAGGAACTCATCGAAGCCTGTACCGTTGTTGACAAAACTGATGACGTAGTCGCCTTCGGTGGTAATCTCGAAAGGCAACTCGTATGTCTTTGCCGAGGTAATGTTGGCAGCAGTGTTGCCGTTGACATTGGGCGTGGCGCTGTAGACGGGCGATTGGGCTATAATAGCATCTGCAGCTCCGAGAATGCGTGCACGGTACTTCGGGGTGCCTTTCCATGCGGCGCAGGCAAAGGTGAGTTTGTAAGAGCCGGGCACCAGATGCAGCTTGTATGCGCTCTGACGACCGTATTCGGCGCTTACCACACGCCAGTAAAGTCCCTTGCCCTGATAGCCTGTGAAGCCTGTCATGACACGAGAACCGCCGCCAGCACCGTAAGTATTGGGGTATTCGTGGATATCATTATCGCCTTGTACCACACGCCAGCCTTCAGGAATGGCGCCGCCGAGGACGTTGGTGTAGTCGAGAATGTAAACAGCCGTCATATCGACAAAGATTGGGGCTATGGTGACGTTGTCGTCGGGCATGGTAAAGGTGTTGTCGTCGGCAATGGTGATGTTGCCGTGTTCAACAACCCATCCTGTGAGTGCATAACCAGCCTCGGGCTCCGCCGTAAGGTGAACTACTGTGCCTTCAGCTGCTTCGACTACGTCAGCTGTGGCGGAGCCGTGCTCAGTGTCGCGAATGGTTATGGCAAACTTCTCCACTTCGACACCGGCAGGCATGTAGGAGATCTGATCGATGTACATACTGATACCCTTGTTATTGGTTATAGTCAGTGTGTTGCTGCCTTCTTTGAGCGTGGCACTGACAACAGCCTTGCGCCATTCGTTCATAGGCACTTTGTCGATGGTGATGTTGGAACGTGTGCCATTGACATTGACGTTGAGGGTTGCAGCTTTTGATGTGTTGGAGTATCTGATGGCAATCTCATAGTCACCGCCTTGCTGCAGCTTCAGTTGGTGGCGAAGAGCACCTGCTGTATTGGTGCCCATATCCATGAATCCGTTGCCGGCATGACCACGTACATCTGGGTACCAATTATAGGGATCGAGCACGCAGCTCTTAATGCTCTTGTAGTCCATATCCTCGGCCTCAATGACGATTTCGCCGAAGAAAGGCTCAGGCTGCTTGGGCAGTTCGAGTGCGGCATTTGGTAGGAAATCAGTAAGGCGTTCCTCACCGGCACCTGAGCAGTTGATGGTGACATCGACAGGCCCCATGTGTTTGACACTAAGTGTGTAGAGAGCATTCTCGGCATCCCAGTTGGCCGTAGCTGTAGCGGGCGTGCCTAAACGCTTAGTAAGTTTGAACGAAGGCTCGGTTGTTGCACCTTTGATGATCAGTTGGTCAACGACTTGCGTGGTAGTGTCGGTGCGGAAATTGTTGAGATAGAAGTCGATATGGTCGGCATATTCGCGCACGAGACCGCTGCTAAGCTTGCCATAGGTAAGGTAGAGGCTATCGCACGTGTTGTATTGACACGGAATCTTTGCTGATGCTGTGGTTTTCTTGTTTAAATAGGTGTAGGGTGTGTAGGTAACGAGTTGGTTGCGGTAGCGGTTAACGTAGAGGTCACCAGTTGAGACCTCAGGATATTGGTCGTTGAAATCCTTTACCTTGCGGGCGAGAGTGCTCCAGCGCGAAGAGCGTGCCGTCTTTTTGACTTGCACAGGAATAGCCTTGGCCAAGTCATCATAGAGCTCAATGGCCACGGGAATGGCTCCGTAGCGGCCAGTCTTCTTGAAATAGCAGAAGTTATCCATCCACTGGCCATTGCCGCGGTTGAAAGGATCGTCCTGCTTGTATAGGTTGTCGTAGAGGTCGCCCCAAGCTGCATACTTGTCCTCGTCGTTGCCGGAAGTGACGTTGTTTATCACTACAATCTTTGTCTTGCCCACCACTTCTTCACGCGTGGGGATATAGAGGGCGCCGTCGATTATCTTCTCGAACATGTCAAGCCAAGCCTTGTTGAAACCAGGGTAAGTGGTCCAGTTGCGGCGTGTGAAATTGCTGACCGTGGTCTTATCTGTTTCCTTGAAGTCTTCTGTCCAGATAAGCTCTGGACCGTCCCAAACGGCACCGCCGTTGACGGCTGTCTGTTCCATTACGGTGCCAATGCCGGCGGCAATGGGGTATTTCTTTCCATGATCTTTGCCGAGGAGCGCGTCGAGAGCGCCGTTCCAACCGCAGTTGTCATAGCGCACACCGTAGTTCTTGGCCAAGCCAGATATGAAGGGCGAGAAAGTGACGCTCTCGTTGTTGTAGAAGCACGACGAGGTGGTGTACTTGTATAGCCACAGGATGGCCTCAGGATACTGGCGGCAAGCGTTCAGGAGGTTGCGGTTGCGCTTCATCATGCCTACTGGGTTCAGAAGATGTGACCAGATATTACCGCAGAACGATATTGTAAGGAAGCCGCCATATTGATGAGACATCTCCACGAGCTTGGCGAAGAGGGCAATGCGCGATGTCTGCGTGCTGGAGCTGCGGTCGCCGGCCTCGTCGAAACCCCAAAACTGCTCGGCATAGTTCCAACCGAGGAAGTTGGGGTAGCGCTTGAAGAAATATTCAAACGTCTCGAGGTCGTTGTCCTGAATGTGCGTGTGGCCTCCGCTTGCCGGCTGGCATGTGAACCACAGGCCGTTTTGCTGGCAAACGGAAGCCCACGACTTGTAGGTGCGCACAGCATTCTGTGGCATCTTGTAGACATTCTTCTCCTTGTCGTATTGGCAGGAGAGTGAGAGGTTCATGCACACGTACGGCTTCACCTTGTCGGGGATTAGGTCGATAATCTTCTGTGGATCAGCCTTGTTCCATACGTCCACGTGCACGAGCCATAGTGGATGCTGTGCATCTATGGGTCGCCGCTGTTGGGCAGAAATGGTGAGGGTTAATGCCAGGCAGAAGATGATGAAGAGTACTGAGCGTTTAATAATTGTTGTGTGCATGATTTTTGCGATGATTAATTAATTATTTGAACAAAAGCTGCGCCATCTGATAGAGGCTGCGGCGCCAGGTGAGGAACTCGTGGGCTGTGCCGTTAGAGACATAGCCTACGGCGTTGTAGCCGGCTGCTTTCAGGGCAGATACGGAGCTGTTAATGCCATCGGGATTCTCCTTGCTGCCGCAGCTCTCGAATATGAGCTTCACCTGGTTCTTGTCCTTGATATCCTCGGGGGCGTAGGTGCCGCCGCTGAACAGACCATAGTAGCCGAACACCTCGGGGCGGCGCAGGGTAATGGTCTTTGTTTCCATGCCACCCATCGAAAGGCCTGCCATGGCACGAGAGCCCTTCTTGGCGATGGTGCGGAAATTGTTGTCGATGAAAGGCACCAGCTCATCAACCAGCACTGTTTCGAAATCCTTGGCCGTGAAATCGCCGAGACCGCCGAAACGTACTTCGTTGGTCATGCCATAGGTCATCACGACGATGAACGGCACGCATTTGCCTTCGGCAAGCAGGTTGTCCATGATGATGCCGGCGCACCCCTGACGGCTCCATGAAGTCTCGTCCTCACCCCAGCCATGCTGCAGGTAGAGCACAGGATATTTTTTCTTGTCCTTGCCATAGGTGGGCGGTGTATATACGAAGGCACGGCGCATCTGCTTTGTGCTCTCGCTCCAGAACAGCACTTCGCTCATGTTGCCATGCGGAATATTCTTGATGGCGTAGAAATCCTGGTCGTGGGCTGGTACTTCGATACCGCTCTCGTAGCGTGCGCCACCGGCATAGATATGCGTGCCGGGGTCAGTTACCAAGCCGCCGTCGACAGTGAGATGATAGTAGTGGAAGCCCTCGTCCTCGGGTTTCTGGGTCTGTCCAACCCATGAGCCGTCGTAGCACTGGTGCAGCGGTGTGCCGCCGCCTCCGCCTATGGTGCTGACCACCGACTTGGCTTCGGGCAGCTCAACGCGGAAACGCACGTAACCCTGTGAGTTGACCTGGGGATAGTCCTGACGGGCAAGATTCGTGGCGCAGGGCTTGAAGTCCTCCTTCACATCGGCTTTCTCGGGGAAGGCAAGGGCGGCATTGAACGGCGCGCGCTGCTGTTGCTGACCACGTTGTCCGCGACGGCGCTGATTCTGCTGGTTCTGCTGTCCCTGCGGGCGTGGCTGACGGGGAGGACGCTGCGGCAGCTGCCATTCGGGATTGCGCATATTCTTGATGTAGTCGTAAGCCATCTTGGGCTGATATTCGGAATCGAAGGGCAGGGGATAGTTGCGTGCACCAAGCCATGAATCGCGGTCGGAGAGGTTCCAGAACGTCACGTTGTCGATGACGTCCTTGTGCTTGCGCAGAACGCGGAAGATACGGGCATACTGGTCGGCAAGGTGCTGCTTCAGGGAATCACTCACTGCCATGCCCTCCTGACTGAACTGCAGGGCACCGCCCATCTCTTCGTTGGCGCGCACGTCGAGCTCCGTCATATGAATGTGCTTAACCACCTGCTTGTAGAGCGTGATGGCGGCGTCGATCTCGTCCTCCTTAGGACCGTAGATATTGTAGTGGCCTTGCATGCCGATGCCGTCGATGGGCACTCCGTTGGCTTTCATCTTCTTCACCATCTCGAAGATGCGCTTACTCTTCACAGGGTCTGTTTCGTTGTAGTCGTTGTAGAACAGCAACACATTGGGGTCTGCTTCGCGGGCAAAGCGGAACGCCTGGGCGATGAACTCGTCGCCGGCAATCTGGTAGAGCTGCGACTGGCGATAGGGGTCGGTGGCGTTGCGGTCGTCGGTCATGGCTTCGTTGACCACGTCCCAAGCGTAGACGACATCCTTGTAGCGGCTGACGACGGTGTGGATATGTTCGCGCATACGCTTGAAGAACTCTTCCTTGGGCAGCAGGTTACCCTGCTCGTCCTTGTAGATCCATTCGCCAATCTGTGAATGCCACATCAGACAGTGGCCACGCATCTTGATGCCGTGCTGACGGCAGAAGTTGGCGATACGGTCGGCACGCGTAAAGTCGAACTGACCCTGTCGCGGCTCCGTGGGCTGCGGCTTCATGTCATTCTCAGCCGTTACGCTGTTGAACTCGCGGGCAATGAGTGCCTGCTGTTCGGGGTTAGTGACGTTGCGCTGGTTCACAGCTACGCCAATGGTGAAATACTCTTTGTAGGCATCCTTAAGGCCCTGTGCATTCACGGCAGGGAAGATGCAGGATGCAAGCATCATGAGACTGATGAGTCGTTTCATAGTTGTTTGGTTTTATTTGTGGTTGAGGGAATGTGTTATTTAACTTCTGCCTCGAAAGGCAGGGCGGGGTTATTGGTGTCTTTTGCTGAGCAATCGGCCTCAACGGGGTTGTCCTTCCAAGCATAGCGTACGCGCTGACCTTTGGCGTGGAGCAAGACTTTTGAGCCCGTGGCAGTGGCTGCGGTATTAGCAAAGCGGCCAGTGGCATCAGCCACTTCAAACCCGACAACAGGCCCTTCGCGCAGAGGCTGGTCAAAGGTTATCTCTATGCCTTCGCCTTTTGAGCTTACGTTTGTGATGGAGGGGAAAGGCTGCGCTGCACCCTTCTTGCCGGTCAGATATTTGAAGATTAGAACGGCGCGTTCGGCAACCTCTTTCTTGCGCAGGGGATGTATATCATTGGCCTCGCCAAGATCGTGGGCTGGTACTATGGCAGCATGAGCATCGGCGACGGCTGCACGACGCTGGCTCTCGCGCAGGCGAGGCCAACTGCTTTCCTGAGGTTCGGCGCTCGGTGCCATAAAGCCTGCGAGTTGCACTATGGCAAACGGTAGCTCCGGCTGTTCGAGACGTTGACGCCATGAACGCATCAAAGCCCCGAGCTCGCGCTCGTAAATCTCGGCTCGGTCAATATTGCTCTCGCCTTGATACCATACTACACCGGACAGGGCAAGCGGGCCCAGGGGTGCCAGCATAGCATTCCATAGTACGCTGGCATTGTACTGGTTGCCAGCTGGCATCGAAGGCTGTGGCGGCATGCAGGCTCCTTCGTGTACGCGCCACGTTTCGCCTATCGGCACGCGTACGCCGTCGGCAAACTCCAGATAATAGGGTTTTTCTGATATGAACTTAGGATTCAGACCATGGCAAACGAAGCGCACGGTGAGTACGTTGTCGCCTTCGCGCAGCACTCCTGCCGGCACTTGGTAACGGCGTGGCGGGTATTGATAACCCGTGTGTCCCACAAGGCGCCCGTTCATATACGTGTAATCGGCATCGACGAGAGTGCCTACGAATAGCTTTGCAGCCTGGCCGGCATGGGACTTGTCTATCGTGATGTGGTGGCGTGCCCAGTAAGAGCCGCTCAGGTTGGTACTGGCAAGAGGCAACGCGAACTGGTTGGCTTGGTGCCATTCGCTATCGTTGAAATCAAGAGAGTTCCAGCCTTCGTGCATGCCGGGGTCATTCTCGTCGAGCATCGCAGACCAGCGTTGGGCTGCGCGGGCATTTGCTGCTGCTGCACGTCTGTTGAGTTCATCGTCAGAAAAATAACGCGTCTCTGCTGCCATCATCGGAAGGATTGCCTCAACAGAATCCAGGGGCAACCAAGCCTCTATGGGCGTTCCACCCCAACTGCTTTGTATTATTCCTTGCACTACTCCAGTTTCTGCAGCAAGCTGTTTGCCAAGGAAATAACCGAGAGCGGAGAAATGCCAGGCATGAGCCTTGCTGAGGGTTTGCCAACGGTCACGGCTGTGCACATCGTCGGCTTCTCCGACAAAAGCGGTAGTGTTGTCGACCTTGAACAAACGAACACGCGTGGTGCTGTCGCGTTCGATTTCGGCTGCATACTGAGGATATACACGCTCTATGTGGATATCAATGTTTGACTGGCCGCTGACCATCCAGACGTCGCCCATCCATACATCTTTAACCTCTATACGTTCGGAACCGCTTTCAACGGTAAGTGTCAAAGGACCGCCGGCCTTCTGCGCGGGCAGTGTAACCTGCCATCGTCCGGAGGGGGCTGCTGTGGTCTTGAAACTCTTACGCCCCAGATGTACAATGACATCAGCACCGGCCTCAGCCCAACCATGAAGAGGTAGAGGACGGCCGCGTTGAAGCACTGCACCATCGGACAGCAGTGCAGGCAGGCGTAGTGATTGGGCTGTGGCGGTGAAGCCAAAGCTAATAATGAATAATATGTATATGAAGAATCTTATTCGCTTCATAAATGAAGGACTTCATATTACTTGGTCTCGTAAACAAACTCATCTACGTCTACGTAGCCCCCGGCCTTCTTGGTGGCGTAGCAGAAGATGCCGAACTTAGTGCCCATGAAGAAGCGTTGCCAGTCAAAGTTCATGCGGTAGTTCTTCGTGCCGATTGCCGTCCACTGCTGGCCGTCAAGGCTGTAGTAGAAGTTGGCCACGTCATGTTGTCCGGGACGGAAATCGCCGTCTAAGCGTAGGTAAATGAGCTTCGGATTCTTGAGGTCTATGGCTTCAATGCCTCGCTCTTCAACGTTTTCTACAGCTTTAGAGCGGTTGTTGAGTTTTACCTTCTGTTCGCTCATGGTCAGAGAGAGACGCTTACCGTCCTTCTTGATAGTGAGCACGCCAGAGTCACTGTTGAAGGCTGCAAGTCCTGCGCAGTCGCCATCCTTAAGATGAGACACGTCAAGAACTACAAATCCGCTGCACTGAGGTCCTCCCATGCGCTGTGTCAGCGTGTTCGGAGCCAGATAAAGGTTCTCGACGACACGGTTGGTCTTCAGGCGCAGCCAGCCCGGACGTTCAGTCAGCGACCATGCATCATCAATGGGGTTATGATTCCACTGCCAATGCAGCCCTAACTTCGTTGCCGAGAAATCGTCGCTGCAGATAATCGACTTCTCGGGCTGCCCACTCTTATAGGGGCGCATAGTGTCGGGCACTTTACCGTTTTCGTCGCCAAGCATAGGCCAGCCGTCAATCCACCGTACGGGAGAGAGTGTAAGAACACGCCCAACACCGCCGCGGTCTTGGAACATAATGCCGTACCAGTCGCCTTCCTCGGTGTCAACAATCGTACCTTGAGCCAAGTATGAGAAGCCTCCGAAGTCGCTCTCCAAGATGACGTTCTTTTCCCATTTGGCATTGAGGTCCTTGGTGCGATAGCAGACTTCGCGGCGATGACGGCCGGGAGCATAGACATGCGAGATAAGCAATGCGTAGTAAGTGCCGTTGTGTTTGATAACGCGAGTGCCCTCGAGCAGACCGCGCTCATCTTCCTCGCGCTCGAAGTAGTGGCGGTAGCTGCCTTCCACTACGCTCTTCAGGTCGCGCGACAATTGGCACATTTCGCCAGTGCCGAAGAACACATAAGGTGTGCCGTCGTCGTCAAAGAATAAAGTGGCATCGTGAAAATGGCGGAGACGTGAATGAATAGTCCACGGCCCCTCAGCTTTTGGAGCTGTGCAGATATAAGTGTCGGCCATCGGACCTCCTTCGTTAGGAGCGAAAAGGGCCCAGAACTTACCATCGTGGTATTTCAGCGAAGTAGCCCATTGGCCGCGGCCATAAACAGTGCCCTCTTGGAGGTCGTATTTCGGGGAATCCGTCAAGCGGTCGAAAACGTAGCCTACGGTTTCCCAGTTTTTCAGGTCCTTGGAGGCCATTATCGGTGCGCCGGGCATTAAATGCATCGTTGTGCTTACCAAATAGAAAGTATCACCTACTCGAATGACATCAGGGTCAGGCACGTCGGCCCAAAGCATAGGATTTGAAATCGGTTGTGCGTATGCACCGATAGTCATCAACAATGAAAGAAAGAACAATTTTGTTTTCATAGGACGGTGGTGGTATTTAGTGATTAATGACGAGTACGAAACCGCCGCGCGGCAGGCAATGAATGCTGGTAGGCAGGGTCGCAGATTTATTCAACTGCCAGGAGCGCTCCTCTTTGCCATCGAGGAAACAGCTGACGTCATTTGCGCCGGTGACAATTGAAGAAAGGGCTGTAAGGTCGAACTGCCTTGCTTCATCACGACCGTTGATTCCTGCCACGTACCAAGTCTGGCCACTGCGGCGTGCTATGATGGCATATTCGCCGGGATAGCCGCTCACGAGGCGGGTTTCATCCCAGGCGACAGGCAGCTGCGAGAGGAATTGCTGCACAGCTTGTGGCTGCGCAAGGAAACTCTCCGGGCGATCGGCCAAATGCTGGAGCCCACTCTCGAAGAGCACCGTGAGAGCCAGTTCATGGGCATGGCTTGTGATATGTGGGTGTTGTGAGTCTGAGAACGCGCAAGGCGTGTAGTCCATCGGGCCTATCACGTTACGGGTAAAGGGCAAAGTGGCGTTGTGCACTGCTGCGCGGTTGGTGAACGTCGGCACGTTGTTGTACCACTCGGCACCATAGACACCCTCGGTGGTAAGGAGGTTGGGATATGAGCGTTGCCAGCCACGTGGGATGGTTGCGCCATGGAAGTTGATGAGCAGGTGGTGACGGGCTGCACTTTGAATCAGGTCAAGACAGTAGTCCATATTCATTTGGTTGTCGCCAGAGAAGAAGTCTACTTTCACACCGGCGACACCGATGCGTTCGCACCAAGCGAACTCACGCTCACGGTCTTCAGGCTTGTTGAGACGGAACTTAGGGCCTGGAGCGCCGTTTATCCAACCTACGCTGGAGTTGTACCATATCATCGGACGGACACCTTTCTGGCGGGCATAAGCTACGGCGTCTTCAATGGTTTTCCCGTCTTTCATCTCGTCCCACTCGGCATCAATGAGCACGTAGGGAAGATGCAATGCCACTGCCAGGTCTACATATTTCTGAATGATAGTGTAGTCGTTGCTGCCATGGTTGTAGGCCCAATAGACCCATGACACGACACCTGGGTGAATCCATGAGGTGTCGGTGAGTTGCGTAGGTTCTGCCAGATCGGTGACAAGCGTTGATTGTACGATATCGGCCAGTGAGCCTACAATGACAACGCGCCAGGGCGTGTGCCATTCGCCTGACAATGCTACTTCATTCTTGTCGGGGAAGACCACATAGTCTGTTACCGCGCCTTCATTCTTCAGTGAAGAGGCGCTCTGACGGCGTTCGATATTGGATTCAGAGATGAGCGCGAACACGCCATCGGCCGGCTCGATGAGTGCCGGATAGCCCCAATGCCTGTTTCTTGCCTCGCCAGTGGTGGAGAGTGGGAAGAAGCCTTCGTAGCCATCGGTCCACCTCATCATCCAGCGGCGTGTACCTTCGGCGATGCGGTAAGTGGTCTGCTCGCCTACGAGACGTTCATCGCGCAGGTCGCTCAATTCATAGCGGAATGCCATGCCGTCGTTGAACAGGCGTACTACCAGGCGCAAGGGCTTTCCGGCTCCGTCCTTGTAGGTGTATACATATTCGCGACCTTGGTTCAAGCAATGCAGACGCTTGCCGGCAAGCATCTGATAATCTACGCGGATAGTCCCGGCTGATTTCATGCGGGTGAAACGAAGGTCGTGGCCACGGGTTGTTGTGGTAACACCTACCGATGGCAGCGACAGCACAGGTTGCCCTCCGTAGCTGAGGCTTAGTTTGCCGTCCGTCATCTCCAGGACAAGCCGCCCGTCGGGTGAAGATGCCCGAGAGGGGCGGGCTGTCGCTGGAATACTGACGATGAAATAGATTAAAAGAATTAATAACGAGTGCCTCATTTTGTGTCTGTGGGCTTTAGTTAGTAGTTTTAACTTTCGCGAATTAGCTTGCTTGGAAGTTGTTGTTTTTGGGGGAGTTGTTTTTGGGCGTAATATAGCAGTTGGCACAAAGCCCCAGAGGGGCGTAGGATTTTAGGCAGGGGTGAAGAAGGCCTTTAGAGGATTGCCCTTGGGCCATCCGTGCCTGATGAGGGGAGCCAGAACTCCTCTGGCGACGGAGGAGGAGCCTAGCGGAACCCCTGTTCAACGAGGTAAGGTATATAGAGTGCCGTAGGTACGCAGGAGCATGCAAGATTGTTCCGTCGCCCCTACAGGGCTCAAATATTTTGCTGTCATGGAGCAGGGGTTGCACCCCTGCCTAAAATCCATTGTCCCTATGGGACTTATTCTTGGGTTCTGTGCCATCTCCTATATTATTGCCGTTGTTTTTGGGAAGTTAAAGGAGTCCTTGAAGTACCGAAGTGGAAGATAAAGCCTATACATTCGTCTTAACTCCTTTAACTCCTTAACTCCTTTAACTCCTTTAACTTCCTCCCGGGTTATTTCACCATCACCTTCTTGCCGCCGATAATATAGATGCCGGCAGGCAGGCCTTGTGCGGCTTGCTCGCGATTGACGCTATTTCGAAGCAGCTGGCCGGAGGTGGTGTAGACATTGACCACAGCAGGCTCAGGCTTGGTCACGAGGTCCACTACGCCGGTCGGATCGTACTGCGGGTCGTTGGTGAAGAACATATCTTGGAAGTAGAGCGGCTTGTTAGCTTTGCTGCCGGTGAATGTCACCATGCGTATGCTCTTGCGGTTGAGTGCGCGGCCGTTACTGGTCTTTGACGTATATTTAGCGTCCTCAAGGTTGATGACAATCTGCTTCTCATCGCCAAACTTCTCGGAAGAGAAGCAAGCACCGTTGACATTTGTCGTTGTATAGATGTTCACGTGTGCGTCAGCTGTCTGTTTCGAGTAAAGCTGGATGACGAGGTACTTGAATTCTTCAACGTTAATGGCTTTTGAGAACACCCAACCGGCCTGACCTTCGGCGCTGAACTTGAAGATACCGTAGCGAGCGTTGCTGGTATAGGTGTTAGTGCCGGAAACGTTGGTGGTGATATATTGCGGATCCAGAGGGAAATATGTCGACTTGACCGTGAAGGCGGTGTCGAGAGCATTGCCGAATGGGTCGGTATAGGTGGCTTTCACGCGAGTGGTGCCTTGACCTACGCCTGTCATCTGTCCGTTGTTGAACTCCACTATGCCGGCCACGTCGGGTTCGTAGCTGGTTTGCGATGTCACGTTCTCCTTGTGGCGGTCTTGGAAGGTGGCAGTGATGCCTGGCGAGCACCAACCTCCAATCATCACTTCAAGGTTCTTCTTGGCCGGCACAATCTTTGTTGCAGTGAACATATTCGGATCCAAGGCAGACTCGAAGGCAGGATACAAGGTCTCCTCATCGAAAGAATCCTCGGTAGTGAACCAGTCGAAGTCAGCAGCACCGCCGCTGGTCTTGGTGGAATAATAGTAGAGGCCGAATCGGGCGCCAAAGAACACCGTGAGGCTGAAACCGTGGCTCGTCTCGCTGCCGAGGGCCGTCCAGCGTTTGTTGTCGAGAGAATAGTAGAACTTCGACTTGCCGGAAGAATAGTCGGCTGAAGCGCGCAGGTAAACGATGCTGTCGACATCGACATTCTTAACGGTTTCCTTCGGCGTGAAGTTGTCGTGCACGCGGAGCGTGTCCTGACGCCAGAAGAGCTGGTGCTTGCCGTCCTTCACCTCAACGCCTATCATGGCATACGGGTCTTGGAATACGCAGATGCCGGCGCGGTCGCCTTCTTGCATACGGCGCACATCAAGTCGGATAGTGCCATTCGTGGCCTTGTCCTTGTTGATGAAGATGCGTTGGGTGAGCATATTACGGGCTTGCGTGAGGCGGGTGACGACGTTAGTGGTCTTCAGACGCAGCCATCCGGGACGCTCAAACAGGCTCCATGCATCATTGTCAGGAGCGTGGTTCCATTCCCATTGCTGAGGCAGTGGGTAGTCGCGGAAGTTGTCGGTTGTGGGCAGGCGCTTCACCGAGTTGTCGCCTACGGCTTTGGGCTTCGTATAGCTCTCGTAGGGAACGCCGTTGTTGCCCACTATAGGCCAGTCGTCGGTCCATTTCACAGGCTGCAAGTTGGGGAAACGACCCAGGTAACCGAGGTCCTGCTGCATAATAGTCCACCACTTGCCGCTGCTATCCTCGATGAGTGAGCCTTGGTGAATGGTGTTGGGTGCTCCGTTGATGAACTTCTCCACCAGCATCTTCTCCTCGTAGGGACCGAAGGGATCCTCGGAGCGGAACACGGCCTGTCCGGAAGGCCAGCCGCCGTAGGTGGCGTAGATATAATAGTAGTTGCCTTTCTTGTAGAAATGGCAGCCCTCGAGGCCGTCCTTGCCGCTGATGACCGTCACTTCTTTCTTGCAATTGAAGTTGGCGTCCACCTCACATACTGAAATATTGCCGATACCTTGTGCCACATAAATCTTTCCGTCGTCGAAAAGCATTCCCGGGTCATAGTAGCTGCGCGAGAGTTTCTTGGCCGTCCATGTTCCTTCGGGATTCGTTGTCGTCAACAGCCAACCGTTCAGGTTCCAGCCGCCGATGGGGCGTTTCTCGTTGATGAGGAGGTAGAACTTACCGTCGTGATACTTCATTGAGGGCGCCCACATGCCGCAGGCGTATGCGTCCTTGCCGTTCTTCAGCTGGTAAGCCTCGTCTGACGATGTCAGCTGCTGCAATGGCTGGGCGCAGTACTCCCAGTTCACCATGTCGGTGGATTTCAGGATGGTGGCACCCGGGAAGAGGCTCATTGTTGTGGAAACCATATAATAGGTGTTGCCTACGCGGATGACATCGGGGTCGGGGAAGTCGGCACGCACAATGGGGTTCTGGTATTTGGCTCCCATATCGCTGTAGGGCACGCTGTTGAAATCGGGATGCGGATAGTTGACGGTGTAATACTCGGCATACCAATCCATACACGCCTTACCGCAGGCTTCTTCAAGGCCGTCGAAGGATGGCACTACTTTGTTTTTCTGTATCAGAGTGTCCACGTCGATGAGGCAGTGGCTGCCCGACAGTGTCATTGACACATTGCCGTAGTGGTCGTAGACGTTCTTGGTTATCGTGCCCCATACCGATGTTCGGCCGGTGGCCCAGGTGCCGTAGTTGGATTCCACCCATTCGTTGTGTTCGTTGTAGTGACCGCTGCCGGGCTTGAACGGACTCCAGTCAATCTCCGTAATGATGATGGGGTTAGTGTCCACCACGGGTACTTGGTTGTGGAACTGAGTGATTTTCCTTTGCGTAGCCGACTTGACATCGTTGACAGAGAGGTTCTTGTCATCGCAGCCATACCAGCCGTTGTAGTCGTGTACGGCATAACCGAAATTGACGTCCTCGATGGGGAAGGTGGCATAGTCGGCATACGAAGCCTGCCAACCTGCACCGGGCACCCAGATAATACCCTTGAAGCCGTTCTCGCGGATTTTATTGACTACGGGCTGGAAGAAGTCGCGCAGTGCGGCTTTGTCGCTCGCGCCCTGGGCATTCTTAACGCCTACGGGCTCATTAGCGAGCTCGATACTTATCTGTCCAGGATAGCGGCGGATAGAGTCGTTCTGTGTGAATATATCCCACACCTTAATCAGGTACTTCTGGTAGTAGTCGTCCACTCGGATCTCGCCCGGGCACACTCCCGGCGGGCGCACCACGACGTACAGGCCGTGGGCCATAGCCTTCTGCATGAGGGGGAAATAGAGCGATTTCAGATAGGTTTTAAGGCGGGCTTCGCTGAAGTGCGAGATATCGGCCTCGCCGCCTACCTCATGACCCAGCGGGTCGTAGGTCTTGCCGTCTTTCTTGGTGAAACCCTCGGCAGTGATACTGCCGTCGTTGGTCCATGCAGGCTCCAGGTGCAGGCGGAACACGGTGCAGTGAGCCTGTTCGAAAGCTGTGAACAATTTCTCGAAATAATCCAGGCAGCGCAGGCGTCCGGCATCGTCGTAGCTCCAGCCCCAGCGTCCGTTGTTAAACCATGCACTGGGCGTATCCATCACGCCGTGCAATACTACGGGGTTGCCGTAAGTGTCGACCAGTTGGCGACCGTCAACGTGTATGCTCGGCAGCGGCTTCATTTGCTGGGCCGTTGCAAAGGAAGCTGCCAGCAGGCATGCCGCCAGGCAGCAGAGTCTTAACATTTTCATCTTATATTTCATTTTGGTTATGTTTGGGGCGTAATATAGCAGTTGGCACATTCTTCTTTTTTGACAACTAATTATACGAATTAGACGAATTAGAATTTCTACATCGAAAGTCACGAAAATGTCTTATTGAAACGCGCTCGGCCGAAGGACGCTTCTTCGAGCAAAGCGAGTCTGAAGAATTATACGAATTAATCGAATTTACACTTCATCGTGGCTATGCAAAGTTAGGGCTATAGGACAAGAAAGAATTCGTAAAATTCGTAAAATTCGTTGTCTTATAAAACATCTTCTGTGCCATCTCCTATATTATTGCCTATGTTTGTTATTGTTTGTCAATCAATTCCATCGTGCCGTCCTCGTTGTATTTCAGTTCGGCTATCTTCACGCTGCGCAACCAGGTGCGGCCTCCGCTGGGCACGCTGTCGTGATGCAGCAGGAACCAACGCCCGCGCCACTCTACGATGCTGTGGTGGGTTGTCCAGCCTACCACGGGCTGCAGCAGTTCGCCGCGGAAACGGAAGGGACCATAGGGTGATTCGCTGGTGGCGTAGCAGAGCAGGTGGCTGTCGCCGGTGCTGTAGCTGAAATAGTAAAGGCCGTCGCGCTTGTGCATCCACGAGGCTTCGAAGAAGCGGTGGGGGTCGTTGGCTTTCAGCGGTTGGCCGTTGTCATCGACAATCACCACGGGCTTCGGCTCTTCGGCAAACTGAGTGACGTCAGCCGTCATGCGCACGACACGTGCCGGAAGCGCAGGTTCAGCGCCCTCGGGCAGGACGGCGCTTTCCAATGCTTTGTTGTCGCGGTAGCGCTGTAGCTGTCCGCCCCAAAGGCCGCCGAAATAGACATATATCTCGCCGTCGTCGTCTTTGAAGGCGCAGGGGTCAATGCTATAGCTGCCGCGGATGGGGTCGGGTAGTGGAATGAAGGGACCTTCGGGCTTCTCGGCGATAGCTACGCCGAGGTGGAAGGTGTCATTTTTATCCTTCAAGCTGTAGATGAGGTAGTAACGGCCGTCCTTCTCCACAACGTCGCTATCCCACAACTGGCGCCCTGCCCAAGGGATATCCTCCACATCGAGGATCTTGCCCAGGTCGCAAGCTTCTAATTGGTCGGGGTCGTCGAGCACCAGGACGTGATAGTCCTTCATGTCGAAATGATCACCGTTGTCGTTCTCAGGAATACCACTCTCGCGGTCGTGCGAGGGATAGATGAAAAGGCGGTCGCCAAAGACGTGGCCTGAAGGGTCGGCCATGTAGTCGGAAGGAAATAGATAACGCATATTATTTTAGTTGATAGTTTATAGTTGATAGTTTATAGTTGTTGTTGTTTGGGGCGTAATATAGCAGTTGGCACAAAGCCCCAGAGGGGCGTAGGATTTTAGGCAGGGGTGAAGCGAAGCGAAAACCCCTGTTCAACGAGGTAAGGTATATAGAGTGCCGTAGGTACGCAGGAGCACGCAAGATTGTTCCGTCGCCCCTACAGGGCTCAAATATTTTGCTGTCATGGAGCAGGGGTTGCACCCCTGCCTAATATCCTTTGTCCCTACGGGACTTATTCTTGGGTTCTGTGCCATCTCCTATATTATTGCCGTTGTTTTTGTGGGAGTTAAAGAAGTCCTTGAAGTACCGAAGTGAAAGCCAAAGCCTATACAATCGTCTTAACTCCTTTAACTCCTTAACTCCTTTAACTCCTTTACGAGCGAAGCGAGCCTTAACTACTCCCCCCTCTTGGCCTTCTCTTCAATCTCGCGGTTGATTTTGTCGATGACCTCGTCAGAGAGTTCATAGCGGGAGATGATGAACATGGCAACGACGAGCAGGGCGGCGGGTATTACGCAGACTAACCAGCGGATGCCCTCCTGTGCCAACGGATCCTGCAGCTCGAGGTCGTTCATGAAGTAAGCACCGGCGGCGTTGCCGACTGACATCATCGCGAAGGCGGTGATGAAGAACAGGGCTATGACGCGCAGCGGACGATTGCGGCCGAACTCCTTCCACAGGTCGCTCACCTTGACGTTCTTCGTCTCGGAGTCGTTCATAACAACGCGCTCCTTGGTCTGTGTGAAGCAGAAAATGAGCAATGCCAGTCCCACGAGGGCGAAGATGAGCATGGCAATGAACCAGGCATGTGAATCCTTCGGCAGCGTCTTGGCTTCCTCGACAGCCTGATAATGTGTCCACGCCAGCACCCAACCGGGGATAACACCGCCCAGCGCCATACCGGCCTTGAAGAAGATACCTGTCAACGCATTCACTATGCCGGAGATACGGCGGCCTGTCTTCCACTCGCCATACGAGATGACCTCAGGAATGAGCGCCCACATATAACCTGTGGCCACGATGACGCCGGTGGATTTAATGAACTGTGCTATATACACCAGCACGATATTCTCTTTCACCGTGCCCATTCGGCTTATGATGTACAGCAGCGCCATGCCTACGATGGCTACGGTGAGGAAGATATAGAACATATTCTTCTTGCCCACCTTACGCTTGATGGCCGGCACCAAAGGCATGAAGATGAACGACGGCAGGGAGCCGAGGCCCATGAACAGCGCCATCTCCAACGGCAGGTCGGCACCAGCCAGCACTGCCACGAGGATAGGCACACCGGCCGATACACATAGGCCGCCCACGTTGGCCATGAACATACGCGTTGAGGTGAGTATGGTAATCTCGTCGGTGTCGCGCGTCAGCGAGGAGTTCAGTGCGCCGTAGGGCACATTGATCAGTGTGTACAGCATCGACATACCGACATAGGTGATGTAGGCGTAAATGATGGAGGGCTTGAAGCCGTCCCAGAAACAGAGGATGGCCAGGATGGTCAGCGGTATGCCGCCCATGATCAGGTAGCTGCGGTACTTGCCCCATGCGGGGTGGTGCTTGTCCACAAAGGTGCCCACGAGGGGGTCCCACAACACATCCACTATGCGCACCACGAGGAACATAGTGCCTGCCAGGCCTGCTGCCTTCGCTGCGTCGCCGCCCAGGACATAGACGTCGGTGTAGAAGAACAGCAAGTACATGCAGATGGTCTGATAAATCAGGTTCTGTGCCAGGTCACCGGCGCCGAAGCCGATGCGTTGCAGCCATGAGAGACGGTAGAAACCGCTCGCCTGATTGGTAGCCGGGCTCATGGCGGCTTCATTGTTTTGTTGATGATTGTCTTGCATAAATAGTTGTTTTGTTTATGTTATTTTTTAGAATTCCGCTGCAAAGGTACAAAGCCCCAGAGGGGCGTAGGAATTTAGGCAGGGTGTGGAGTGAGCGAAGCGAACGGAACCCCTGTATCATGTCAGGAGGTATATAGAGTGCCGTAGGTACGCAGGAGCACGCAAGATTGTTCCGTCGCCCCTACAGGGCTCAAATATTTTGCTGTCATGGAGCAGGGGTTGCACCCCTGCCTAATATCCTTTGTCCCTACGGGACTTATTCTATGACTTTGTGCCATCTCCTATATTATTGCCTTTTGTTTATGTTATATTTTAGAATTCCGCTGCAAAGGTACTAAATACACGCGCGTACTATTTTATTAAATGTAACATGCATTTTAGATTTTGTTTCATTCATCGATAAGTCTTGACTCTCAGCCTAAATTTCGTTAAACTTTCTTGATTATTCGGTGGCTATGATGTTTTTTTGTACTTTTGCCGCCGATTTCATAAATCACGTATGAAAAGACTCTTTTTCACTCTTATCCTTACACTCTTCACTGCCCACCTCATGGCTCAGGTCATGGGCGTAGTCATCGACTCCAAGACACGCAAGCCGTTGGAGTATGTCAATGTGTACTACGACGGTAAGAACTACGGCGAAATGACCGATGAAGACGGGCGTTTTATCATAAAGGAAGACTCCGCATGGCACGAACTCACCGTGAGCACTATGGGCTACGAGCGCCAGGTCGTCAAACTTGCCGCCTTCGGCAAGAACAAGGACCTGAAGGTGCGCCTTGTGCCTGAAGGTTCCAACCTCAAGGAGGTCACCGTTACCACCAAGCGCACGCGCTACAGCCGCAAGAACAACCCTGCCGTAGACCTCATGCGCAAGGTGATAGAGCACAAGAAGAGCAACGACCTGCACGCCAAGGATTTCTTCACTTATACCACCTACGAGAAGATGACGGCCTCCGTCAACGAGGTCACCGACAAAATCTTCGAGATGGACGAGGGTAAGGCGTGGGCATTCCTCAAGGACCACGTCGAGAGGCATCCCAAGACAGGCACCCTGATTTTGCCCCTGACAGTTGACGAGCAACTATCGCATACCTTCTACCGCCGCAGTCCCAAGAGCGAGAAGGAACTCATCAAGGCCAAGTCCAGCCGGGGTATCAACGAGCTTATCAACACGGGCGAGATGCTCACAACCGTTCTCAAGGACTGCTTCACCGACGTCAATATCTACGACGAGGAGTGCCGCCTGCTGCAGTTCCACATCAAGAGCCCCATAGCCAATTCCGCTATCAACTTCTACCGCTACTACATTCAGGACACCCTCTTCTTCCGCCGCTCATCGCCCGAGGACAAAGCCGTGCGCGAGTACAACCCGCTCGATTTCTACGTCAGTCGCGAAGAGGCTCATGCCAGCAGCGCACCCCACGACAGCGTCGTGGTGCTCGGCTTCACGCCCAACAACCAGCAGGACATAGCTTTCAACGGTCTCATCTACGTCATGATGGACTCCTCCTATCAGGTCAAGACCGCCGAGATGCACTTCCCCAAGCAGTCGAATGTCAACTTCATCGAGGACATACGCATAGACCAGTACTACGAGGACCTGCCGTCCGGCGACCGCGTCTGCGTCAACAACGATATGCTCGTAGGCCTTAAGGTCACCAACTGGTTCTCCAAGGCTCTCGTGCAGCGCACCGTGCGCAACTTCGACTATACCTTCGACCCTATACCGCCCAACGTGTTCAAACGCATCAAAGGCACCACCTTCACCGAACCTGATGCCACGATGCACACCGACGACCAGTACTGGGCTCAGTACCGCAAGGAGGAACTCACCGAGAGCGAGAGCAAGATAGGGGGCCTCCTCAAGAAACTCACCGAGCTCAAGTACTTCAAGCCCGTGATGATTGGCGTCAAGGCTCTTATCGAGAACTACGTCGAGACGTCTGATTCCACCGCGACAAACAAGTTCGACTTCGGACCCATCAACACCATCATCTCCTACAACGACTACGACCGCTGGCGCTTCCGTATCTCCGGCTTCACCACCGCTCACTTCAATCCCCACTGGTTCTTCTCCGGCTATATCGCCTACGGCACACGCTCCAAGAACCTCTACGGCTGGGGCGAGGTCGTATATTCGTTCAACAAGAAAGCCTATCTCTCGCGCGAATTCCCGCGCAACAACATACACTTCTCCTATCGGCGCGACGTCACCACGCCCTTCGACAAGTTCGTGCCCACCGACAAGGATAATATGTTCATGGCATTCCACACCTCCACCGTCGACCAGTACAACCTCATACGCGAGTGGAAAGCCATGTGGGACCGCGAGTGGTTCAACGGCGCCAAGATGCAGCTTAAGTACACGCGCACCCAGCAGCGCCCCGTCGACGCCCTCTTCTACCAGCGTCTGGGCACCGACCCGCTCGTCACCGAGACTCGTGATATGCGCAACCTAAGCCTCGAGAACTCGCTCCAGCACCGCAAGCTCGGCATCAACACCTCCGAGTTCTATGCCAACGTGAGTTTCGAGCCCGGAGCAACCTATATCAACACCAAGCAGCGTCGCGTCAAAATCAACAAGGACGCACCCATCTTCACCGTAGCCCACACCCTCGGCATCAAGGATTTCCTTGGCGGCGACTACAACTACAACGTCACCGAGGCGGGCATCTACAAGCGCTTCTATATCCCCGCAGCCTGGGGCTACACCGACTTCGACGTGCGAGCAGGCATACAATGGAACACCGTGCCCTTCCCCCTCCTCATTCATCCTGCTGCCAACCAAAGCTTCGTGATTCAGGACTACACCTTCTCGCTCATCAACAACCTCGAGTTCCTCAACGACCGCTACGTGCAGCTTATGTGGTCGTGGGATATGTGCGGCAAGATCTTCAACCGCGTGCCACTCCTTAAGAAGCTACACCTGCGCGAGTTCCTCGGCATCAATGCACTATGGGGTACACTCACCGACAAGAACAACCCTGCCGCCAACGGCTACACCGACCCGTCCCTCTTCTACTTCCCCGGTCACTTCCGCACCGCCGAGGACGGCACACAGTACTACGAGAACAACACCGTGGTCATGGACAAGCACACCCCATACGTCGAACTGCGCGTGGGCATACATAATATCTTCAAGATTCTGCACGTGGAATATGTGCGCCGCCTAACCTACCACGACAACCCCGGAACCCACAAAAACGGCGTCCGCTTCATGTTCCGCGTCTTCTTCTAAGAAACTGATAACGGAATAGCAAAGCAAATACGCAAAAGATTGCAATTCGAACCCGACGCATTCTATAATAAAAAATGGGAATGATATAGGAGTTGACCTATTCAAAGGGAAATAAGCCCTGGAAGGGCGTTGGAATTTAGGCAGGGGGCGAAGAGGGCCTTTAGAGGATTGCCCTTGGGCCATCCGTGCCCGATGAGGGGAGCCAGAACTCCTCTGGCGACGGAGGCGAAGAGGGCCTTTAGAGGATTGCCCTTGGGCCATCCGTGCCCGATGAGGGGAGCCAGAACTCCTCTGGCGACGGAGGAGGAGTGAGCGAAGCGAACGGAACCCCTGTATCATGTCAGGAGGTATATAAAGTGCCGTAGGTACGCAGGAACAAACTCAATAATTCCGTCGTACCTACGGCACTCTATATACTATGTTCTATGAACAGGGGTTCCGCTACGCTCCACACCCTGCCTAAACTCTGACCACCCCTACGGGGTTTGCAGGTCAACTCCTATATCATTACCTTTCTTTTTCCTCTTTTTTTTATCGTTGAAACAAAATAATCGCTAACTTTGCGGGCGAATAAACAATAGAACTAATTGAATAGACTCGTTGGTTGAATTAAAATAGTGCATATTTAACTTGGCCTATGGGCCTATGATTGATAAGATTGAAATACTGCAACATGGTGAAAGCCGAGACTTTGGCTGCCATCCTTGTGAAGAGTCCACAGGGCTGCTTCGCATAGTTGCGTATCGTCATGAATTGGTCAC
>JAEEGI010000716.1_pt1 | contig 91739 bp, 72 predicted proteins | sample 8958751 | NCBI WGS metagenome assembly JAEEGI01 (sample SAMN16246545, study PRJNA631951) | gut metagenome | biome: gut microbiome; feature: rumen; material: KS-attached | host: Bos | place: Iran: Karaj | collected 2018-10 | reverse complement strand
GCAAGCAAACTCCATGCTGCCCCTCGACTTGCATGTGTTAAGCCTGTAGCTAGCGTTCATCCTGAGCCAGGATCAAACTCTTCACTGTAAAATAATCTGTACTTGAATAGTCTGTCGTCCGGCCAGGCTTCCCTTAATCCATTCTTCCGATTGAGTATTATCTCATCGCTCCACATATACCTTAATATACATAGAGCGGAATTGACGTTGCGCTTGTCTTGACAAATCCTATTTGTCTGAGGTGGATCATCCACCTCGCTGCCTTGTCTTGTTTCTAACCTTGTTCCAGTCTGTCAATGAGCTACTTTTTGCTCTTCGAAATCTACTCAGTTTGTCAGTTTGACACCCTTTGTTTTCGAAAGCGAGTGCAAAGGTACTGCCTTTTTTCTTACTAGCAAAATATTTTCATGAAAATTTTTAGAAAATATGCAATTTTTATGCTTTACGCTTCGATTTTGTTGACAATTATCAAAAACTAAGTCTATTTTTAGCAACATACACTTCTTTGGGGCACTTGTCAGGTCGTGATGAAATACTTTCGATTTTCCTAAGATTACGTCCGTTCGGAATCAAGCGCATGAAGGGATTGACTGAAGCGATTTATGGGATTGTCAGAAGCACATTTGTGGATATACTAAAGCGTTCCTTTGAATTCAACTAGTTGCCGAGCGCTCGTTATCGAAACGGCGAGCGCTCGGCGTTTCGATAACGAGCGCTCGCCGTGTTAACGTTGAGGGCTCGGCATTTCAGTAAAATCAAACGAATGGTTCAGTGAAAGCAAAGGAGAGTGCCAGCACATTCAAAGACTTCGTGTAGTTGTTTACCAATGCGATTATAGATGCGATAATTGTGAGATTTATTGAGCCCGAACAGAAGTGAGAATGAGTGTTTTTCGTTTTTTAAAATATCGAATGCGATAGATTTTGATTTTGTCCCATCTCTTTGCAAATAAAAACCTAAACTTCTCTTCTAATCAATCATTGTAGTATTAATAATAATTAAATAAGGTGTAAAAAATGTTAGAATAACTGTAGAAAACGTCTTTCACGCAAAGGTTCGAAAGGAAAAACGCTTGGCGATTCCATTTTTTTGCGTAACTTTGCAGCCAATCTTTGAATTAACAAAACATAAACTGAATAAAAACTATGAAATTGAAGAATCTCTTAGCCATTGCATTTGTTGCTACTGCTGCCGTTCCAGCTATGGCACAATATGAAGGCACTCAGGTGTATGATCGTATCGGTCATGGTAACGACAGCACCGAAGTTTTGAACAACTTGAGTATGTTCAGCGAATACTACAAAGCAAAGAGCTGGAAAGAAGCATACAACAGTTGGAAGTTTGTCATGGACAAGGCTCCATTGGCACAGGCAACCCTTTACACTCGTGGCGCTACCGTTCTCGAGCAGTTGGTTTACACATCTACCGACCCTGCTGAGAAGAAGAAGTATCTCGATGAGCTGCTCGGCATGTACGACACTCGTATCAAGTACACCAAGGAATTGAACTCCTTCTCTTCCGCTGCCATGCAGACCAACAAGGGTACGAACCTCTGCCGCAAGGCTTACTTCTATGCAAACTATGGTCCTTCGGTTTATGGCAACGCTTACTCTCTCGACAAGGCATACGACATGTTCTCCGAGGGTATCCAGCTCGTGAACGAAGACCCATCCATCACTATCGAAGGTTTCGCACTCGACAAGTATTTCGACATTTCCTATCAGAAGTATCTGAACGACAAGGTAGGTTTCCACGAGCAGTTCCTGAAGGACTACCTCTTGAGTAAGGAAGTTTGCGAAGCTATGCTCGAAAAGGCAAACCAGGCAAGCGACAGCGTTGCAGCTCAGCAAATCGTTTCTCAGTACGACCCTACTCTCGTTCGCGCAGAGCACAAGTTCGCTGAGTCGAAGGCTGCTGACCGCGACCAACTCATTGCCATCTTCACGCCAAAGGTGGAGCAGAACAAGAGCAACTTGAGCTACCTCCGCTCTGTCATCGATATTCTTGCTGACAACTACTGCGACGATACCGACGTTTATTTCAAGGCTTCGAAGTATGCTTTCGACATCGAACCAAGCTACAACGCAGCTATCGGTACCGCACAGTGGATGCAGAAGCAGGGTAAGATTGGTGAGGCTACTCAGTACTACGACAAGGCTATCGAGCTTTGCGACAACGACAAGCAGAAGGGTCGTATCGCTATGCGTGTTGCTCAGGCTCTCGCTAAGAACGGTTCAAGCAGCACCGAAAGCTACCTCCAGAAGGCAGCAACATTCGACAGCTCTTTCTCTGGCCGTTGCAACCTCATCCGTGCACAGATTGCTGCATCGAAGAAGGACTACAGCAATGCCCTCGCTTACGCATCTCGCGCAGCATCTGAAGACGCAAGTATCTCGGGTACCGCAAGCCGTCTGAGAACTCGTATCCAGGAGGCACAGCGTCGTCAGAACGAGTACGACAAGGCAAATGCCGAGTACAAGGCTCAGCTCGAGAAGGCTCAGAAACTCGAAGACTTCTGGAAGGGTCATTAATTTGATTTTATTATAGAGAAAAATCATCAAACATCTTTAAAGCTCCTGCATATAGTTGATGCAGGAGTTTTTTTGCATTTTTCTGTTAAATAATTTTGCTGTTTTTCAAAAAATCACATATATTTGCAAATGTTCGTCTTAATGTTTTTATTTAGATAAGCTCATTTAGTCTGAACACATACATACTAAAGGCGTTTTCTGGACGCTTTGGTTTTGATGCTTTGAGAATCTCGCAAATTCAAACTAGTAGTCAAAAACAAAGCAACGAGAACGCCCCTTAAAGATGTAGAATTATGCATGTCTATTCTATGAATAGATTAAGGCATTTATTATACATCAGCGTGGGGCTTTCAGCGTTGCTCGGTTTGACTACTAGGGCAATGCGAGAGCCTTCAAAGCGTGGACCGAGCATCAGAACTGGCTCCACGTTTTTTTATGTATATTTTAACCATGAACTATAAACATCTGCTTTTGGAGCTGGAAGCTGTTTTATTATAAATCTTTATGAATAATTTAGAAAGTGCAAGAAACAGTCTCATTAACGAGCTTGAAACCATGTCTCATACACGACGAGATCTTTTAGGTAATGCAGCATGTGCGAGAAAAACAAGAGAACTTATAATTGCTTATATAAGAAATAATTATGGACAAAACGAGTGTTTAGATGAATTAAATTCTATAATGGTTGGTTTAGGAGTATTAGAAAAAGATTTTGAAAAAGAAGTTTTGCCACTAATTGACACCTATTATAAAGCAAAAGAACTTATTGATAAAGGATATTGTAATTCATTACTTAACTAACCCTAAATAAAAAACTTATGAATACTAAATTATTGGTCAACCCAAAAACCGTGAATGGAAAGAATTTACAACATCTTATTGATGAACTCCAGGAAATAGGGGTGTACCGTGAAGATGGTTTTATTATTTGTAATCCCGACATGGATGAAAAAGTATTGGAAATAATGGATAAATATCTAAACAATAATAAATAATGAAAAGAACAATTCTTATATCAACATTGTTATTAACCACATTATTATCTCATGCTCAATATCGTATGTACGAACAAGTTTCCAGTAGAAATTATTGGATGAATTTTGTTGGTTTTAGTGTTTATTACAATGGTTACTGGGGAGATTGGGAATATTATGACGCAAGGCTCTATGGTAAAAAGGATTATAGTAGTATATCTTTCCATCATCCTCTCGACCACCCTTCAAAATGGACTCACAAATTTACTATAGACAACTATTCTACTCCTAGTAAAAAGGAAATAAGAGAGCACTGGAAGAAAAAGATTGATTATGTGTATCAAGGAACCTTTGAATATTATATTACAGATTATTACTCATCAATAAAAAAAATATTTGAATCATGGAGCTATCCATGTGTTTTCCCTTCTGAACATAATACAGAAAAAGGAGAAATGCCCTGCGTAAAACGAACTGTACCTGCAAAAATTAAAATCTTACCATATAAAGATCACCCAAAAGTATTTATTATTTGGTTTGAAGATGTGGGCTTTGCTATTGATTTATGTAAATATTCTTTCGAACAAAAATGAAAAAAGACATTCAATCAAGACGCGACTTTTTCAGAAATGCAGCTAAAACCATATTACCCATTCTTGGATGTATAACAATACCTGGAAGCATATATGCTATGGTTGAAGATACATTAAATACATCTTCACCCCAAACTTGTAACGGATCATGCACAGGACTTTGCACTACTTCATGCTATAATGGATGCAAAAATGCTTGCAAAGGCTGTAAAGATAGCTGCGAAAACGGTTGTACTACAACATGTGGAAGCCGTTGTGGGCAGGGATGCCAAGGTTCTTGCAGTGCCACATGTAAATCCGATTGTTTTATAAGTTGTTCATCTGCCTGTAAAAACTCGTGTGAAAATTCATGTTCATCTACATGTAAAGGTGATTGCTTCATCTCTTGTTCAAGTAGTTGTGGTGGAGGATGTAGTGGTAACTGTAGAGGCGATTGTACTGGTACATGTAAAGGTAGTTGTGGTTTAGGATGCTCAGGAGGATGCTCCTCTGGTTCAATTTTTTCAGTATATCAATGAGTGTAATCAAAGAACACAGAGAAGAATGGCAAGGAGGAATGGCGAAATCCATTACCTTTATTGTTACAAAAGATTGTCAATTAGCTTGTAAATATTGCTATCTCGTTGGTAAAAACTCAAATGAGAGAATGTCTTTTGAGATAGCAAAACAAGCTATTGATTATATTTTGGATCAAGAAGAAGAATTCAGAGAAAAGAGTGTGGTATGGGATTTTATTGGTGGTGAACCGTTTATCGAGATTGATCTCATAGACAAAATCTGCGATTATCTTAAAAAAGAAATGTTCCGTAGGAATCATCATTGGTTCAATTCTTACCGTTTCTCCTTTTCCACAAATGGATTAAACTATCATACTGAAAAAGTGCAACAATTCATTGAAAAGAACAAGGAGCATCTTAGCATAGGAATTACAATTGACGGAAACCAACAGAAACACGACTTGAATCGCATCTACAAGAAGAATAAAACAGAAGTTGAACGAGGGTCGTACAATGATGTTGTAAAAAATATTCCACTATGGCTGTCTCAGTTTCCTCATGCAGGGACAAAGGTAACAATAAGTTCTGCTGATATACCATTTATCAAAGAGAGTGTACTTCATTTATATTCACTTGGAATTCATGAAGTCAACATAAACTGTGTATTCGAAGATGTTTGGCAAGAAGGTGATGATAAGTTGTTTGAGCAACAGTTGTTGGAACTTGCCGAGATTGTTATTGATAATAAGTTGTATAAAGATTATACCTGTTCTTTCTTTTCTGAAGAGATTGGTAAGCCACTTGCTCCAAAGCGTGATAATCAAAATTGGTGTGGAGCTGGTAATATGTTAGCTGTTGATGCAGCTGGTAACTTTTATCCATGTACTCGTTTTGCTAGTTACTCTTTACGCAATAAAAAACCAATCATTATTGGCAATGTGAAAACCGGAATCAATAATAATCTTTTACGTCCATTTTTAACATTAAACCGTACTATCCAATCTCCTCAGAAATGTCTTGAGTGTGAAATAGCAAGTGGATGTGCATGGTGCCAGGGGGAAAATTATGATGCAGCAAAAACTAATACTATCTATGAGCGTTCAACAGCTATATGCTCAATGCATAAAGCACGTGTTCGTGCTAATAACTATTACTGGAACAAACTGTATCACGAATTAGAGTTGGAAGATTTACCTGAAGAATATAAAAAAACTAAAACGATTGTAAAACACTATAATTGTTAACTACATGCTTAAATACCTTATTATACTATTGGATGATACTTCTACATCCTTTTGTCATTATAATATTCCTACAAATAGAAGCAAAAGACTCATTGATATTGAGGATTTAAAAAAGGGCATTAGATTCGCTATGATGGAAAATTTAATGATTCAATTTGTTTATCCAGAAGAGGAACTACCATATTATTATCTAGAAGCAATAGATTCTATTGACCACATTGACATAAAGCCTCATAACGAAAGAAAAATGATTGATTCTGATGTGTTGGTATTTAACAAAAGACCCGTAAATCTTTTTAAAGAAAGCTATCCTACTACTATTTTCCGAATGTCTCTATTTGAGTTTTTCGATTTTCCTGTATACCTTGCAAAAGAAGCTTTCCAATATATCAAAAGACTGGATATAGTAATTAAAGATCTCGATCCTATATTAGCATGGGATTTAAATGGATATCAAAAGAAAATCGAAGAATTGGCTAAATTGGTAGAACAGGAGTATTCAAATGGTAATAAGCCTCAGTGGAATATTCTTACAGACAGAATGATGTTGTCAGAAATGAATAATTGTGGGGCAGGTGATACTGTCATTACATTAGCCCCTAATGGTAAATTCTACATTTGTCCTGCTTTCTATTACGATGATATGGATGATTCTGTTGGTGATATTAATATTGGACTACAAATAAAAAATCAGCATTTATACAAGATTGAATTTGCACCAATCTGCTACCATTGTGATGCATATCAATGTAAAAGATGTATTTGGTTAAATCGTAGAATGACATTGGAAGTAAACACACCAAGTCATGAGCAATGCGTGGCAGCGCACATAGAACGAAATGCTTCAAGACAAATTGCAAATAATTTGAAGAAACGAAATAAGTTCTATTACGATGTAGAAGAAATCAAGGAAATCGATTATTTAGACCCTTTTAATAATAGAGAAAAATGGAATCAAGAAAATTTGTAGGACTGGTGACACCAGAAGAACGTGATGAAATTCAAACGCTTTTTGAACGTCGCAATGGATTGAATGAGTTAGCAAAGATACTCACAAACGAAAATGCTGACCTATATGAAAAACTAGTTAAAGACATGGGTGACACAACTACTAAGTATCAAAGTTGGTGGAATCAAATGGCAAAAAAATATCAATGGGAAAGCTCTGTGGATGGTAATTGGGAAATTAATTTTGAAACTTGTGAGATATTTTTGACATAAAAAGATTTCAAAGTAATAATTCATATTAAAATAGATTCTATATATTTTATTGGTATCTGCTAAAAGTTTATTATCGGACAGTCTATCCTTTTACGTCTTTTCATAAATACCTCGAAATACTGTTTTAAGCTTTTGTAGTGGCATTTCCACAGAAAAGAGTAAAAAAATACTGCCACAAAATATGCACTTTTAGCGGACACCAATAGATTTTTATCCGTTCCTTAGAAATTCATGGTAGTCGAGGAAACGCCTTCACCAGAGAAGGTGACACGGACTGGACCTGGAGCAGTGCGACGAATGTAGGCAACGAGGCGACCTCTATAAACGGGTTGGTGATTGTCGCGATAGTCACTCATGTCGCTGTTGTTGCAGCCTTCGAGTCCTAAGAGAACGGCAGGACCAGAGATGGTGCAAGTGACATCGAGATTGGAGGACTTCACACGATTGCCATCCTTGTCAACAACCTCGACAAGGAGCTGGTGGAGGGTTTTGGCATCCTCTGGCAAGAGTTCGCTTGCACTGATTGCAGAAGCCTCGCCATGCGTTTTGATTTCGTAGGAGGAAAGGACCTTGCCGTTGGCATCGCATCCCTCGGCACGCAAGGTTCCCGCCTCGAAAGGAATGTCCCAATAGATGATGGCAGTGGTGTCGTTCTGAGGCTTCAGTTCACCCACTACACGTCCGTTCAGAAGGAGACGAGCCTGTGGTGCATTTGTGTAGCACACCACGCGCATGTTCATTTGACTGGCATCGAACGCTGGTTGGTTTGCAGCATTCTGCTGTCCGCCCATGAAACGACTGAAACGAGAGAGGTCAGGCAGGTTCCAATCATCCTGTGCTTCGGCAGACACTTGGTTGCCGCCCCGTCCACGTCTGCCATTGGCATTGGTACGCTGAGGGAAGATAGGATAAGCACCGATATAGCAAACAGGTTCCTCGCTCCACAAGGCAGCACGGAACCAGCCACGCGGCTTCTTGAAACTACCAAAGTCGAGAAGTCCTGTGTTGAGTCCACGGGAAGGCCAACGTCCCGATTCACCCAAGTAGTCGGTACCCGTCCAGATGAACTGACCGAAGATGTGTTCCTTGTCGCGAACAGCCTTCCACGAGTCATAGCCCACACCCGTCTCACTACCATAGATGATGCGCTGAGGATATTCCTTGTGGTCGATGTCGTAGCGGTTTTCTGTGTAGTTGTAACCCACCACATCGATTGCCTCAGGATATTCCGTCTGGTTGCTCATCACCACACCCGCCAAGGCTCCCGTGACTGGGCGCGACGTGTCGATACCACGAATCACGGCAGCAATGCGCTTGGCAATCTTTCCGATGCGTTCGGCATTTGGTGCATCCTTCTTGTAGCCACCCGACATAGGTTGGTTGATGACAGCATTCTTGCCATCGAGTATAGGATGGGAGTAAGGGTCGTTCGGATAATCGACTTCGTTGCCCACACTCCAGAGGAACACGCAAGGGTGGTTGCGGTCGCGTCGCACCATGTCAGCCACATCGCGATCAATCCATTCCTCGAAGAAATCGTAAGTGCCATCGAAAGCAGGCTTGCCGTTGTTCCAACCTTCAACCCATTTCTTCTTAGGGAATTCCCATTCGTCACTTCCCTCGTCCATCACAAGCAATCCCTCTTGGTCACAAATGTCGTAGAGCATTGGAGCCTGTGGATTATGACTCATGCGGATGGCATTCGCACCCATTCGCTTCAGTTCCTTCACCTTTCTCACCCATACTTCGCGCGGAACGGCCGCTCCAAGCACACCTGCATCGTGGTGCAGACACACACCCTTCACCTTCATCCATTCGCCATTAAGTGCAAAACCTTTGTTGGCATCGAATTGCAGCGTGCGCAAACCCACACGGACAGAGGTGGTGTCGATAGCTTGAGCGGCATTGCCTTCGAAGAGCGATACTTCGAGACGATACAAATAAGGGCGCTTCAAGTTCCAGAGTTGTGGATTGTTGAGAGAGATTTCCAATGTACGCTTCGTCTGTCCTTTCGCCAAACGTCCCAAGTCGATACGTCCATCAGCCACCTGCTTGCCTGCTGCATCTTTCAAGACTACGGCAGTCGAATAGTTTGCTTTCGTTGCCTTTGGCGCATCAACAGCCACATCCACTTCCACCGTTGCCTTGGAGCCTTGCAACTGCTTCAGACGGTATGCCACTCCCCACTGAGAAAGATGGACCTGCGGAGCCTTCACCAACCACACATCACGATAGATGCCGCTACCTGTGTACCACCGCGAATCGGCAATTCGACTGTGATCGACTCGCACAGCTATCACATTCTCGCCCTTCTTATTTAAATAAGGAGTCATGTCGTAGAGGAACGACACATAACCGTTCGGGCGCTTGCCCAAGAGATGCCCGTTGAGATAGACCTCACTGCGGTTGTAAATGGCTTCGAAATAGATGGAAAGCGTAGTGTTTCCGTCGAATCCATCGGGAGTTTTGAAATGCTTTCTGTACCAAGCGATGCCAGCAGGCAGATAGCCCGTGCAACTGGCATACTCCTGCGAGAGCTGTCCTTCGATGCTCCAGTCGTGAGGCAAGGAGAGTTTTCGCCAAGAACTGTCGTTGAAATCGAGGTTTTTCGCCTCTGTCACATCCTGAAGAAGGAAGAGCCAACCATCATTGAAAAGGGAAGTTTCACCGAAGGAAACTTGTGCTTGCATACTTTGCGAAGCCAGCAAAAGCAGCATGGAAAGAAAGATATTTTTCATTGTTTGGGAGAATTGGAAGTTATAGGTTCATAAGAATGTTAGACGTAACGTATGTGATAGGTTTTGTAGCTTGAGGGCAAAGATAGAAATAAATTAAGAAAGAACTGAATTTTTCGAGGTAAAAAACACTGAGCTGAAAATAAAAACACGATGAATCGCCGAAAAACGCAAGGAGCGCAATGTGGGGAGGATGAAGAAAGCATCGTTTTTGAGGCAATCCATAAGTTTCTTGGAGAAAATTTTTCATAATCATGAAAAAATCTGTAATTTTGTCGAATTCTAATTAACTCATTCCTTATTTTGAAGAAGAACCAAGAAAAATGACGCTTTCCATCTTGAGCGAAAGCCATCTTGGAACCCCTTCCATTTTTTCGAAATAGCATGAAAACAGCAAAAGCCCTACTCGTTACGGCGTTCTTTTCTTTTAGTGTGAACCTGATAGCGCAAGAACCATCGGATTCCATCGTCACATTGGAACAAGCTCTTAGACGGCCTAACTCCTTCACAGGAACCGCGCAAACCATCGACGAGAGCCAGATGAACAACAAAGACCAAGTGACCAACGCGATGGATGCCATCCGAGGACGTGTGGCAGGTATGACCGTGGAGCGCAACGGACTGAACGCCATGAATGCCGTCCGACTACGTGGTACCACCTCTCTGACGGGAGCCAACGACCCACTCATCATTGTGGATGGTGTGATGGGCGGCTTGACCTTGCTCGAATCTGTCTTTCCTACCGACATCGAAAGTTTCACCATTTTGAAGGATGCCTCCGAAACCTCGCAATTCGGTTCCCGCGGTGCAGCGGGTGTGATTTATATCACCACGCAGAAAGGTAGTGCGGGCAAACTGAGGGTGAACTACAACAGCTCGTTCAGTTTCTCGAATGTGTATAAACGCTACAACATGATGAGTGCCGATGAATACAGGAATTTTGCCAAGAGCAGAGACATCAAGATTGTGGATTTGGGCAACAACACGAATTTCCAGAAAGTCATCGAACAGCCAGGTCTGAGCATGCAGCATCACGTGGCATTCCAAGGAGGTACGGAGCAGTCGAACTACCGCGTTGCCATAGGATACAGCAAAGAACGATTGGTGGTGAAGAACAACTCTGAAAGCTCTTTCCATTCGAACATGAACATGACACATAAAATGTTCGACGGATTCTTGACCATCGACCTCGGTATGTTTGCCAATCGGCAACAAATGGAATCACTGCCCGACGTTCAGGGACTGCTCTATTCGGCAGCCACACTGAACCCTACCTTCCCTGAAGGGAAAAGTCCCAACGGCAGCTACAATGGATATTCCTCGGCAAGCCAGATTGGACATCCTGCCGCCATTTTGCATAAGAAGAATGATGGTGAAAGTTCGCACATCAGCACACATGTCAAGTTCACTTTCAACCTCAGCAAAGAACTGAAATTCTATTTCCTCAGCTCATACACCTACGACCACAGCGAGAAATCGCAATACTTCCCTACTTTCACGTGGAACAAAGGACAAGCCTATCGCGGCAACAACAAGGAGAAATTAATGATGAACGACTTCGTTCTGAATTGGGACAAGAAGATTAACAAACACACCATCAACCTCTTGGGGCTGGCAGAAACGCAGAAGACCATCTATGATGGCTACCACGTGACGGTGACCAACTTCCAAAGTGACGAGACAGGTTATGACAATCTCTCGGCAGGTGCACTGCGCCCTTGGAACGGAACTGATTCCTTCTTCGAAGACCCTCGCATGGTGTCGTACTTGGTTCGTGCCAACTACAGTTTCGACGACAAATACATCCTTTCGGGGTCGGCACGTGCGGATGGTTCTTCCAAATTCGGCAGTAACAACAAATGGGGCTTCTTTCCGTCTGTCTCCGCCTCCTGGATTCTCAGCAAAGAGGCGTTCATGCGCCATCTCTCCGTCATAGACGACCTGAAACTAAATATAGGCTATGGTTTTTCGGGCAATCAGAACGGTATTGATTCCTACACCACCCTTGCCTTGCTGAAACCGAACGGATTCATCACCGCTGGTTCGAGCAATTTGGTATCGTTCAGCGAACTGAAGAATGCCAACCCCGACCTGAAATGGGAAGTGTCGAAAACCTTCAACATGGGACTTGACACCAAGATGTTGAAAGGCAGATTGATATTCTCACTCAATTTCTACAACACGGAAGTGACCGACATGCTCTACCCTTACAACGTGAGTGTGCCACCGTTCACCTACAACACGCTCGTTGCCAACCTCGGTGCAATGCAGAACCGTGGTCTTGAAATCTCGATAGGTGGTACTCCTTTCATCAACAAGGACATGGCACTGAACATCAATGCCAACATCACCTTCCAGAGAAACAAACTGAAGTCGCTCAGCGGAAACTATCGTGGTGAACAACTTGGAGCACCCGACTTTATTCCTATCACCACGCTCAATGGTGCAGGTCTCCACGGAGGCACCAACTATATCACATACCAGATTGTGGGACAGAGTCTCGGTACCTTTTACCTGCCTCACTGCTCTGGGCTCAACACCTATGCCGACGGCACCCGATACTATGCCATTGAGAATCTGAACGGTGGTGACCTCTCGCTCGAAGATGGTGAAGACCGCTACATTGCCGGTCAAGCCATGCCAAAGGTGCTGCTGGGTTCCAACATCAGTTTCCGATACAAGGACTTCGACATCAGCATTCAGGCGAACGGAGCCTTTGGACATAAGGTGTTCAACGGCACTTCACTCACATACATGAATGTGTCGTCGTTCCCGCTTTACAACCTTCTGAAAGAGGCTGCCGACTTGAACATCAAGGACCAGAATGCCACCGACTACTGGTTGGAAAGTGGCAACTACGTGAACATAGACTACATCACTGTGGGCTGGAGGGTACCGATTCGTCAAAATCCTTTCGTGAAGTCGCTCCGTCTTTCTTTGACCATGAACAACGTGGCAACCTTCACTTCCTACAGCGGATTGACGCCTATGATTAACAGTTCGAACGTGAACAATACCCTCGGTGTGGACGACAAACGTTCCTTACCTCTCTACCACACTTACACCTTGGGTATAGGACTTGCGTTTTAAAAGCCTCACCGCAGATTAAGCACCACACACCATAAACTCTAAACACCCCATTATCATGAAAAGAATAACATATATCATCCTTGTTCTATCCGCTATCACGCTGACAGCCTGCAATGATTTTCTGGAGGAGAAACAGCGGAGCGCACTCACCGAAGAAGAAGCTTATGGAAGTTTGAGCGCATTGAAAAACAATGCCGTACTCTCCTTATATAATTACATAGGAGGAAACACAAACAGCCAAGGACTGCAAGGCACGGGACGTGGCGTGTATGACCTCAACACCATGACAACCGACGAGGCCATCACTCCTATTCGTGGTGGTGACTGGTACGACGGTGGCTTTTGGGAGCACCTCTTCCTCCATTCTTGGGGACCAAGTACAGCAGCCTTGGAAGATACGTGGAACTACCTCTTCAAAGTGGTGATGCTGAGCAATAAGTACTTGGAACAGGTGGAAAACTTCAGAGAAAAGCACCCAGAAGTTCCTCTTTTTACTATCGATGAATATATAGCTGAGATTCGTGCTGTCCGCGCCATGTTCTACTTCTATTTGATGGACCTCTTCGGCAGGGTTCCAATTGTCAAGAGCTCGAAAGTGAGTAGTTCCGACATGACCTTGGCAAAACGAAGTGAAGTGTTCGATTTCATCGTTCAAGAACTGTTGTACGCCGAAGAACGATTGATAGATGCCAAAAGCAATACGTTTGGCGAGTACTATGGACGCATCACATCACCTGTGACATCCTTCCTTTTGGCAAAGCTCTTTCTCAATGCCGAAATCTATCTCGACGACGACTGGACAGACGGAGTCTATCCCGATGGTAAAAAAATCACCTTCAACTTGAGAGATCAAAAGATGAACGCATGGGAAGCCTGTCAATATTTCTGCAATAAAATCGAAAATGATTTCGGCTATGAATTGGAAACGTTTTTTTCAACCAATTTTTGCACAACAAACGAGACTTCCACGGAAAATATCTTCACGATTCCAATGGATCCGAACCTCTACAGCAACTGGAACATCTACTTCTTCCGTTCGCGCAACTGTTGCCACGGATCTGCACTCGGAGGGGGTTCGGAAAACGGACCTTGTGCCACCATCGAGACCCTTCGCACTTTCAAATATGGCACTCCCGAGGAAGACGATCGATTCCTATCTACCTTCTATGCTGATACCATCTATGGAGCTAATGGCTCTTACGTCATGATGGACGACGGTGTCACTCCATTGGTTTATTATCCTTGGGAAGTGAAACTCAATCTCACAGGTAGTCCATACGTGGAATTGGCTGGCGCACGATTTGGAAAATACGAACATGACCCGAATGCCAATGCAGATGGACGTGCTTGCCACAACGACATCGTGCTTTTCCGCCTTGCCGACCTTCTGCTCATGCAGGCTGAAGCCAAGGTGCGTAACGGAGAAAACGGAAATGAAGAACTCAATCGGGTGAGAGAGCGGTCCTCTTTGCCAGCTATCGAAGCCACCCTCGACAATATCCTCACGGAACGAGCACTGGAACTGGCTTGGGAAGGATGGCGACGCAACGACCTCGTCCGCTACCATCTCTACACCCGTCCTTACACCGACCGTCCTCAACTCCCTAACGAAGCATCAGGCTACACCACCGTCTTCCCAATCCCAAGCACGATGTTAGACCTTCACCCTACTTGGAAACAAAATCCTGGCTACTAATTAAACCACGAAGTTGTTTTAGAGAACCACAAATCACACGAAAATCCCCGATTTCATCGAATATTTTAGCATACACAAAGCGGCTTCCAACGAGGGTTGGAAGCCGCTTTTTATTGTGTAATGATTCCCTTCCCTCGCAAGGAGGGGCAAGGGTGAGTCTTATCTCTCAATCGTCTGTTCTCTGTCAGGACCCACGGAAACAATCGTGATAGGTGTTTCGAGTTCCTTCTCGAGAAATGCGATATAGTCGCTGAATGCTTGAGGGAACTGAGCCTCGGACGTAATCGATGTGAGGTCCTGTTGCCAGCCTGGCAGTTCCTCGTAAAGAGGAGTGATGCCTTCGCTGATGTCGTAAGGGAAATCACGAGTCACAGTACCGTCCTTCAGCTGATAAGCGGTGCATGCCTTGATAGTTGGGAAGTTGTCGAGCACATCGCTCTTCATCATAATCAACTTCGTCACGCCGCTCACCATGATGGCATAGCGAAGAGCAACGAGGTCAATCCATCCGCAACGACGCTCACGACCAGTTACTGCACCGTATTCATGACCAATGGCACGAATCGTAGCACCCGTCTCGTCGAACAATTCCGTTGGGAAAGGACCCGCACCCACGCGAGTGCAATATGCCTTGATAATACCGAACACTTCACCAATCTTATTTGGACCGATGCCCAAACCCGTGCAAGCACCTGCACAGATGGTATTGCTCGAAGTAACGAACGGATAAGAACCGAAATCCACGTCGAGCATCGTGCCCTGAGCACCTTCGCAAAGCACAGACTTGCCTTCCTTCAGGAGTTTGTTGATTTCGTGTTCCGAGTCCACGAGGTGGAACTGGCGAAGGTATTCGATGCCCTCCATCCATTTCTTCTCCACTTCCGTGATGTCGTAATCCGTATAGTTGAGCGCCTTGAGCATTTCCTCGTGGCGAGCCTTATGAGCGGCATACTTTTCCTCGAAGTTATCGAGAATATCACCTACGCGAAGACCATTGCGCGAAATCTTGTCGGTATAGGTTGGGCCGATGCCCTTACCCGTCGTTCCAACCTTGTTCTTACCCTTTGCAGCCTCGTTGGCAGCATCGAGCAAACGGTGAGTAGGCATGATGAGGTGAGCCTTCTTCGAAATGTGAAGACGCTCCTTCAGCGGGTGTCCGCTTTTCTCCAAGTCCTTTGCCTCGTCCATGAAGAGGTCGGGAGCCAATACCACACCATTACCAATAATGTTAACTTTGTCGCCCTGGAAAATACCAGAAGGAATTGAGCGAAGCACATACTTCTGACCTTCGAACTCAAGGGTGTGTCCCGCATTTGGACCACCTTGGAAACGTGCCACTACATCATAGCGAGGTGTCAACACATCCACTACTTTTCCTTTTCCTTCGTCTCCCCACTGGAGACCTAAGAGAACATCTACTTTCATATATCTGTTTTTAATTATAGATCTTTTTTCTTTGCTTCCTCACGCCTTTTGCGTTGGTTTTCCAACTGGCGCTTCAAGCGTTCCGCCTTCAACTGCTGGCTTTTCTTCTCCTGTAACAGTCGTTGGCGTTCTATCTTCTTCTGTTCACGTGCCAGTCGAGAATTGCAAGCCGCACAACTGCCATACACGCATACCGTGGCATTGACAGGACGGAAGCGAGGATACTTCGAATCGCGCAGAGCCTCCACCAATGCCGCCGATTTAAACGGGATGGTCTTTCCGCAATGCACACACACCATTTGGAAAAAGCCCTTCTCGCCATAGCATTTCTCATAATGCTGCACATCCTTCTGCGTATGCCGAATCACGAGTCCCAAGGTGATGAAGAGGTCCAGTGTGCGATACAAGGTAGGCAGCGTCACTTGGCATTTCTCCATGAGCGCATTGCTCAAATCCTCAATGGAAAAAGGTTCGTTGAACCCATAAACAGCCTCAAGAATGGCATAGCGTTCTTGCGTCTTGCGCAGTCCACGACTCTCTATATATTGCGTCAGCACCGCCTTCGCATCGCTTAGAATTCGTTTCGCTTCCTTCTTATCCATTTACTCTTATGCCAAAAATCGTGCAAAAATATAAAAAATCAGCGAGATTATGAAACATTTAGTGAAAAATGAAGTGTCTAAAATGAAGAATGAAGAATGTAGAATGAAGAATGAATATTACTAAAACCTAAATACATTCTTCATTCGGAGCGAAGCGACCATTCTTCATTCTTCATTTCGGCAAAGCCGTCATTCTTCATTTATAAAGGCGAGAGCCTTCATCGCTGCCTTTTGCAACTGCACGTTCTCACTCTGCATTGCCACTGCTGCTTGGTCCTTCAGTTCCTGTTCGGAGCGTTCCGACAACTGATTTCCTCTCAACAGATGCATCAGCGTGTAGTAGCCCACAATCTGCGTCATATCCTCCTCCGCAGCAATCCACTGAAACGCCTTTTCCGAAGCATTCGGCATCTTGCAAAACAAGTTCATGGCTGCAATTTGGGCGATTTCAACGGTAGAAATCTGTCTCACCCATATATCTGCCACCTCAGGCAGAAACTCCTTGGGTGGGTAGAGCATCGTGGCGAGAATCCTACATTCCCGCACCGACTCATGCCATAGCATCTGTGCCAATCTCGCCTCGTTCGTTCCTTCCTCGGGCACTGGCAACGTCGGCAGCATCTCCGTTCTGATTTCGTCGAGCAAACCCTTCAATCGTGGTAATTCCACACCGAAATTCACTCGATAATCCGCCGTCAATCCTGCATTCCTCATCGCTGCCGATGCCACCCCATTCATCATGGCACGCAGTTCCTGCTTGATTTGTTTAATTAGAGTATTCATAAAAGCCCCCTCCCTTCCTCCCCGAGGGGAGGAGAATATAGATAGTTGCTAATTGCTTCTCCATCGATATAAGAGTAACTTCAACCCCTCCCCTCGGGGAGGAAGGGAGGGGGCTTTCCTTTAATTATTTATCAATGGTAATGTCTTAAATTCCTTCGAGTATCTCAGCATTTGCTCGGCATATCCTTCGGTGTAGGAAACCTTCACGTCGATGATTTTGCCTTTCGCATCCTTCACTGCTGTATAGACAGGATTGATAAAACCTTTGTACGGAGCCAGATTCAGTTTCTCGTAGCGTTCCAGCACCTCCTTGTGGAGCTGAGGGTCAATCTTCACGGCGTAGGTCTCAACCAAAGCCTGAGCCGCCTTGAAGTCACCTTCACTCTTGATGCGCTGAATCTCAGCAAGGAGTTTTCCGAAGAGCGTGCGCAACTTCTCGTAGTCGTTCACCTGCACGTAGGTCTTTCCGTTTCGCTTCACGAGTTCCACCACCTTCTCGGCCTTACCCTTCTCGTAGCACCAGTAAGCAATCAACGCACGATTGCGCATGTGTGCCTCCTCGATGTTGTTGCCCAAACTGATTCTCACCAACTGCGTCATCAGTCCGTTCATCATGTAGGAATAATACTGAGCCTTGTAAGCCTCGTCATTAGGAGTCAGCCCCAATTCCTGCATCTTCGGGTCAGCCAAGTAATAGAGTCCGAAGAGGTCGGCACGTGCCTCCTCTATCGTCGAGCCGTATGCCTTCAGGCTGTCGGGATCAACTCCGTCGAGCAGTTTGCCCGAGCCATGTCCGAGACATTCGTGCAAGTCAGTGTGCAGGTCGTCGGTCAAGTCGGCATATTTGTCCATCAAGTCCTTTTCCGCCTTGCCAATCACGAACTCATCGGAAAAACCATTACCTTTGGCAGCCATATTATAGGCTTCCGTGAGGTTGCCGATGGTCACGGATTTCGAACCATGCTCCTTGCGCACCCAGTCGGAATTCGGAAGATTGATACCGATGGCAGTCGATGGGTAGAGGTCGCCGCCAAGGATAGCAGCGGTAATCACCTTAGCACTGATACCCTTCACCTTATCCTTCTTGAAACGTGCATCCACGGGACTATGGTCCTCAAACCATTGTGCATTCTCGCTCAGTGTCTGCGTGCGCTTCGTTGCCTCCAGGTCCTTGAAATTCACAATAGATTCCCACGAGCACTTCAGTCCCAATGGGTCGCCATAGCATTCGGTGAATCCGTTCACGAAATCCACCAGCGGTTGCGTGTTCTTTGCCCACAGAATCGTATAGTCGTCGAAGGTGTGGAGGTCGCCCGTTGTGTAGAACTCCACCAACTTGTCAATCACTGCCTGCTGCTCGGCATCCTCTGCGTAAGGACGAGCCAGTTTCAGATACTTCACAATTTGCTTCAGCGCACTGCCATAGAGCGTGGAAGTGGTCCATTTCTTCTCCACAATCTTGCCCGTCTTGTCCTTCACCAGTCGGGAATTCATACCGTACATCACGGGGTGCGGGTCGCTCAGGTCCTTCATGTCGCCATAGAATTTCTCGGCTTCTGCCTGGGTCACACCGTCGTAATAGTTGCTTGCAGACGTAAGCACGAGGTCCTGACCCTCAGCCAGATTCACGCGCTTCTGCATCAGGTCTGGATTAAAGATGACAGGGCAGATGTCCTTCAGATACTGGTCGGCGCCCACACTCTTCGCTGCCTTGCGGAAGAATTCCTCGCTAAAGCCAGGCACGAACTTCTCACAACCATAATGGTGGTGGATACCGTTCGAGAACCACACACGCTTCAGGTACACCTCCATCGCCTTGAAGTCAGCGGAGTTGCGGTCACCCTTGTAGTCGGTATATATTTTCTCCAGTGTGTGGCGGATGCGGAGGTTATACTTTCCGTTCTGGTCGAACAAGATGTCACGCCCCTGCATGGCAGCCAACTGCAGATAATAGATAAACGTCTTTTGCTTGAGCGTCAATTTCTCGAAGTCCTTCACCTCGTAACGAAGCATCTGGAGGTCAGCAAAGCGCTCATCAGTATAATTGAAATGTTGATTTTGAGCAGAAACAGACCCTGCTCCCATCGACAAAAATGCAGATAGAATCATGATTTTGATATTTTTCTTCATCACCATAGACTTTTTGACCTTTAACCATTGACCTTAGACCTCAGACCTTAGACCATTGACCTTAGACCTCAGACTTTAGCCCTCAGCCATTCAATGAGCAACTCTCTTGAACGTCTTTGTCTTGCCGTTATACAGCGTTTGCTTCTCAATCACCAGCTGTCCATCCTTTGGAGAGAGAATCTCACGGCCTTCCACGTCATAAAGTTGCACCGACTTCACCTGAGCACCCTCACCTTCGATGTCATTGATGGCAGACGAAACCTGATGGAAATAAGCGTTTCCATCGTGGATATACACTGGAATCTGGTTATTTGCATCACCACCCTTCATGTAAGGCAATGCCCATCCGTCGAAGAACACGCCCGTTTCAGGGTTCTTCTGCTTGAAAATCAGTCGCAGTGTATAGTCGCCAGCATTGTAGCTGTTCTTCAGCTTGCAAGTGATGCCACCATGGTCGGAAGTGAAAGCCACAAAGCCATACCATGCCTGGAGAAAGAATGTGTTCGAAGTGGAATTCACCGATGCCTCTTCCACGAAATTGCCGTTCTTGTCGAACAAGCCCACGCCATACATATAATCGTTCGAATAAGGGTTCCTGTTATAGACAGAATCGAAATCAATATAGAAGGTGTCGCCACTTCCGCCTACCTTCACGCTCTTCAAATCACCCTTCACTCTTGGTGCATCCATCACGCATGGCGGAATCTGTATGTCGAGCGTATCAACACCCGTAAAGTCTGGCATGATACCGACGATGATGCTCTGGTCTTTCGAGAACTGATAACCACCACCATCGAGCAGATGAATGGCATAATAGCCATCGTATCTGCCACCCCATCCCCAGTTGATGTGAACGAAATCGACCGTATCGTAACCGTCACACACGAAGGCATGGCCACCAGCATCACTACCACCACCCGTAGCGGAAGAAGCAGCAACCTGAATAGGACGACCCGCATTCAGTTCTCGCTTGATAATCCGGTTCCACTCCTCCTGACTACCCATGTAGTCACGAAGGTAGCGCTTCAAAGTCGAGGACTTGTATCTGAAATATTTGTAATATGCCAAGAGAGAATACTGGTCGTAAGCACCACTCGACTCACCAAAGCGCATGTGAGTGGCAAGGCCCACCGTATAACACAGTTTGGAAACCTCCTTACCCGCATCCGTCTTCTTGTCGGTTGCCGCGTTATACTTATCCTTCAGCAAGCTCCAGTTGAAAGTACTGTCCTCGAACGTAGCCTTCAAGATGCCGTAGTCGCCCGAGTTGTACTTCATGCTGCCACGTCCCTGCTCAGGCCATTTCCATCGATACATCAGCTGCGACTGAGCCGTGGCAATACAGCCCGTCACACTGTGGTTCTTTGTGTCCTGACCATATTGGTCCTTCACCAAAGGAGTGTACATATTATAAGGTCCCGACTGATTCCACTGACAAGTCAACAAAGGAGACACCACAGGCGTACCTGTAGAGACACCATTCGCATAAAGTGGAGCATCAGCGCGTCCAGCACGCACATCGTTCACATACTCGTCCATCGACAACAAGAACGACTGCAATGCCTCGGGCATACCTTCATCGCTCGAGAAACCGCCATCAAACGAATATCCAATCACCTCGGGAAACCTGTCATCGCCCGAAACAATCACAAAGCCCGCATCATCGGAAGAGTTGAACACATAGAACGAAGGATTCGCCGTTTCCGATGCGCCCATCCTTCCCTTGGTCTCAGCCGAGAGTTCGAAAGGAATAGCATCCACGCGCACCTGCTTCTTAGCCTGCAAGAACTTGCGAGCCACAGCTTGTGCTTTTTTCTGTCCGACAGGGTTAGCTTCAACGGAAAGCACCGAACACATCAGCGCCACAAAAAGAATAAAAGAATTTCTCATCAGTTTACCTTTTTACCTAATAATCTATAATTACTAATTTCGTTGCAAATATAGTAATTTTTCTCCACATACCATAATAAACCGTCAATGATTCAAACACAGTGATTCACAGCGACAAAGTTCATCAAGGATTTAAAGGATTTTTATGGATTTCTTCTTATCCATTCGTCCTTCGTCTTTCGTCCTTCGTCTTTCGTCTTTCGTCTTTCGTCCTTCGTCTTTAAGCATCAGCAAATACCCGTCCATCCTCAAGAGTGATTTGGAGCTTGGTATATTCGCAGTGGAAATCGTTCTGTAGGCGGTCAAGATAGCGGCGACTCTCCCATTTGCACATAGGCAGGTCGTGAAGAAGATAGTTGCCGCAGCTCTGAGGCTCTGTAGCAGGCACTTTGTCCTGTTCGAGTATCCACTTCAGGCACTCGATGGTCAGGCGACGCATATCTTCAACACTGTAGTTGCCAGTCATGATAATATACATACCCGTCAGACAGCCCATAGGACCCACATAGACCACGTCCTCTTTCGCCTCAGAGTTACGGAACCACGTCGCCATGAGATGCTCCATGCTGTGCATCGCAGAAGGTGCCACGGCAGGTTCTTGATTAGGTTCGGTGATGCGAAGGTCGAAAGTCGTGAAGCCCTTGTCAACGCGCGAGACATAGATACCTGGCTTCAGTTTGGTGTGGTCAATCGTAAAACTTTGTATAACTTCCATATACTAATTGATTTTTGTATTTTTAATCTCTATCATAAAAACGGAAAGACATCGTATTTATTGCCAGAAAGCTTCGAATATACTGACGTTCTCCTTCGATTTAACGGAATCTCTCCTTCGATTCTACTAGACCTTTCCTTCGATTCTACTAAAATGCCGAGCCCTCAACAAAAATACAGCGAACCTTCGCCATCGCCACGCCGAAGGCTCGCCAAGTCGATGACGAACCTTCGGCAACTAGTTAAATCCAAAGGAACGATTCAGTATATCCACACATGCGATTAGGATAATCCACACATGCGCTGCATCAAAAGCGCACCACTCATATAGTTCAGGGTACATAAACAAGTGATGCAGAAAGCAAAAAACCGAAGGCGTGTCAGTTAGTTTTGACACGCCCTCGGCTTCTGTTTTCAATCCTTGAGGGTTGTCACCCTACGAGGATTTGGTATTTATTCTCTTATGAATAAACTTGAGATTCAAAAGGGAGAATTAAAGATGAACTGCCTCACCAGCTTTTGAGGTCTTGAGTGTGAGCTGCTTCATCTTCTTAGCCTTCTTTGCTCTCTCGCACTTTTTCACATTACCGTCCTTGCAAGTCTTCTTGTTCTTGTTGCCCTTTGCCATAGCTCTCTTCTGAGCTGCTGCAAGGCGTGCCTTGGTTGCTTCGTCAGTGATGGTGAAGGTCTCATAACCATTACCGAATACACCTGCTGACACGTAGTAAAGAATTGCGAAGTAGAAGGTACCTGATTCAGCATCATAGTAGCTCTGTCCGTAGTCGGTCTTGCCTGTATAGTCAACGAGGTCGTCAACATATACATCACCGTAAGATGGATGAGTGTAACCAATGAACTGGTCTTCTACGATAATGCTTCCGTCTTCCTGGAATGCGAAGACAAATGGCTCGCCATTATAACCCCAATCGAGGATTTGATAACGATTTGGATCCTTGTCACTCTGCTGCAGTACAAGGTCTTCGATTTCGAGTGGAGTACCCTCTTCGTCTGCAGTCCAAAAGAGCGAGTAAGTGTAAGTACCGATGTACTTATCGCTCCAAGTTTCAACGTCGCCTGTTTCATACTTGAATGACACGTATGCATTATCCTGAGGTTCGCCGTCCTTGTCGTAAGTGATGGCAACGAGAGTGTACTCGCCGTTTGGTGCTCCATTCATGTTGAGATGAACCGTCTTGCTCTCGGTGATTTCAGTAGAATCAACGTATGCCTCGTAAGTTCCATCAAGCATTGCTAAGAAAGTAGCTTGATCCAATTGACCAGGGACAACACTGACATTGGCTGTTACGACGTCTGAACCGAGTTCGACATCTGCCTGAGCGAGGAAGTCGTTGCTTGGTGTTCTGAGAATACCCTGATAGTCCATAAAGACAGAGAAGTCCATGCGGTTGTAGCCATCGAGCATGATGGTTTCATAACCGTCGCCGAAGTAACCTGCTGGCACGTAGTAAACAAGACATGGCTCCAAGACACCTGTTTCTTCGTCGAATGTACCATAATCCACTTTAGTGTCTGGTAGGTTGCGAACATTAATCCAGTAGTTGGCGTCGTCAGTAACGAATACCTGTCCGTAAGTGCTATGAGTATAGCCTACGTACTGAGGAGCACAAGAAACATGACCTGTTTCTGCATCGTAGTCAAAGATGAGGTCAACACCATAGAGGCAGTTTTCAACCATGAACTGCATCTTGCTTGGAGTGATGGTGTTCCTGCGAACGTAGAATCCAAGACCTTCGTCAGGACCTTGCAAGAACTCAGAGTAAATAAAGGTACAAGTACCTGCTGAGTTATACAACTCCCATTCTGACCAAGGTTCAGCCACATAGAGGGAACCAGCGAAGGTGGACAAACCATAGACTGTAGTGTAGGCAGAGTCGCCAATCTGAAGTGTGAGCGCGTCTTCCTGACCGTATTCGAGGTTGTCTGGGTTGTAAGTAATAACGAGGTTAGCAGTGTTCTGACCATCAGCGAAAGTCACCTTGGAAGGGATGGCATAAGCTGCGTTTTCAATCTTGGCAGTGATAGGCACTTCGAGAGCACCTGCAGTGTTGATACGCATCACAGGAATGGAAACCGACGACTCCTGCTTCTTGACTTCAATCTGAGAGGCGGTTTCGTTGGAGAAATAAACCTGTGCATTTGTCAACTTTTCGGCAGCTGAGTATTCAGCTTCCTTCTCCGAGCAGGAGGATAATCCTGCCAGGATAGGGAGAACGAATAATGCAGCACAAAGTTTCTTTATTGCTTTCATATTATATTGTCTTTTTAACTTTAAATGATTTTCGTTTAGAGTTTAAAGTTTAAAGTTTAACGAAATTAGCTGGTAAAATCGTTAAACGTTAAACGCTAAACGTTAAAAGCTAATTTAGTTGGTAGTAGAATACTTACCTGAAGGGTCAGGGTTGTTCCATCCAACATACGCCTTGTTGTTGTTAGCCTCAGTCTGAACAGCCACGAAGTTCATCCATGCAGGACGAGTAGTGGTGTTGAACTGGCAAGCGTTAGGGAAGTTGCTTCCCGTGTAGCGACGAGTGACAGGCTTGTTGAGACGCTTGTAGTCGAAGAAGCTGAGTCCTTCGCCCCAAAGCTCGATGCGCTTCTGCAAGAAGATTTCGTCGATGATGCCTTCCTGGTCTTCAGCCTTGCAATTGTAGCTTCCATAGCGATAGTCCTTCATGAAGGTGGTAAGGAGAGCCTTGCCACGAGCAGCATCTTGATGTGCAGCTGCTTCTGCCTCGATGAAGTACATTTCCTCTACGCGCATGAGTGGATATGCCACTGCTGCACCCACTGAGTACTCTTCGTAGTTACCCTGTCCTGGACGGAACTTGACGGATGCATAGTCAGGGAGTGACTGCTCAGCCCAAGAAGGGTCGATGAATGTGTTCTTGCCATAGAGAGGGTGTCCTTCTGGAGCCTTCCAAGAAAGCTTGCGGAAGTCGGCGTTGCTGATTTTGTTATAGAACGCTGCACCAACCATTGAGAATGGACCTGCAGCTGCATATCCGAACTCTGCCTCGTTGGAGCACCAAGATGTCCAGTTCACGATACCCGACTGAACAACGTCTTCTTCCTTCACAGTACCTGATGCAAACATCCAAGAGCTAACGCTCATGTTGTTGAAGCCATTGGAAGTGCTGAGCCATTCGTCCTTAGTGAGCGGAGTGGCACCACTTTCGTTGATTGCCATGCGTGCATACTTCTCTGCTTCTGGATAGTTCTCGAGCCACATATAGAGACGTGCCTTCAAACCATAAACCACTGCGAGGTTAGGGAGAGTCTTGTTACGACGAGAGAAATTAGGGATGAATGCTTCTGCTGTGTCGAGGTCAGCCTGGATGAACTTAGCCATTGCTTCGCGAGTGACACGTGGGTTATTGCGAGCTTGCTCTTCTGTAGTAGCTTCAGTAACGATAGGCACAGTGTAGTTAGTCACATTGACTGTGTCGCTCACCTGTCCGTTAGTAGCATCGTTAGGAAGGAACTCATACATACGAGCCAAGTCGAGGTATGCGAAGGCACGGAATGCATGGCCTGCGCCCTTGAATCCCTTGAGCAAATCACTTTTTTCGTCAGCTTTAACCTGACCTACCATCTTGTTGGTGGTCTGAACAAGCTTCCAAAAATAGTTCCAGATAAACTGGGTGCGGAGATAACCTTCACCCTGATACTGGTTGTTGCACCAGCTTGAATACCAGTTGTAGTTACTCTGAACGACTGCATACTCTTCAGTCATCACGTCGCGGATATGCATGATGGAACCATATCCCCAATCGTAGTGCTGGTCGGTGACAGTCTCATAGAAATTCAATGCAGCTGGCATACCATAGAGCATAGCCTCAGTTGCCTTGGCAGATGCATCCACCTGCTCCTGAGTAGCTCCGCTTGTTGGCTGAACCTCGTCCAAGCAACTTGTGAACACAAGGGACGAAGCTACGGCTGCAACCAAAAATATTTTATTCATATTTTTCATATACTCTTCGTTTATTTAAAATGTAATTGAAATACCACCAGAGATAGCACGGATTGGTGCATAGTAAGAAGCTGTAGAAGCACCTATGCCCTGACGTGGGTCAAGACCCTGACGCTTTGACCAGATGAACACGTTGTCGGCAGAGCAGTAAACACGGAGTTTGCTGAGCTGGAGGCGACGGGTGATGCTAAGAGGAAGGGTGTAACCCAAGTTGATGTTGTTGATAGAGAGGTAGGATGCATCGGTCAACCAACGGTCGGAAGATGCATTTGCATAAGTAACATTCTGCTCATCATAGATGTAGTAAGGAATGTTGGAAGAAGTGTTCGTAGAAGACCAAGCCTTGAGAACGTCAGCGTGCATAGCACCGCCCACACCGTTAGGAACTGGGTTTTCCATCAAGCCTTGATAGTCACTATCATACACCTGACCACCAATCTGGTAAGCAAAGTTGATAGAGAAATCGAAGCCCTTGAATTCAACTGTAGTACCGAAACCACCATATACGTCTGGCTGAGCAGTGCCACAGAGGAAGTAGTCCTTAGACTTGAGTTCTGCGTAGTCTTCTGTTGTACCAATCACTTCCTTGCCATCAGCATCTGTGTTACGAGTGTACCATCTTGACTGACCAGTCTCTGGGTTAACACCTGCAAACTTGTAGAGGCGATAAGTGTAGAGAGGTTTGCCCTCGCCGTAGAAGTAGTTACCACTAGAATAACCATCAACACCATCAACAGTCATAGTCTTGCGCTGAGGGTCGAGATAAGTAACCTTGTTGCGGTAGTGAGTGAGGTTGAGGAAGATGTTCCAGTTGAAGTCCTTTGACTTGAAGATGTGGCCAGTAGCCTCGAATTCGATACCACGGTTGCGCATGTCACCGATGTTTGCCCAATAACCTGTGTAACCCCAAGATGGAGCAGTGGTGAACCAAGAGAGCATGTCGGAAGTCTTACGATAGAAGAATTCAACACCACCGTTCAAACGACCCTTCAGCAACTCGAATTCAAGACCTACGTTGAAGTTGGCATTCTTTTCCCAAGTGATGTTTGGATTTCCCTTACCGCTTGGAACCAAACCTGGACTACCATACGTGTTGACAATGTTATAAGTGTTAGTGAAGAGGAAATTGGCGATGTTATCGTTACCGATTTCACCATAAGAAGTCTTCAGCTTGAGGAGGTCGATACCCTTGTTGTGAGGGAACCACTTTTCCTTAGAGATAATCCAAGCTGCACCACCAGACCAGAAGTTACCCCACCAAATACCACCTTCAGAGGAGAAATGAGAGGAACCGTCGCGGCTGAAGAATGCCTGAAGGAAATATTTCTGGTCGTAGTCGTAGAGTGCGCGAGCAATGAATCGCTCGTTGTTGTAAGTAGAACGAGAAGAAGCAGGAGAACCATCTGTGATGGCGTTGTTGAGTTCGAAGTTGTTAGGGTCGAACATATTGCTCTTCTGTCCACTGACTGAATAGCTCTTGGTACGATATGCATCGTGTGCTAAAGTGACATCCACTTTGTGAGCACCAAACTGATGGCCCCAACTCAAGGTCTGTACGAAGTCGTAAACATATATACGTGAATGGTTTACGTATGTGATACCGTTGGAAGATGCGTAGTTACCATAGTATGGGTTTGTCACTTCATGACTACGTGATTCATCGAGCATTACAGTGTTAGTGGTATTGAAGGTAAAGTCCTTCAAGAAACGAACCTCTGCAAATCCAACTGCATTGAAGGAGTTACCTTCGAAAGCATTCTGATTGAGGAGAGCATCGCTGAGGGCGTTGGTACCTGTCCACTGCTGACGCTCAAGACCTGCGTTGCCACCATCACCATAGTCGTACATCTTGTTACCGTATGCATCGTACTTCACGCTACCATCAGCATTACGGATGAAGAGTGGGTAGATAGGAGCGGTGGTCATAGCCACTGCGATTGGGTTACCAGAAGAGTTGGAAGAGCCATCTTCCGACATCGACTTAGCCTCATAGTGAACAAATGCCATGTTACCACCAACCTTCAACCAGTCCTTCAACTGAGAGTCAGCCTTCAAACGACCGTTGATACGCTCGAAGTTGGAATTGTCGGTGATACCCTGAGTATTCAAATAACCAAATGAAGCGTAGTAGTTCACATGGTCGGTTGCATTCTGAACGTTTACGTTGTATTCCTGGCGGAGACTCTTGTGATAAGCGTTGTCCATCCAGTCATCAGCCTTGAGCAGATATTTCTCACCGTTATAGTCCACAACACGACCCATTGTAGCGAGTGGGTTGAGCTTGCCATTGGTACCGATGAGGTACTGACCCTGTGGCACGTTGTAAATACCGTACTGCAAACCATAGCCACCATCAACGAGGTTTTCGTTTGCCCAAATGTAAGCCTGGTCAGCCGACATGCCCTTGGTATTCACAGCATAGTTCTTCAAACCCTGGAAGTAAGTCTCATAGTAGAGAGCTGGGTCGTTGATAGTCTCATAACGACGAGTTGAACGAGAGTTCTGACCCCACTTCAAATCAACGCTAATCTTTGCGTTCTCACCCACCTTTGCCTGCTTGGTGGTAACGATAATCACACCATTGGCAGCACGTGAACCATAGAGGGCTGTGGAAGCAGCATCCTTGAGCACGGTAATCGACTCAATATCCATTGGGTTCAAGTTGTTGAGGTCACCATCGTAAGGTGCACCATCAAGCACGATGAGAGGAGCATTACCTGCATTGATGGAAGAAATACCACGAATGCGGATGGATGGACTCGTCTGACCTGGCTGACCAGATGCGTTGAACATCTGCACACCAGCACTCTTACCATTCAAGGCGTCGAGCACGTTGGTCTTCTGAGTCTGCTCAATCTCTTCTGCCTTAATCACGCTGGCAGAACCAGTGAACGAAGACTTTGTAGCAGTACCGTAAGCAACAACCATGACTTCGTCAGTCTCAGTTGTCTCAGGCTGCATATAAACTCTCACCTTCGACTTAATAGTGACTTCCTGATCTTTCAAACCAATGTAAGAGATGCGGAGAGTCTTTGCCGAATTAGGAACATTTGTAATGGTGAAGTCACCGTTGATGTCAGTTGCCTGACCAATGGTAGTGCCCTTTACCAGAACAGAAGCTCCAACTACAGGTTCGCCAGTCAAAGCGTCAACAACCTTACCGGTCACCGACTTCTGGGCGAATGCCATACTGACTGACAATACGCAGGCAGTAAGGAACAACCATAATCTTTTTCCCATTCTTTTTTAGTTTATGAAAATAATAAAATATTAATTGTAAATAATTTATCTCTCGATTCTTGCGACTGTTGGTTTGGTCACAATCTCTCTAACTTGCAAATCCGGTCTTCACATCACTACAGGAGTCGCATAATTTCCCTACCATATATAATATAAATAAGGAGACGCTTAACAATGTAGTTTGTCGCTGTTGGTTACAAATTTTAATAATTTGAAGGGCAAAGTTAATAAAAATTTTTTAAAACAAATGCAATAAAATTTTAATTTCTTTCACTTTTAACATTTTAATTTACAAAAAGCAACAATTTTCGCTCAAAAGCGGAGGTAAATTGGAAAATAACTTAGCAAAAAGAAAGTGAATATTTTCTGCATAGTTGAGTGTATAATGCAAAAATAATTAGCATTGGCTTTTCAGTCAACAAATTTTCACAAATCAAGCACAAATTTCAAAAAAGGAGAAAAATTGTGGAATTTTGTTGACTCATTCAATTTATAAACACTTTTTTCTTCTCTCATTTTCTCATATACTTATTTTGCCGTATCTTTGCATCAACGAAACTTTTATGGTTATGAAAACAGATATCCAGATTGCAAGAGAATGCAAACTTGCTCCTATCGGTGACATTGCTAAGAAATTGGCGATTCCATCGGAAGAAATTGAGTATTATGGCAAGAATATTGCCAAAGTTCCTGAATCCCTGATTGACGAGGAAAAAGTAGCGAAAAGCAAACTCATTCTCGTCACTGCCATCACACCTACCAAGGCGGGCATCGGCAAGACAACCGTCAGCATCGGTTTGGCACTCGGACTCAACAAGATTGGGAAGAACGCCGTTGTGGCATTGCGAGAGCCATCCCTCGGACCTTGCTTCGGCATGAAAGGTGGTGCTGCGGGAGGTGGCTATGCACAGGTGTTGCCAATGGAGAAAATCAACCTCCACTTCACAGGCGACTTCCATGCCATCACTTCGGCGCACAACATGATTGCTGCCCTGCTCGACAACTACATCTACCAGCACCGCGACGAGGGATTTGCCTTGAAGGAAGTGCTGTGGAAGCGTGTGCTCGACATCAACGACCGCAACCTCCGCTTCATCGTGACGGGACTGGGTGCCAAGACCGACGGTGTGACAATGGAGAGCGGTTTCGACATCACTCCTGCTTCTGAAATCATGGCTATCCTCTGCCTTGCCACCAGTCAGGATGACCTCCGTCGCCGCATCGAGAACATCCTCCTCGGCATCACCATCGACGGCAAGCCTTTCCGCGTGAAGGACATGGGCGTGGCAGGCGCCATCACCGTGCTACTCATGGATGCGCTCCATCCAAACCTCGTGCAGACCACGGAACAAACACCTGCTTTCGTGCATGGAGGTCCTTTCGCCAACATTGCACACGGCTGCAACTCCATCCTCGCTACAAAACTTGCCATGACCTATGGTGACTACGTCATCACAGAGGCAGGCTTCGGTGCCGACCTCGGTGCTGAGAAGTTCTACGACATCAAATGTCGCAAGGCAGGTCTCCAACCAAAGCTGACCGTCATCGTTGCCACCACCCAGGGACTCAAGTTGCACGGAGGCGTGGCAGTGGAACATATCAAGGAACCTAATGAAGAAGGACTCCTCGTTGGTTTGCAAAACCTCGACCGCCACATCCGCAACCTTCAAGGCTATGGACAGGAAGTGGTAGTTGCTTTCAACCGCTACGCCACCGACACCGACGAGGAACTGGAACTTGTTCGCAAGCATTGCGAGGAGCAGGGTGTGGGCTTTGCCATCAACAATGCCTTCCTACAAGGCGGTGAAGGAGCCACTGAACTGGCACAACTCGTTGTCGATACCATCGAGAAGAAGCCTTCTCGCCCACTCCATTTCGTTTACAAGGACAGCGATTCCATCAAGACAAAGATTGAGAAAGTTTGCAAGAACATCTACGGTGCTGCCACCATCACCTTCTCGAAGGGAGCCGAGCGCAAATTGGCTCAGTATGCGGAAGAGAAGCAGACCGACGAAGCATCCAAGCAGTTGGCTCGCGACATCGCTTCCTATCCTGTCTGCATAGCCAAGACCCAGTATTCCTTCTCTGCTGACCCAGCTCTCTACGGCTGTCCATCGGACTTCAACGTACATATCCGCGACATCGTCTTCAACTGCGGAGCGGAAATGGTGGTTGCCATCGCTGGCGAAATTCTCCGTATGCCAGGACTTCCTCGCTCTCCTCAGGCAGAACGCATCGACATCGTGGATGGCAACATCGAAGGATTGTCGTAAGAGTGAAAAGTGAGAAGTGAAAAGTGAGAAATGAAAAGTGAGAAGTGAAAAAACTCAGGATGAAAACGACTTTGATAAAGCCAACGCTCTTCGCTGCCCTGATGCTTGGTGCAACCATCGCTGATGCACAAACTTACAAGCAGAGTATGGTTCCTTGGAAAGACCACACGCTTACATGGAACGATTTTAAGGCATTGTATCCCACCAAAGACACACTTGCCTACGAAATCTCCTATCATGCCACGTCAAGGAGGGAAACGAAGAAAGTGGGAGATACCACCTACGAATTCTTCACCTACGACTCTTACGTCAATGCGTTGGATAGTTGGGTAAAGCCCGAAAACAAAACGGACGACCTTCTGAAACTTTGCCAAACGCATTTCGACCTTTGGGAACTCTGCGTCCGCAAGTCTATCGAAGAATACTGCTCCACGCCCGATGCCTATGCCGACGAGATTTTTGATTTCCATAAGCGTCTCTGCATCAGGCGGCAGAAAGAGCAATATCAATTGACAAAGCATGGTACCGACCACGCAGCCGTGGAACATTATGCACAGGAAGTGAAGAGAGAACTGGCGCAAACAGAATTCCACCCCGAGCGTTACGACACCTCACTCGAAATTGACAAAGGCGTTTTCTATAGTTTCGGTTTGGAAACCCACATTCCTTTCACCTCTTATTTTAAGCCATTTTTCGGTTTCTCACTCAACGCGGGCTACTATTTCAAGCGCACTATGGTGGGACTGGAGCTGAACATGGAAGGCTTCAGCAAATGCAAGGAACACATCTACACGAAAAAAGGTGAGATAGCAGAAGGCGACTATGTCTGGACTGGTTCCATGTCCCTCATCTATGGACAATATATCAAGAATGGCGGAAAAGTGGATTTGATGCCTTATGTAGGTCTTGGTGTGCGCTCTTACGATGGAGGCGACCTCTATGAGCAATACCAAAAGAAAAATAATAACGGACATGTGGAGCGTGCAGGCATCTCACTCAGTCTGGGTATGATAACCGACCTTATCCTCAAGCGCAAGGTAATGCTGAAGACCCGCTCTTCCAGCATCGAGCAACTGAACAATTGTCTTCGCCTCCGTCCTTATTTCAACCTCACCTACTACCCTAAAACCCTCGGTTGGATTCCTGCCCTCAACGTCGCCATAGAATTCAATCAGAAAGCCTACAGAATGAAAAAGAAGTAGTTCGAAGAACAAAGCACATACCGACAATGGACAAAGTACAACGTAATGTTGAGAACTTTGTCCATTGTTTTTTTGTTCCTCACTTGGTGATTTTTCACTCATTTTCTTTGAGAATCTTTCGGAAAGAACTACATTTGCAACAAATTACCTAAAAAGCAATAATCTAAAAAGAGATAAAATGAAAGCATCCAACTATTCGAACCCCTTCATCTTGGGCAAGATGATTCCTGAAGAATACTTTTGTGACAGGCAGGAAGAAACCCAAACCCTTCTGAAACAAATCAAGAATGGTAGGAATGTGGCACTCATTTCTCCCCGTCGTCTTGGCAAGAGCGGACTGATTCATCATTGTTTTGCACAAAAGGAAATCATAGAGCATTACTACACATTCTATGTTGACCTGTATGCCACTTCCTCTCTCAACGAACTGGTGCTGAATTTAGGCAGTGAAGTCTATCGCTCGTTGAAAACAAGGAAGTCTCGATTTTTGGAGAAGTTCTTTGCTATGGTTCAGTCCCTACGTTTAGGGTTCTCCATCGACAGTAGGACAGGGGACCCAACTTTCGACATAGGAATCGGTGATATTCATACGCCCGAGACCACGCTTGCTGAGATTTTCGCCTATTTGGAAGCAGCCGACAGACCTTGCATCGTTGCTATTGATGAGTTTCAGCAAATAGGCGAATATCCTGAAAAGAATGTGGAAGCACTGCTTCGCACCCACATCCAGCGTTGCAGCAACAGTTCCTTTATCTTCTCAGGCAGTAAGCGCCATATCATGTCGAACATGTTCAATTCCTCCTCGAAGCCATTCTATCAAAGTGCGATAACGATGGGGCTTGGAACCATCCCCAAGGAAACTTACACGGATTTTGCCTATCGCCTTTTCATCACCCATGACAAGGAAATAGACCGAGATGTGATTCGTATGGCTTACGACCGTTATGAAGGCTACACTTGGTTTGTGCAAATGCTGATGAATGAGCTTTTCAGTATGACCAACAAAGGTGAAAAATGCATCCTGGAGATGTTGCCAGAAGCGGAACAGAATATTCTCCAAATGCAGGGAGTGTCCTATGAATCCACACTCTCCATGCTTTCCATCAAACAGCGGCAAGTGCTCAGTGCCATTGCTACCGAAGGATATGCCCAATCCGTCACCTCTTCCCTTTTCATCAAGAAGCATCGCTTGGTCTCTGCCAGTTCACTGCAAACAGCCCTTACAGCATTGCTTAACAAATACATCATCGTGAAAACCAACAACGGCTATCGCATAGAGGATTTCTTCTTTGCCACTTGGCTACGAACAAGAAATACGTGAAACGACATCATAACAACCATTAAGTAATGATAAAAAGGCATGCCGAACGAGATGAATCGTTGGGCATGCCTTTTGTTTTACGTGAAACAAAGAGAAGCGCATGTGGGGATTGTCTGAACCTTCAACTCGGCGTAAGCCAACCGCATGTGGGGATTGTCAGAAGCTATTTTTGGGACTGACTGAACCGCTCCTTTGAATTCAACTAGTTGCCGAGCGCTCGTCATCGAAACGGCGAGCGCTCGTTATCGCAACGCCGAGCGCTCGCCGTGTCAACGTTGAGGGCTCGACAGTTCAGTAAAATCAAAGGAAAACGCCAGTGAAAACAAAGGAAAAGTTTTGCAAAAGCAAAGGGGAACGTCAGTAGAATCGAAGAAGAAAGATAGGCCAAGCAAAGGAATCTGATTCTACTTGGCTAAGATTTGGCAAATGCGGTCCTGGAAGTTATGGCCTGTGGCGGTGCGGAGATTGCCATTGTTGATGATGGCAAAGGCAAGGAGATTGCCATTGGAGGCACGGACATAACCTGAAAGGGAAGAGACACCCGTAACGGTACCCGTCTTGGCATGTACGTTCTGATAGGCTGCACCCGAACGCATGCGGTCGGAGATGGTGCCATCCACGCCTGCAATAGGCATGGACTCATAGAGGGGCGTGAAGATTTGTTTGTTGCGATAGGCATAGCGAAGCATCTTCACTTCGCTCCACGCACTCACATAATTATAAAGAGAAACACCACTACCATCTGCTACCTTCACATCGGAAGTGGAGACACCAGCCTTGGACAGCACGGATTCCACTTGTTTGGCTCCATCCTTCCAAGTCGCTCCTGCGGACTTGCCACGCTTAGCCAACTGATAGAAGACGGCTTCTGCATGGAGGTTGTCGCTTCGTTTCATCATGCGCTCCAACACCGACTCGAGGGTATTGGTGATGGTGTGGAGCAGACGAGTGCGAGGACAAGGGGAGGAAGTGATTTCGGTAGCAAAAGGACGGACTCCTATGCCCAAAGCACGGATTTCGCTGGCTAAAATCTGCACGAAATACTCTTCGGGATGCGGAATGCAATTGCTAGAACTGGAGGTGATGCTTTGTTCGTGGTTAAAGATAAGCGGACTGAGATAAGGGATGAGTCGGGAAGGCACATCGTCCCAACACCAGCCGTTGCCGAGTTGGTCGGTATCCTTCATGCTGACATCGCCCACGATACGCCCGTCGATGCTGTCGATGCCAAGTTCTCGAACAGCACGTGCTATGTCCTTGAGGTCGGAATAGGAAACGAGCGGGTCGAAATCACCCACCACATAGATATTGCCTCGCAGGACACGCTTACGGAGAACGATGGAATCGACTGCGAGAGAGTCCATTTCTTTCGATGGATTCGGGATTTTCTGTTGTACTTGCTGGATGGTTCCATCGTAGTAAGTGCGGGTTTTGAAGAAATAGTTCTTACCCAAAAGGTCGAGAGCAGACACGGCGGTGAGAATCTTCTGCGTGGAAGCAGGACGCATCACTTTGTTGTGGTTGTAGGTGAAGAGGAGGGAATCGCCCGTAAGGTCATAGACGCAAAGTCCCGTATTGAAATTTGCTTGGTCGGCTTCGCGAGCCATCGCTGCAAGACGTTCCTTGACGATGCCGCTCCAAGAGAGGGCATGTGCTTCGGGAATGGAATCGGAAGGAGGAAGGATTAAGGAATCATCGGACTCAGGTACGCTATCGTACATCAGGGCGTATTCCGTGCGCACACGGATTTCCTCCACTCCTTGCGATTGCTTTTCAACGGGATAACGCTGAGGAATAACGTCTTGTGCTTGAGCCGTAAAGGCAGAAGCAACAACAAATAAAAAAGAAATGATATGTTTTGTCATTTTTATGTAAGTGTTTGAGCAAGAAAATAATAAGTGATATGTTTTTATCTGAAAGAAATTAGAATAATTAAAATAATTAAGTCAGAAATTATGTTTTATAAAAATAACACCCATTTTTGGAGAAATTATTCTAATTATTCTAATTTCTTTCCTAAAAATGTCTCTGCTAAAGCTTATCAGCATTTGTTGAGCCAAGCTTATGTTTTTGCAAACATTTCACGAAGTCGTCTTCGTTTTGAGGAATGACGGCTTGGGATTTCTCGATGCCTTCCTCTTGATAGGTGAGTAGGAGGAAGGAGTTGAAGGACTTGCCAAAGAGACGGATGCCACTGATTTTCTCCAAACGGATGAGATTTTCGAGGGGAATCAGTTGGTCCTTCGAGAACTTGCCCGTATGGATGATGAGGTGGGTGTCGGAGATGGTGTAGGTGGTGTGAATCATGCGGTCAATCATCACTATCAAGAGTATCAACGACAACAGGAGGATGATGGGCTGCTTGTGCCATGCAGAATAAGCAAAAACGAAGAGAACGGCAATGAGCAGGACCCAACTTTGAAACTGTATTTTAGCGTGAAATAGTCTTTGCATATTTTATTTTATGTTTTCGTTAAATATAGCTTCACAGATGGCAAAACTCCATGAAAACCATGCAAATTTAGGAAAAAAACAGAAAATATGGTGAAAAGATGGGTGCATATCGTTGGTTTTTAGTATTTTTGCATGTTTTACGCATAAAATTACTCGTCAATGACACGTAAATTTGATTTTCTCATCATCGGCTCAGGCGTAGCTGGTATGAGTTATGCCTTGAAAGTGGCACGCGCTAAAAAAGGTAAGATTGCCATCATTTGCAAGACAAGCCTTGAAGAAGCCAATACCGCTAAGGCACAGGGAGGCATTGCCTCCGTCACTAACCTTCTTGTAGATAATTTCGAAAAGCACATCGAAGACACCATGATTGCAGGCGACTGGATTAGCGATCGCGAAGCTGTGGAACAGGTGGTGCGCAACGCTCCTGATGGCATCAGGGAACTGGTGAATTGGGGTGTCAACTTCGACAAGAAGGAAGATGGTGAGTTCGACCTTCATCGCGAGGGTGGTCACTCAGAGTTCCGCATCCTGCACCACGCCGACGATACGGGTGCTGAAATCCAGCGTGGACTGATGGCAGCCATCCGCAACAATCCCGACATTGAGATTCTGGAAAACCACTTCGCCGTGGAAATCATCACGCAGCACCATCTCGGTATTCGTGTGACGCGTCGCACACCTGACATCGAATGCTATGGTGCCTACGTTCTGAATCCCAATACAGGCAAAATCGACACCTACCTTTCGAAAGTCACTTTGATGGCTACGGGTGGCACAGGTGCTGTGTATGCCACGACCACCAATCCTAATATCGCCACGGGCGACGGCATTGCTATGGTCTATCGTGCCAAAGGCAAGGTGAAAGACATGGAATTCGTGCAGTTCCACCCTACTGCTCTCTATAACCCAGGCGAAACCCATCCTGCTTACCTCATCACCGAGGCAATGCGCGGTTACGGAGGTATTCTCCGCTTGCCTACGGGTGAGGAATTCATGCAGAAATATGACGAGAGACTGAGTTTGGCACCACGCGACATTGTGGCACGTGCCATCGACAACGAGATGAAGATTCACGGTATCGACCATGTTTGCCTTGACGTCACCCATAAGGACCCAGAGGAAACCAAGCATCACTTCCCTAACATCTATGCGAAGTGCCTCTCTATCGGTATCGACATCACGAAGGAATATATCCCTGTGACTCCATGTGCTCACTACATGTGCGGCGGTATCAAAGTGGACCTCGACGGACAATCGAGCATTAGACGACTCTATGCTGTGGGCGAATGCTCATGCACAGGCTTGCACGGTGGCAACCGTCTTGCTTCCAACTCGCTCATCGAGGCTGTGGTCTATGCCGATGCAGCTGCCAAGCACTCTCTGAGTGTGATTGACGATTACGAATTCAACGAGAAAGTCCCTGAGTGGAACGACGAGGGTACGCTGAGCAACGAAGAGAAGGTGCTGATTAACCAGGACATGAAGGAAGTGGGACAGGTGATGTCCACCTACGTGGGTATCGTGCGAAGCGACCTCCGCTTGCACCGTGCTTGGGAGCGTCTCGACCTGCTCTACGAAGAGACTGAGCACCTCTTCAAACGTGTGAAGGCAACGAAGGACATCTGCGAACTTCGCAATATGATTAATGTGGGGTATCTGATTACTCGCCAGGCACTGGAGAGAAAGGAAAGTCGCGGTTTGCACTATACCGTGGATTATCCAAAGCATGCCCTCGACGACAAGAAGGGAAAAGGGACATTTAAATAAAGCCCCCTCCAAACCTCCCGCGAGGGGAGGCTTTCTATAGATAGTTTATTAAGAGATAGGTGATAGTTTTCCACTTTTTCCTATCTCTTTATGTGAAAATGGACTTTTTACGTAGAAAGAAGAATGGCGTTAGCATTGGCGCAGTCAAATTGAAGCCTGAAACTTGGCGAAGCCAAATTGAAACTTGAAACTTGGCGCAGCCAATGCCAATCATAACTAAACTACTTATCAATTCAAATACTTATTATTTATGACTTTAAGAAGATTAATTTTCACTGTTTTGGCAGCTGTGAGTTGCCTTGGAGTAAGTGCTCAGGATTTCTCGCAGATGCCTCAACTCGATTTGGACCCAGCTGTGCGCAAGGGTGTTCTGCCCAATGGACTCACCTATTACATTCGTAACAACAACTGGCCAGAGAACCGCGCTTATTTCTACATCGCACAGAAGGTGGGAAGTATGCAGGAAGATGACTCACAGCGTGGTCTTGCCCACTTCCTTGAGCACATGTGCTTCAACGGAACGACACATTATCCAGGCAACACGCTGAAGACCTACTTGGAGAGCATCGGCGTGAAGTTTGGCGAGAACCTCAATGCCTACACTTCGTTCGACGAGACTGTCTATAATATAGATAATGTGAAGACAGACCGCGAATCGACACTCGACTCCTGTCTGCTCATCCTTCACGACTGGAGCCACGACCTCCTGCTCGAAGGCAAGGAAATCGACAAGGAGCGTGGCGTCATCAACGAGGAATGGCGCCTACGCAGTTCAGCCATGCAGCGTATGCAGGAAAAGGCACTCCCAGAGATTTATCCTGGCAGCAAATATGCAGATCGCATGCCAATCGGAACGATGGAAATCGTGATGAACTTCCCATACAAGGACATCCGCGACTACTACCACAAATGGTATCGTCCTGACTTGCAGGGCATCGTCATCGTGGGCGACGTGGATGTTGACAAGATGGAGCAGAAAATCAAGAAGACCTTTGCCGACATTCCAGCCGTGAAGAACGGAGCCGTGCGTGAATACTATCCAGTGCCCGACAACTACGAGCCAATCGTTTCCATCCAGAAGGACAAGGAGCAGACCACCAACGTGTGCATCCTCTTCATGAAGCACGAAGCATTCCCACGCGAGTTGCGCAACACCATGGCTTACTACGCACAGGACTATATCACCGATGCCATCAGCGGCATGTTCAGCAGTCGTATTCAGGAAATCCTGCAGAAGGAGAACGCACCATTCCTCATGGCAAATGCACAAGATGGTAATTTCTTCGCTGCCAACACCAAAGATGCGTTCCAGGGACAAGTGGTGTTCAAGGACAATGCCTACAAGGAAGGCATCTCAGCCCTCTATCGTGAAATGCTCCGTGCATCCCGCCACGGTTTCACAGAATCGGAATTTGAGCGCTACAAGACAGAATACCTCTCTCGCTTGGAGAATATCTACGCCAAGAAGGACAAGGTGTATTCAGACAATTACGTGAACGAATGTGTGCGCAACTTCCTCGACAACGTAGCCATGCCAGGCATAGAGTGGGAGTATCAGACTATGAAGAATATGCTCGTGCCATCGTTCAGCCTCGAAATGGTGAACCAGTCACTCAAGCAGTTGGTACCAGAGAATGACTCCAACCTCGTCGTCCTGATGCTGGGTCCCGACAAGGAAGGCGTGAACTATCCATCCAAGCAGGAAGTAATCGACATACTCCATGCCGTGCGTGCAGAGAACATCGAAGCCTATAAGGAAGAAGTGAACACAGATCCACTCATTGCTACCGAACTCAAGGGCAGCAAGGTGAAGAAGATTGTTGACGGAGAATTCGACTCCAAGGTACTCACTTTGAAGAATGGCATCAAGATCCACGTGAAGAAGACTGACTACAGTCCAAACTCCATCTCGATGACGGCTACCAGCTGGGGAGGTGCATCCCTTTATAGCGATGACAAGTATCTCGACGTGAGCAACGCTTCCGACCTCACAGAACTCGGAGGATGGGGCAACTTCTCCGCTACCGACCTGAAGAAGAAACTCGCTGGTATTCAGGCAAGTGCATCCCCATCCGTTGATGAACGTACAGAAGGTGTAACGGGATCATGCGTAACAAAAGACCTCGAAACCATGCTGCAGCTCACCTACCTCTGCTTCACATCTCCACGTCGTGACGATGAAGCCGTGAAGGCAATGATGGAGCGCACCAAGTCGGCATTGGCAATGGCAGAACGCTCACCAATGATCGCACTCCAGGATACCCTCGTGAAGGTGCTTTACAACAACAACGAGAAGGCTCGTTTGGAAATCCATCCAACAGCAGCCGACATCGACGCCATCAATTACGACAACGTTCTGAAATACTATCAGGAGCGCTTTGCCGACGGCGACGACTTTGAATTCTACTTCATCGGCGACATCGACCTCGAAACCGCTACTCCACTCTTCGAGAAGTATCTCGGTTCACTCCCTACGAAGAAGGGTTCAGAGAAGTACAACACCATCGACATGAAGCTCCGCAAGGGTGTGATGGAAAATGTGTTCGAGAAAGAACTGGAAACACCAAATGCCGTTTGCGTATTCCTCTATCACGCACCTATGAAGGAATCCCTCGAGAACACGCTGAAGGTAAGCATGCTCGGCCAGTTGATGACAACCCTCTATACAGAAACCGTACGTGAGGACGAAGGTGGCGCTTACTCCATCCCAGTGAACGGCAACACCTCAGACTATCCAGAGGAAATCGGTATGATTCAGATTCAGTTGCCTACAGCTCCAGACAAGCGTGAGAAGATGACAGAAATCATCTACAAGGGCATTGACGACATGGTGGCAAATGGTCCTAAGGCAGAAGAATTGCAGAAGGTTAAGGAATACATGCACCGCAGTCATGCAGAAAGCCTGAAGAATAACGGCTACTGGCTTGCTCAGATGATTAACCTCACTCGCGAGGGCAAGAACTACGTGGACGGTTATGACGAGCAGGTAGATAAGATTTCGGTTGCTGACATACAGGAAACTGCCCGTCAGATTTTCAAGGGAGGCAACAAGCTCGTCGTGGGTATGACCAGCCCAATCAAGCCTGCTGAAAATAAGGAATAAGCAGCTTTTGATTCCAACGAAAAGACATGGCAACTCCTAAATTTCAAGGAATTGCCAAGTTAAAAAAATAAATTTTTGCAGATTCTTACCTTATTAAATAGGTTTGAATCTGCTTTTTTTATAACTTTGCGCCCGATTTTAGAAAATTTGGGGTGTTGGCAGGTATCGACTTGCGTAAATCCCAACGATGTGTAGATTGATTTTTTGATTTGGAAGAATATATGCAAAAGAACTTAGTTATTGTAGAGTCTCCCGCAAAAGCAAAGACATTGGAGAAATTCCTTGGTGAGGACTACAAGGTGCTTTCGAGTTACGGACATATCCGCGATCTCAAGAAAAATGAATTTAGCGTGGACCTCAATAATTTCACTCCACAATACGAGATTCCCGAAGAGAAAACCGCTCTCGTGAAAACGCTGAAGACAGCAGCCAACAAAGCTGATACGGTGTGGCTCGCATCCGATGAGGACCGCGAGGGAGAAGCCATCTCTTGGCACTTGGCCCAGGTGTTGGGACTGAACGTGAAGCAGACCAAACGTATCGTGTTTCACGAAATCACTAAGGATGCCATCCTGGATGCCATCAAGAAACCTCGTCATATCGACATCAACTTGGTGAATGCGCAGCAGGCTCGCCGCGTGCTCGATCGCATCGTGGGCTTCAAGCTCTCGCCTGTGCTTTGGCGCAAGGTGAAGCCAGCTCTGTCCGCTGGTCGTGTGCAATCGGTGGCTGTACGTCTGATTGTGGAACGCGAGCGCGAGGTGGAGAACTTCAAATCGGAATCATCTTACAAGGTGACAGCGGTGTTCTTGGCTGACAAGGCTGAGTTGAAGGCTGAATTCAACCAACGATTTGCCACCGAAGAGTTGGCAAAGGCTTTTTTGGAGAAATGCAAAGGTCAACAATTCAAGATTAGTGACATTTCCAAGAAACCGATGCAGCGTGTGCCTGCTCCTCCGTTCACTACTTCTACGCTGCAACAGGAAGCAGCCCGCAAGTTGGGTTTCTCCGTGGCTCAAACCATGTCGGTGGCTCAGCGCCTCTATGAAGCGGGTATCATCACTTATATGCGTACCGACTCCGTGAACCTCTCCACGCTCTGCCTCAACGCGAGCAAGAAGGAAATCGTGGAAACACTGGGTGAGAAGTATTCCAAGCGTCGTCAGTACCAGACTCGTTCCAAGGGTGCACAGGAGGCACACGAAGCCATCCGCCCTACCTACATGGATCAGCATGAGATTCAAGGCACTATGCAGGAACGTCGCCTCTACGAACTAATCTGGAAGCGTACCATCGCTTCGCAGATGGCTGATGCAGAAATCGAAAAGACCATCATCACCATCGTGCCAACCAACAGCAAGGAAGAGACTGAGAATTGTTTCGTGGCATCGGCTGAAGTGGTGACCTTCGATGGTTTCCTCCGCGTTTATCGTGAGTCGTTCGATGACGAAAACACTGAGGAGCAGGTAAGCACAACGATTGATGCCCAGTTGACTGAGGGTCAGCTACTCAACTATAAGGAAATCCAAGCCATCGAGCGTTTTTCACAATGTCCTCTCCGCTACACGGAAGCATCGCTTGTGAAGAAACTGGAGGAATTGGGCATTGGTCGTCCTTCCACCTACGCTCCTACCATCTCCACCATCCAGCAACGCGAATACGTGCAGAAGGGTGACAAGAAGGGTGAGAAGCGCAACTACAAACAGTTCACACTGAAGGCTGGCAAGGACATCAAGGAAAGCGAGAAGAACGAAATCGTTGGAAACGAAAAGGGAAAACTCCTTCCTACTGATATAGGTACCGTGGTGAACGACTTCCTCGTCAATAACTTCGAGAATATCGTGAGCTATGACTTCACCGCCGAAGTGGAAAAAGATTTCGATGAAATCGCCGAAGGCAAGGAGAACTGGCAGGAGGCTATGGCTGATTTCTACAAGAAATTTGAGCCTCAATGCGAGAAGGTGCTTCACGAAAGAAGTGAGCACAAGGCGGGTGAACGTGTGCTGGGAATCGACCCTAAGAGTGGAAAAGAAGTGTGCGTGAAGATTGGTCGATTCGGTCCTGTGGTGCAAATTGGTTCTGCCAACGACACGGAGAAGCCTCGCTTTGCCCAACTAAGCAAAGGACAAAGCTTGCAAACCATCACGCTTGAAGATGCTCTCGAACTCTTTAAGTTGCCACGTGAATTGGGCGAATATGAAGGTGCCACCATCAGCATCGGCACAGGCAGATTCGGTCCATACGTGCTGCACAACAAGCAATACGTGTCGATTCCGAAGGAGATTGACCCTATGGCGATTGAATACGATGAAGCTGTTCAACTCATTAAGGAGCGTAAGAAAGCGGAGGCAGAGAAGCACATAAAGAGTTTCAAGGAGGATGCTGAATTGCAAATCCTCAATGGTCGCTATGGTCCTTACATCGTTTACAAAGGAAGCAACTACAAAATCCCAAGGACGGTGAAGGAGCCAAAGGAACTCAGTTACGAACAATGCCTCGAAATCGTTGAGAAAGAGGCAAGTAAGCCAAAACTGGCAAGAAAAAAGAAGTAAGTGCGTAGAATTGTTCTTATTGGATATATGGGTGCTGGTAAGACCACCATTGGCAAGGCACTCGCTCGAAAAACAGGACTCGAGTTTTTCGACCTTGATTGGTATGTGGAGAATCGCTACCGCATGAAGATTCCACAGATTTTTGCCGAGAAAGGAGAAGTAGGTTTTCGGGAACTGGAACGCAATATGTTGCACGAAGTAACGGAATTCGAGGATGTGGTCATCTCCTGCGGCGGTGGCACTCCTTGTTTCTTCGATAATATCGACTATATGAATTCCCTTGCCGAGACGGTCTATCTGAAAGCTGAGCCTGAGGTTCTTCGCACGCATTTGCTTATGGCAAAGTCGCAACGTCCTCTGATTCAAGGCAAAACGCCCGACGAACTCCGCGACTTCATTAAGGAATCACTGGCAGATCGCGAACCTTTCTACGCCAAAGCCAAACATATCGTGCAAATTGAAGTTCTGAACAGCAGGGAACTGATTGACAAATATGTCGATAAGATTTGCCAAGAACTGGCATTATAGGTAGAAGGTCAAAGGACTGAGGTCAAAGGTTGAATCTTGTAACTTGAACCTTTAGCTTGGCGTAGCCATACTTGAAACTTGAAACCTGAATCTTGAAACTTAAAAATAACCTCTCAATATCAACAGAATCATGAGAAAATGGCGCATTGAAGACTCCAGCGAGCTCTATAGCATCAGCGGCTGGGGAGTGAACTATTTCCACATCAACGACAAAGGACATGTTGTTGCCACTCCACGCAAGGATGGGGTGGAAGTTGATTTGAAAGAAGTGATGGACGAACTCTCGCTTCGTGATGTGGCAGCCCCAGTGTTGGTCCGCTTTCCCGACATCATCGACAACCGTATCGAGAAGACCGCAACGTGCTTTAAGAATGCATCGGAAGAATACGGCTATACAGCTGAAACCTTCATCATCTACCCTATCAAGGTCAATCAGATTAGTCCTGTGGTAGAGGAAGTCATCAGCCACGGAAAGAAATACAATCTCGGTTTGGAGGCTGGTTCCAAACCCGAACTCCATGCCGTTTTAGCGATGAACATGGAGAGCGACTCGCTCATCATCTGCAACGGCTATAAAGACCAAAGCTACATAGAATTGGCCATGCTTGCCCAAAAGATGGGTAAGCGCGTGTTTATCGTGGTGGAGAAACTCAACGAGCTGGAAACCATCACAAAGATTGCCAAGCACCTCAACGTGCGTCCAAACATCGGTATTCGTATCAAATTGGCAGCTTCGGGTAGTGGCAAATGGGAAGAAAGTGGTGGCGATGCCAGCAAGTTCGGTCTCACTTGCGGTGAGTTCCTTACTGCCCTCGACTACATCAACCAGAACGGCATGAAGGACTGCCTGAAGTTGATTCACTTCCATATCGGCAGTCAAATCACGAAGATTCGTCGCATTCAGAACGCGCTCCGCGAAGCATCCCAGTTCTATGTGCAGCTCTGCAAGATGGGTTACAACGTGGAATTCATCGATTGCGGTGGTGGACTGGGCGTGGATTACGATGGTTCCCGCAGTTCGAATTCCGAGAGCAGCGTCAACTATTCCATTCAGGAATATGTGAACAACTGTATCTATACTTTCTCGGAAGTGGCAAAAACCCACAACATTCCTCAGCCGAACCTCATCACGGAGAGTGGACGCTCCCTCGCTGCCCACCATGCCGTGCTCATCATGGAAGTGCTGGGAACAGCTGAGCTGCCTGTCATGCCTGAGGAATTCGAAATTAAGGAAGGCGACCACCAGCTGGCTAAAGACCTCTACGACATCTGGGACAACCTTTCCACGCGATCCATGTTGGAGGACTGGCACGATGCGCAGCAAATCCGCGAAGAAGCCCTCGACCTCTTCGCCCACGGTATGCTCGACCTCCGCACCCGTGCCGAGGTGGAACGTATGTACTGGGCTGTAGCTCACGAAATCAACACGTTGTCGCACACCATGAAGCATGCGCCTGAGGAGTTCCGCATTCTCGACAAACTCTTGGCAGACAAATACTTCTGCAATTTCTCCATCTTCCATTCGCTGCCTGATGCCTGGGCCATCGACCAACTCTTCCCAATTATGCCTATCCACCGATTGGACGAGAAACCAGACCATAACGGCACTCTCCAGGACATCACTTGTGACTCCGATGGAAAAATCACGAATTTCGTGACGCACCAAACCGTTTCGCATATTCTCCCACTCCATCGCAAGAAGGAAAAGGAACCTTACTACATCGGCGTGTTCCTTGTGGGTGCCTACCAAGAAATCCTTGGCGACATGCACAACCTCTTTGGCGACGTGAATGCTGTTCACATCACCGTCGATAACAACTCCTACAAAATCAATAAGATTGTGGATGGTGAAACCGTTGCCGACGTGCTTAGCTACGTTCAGTACAATCCAAAGAAGATGGTTCGCAGTCTGGAAATCTGGGCAAAACAATCCATTGAGGAAGGTAAAATTTCCCTCGAAGAAGGTAAGGAATTCCTCTCCACCTACCGCTCAGGGCTTTACGGATATACCTATTTGGAATAGATTTCAATTTTTGTTTATTTTATCTAAACTATTTTTATTAACAACAACGCTTATGAAAAGAATTACACTTATTTCTATGCTACTTGCACTTTTGAGTCTAACAGCATTTGCACAAAAGGGCATGGATTTGCGCCAGTTGCATGGCAAGATTCAAAGTCCAAGTAAAATGATGACAAAGGCGAAAGGCATCTCTCGCCGCTTACAACCAGCCGTCAGTGCACCCGTACTCAATGCTGACGGGTTGGTGACTCCTCCTGAAACAGCTACCGTAGAAACATGGTACACATCAGAAGGCAACTTCTTTGCTTATGGTGAAACAGGTTGGGTGGATTGCACATCTGACATGAAGACCATCAATGTGGCTGTTGATGGCGACGACCTTTACATTCAGGGTCTGGGCTACTGGTTTAAGAAAGGTTGGATTAAAGGCAAAATCGACGGTAAAACAGTAGTCTTTCCAAACGGCCAGTTAATCGGTCAGGACGATTATGGTCCTGAATATATTGTCGGTAGTGATGATGCAGAAACCTTGTCGGATGCTATCCACTTCAATTACGATGCAGAGCTGGGCATTCTTGCTTCTGCCACTACTTTCATCTTTGAAAATAGTGAAATCGATGAGGTTTATCCTTATTGCTATTGGATGCAGCCTACTTTCACGAAGGAAGCTCCTCCTGCTCCAGAAGCAGTGGTAGCTCCAGAAGATTTGGTGACTGCGGAATATGTCATCTCTTATATTGACAACAATGATGAGCCTGCTACGGCTTATCTGAACGTTGGTTTCGATGGCACTGACGTGTATATCCAAGGACTCTGCTCATACGTGCCTGAAGCATGGGTGAAGGGTACATTTGACGGTACGACCATCACCATTCCTGGCGGTCAGTATTTTGGACCTTACAGCAAATATGAAATGTTCCTTCAAGACGAAGATGTTGTGATGACTTACGACGCTGATGCCAAGAAGCTGACACCTTCGGGAACAATCACCATCGTCACAGCAGATGGACTGAAGGGTGACATCTATCAGGAGGCTGTCATCTTCGAAGTAGTGGAAAAGGCTGGAACTCCTGCCACACCTACTATCTCCGAGATTTATGATTCTGAAGATGGTCCAGTTGCCATGTTCAGTGTGCCAGCTCTTGATGTGGATGGAAATGGTATGGTATCTTCGAAACTGAGCTTCCAGTTCTTCTCCGATGTGGAACAGGAAATCAACCCTGTGACTTTCGAACCTGTAAACTATAAGAATCTGACAGAGACCTTGACCGTTATTCCTTACGGTTTCACGGAGGATTGGGACTTCTATCCTACCTATATATACATGAACCAGCCTGATTTCAACAATTGGAACAAGATTGGCATTCAGAGTATCTATACAGGAGGTGGCGAAGAGAACAAGTCGGAAATCTTCTGGCTCACTCTGAAGGAATATGGCAAGAATGGCTTCGATTTCAATGCCATGGTCGATGAGCCATGCTCTTCTAACGAGAGCAATGAAGGTGACATCGAGGAAGACCGCGTGTTTACCGCTGGCGACGTAACGCTGACAGTTTCGCCTAAGGTTGAAGATGCAACTACTCCAAACCGTTTCTGGAACACCAAGAATGGTCCTCAGCTCCGTGTCTATAGTGGTACACTCACTTTCGAGACTACTTTGGATAAGGTCATCACCAAGATTGTATTCAATGCTGGTAAATGGAATGAAGGCAACAGTGCTGACACAGGTACTTTCGATTTAAACACATGGACAGGCGAAGCCAACAAGGTGGTTGTGACCATCGCAGGCAATACCCAGATCAACAGCATCGAAGTACAAACCAGCGAATTCGTGCCAACAGCTGTTGAAGCTCCAGAGGGCTTGGTTACAGAGACTTACGTATTCAAAGCTATGGGTACAGTAGCACAATATGACCCAGCAGATGAGGTGGCACAACCTTTCAACCTTCAAGTTGAGGTTGGTTTCGATGGTGACGATGTCTATATCCAAGGCTTGTCGCCTGACGCTCTTGACCTGTGGGTAAAGGGTACCAAGAACGAAGAGGGCAAGTATGTCATCCCTGCTAACCAGTATATGGGTACTTTGGAACTTTGGGGAGGCATGTTCACCTTCGACTACTACTTCACCGCAATCGACGAAGCTGGCAATATGGTTGATGCCGTACTCGACTTCGATGCAGAGAAATTACAGTTTACCACTCCACAGACACTCGTGCTGAACGGAGAATTGGCTGAGTTATATCCTTACATCACATTTACCGATGTAACGATTGAGAAGTTTGTTGAGGTGGCAGCTACTCCTGCAGACCCAATTCTCGAAGCTATCAATTTCGTGGATACCACCTATCCTTCCATCTATTGCTCAATTCCTACCGTGGGAACTAATGGTGAGGCACTGAATTTAGGTAAGTTGTTCTACACTGTATGGTATGAGAAGGACGGTGTGCAACAGCCATATACCTTCACAGCAGATGCATACGCTCTTGATTTCGACGAGGATGTAGTGGAAGTTCCTTACAACCATGATGGCGACGACATCTATTCTTATGGCGAAATCATCTATTTCGAAGAGACATTGGAAGAACTCTCCACATGGACAAAGGTTGGTATTCAGAGCATCTACTACGGTGCTGGTGAGTGCAAAAAGTCGAACGTTGTTTGGTTAGAGAACAGCACTGAAGAAGACCCTGCTGTTGGCATCAGCGACATCCATGCAAACAAGGGTGGCAAGACCACTATTTTCAACATTGCTGGTCAGCGTCTCAGCACTCCACAAAAGGGCATGAACATTATCAATGGCCACAAGGTATTGGTGAAGTAATTCCACCAAAACCCCAAGTCTTTTGACTTATAAGCATAAAGAGGGCGTATCAAAGTGAAATTTGATACGCCCTCAATGTTTATATCTGATGAATATGTTCTATTTCCGGAGTTTGGCAGCAAGCCAGAGGACAACGACAGCACCAATGACTGCCATCACGAGTTGACCGATGAATCCGGCTGGTTCAGCTATCTGTAGCAAACCGAAAAGGAATCCACCCACGAAACTACCTACGATACCTAACACCAAATTCCAAAGGCAGCCAAAGCCACCGCCTTTCATGATTCTGCCAGCGATATAGCCAGCCAAAATGCCCAAAACAATTGAGCCAATTAATCCAGTTCCCATTGTTGTTATTGTATTATAAATTCTTCATTTTTCATTCTTCATTTTACTCCCCTCGCCCTTCGGAGAGGGGTTGGGGGTGAGGCTTTCATTCTTCATTCAAAAACCTTGGTTTCCGTGCAATTCACCTTCTGCTTCAGCTTTCCAACCTTCAACTCAAATTCGCCTTCTTCGAGTCGCCATCTTCCGTCGTAACCCACAAAAGCGAGGTCATCAGCCTTGAGGTTAAAACTCACGGTCTTGCTTTCTCCAGGAGCCAATTCAATCTTGTCGAACGCACGAAGGCGCTTGTTGTCTGGCACAGTCGAAGCCAACAAGTCGCTGCTATACAGGAGCACAGCATCCTTGCCCTTCACATTGCCGGTGTTCTTCACATCAACACTCACCTTCAGCACATCGCCCGCCTTGAACGACTGCTTATCCACACGCAAGTTGCTGTAATCAAACGTCGTGTAGCTCAGTCCAAAGCCGAAAGGCCACTGGAGCGACACCTTCGCATCATAGTCGTAAGCACCTTCCATCGTTCCCACTTCTTCACTCACCTTATAATCGTAGTTGTTGAGGGAATTGATTTCGCGAGGATAAGTGAAAGGCAGACGTCCACTGAAATTCACATCACCCGCCAAGAGGTTTGCCAAGGCATCACCACCATAATTGCCAGGCAGAATAATATCTACCACAGCCGATGCCAATGGTTCGATGTCGGCAATCAGACGAGGACGACCTTCACTCAATATCATCACAATCGGTTTGCCCACCTTTGCCAATGCCTTCACCAAATTGCGCTGATTCTCCGAAAGCGTCAGATCAGTCAAGTTGCCTGGTGTCTCACAATAGGAGTTCTCACCAATACAAACCATCACGACATCCACACTCTTGGCAGCCTCCACTGCCTTCTCAATCTCAGGCTTGTTCTCTTCCCAATACTTCCCTTCTGGCACGTAAGTCACACCTGGCTCATACACCACATTCTCCTTACCGAACTTGTTCTGCATCGCTTCCAAAATCGTGTTATACGCTCCAGCGAAGCGGTCTGCCAGATGCCCTTGCCAAGTGTAGCTCCATCCACCGTTCAGACAGCGCATATTGTTCGCATTCGGACCTGCCACGAGGATTTTCTTGCCTTTCTGCAAAGGAAGGATAGCGTTTTTGTTCTTCAACAACACCATCGATTCCTCAGCGGCGTGCAGTGCCACGTCGGCATGTTGCTTGCTGCCAAAGAGCGGATAATCCTTGATTTTATAAGTAGGTTTCTCAAAAAGATTCAGACGATATTTCAGACGCAGCACACGGCGCACAGCATCATCAACACGACTCATTGGCACCTTTCCTTCCTGCACCAATTCCTTCAGCAAGGTGCAGAAATCAGTGCTGTATGGGTCCATACTCATGTCGATACCTGCATTGATGGCAATGCGGATGGCATCTTTCTTGTCCTTTGCCACCTTCTCACGCTGATAGAGGTTGTTGATGTCAGCCCAGTCCGTCACAATCATGCCGTCCCAGTTCAGTCCTTCCTTCAGCCATCCAGTCAACCATTCCTTGCTGGCATGCACAGGCACACCATTCACCGATGCCGAGTTCACCATCACCGTTAGCGCACCTGCCTTGATAGCTGCTTCGTAAGCGGCAAATTGTTTCTCGCGCAAATCCTGTGTCGAGATATAGGCGGGTGTACGGTCCTTACCCGTGAATGGCGCTCCATAGCCCAAGAAATGCTTCAGCGACACAGCCACACTGTTCTTGCCCACATGGTTAGGGTCATCACCTTGGAAACCACGCACTGCCTGACTTCCCATCACGGCATTCATATAGCAGTCCTCTCCGTAGTTCTCCCAAATGCGAGGCCAACGAGGATCGCGACCTAAGTCGAGTGTAGGCGAATAGGTCCACGGACAACTGCCCGCCTTGGTTTCGTAAGCAGTAATCTTCGCTGCTTCGTAAGGCAATTCCTTGTTGAACGATGCCGCCACACTCAGGTTCTGAGGAAACAAAGTTCCACCTAAGGTATAGGTCACACCGTGGTTCTGATCGACTCCATAGATGCAAGGAATACCGATTTCCTTCATCGACAACTTCTGAATCCTTCCGATGATTTCTTGCCATTCTTCGAGCGAAGCAGCCATCGTTCCAGGAGCATTCAGGATGGAGCCCACCTTATACACGCGAATGATTTCGTCGAGTTTTGCCTCGTCAATCACAAATTTTCCTTGCGCATCGCGCCTACCGAAAGAGTTGATGTCGAGTTCGCACATCTGGCCTACCTTCTCGTCGAGCGACATCTTGCTCAGTGTCTTTTCTACCTGTGCCTCAATCTTCGCATCGCGAGGGATAGCGGGAGCCACCTGTGCCTCAGCCGTCATCACGGTTCCTAACAACGTTAGCAATAATACAGTCTTTTTCATCATGGTTTATCAAGAATTATGTTTTTATCAAAGATGTTATGTTTTTATCAAGGACATAAATTTTTTGTCAAGGATTTTAAGGATTGAAAGGATGATTGTAACTTTAAAATCCATCAAATCCTTTAAATCCCTGATTATTTTATCATTGATGTTGATTCGCCTACAAAGATAATACTTTTCCATTGATTTATTCTGACTTTTCCTTCAAAAAAAGCAAAACCAACACATCATGTTCATACCAAATTCATGATAATGTTTGCAAATTCAACAGTTTTTACCCGATGTTACAAAAATTCAAATTGTGAAATTTGCAATGTATCATAAGAAACTTTAACTTTGCAAACAGATTTTGAAACTTCTTTTTCAACAAGATAATTAGCTTTGGCATTGGCGTAGGCTTTTGTTTGCCATCCGAATGGCTTCCTTCTCCCTTGGGGGAGCTGGAAGATGCTGCCAAAGCCAGCATCTAACATGAAACCACAATTCGAAATGAAAATTATTACTGACCTTTTATTCTTTCTGAGAAAAAACCTAAGTATGCATAGTGATAGCTTGTTGTGTCGCTGCCACAAGCTTTGGAATGTGCTTGCCAACAAATCCGTAAGCACCGACGCATCTTTGTTTTTTATTCTTTTCCTTTTCACCAGTCACTTTTCCTTTTTCACTCCCTCACGGGCTCAAGTAGCAAGACTCTACACCTTGGAGCACGGATTGCAAAGCAGCTATATCAGTTCGCTCTATGTGGACCACTCCAACATGCTTTGGATTTCCACCTCCTTGTCGCTCGAACTCTTCGATGGACATCGCTTCCATAACATCAACTACACTGACCCTCTCACGGGAAAGTCGCTCTTCAACGAAGCCAAGTCCATCCGACAAATCGACGACCATCACTACATGGTGATGACCAATGCTGGACTTTTCGAATACGACATCTCCACCAACCATTTCACCCGCATCAAACTATCTGTGGATGAAGCCCAAATCGGTTATCCTATCACGCAGATGCTCGACTTGCCGCAGAAGGATCTTGTCATCATTCCTTCCGATGGATTGGGCATTTTTGTGATGAATCTCAAGACAAGAAAGCCCGATAGTAGGATGACGCTCAAAATCAACCAAATCATTGGCAACACCTATGTAAACGAGATGCTCGTGGACTCCAAAGGCATCATCTGGACCAACGATATCAACCACCGACTCATTGCCATCGATGGCAAAAAGATCAACGAAATCGAACTCACCATTGATGCACAGGCACAGCAAATCCTTGCACGAAGCTATGTGATGAGCTTCGCCGAGGACCTTCAGGAGAATAAAATCTACATGGCAACCTCAAACGACGGTGTACTCGTCTATGAGCGTGCCACGAACACCGTGCGCGAACTGACCAACAATCAGCGTTCTCTCTATTGCATGACGCTCCTCATCACCAAGGACGGCAGATTGATACTTGGTACCGACAACCTCGGACTGTGGACCATCAACCGCCAAACAGAAGAACTGGAAGCCTACCCTGTGACTTCAGAGAATTTCGATACCAGCTACACCAAAGTCCATTATCTGGCAGAGGACAACGATGGCAACTTGATTGCAGGACTCTACCAGCGCGGCCTGCTCGTCGTTCCTCGTCAAACAGGAGGTTTCCACTATGCAGGACCTACTACGAGCAAAGGACGCAACTCGTCGTGCGTCACCCATTTCGCTCGCACCGACAACGGTGACTTGTGGATTTCTACCGATGGAAGCGGCATTTATTGCGTTCCTTACGGTCAGTCTGGTGGCACCCAAAACAAGAACGAAGGGCTCAATTCCCTGCTGGTTCAGACCATTGCCGTGGATAAGCATAACACCCTTTGGTGCGGTAGCTGGCGAGGCGGTTTGCAGTGCTACGAAAACGGGCGTTTCATCACACCTTCCTACCTGGAATCCTACCGCGAAATGAGTTTCATGTCGCTTGCCTACGATAAAAAGAACGACATTCTCTATGCAGGAACCAACGGCATCGGTGTTCTCCGCATCGACCTCACCAACAAGACCGTGGAACCATACGCACGAGGTGACGAGAACCAAGTCCTATGGGTGAACGAACTCTTCATCGACAACGATGGCATGCTTTGGATCAACGATGCCATGTCCACTTTTGTGCACAACCCAAAGACCAACAAAACCAAACAAATCACTCTCATCGACAACGTCGTCGTTTCTACCGCCAATCGCATTCAGATTGGAAACCGCATCCTCTTCGGTACCGACCACGGACTTTTCATCTACGACAAGCAACAGCAAAAACTGGTGGATGACCCACTCACAGAAATGCTGAAAGATGATAAAATCAAAGCATTCGAGCTCTCAGGCGACTACCTTTGGTTCTCATCTTCTTGCAATAAGGGATTGGGGTGCATCAATCTGAAGACGAACAAACTCATCCGTTTCCACTCTTTCGATGGTTTCTACATCGGTGAGTTTCACGGTGGCACTTCCATCCTTCTGCCCGATGGCAACATCTGCTTCGGTGGCGACAACGGTATCATCTACTTCGATTCCCACAAGATTCTCTCCTTGCCGCAGGTCATCAAACCAATCAGTTTCACCAGTTTCCGAGTAGGCAACCAGATGGTGGAATTCAAGGAAAACGCTGAGAATAACATCCTCGACGCCTCCATCTTTACAGCTTCGAAGGCAAAACTCCCTATGGGTGAGAATTCTTTCATGATTTCCTTCAGTGTGCCCGAACTCACCATTCCCGACCGCATCAACTACGACTACAAGTTGAAAGGTTATGAGGACGACTGGCACACCACTTCAGCTAAGGAAGCACAGGCCTACTATGCTTCACTTCCTTCGGGCACCTACGACTTCCAAGTGCGAGCTTACTTCGAAGATGAGCCCGATGAATATTCCGAGCGCACAATCACCATCCGCGTGCCTGCACCTTGGTATGCTTCGTGGTGGATGACGCTCATTTATCTTGCATTGGCTGCCGCCATTGGCTACTACATCTATTCCGTTCTCCATGAGCGCCGAAAGGCTCGCGCACGTCTCCGTGAGTCCATGCAGAACGAGCGCGTGAAAGAATCGAAACTCCGTCTCTTCACCAGCATCGCCCATGAGTTGCGCTCACCACTCACCATGATTCTCTCCCCTCTCAAGCAGTTGCAAAAGGAGGACACCAACCCTGAGCATCAGGAGAACTATCAGGTGATGCAGCGAAATTGCGACCGAATGTTGCGCGTAGTGAACCAAATCACCGACGTGCGCAAAATCGACAACGGACAGTTCCAGCTTGCTTTCCGCGAAGTGGAATACATACGCTATGCCAACGACATGATGGCTTCCTTCTCAGGACTTGCCACTGCCAAGAACATCACTTTCACCTCCGAATCCGAAGAAAAGAGCGTACAGGTGTGGCTCGACCCTATCCATTTCGAGAAGGTGCTCACCAACCTCCTTTCCAACGCATTCAAGTTCACGCCAACCGACGGACGTATTCTTGTCCGCACCACCTGCCACATCAACGGCTTCGACGAGAACAATCGAAAGGTATTCGACGACCCACACATCTTGGAATATCTCGAAACACGCATCTACAACAGCGGTTCTCACCTCGATGATTCCGACATCAACCACCTGTGGGAACGTTTCTACCAAGGCAACAAGGAACAAAGCGCGATGGGTTCAGGCATCGGTCTCAACCTCTGCTACGAACTCATGCGACTCCACCACGGACACATCTCAGCCCATAATGTAGGCACCGACGGTGTGGAATTTATCATTCGTCTGCCACTCGGTAATGCCCACCTCAAAAAGGAGGAGATTGCCACCGAACCACTCATAGAAAAGAAGGAAGCTGCCACCATCGTTCCAGAAACCATCAATCAGGAAGAAGAGGAAAATTTGTCGGAAGAAAAGAAAGCTGTTGAAATCCTCACTGCCACCGAGGAATCAGCCGACACACCAGAGGAAGACTTGAAGAAAACAAGATACACCGTGATGGTGGTCGATGACGACAAGGAACTGTGTCTCTACGTGGCAAACGGGCTCAGGAAGGACTACAACGTCTATACCGCCAATTCTGGAAACGAGGCATGGAGCCTACTCCTCACCCATCGTCCCGACGTGGTTGTGTCCGACCTCATCATGCCTGACGGCAACGGCTACGAACTCTGCCGACGCATCAAAGAGAATCCCGACACGGACAACATCGCTGTCATTATCCTCACGAGCGAAAACAACGAGGATTCGCAACTCCAGTCCATCACGCTCCAAGCCGACCACTTCCTGCCGAAGCCGTTCAACCTGCAACTTCTTCGCAGTGCCCTCAACCAAGTGCTGCGCGTGCGCGAAACGATTCGCAACAAGATGCGTCGCACCGAAATCGGACACAACTACAGTGCCGTCAGCATGGACAGCGCGGAAGAGAAATTCCTCAAGCGAGTCAACGACTCCATCATGTCACACATCGACGACAACGAATACGGCGTGCAACAGCTGAGCGAGGATGTGGGCATCAGTCGTGTGCATCTCAACCGCAAGCTGAAGGAGCATTTCGGTATCTCGCCAAACGCATTCATCCGCAGTATTCGCCTGAAGCATGCCGCCTACCTGCTCGTTAACAACAAAGCGAATATCTCTGAAATAGCCTATAAAGTTGGATTCTCCTCCCACAGTTATTTCTCCAACAATTTCCACGATTATTTTGGCATGACACCAAAAGAATTCGTCGCCTACTACTCCAATAACCTCAACGACGAAGCGTTGAAGAAACTACTGGAATAGAAACACCTTTAAAAACCATTTTCCCTTATTAAGTAACATTAAAAAAGACACGTGTTGTCTTAGGAAAGAAATTAGAATAATTAGAATAATTTTATCAGAAATAACATGTTTTTTTGTTTTAAACAACACCAAATTTTTGGAGTAATTATTCTAATTATTCTAATTTCTTTCCTTTAAAAAATCGTACCAAGTTTTTTACAAGTACTAAATAAAACATCGAGCATACATAAGTGCCATTATCTGTCGCACAAATGTATGCTCGATGTCCTTCATCACCAACCCCTTTCTTCATTCTTCATTCTACACTCTTCATTCTTCATTTTTAGGAGGAGGGACTCCGTCATTAGTCATCGATTTCAATCAATCTACCACTCTTATTGAACTTGAGATCAAGACCGTTCGAGAGTTCGATTTCATAGTCACGAGCATCGCGGTCAATCTTCGTAATCTTGGTGCCTGGATAGCTTTTCTTCACGAAATTCTGGATTTGTGCAGGAACAAAAGCGGTAGGAACAGCACCACTCATCATATCTACATCCTTCCAGTTGCCTTTCGAGTCAAACTCAATCTTGTCACCATTGGCGAACACTACGTCGTAAGACTTGAAGATGATACCGTCCTGAGTAGAGTAGAGAACCTCACTCGAAGCAAAATGCTTCTTCACTGTAGCCTGGGCTGTCTTAGGCAGTTGAGAGAAATCGATTGGTCTGTCGTCGTCAGCCATTGCGGTTGTTGAAACTGTGAAAAGGGCTACAAGTGCCAAACTGATGTTGCGGATTATTGTTTTCATTGTCTTATTGTTTTTGATTGTTAATAATTATTTGAATTTAGATTGTTTTGTTTTTTTTGACATCGCAAAGATATGGTGAAAAAAACGCCTTGTCAAAAAAAATCACACTTTTCATCTCAGCTTGTTACGACAAGCCCCCTATCTTGCGACAAACCGAAGGAACACCCTCAAAATTTGTCGCAATCTCCCCTTTTTTCTTCAAATAATCTGTTTGCGAAAGAAAAACAAAAAGCAAGCAGGGAAGAAACTCAGAACTTCTTCCCTGCCTTTTATTTATGCATGTCCGATAAAAGCTATTGCGCTAAAATCAAGTTCACGAGAGCAACGACATCGCTGATATTCACCATTCCATCACCATTCATATCTCCACTCGACTTGCTAAACGTGACAATCATCTTGGAATTTTCACGAATCTTTGCGGTTAGTTTGTTGTCTTTCACCGATGACATAACATCAAATCCATCAATTATTACTTGTTCCAGTTTGCAATTCTCATCAGGGATAAATTCAAAAGTATTATCCTTGCCATCTATCACATCTACATGATCGACATCGTTGGAGAATTCAACACCACCATTCACAAGCACTTTACCTTTACTATTACATGCCAAAGTCAATGGAATCTTATAAACCATCTCCTCGATATTGCTGATGCTATTCCAGTCTGCTATAGATTTGTACGTGTCAACCAAGCCTTTTGGAACATACAAAGTGGCATTGTTACAACCAGAGAAAGCATCTTGTCCTGTTTCAAACACATCAGTGATTCCAGAAGTTATATCTCTTAAATTTGAACAGTAAGAGAACGCATAATCCCCGATGCTGGTCACGCTCGAAGGTATTGTAATGGAGGTCAAGCCACTACAATAATAGAATGCATAATCCCCGATGCTGGTCACGCTGGAAGGAATAACGATGGAGGTCAGGCCACTACAACCCACGAACGCACCACCCCCGATGCTGGTCACGCTCGAAGGAATCGTTATGGAGGTCAATCCACTACAATAATAGAATGCATCATCCCCGATGCTGGTGACGCTGGAAGGAATAACGATGGAGGTCAGGCCACTACAACCCTCGAACGCCCAATCCCCGATGCTGGTCACGCTGGAAGGAATCGTTATGGAGGTCAGGCCTGTACAGCCATAGAACGCAGCATACCCGATGCTGGTCACGCTGGAAGGAATCTTAGTATTCTTACAACCTGCTATCAAAGTATTTGAGGTTTTTTCAATAATAGCATTGCAATTATTGCGGGAATCATATTTAGTATTTCCTGGTTCCACAACAATGGAGGTCAAGCCACTACAATTATAGAACGCACTACCCCCGATGTAAGTCACGCTGGAAGGAATAACGATGGAGGTCAAGCCACTACAACTATGGAATGCAGAATTCCCAATTCTGGTCACGCTGGAAGGAATATCGATGGAGGTCAAGTCACTACAACTATGGAATGCAGAATTCCCAATTCTGGTCACGCTGGAAGGAATCTTAGTATTCTTACAACCTGCTATCAAAGTATTTGAGGCTTTTTCAATAATAGCATTACAGTTGTTTCGGGAATCATAAACTGAATTATCTGATTCTACAACAATGGAGGTCAAGCCACTACAACGACAGAACGCATAATTCCCGATGCTGGTCACGCTGGAAGGAATATCGATGGAGGTCAAGCCACTACAACCAGAGAACGCAGAATCCCCGATGCTGGCCACGCTGGAAGGAATAGTGACAGAGGTCAAGCCACTACAATTATAGAACGCACCACCCCCGATGTAAGTCACGCTGGAAGGAATCGTTATGGAGGTCAAGCCTCTACAATAATAGAATGCATAATCCCCGATGCTGGTCACTTGATAATGAGTTCCTCTACCACCACTTCGAGACCATACTTCATTGAGGTCAATAGACCCCGTTGTGTTTCTATCAATGGCACTATTAGAACCTCCTGTAGAAATTTCAATATTCGAGCCATTGATGGTTCCTTCGATTTCAATCCAAGAATCCGTTTCACCATCAGTAACTTTCACATATTGCGCCCAAGCAGAACTAACCGACAGCATCAACATCGCCATCGTAACAAAAAGGTAAAAGTTAATTCGTTTCATACTATTTAAAATTTAGTTGGTTCGTATCTTTTTATTATTCTTTTATCCTCATAGATAAAACATTGCAAAGATAAAGGAAAAGAGAAAAAAGAAAAAAAGAAATGAGTCTTTTTTATAAAAAAGGTGAAAAAGGCATTAAAAATATACAGGAAAGAAATGAGAATAATTAGAATAATTTCTCCAAAAATGGGTGTTGTTAAAAAAAACATACTCAAGTTTCGCAAGATGCGAAATTTTTGGTATTTAGTCGCCTGCGGCGAGTTATCGAGTTTACTCGCTTTGCTCGCAAAGAACCTTTAGCTCGGCGTAGCCAAATCTTTCAAATCTAAACAAATCATACAAATGTTATTTTGAAGATTATTGAAAGATTTGTGAAGATTTGTGGGATTTCTGCCCGACAGGGCACTCCTTGATATTATTCGCTGAACAATTATTTTTGGAGAAATTATTCTAATTATTATAATTTCTTTCCTAAGACAAAAAATCACTAAATTCTTGTGTCGCTACCATCGGGATTACTGCTTTTGGTGAAGTGCTTTGGGGAATTTTCAGAACCTTTAGCTCGGCGGAAGCCAACCGCATTTGTGGATTGACAGAACCGCTCCTTTGAATTCAACTAGTTGCCGAAGGTTCGTCATCGACTTGCCGAGCCTTCGGCGTTGCGATGGCGAAGGTTCGCCGTGACAACGTTGAGGGCTCGGTGTTTCAGTAAAATCAAAGGAAAAGTGCAGTTTAATCGAAGGAAAGAGTGGCATTCACTGAGCTGAAGGTTCAGTAAAGTTGAAGGAGTGCGTCAGTACAATCGAAGCCTTTCAGGTCGTTTTGTTTATTGATAATCATCGAAATCAGAAAAATCATTAAATCCAGCACGCCAGTGCGATGTTTCTTTACATAAAAAACCCAGGGCATTGCCCTGGGCTGAAAGTTATATGTTTTGAGAAGAAGATTTATGGGAGAATTGAGAGATTAGTCGTCGATTTCAATCAATCTACCACTCTTGTTGAACTTGAGGTCAAGACCGTTCGAGAGTTCGATTTCGTAGTCATGAGCATCGCGGTCAATCTTCGTAATCTTGGTGCCTGGATAGCTTTTCTTCACGAAATTCTGGATTTGTGCAGGAACAAAAGCTGTTGGTACACCATTCATCGTCTCTACATCCTTCCAGTTGCCTTTGGAGTCGAACTCAATCTTGTCACCATTGGCGAACATCACGTCGTAAGTCTTGAAGACGATGCCGTCCTGTGTGGAGTAGAGTATCTCACTCGAAGCAAAATGCTTCTTTACTGTAGCCTGGGCTGTCTTTGGCAGTTGAGAGAAATCGATTGGTCTGTCGTCGTCAGCCATTGCGGTTGTTGAAACTGTGAAAAGGGCTACAAGTGCCAAACTGATGTTGCGGAATAATGTTTTCATTGTCTTATTGTTTTTAATTGTTATTGATTATTTGAATTTAGATTGTCTTGTTTTTTTTGACACTGCAAAGATATGGCGAAAAAAAAGCCTTGTCAAAAAAATTCTTTCTTTTCTACTCAGTTTGTCACGACAAGCCCTTTATCTTGCGACAAATCGAAGGAACCCCCTTGAAATTTGTCGCAATCTCCCCTTTTTTCTTCAAATAATCAATATTTTTACTGCATCACGTACTTCTTGCCTTCCTTAATCACGATGCCCTTGTAGGAAGATTGAAGGCGTTGCCCCATGAGATTGTAGCAGAAGTCTTTCTGAATAGGGTCGTTTATTATCGTTGGGACGGCTGCCACAGGTGATTGGTCGGTAACCTTGATATCGTAAATGAAGATACCACCACCTTCGCTATGGAAGGTAGCATCCACGGGGTGGGTATAGGTATCACGCACCCACCACACATTCGTTGTTTTGTAGATAGACTTGTTTCCCCCTTGTATGCAGTCGAGATACGCTTCATCGATGGCATCCACCGTGAGACCACGCTCCGTCTGTCCATTGGCACTGATGGTCGTGATGGTGATGTATTGCCCAGGCTTCACCTGAGGGATGGTCAGGGAAATATTGTCGGCATAGAGACCGATGTTGTAGCCTGGATTGATGCAGGCACGGTTGCCAGAACCTGAGCTGAAATAAAGACCCGCTGTTTCGGGGAACACATAGCCTGTGGCGGTTTGTAGCTCTTGCATCTTGGGCATAGCCGTTGACAGGCGATACCCCCAACTCTTCAAAGGGACCCAGTGAGTGGCATCCGCCTTGAGGGAATCCACAGATGCCACGCTCCATTCTTTTGTGAAATCCCATAGACGCTCGGCTTCCACCTCGATGTCGCCAATGCCTCCGTTGGTAGGTTTCACGGCTTCCACTTGCTCACCGTCAACAAGTGACAGCTCCACCAGTTTGTTGTACATCATCTTTCCGAGATATTCCGTGGAGGCAGCATCGAAGTGAAGATTGTCGGAGCGAAGCGTCACGTCGCTCATGTCGATATAATAAACGTTCGCCACGTCCTTTGCCACTTGCAATTGCGCCTTTTCTATTCCTGCATTGTACTGCGTGCTATTGCGGCAGATGGTGCCGAAGATGAATGGCAAGGTTTTGTCTGCCTCATCCCCTGTCTTTTCATAGATGGCATTGCGCATATAGGCAATCATTGTCTTGAAGTTCTCATAATAGGCATTCGCCGCATTGCGGTCGCTCTCGCCCTGATGCCACATGATAGCCTTGACGTCATAACCCTGTTCGAGTTTTGAAAGGGTAACATCCACCAATTGAGCAAAGCCTTCAGTCAGTGATTTTGTAAGTGATTTGCCCGTGGTGATGTCGCCACGATAAGCGTTGTTCTCACTAATCCAAGGTTCGCCAGCATACCATACAGGCAACTTGTCGGCAGTCGCACCTATCGCAATGGCTGTTCCTCCGTAAGTACACTTGACGGCATAGAACGGTTGTTGCAGTGCCTTTTCGATGAAGTAGTTCGTGATGTCGCAGAAGGCATAGCGAGTTCCTGCCTCGAAGGTGCGAGACGAAAACCGACCGTTGCATTCACTGGTGACATTGGCATAATTCAGATACTGATAGCCGTTTCTCAAATAAGTGGGCAGTTCATCCACATATACGCGTCCGTCGGCATTCGATTGTCCTGCCGTGAGAAAAACACTGGCAGGCTGAGTCTGTGCTGTGCTCATCAGAGCAACGAATGCCATCATCCCGATACTAGTTATTCTTTTCATATTGATTAGTCATTTTGATTTCTGCGCCAAAATTAGCAATAAAAAAAGGCCAAGAAATGCAAAAAGATACATTTCTTGGCGAAAATCATACGGATTCCTACTATTAATGGCCCCCCTCCAGCTCCCCCGAGGGGGAGAGGAAGATAGTGAAGTGTGAAGCGTGGAGTGTGAAGCGATGCCATCCGGATGGCTTCCCTCCCCCTCGGGGGAGCTGGAGGGGGGCTTGAGTCGGTGGGGGGCTTTAGTTGGTGGGGGGCTTTTAACTTATAAGAGGTAGCCGAACGACAAAACGAGGGAACTCCTGCCGGAAGGTGTTTTCTTGCCGGTGAAGAATTGATACTCGTAACCGACACCGAGGGAAAGACGCTGTCGGAGGGCACACTCGACCTTGATACCCGCACCCATCAGATTGTAATGATGCGGATGAGGTTTGACATGTCCAACAAGTGTATTGCCGTGTTGCTGCAAGTGGAGCAAAGAGGTGGTCAGGTAAGGTGAGAAGTTCCAGATTTCATAACCGCTCTGCACAGGGAGACTAAAGCCAATTCGTCCAGAGAGATTCCAAGAATGGACGGAACCTATCACGCCAAGGAAAGGGTCAAAGTCATTTTCATAATAGATGTACATCATTTCGTGGCATGGCGTGAAACTCAGTCCTGCATAGATATATTTGTAGATGAAATCGGCATCAATGCTGTTTTCCTCCGCCAGTCCTTTCCATGCATTGCCATGATACCAGTTGAAGTGTGTGCCGATGGAGATGGAGGAAAGGGCGTCGCGCCAAGGAATGATTTTGGTGGCAGGCGAAAGATAGAATTGGTCGGATGCGTTAAAGTTCTCATAGGAATAATCCTCTATCTTTTCCTTTTCCTTAATTACTTTCTTGCCATACTTCTCGATAATTTCCACTGTTCTCCAAGGCGAAGTGTAATCACCCGTCAAAGTACCAAGATTGGCAATACCTTTTTCATTTGGAAACACATCGCAGATTTCCAGTATCTTGTACTCATCGGGAAAACCAGTTATCTTGAATCTATAGGCAATACCTGTGTTGTACACTTTGAGTTCCAAGATGATACCCACTTCGGATTCAAGTTCCAAGGAATTATATTTCCCCGTCAACTCATCAATTGGTTCTTGTGAGTAGCCCGAATTGGAGACTTGCTGTTTGATGTAGGACTTACCGAAGGCATATCTCTTTCCATGCGACTTCACCGTAAGTCCGATTTCTTCATTCAGAAGAACGTTCCTAACCCCTTCACTCACTCGCATCATCATTCGTGTAGGAACAAAAATCTTGCTGGCTCCCTTTCTTGAACGATTCGTCAGCAGATTCACTCGATAGGATCCGTCGGGTGAACTCACAAAATACTGTGCCCAGCCAGTGCTGAAGCAGAGTATCAGAAGGATGGAAAATATGGCTCGTTTCATATATATAAATGTTTTAGCCGCCTCCGGCTCAGGCCCCCCACCGGCTCCCCCGAGGGGGAGAGATTACCCATCCGGATGGCATCGCTTCACGCTTCACACTCCACACTTCACACTCCACGCTTTACTTTCTTCCTCTCCCCCTCGGGGGAGCTGGAGGGGGGCCTGACCTTTTATTATTCGTCGGTACCTGCTGCTCTACCTTCGTCGGTGAGGCGAACACCGTTGTCCTCAATGGTGATGTAGTGATGCTTGAAGAGGTCGCCCACACCACGCTTAAAGGTTTTCTTGCTAACGCCAAACGTGTTGTAGATGTCTTCGGCATCGGATTTATCGTGAAGCGGACAGAATCCGTCGGGCTGCACTTGGAGATAGTTGAGAAGCTGCTCACTGAAGTCTGTGATGCGCTTCTTGCCAAAGTACTTTTGCAGTTTGAGGTCGATTTTGCCGTCTTCACGCACTTGCTTCACGAAGGCGGTCACTCGATCGCCCGTGTGGAGCGGTTGGAAAATCTCATTTTGGAAAATCAGTCCACTATAGCGCTGGTCCACGATTGCCTTCATACCGAGGTCGGTTTTCTGCTGGATAATAGCCTCTACGGAGTCACCCGACTGATAAGGCGGACGCTCCTTCGACAGGAACTTCTCCAGTTTTGCAGAAGCGACGATGCGGTAGGTGATACGGTCTATATAACAATAAATAAGGTATTTCTTGCCTTGAATCATGCGCATCTTCTGTTCCTTGAACGGACAGAAGAGGTCCTTCATCAGTCCCCAGTCAAGGAAAGCGCCATATTCGTTGGTCCACTTCACTTCGAGATAGGCAAATTCGTTGACTTCCACAAGTGGGTATTCGGTTGTGGCGACGAGTCGTTCCTCACTATCGAGATAGAGGAACACATCGACGATGTCTCCCACTTTCGTGCCTTCGGGAATATATCGTTTTGGCAACAATACATCGCCCACTTCTCCGGCATCGAGATACATGCCGAAATCCACTTCTCGCAACACTTCGAGGCGGTTGCGCTTTCCTAAGCGAATCATTCCTTCCATATAAGTTTCAAGGTTCAATCATTCCATCTTTCAAGTGTATCGTTCTGTCGGTAAGGACAGCCAGAGCCTCATCATGCGTGACAATGACGAAAGTCTGCCCGAGCTGGTCGCGGAGGTCGAAAAAGAGTTGGTGGAGTTCGGCTTTGTTCTTGGAATCGAGACTGCCCGATGGTTCGTCAGCAAGAATAACCGATGGTTTGTTCATCAGAGCTCGAGCCACTGCCACACGTTGCTTTTCACCACCCGAAAGTTCATTGGGTTTGTGCTCGGCACGGTCGGAAAGACCGAGGAAGTCGAGCAATTCTTTAGCACGTTCTTTGGTTTCCTTCTGACTCCTATTGGCAATGAGTGCCGGAATCATCACGTTCTCAAGTGCGGTGAATTCGGGTAAAAGTTGATGGAACTGGAAAACGAATCCCAAGTGTTGATTGCGGAAACGTGCCATTTCCTTCTGACTCAGTTGGGTGACATCGGTGTCGCCAATAAGAACGGAACCCGTATCGGGGGTGTCGAGCGTTCCCATAATCTGGAGGAGAGTGGTCTTTCCCGCACCACTTGGTCCTACGATACTCACCACTTCGCCTTTTTCAATCTGCAAGTCAATGCCTTTCAGCACTTGCAGGGTGCCAAAGCTCTTGGTGATATTTTTCAATGTAATCATTATGATATGTTTGTTTATCCTATTTTGCTAATCCATTTCGAAAGCCATTGGTTCATCCACGAACCATGCTGGATGCTGCCATGCGGTTCGTAGAAATTTGCCACCTCATCCACCTCACCTTCCTGGTCGGGATAGACAATGATCAGGTTCTTGTCGCTGAAATACTTGGTGAGCATGAACTGCATCTTGGTCATTCGCTTTTCGTAACTGATAGTTCCCTTGCGGGCAGTGATGAGCACGAAAAGATTTTCTGAGCCTGTTTCCTGTGCCAAGAGTTCGAGGGATGAATCACTGTCGAAAGTACTGTATTCATCGCGCACCAATGGGTGATAATGGTTCAAGTAGCCACGGATGAGACGTGCCGTTTCCTCGATGGCATGGAAATTGATGCGGCAACCAATCTCGATAGAAAGTCGGGAAATGCGTTCTACCCAACGATAGAATCCTGTTTCGTACTGGGCACGAGCAGGAACAGCCACAATGATTTTGCGGATGGTGTTGACAGGAATGGTATAACGAACAATGATGATTTGTCGGTTCAAACCATCAATCAGTCCTTGGGCAAACTGACCCAAAAGGCTGTCGCTTGGTGTGCGGCGACGATGCAAACCCACCAAAATTTCGGAGGCATCGTTTTCGCGGAAAGCATGAATCACACCATTGACAAAATTCACCGCCAATCGGCTTTGTGTTTGCACTTTCACATCAGCACCTGCACAGATTTTCACTGCCTCTTGCAAACATTCCTTGCTCTTTCGCTGAAGCACACCTGTTGGGTCGTCCTCGTTCACCACATTCAAACAAATCAATCCACGGTTGAGGATGGAATTGCGCATCATGATACCCGTTTGCACAATGGCTGGAATGTTCTCCAATTCGTTGACAGGGATGAGAATCTTTTCGTCATCGTTGAGTGGCTGCTTTTCGTTGACTTCCAATTGTTCGCCTTCCAGCTTCAAGGTGCGTGCCGCCTGGTCGGTGGCGATAGAACTGATGATGCAAGTGATGAGAATCATGACCACCACACCATCGAGTACAGCATTGTCCATGAGAGGCACTCCTGGACTCACCTCGAGCGATGTACCGACCATCACCATGGCAAGGGCACCTGCGGCATGGGCTTCAGTCAATCCAAACATCATCAGTCCACTGGCGGAACTGAGTCGGAAAATCCTTCGGCTCACAATGGCAGCGATGTACTTGGAGAGTGTGCCTGCTATCACCATGACGAGCACAACGATTTGAGCAGCATGACTGGTGAAAAGCGGTTTGACATTCACCAACATACCCACACCAATCAAGAAATACGGAATGAAAATGGCATTTCCCACGAATTCCACACGGTTGCTAAGTGGAGCGGAGCGCGGAATATAGCGGTTGAAAACCAATCCAGAGATGAATGCACCGAGAATGCCTTCCAGTCCACAAGCATCGGCAGTGGCAGCAGCAAGGAACACCATTGCCAAAACGAAGATGAACTGCATGACCGCATCGGAATAGCGGCGGAAGAACCAGCGGATGATTCGAGGAAAAAGATAGAACAGCACTCCGCAAAAAACGGCGAATTTAACGAGAAAAAGTAGCCAAAAAGCCCAACCTGTTCCACCCTTGAACTGTCCTGCAAGCGCGGCCAATACCAGGAGGGCGAAAATCAGTGCCACCATCGTTCCTGCCACACTGATGACCACACTCTTGTGCTTGCTAATGCCGTAACGCCCCACAATTGGATAGGACACCAAGGTGTGGGAGGCAAAGATACAGGCAAGCAGCAGCGATGCCATCATTTGATAATGCAGCACCCAATGACCAGCCAAGAAGCCAAGAACAAAAGGAAAAATTGCGGTGAAAGCGCCAAAAATTAAGCCTTCACTCCTGTTTTGTTGAAGACCGACAAGGTCCATCTCCAATCCGGCAAGGAACATGATATAGTAGATGCCCACTTGCCCAAAAAGCTCAAAACTTGCATCGCGTTCCAGTATGTTGAGCCCATGTTCCCCAATGAGAACTCCTGCGAGAATCATACCAATGAGGTGCGGAATGCGCAATTTCGTGAAAATCATCGGTGCCAGCAAGATGATAGCGAGCACGATGAAAAACACCCAGGTGTGGTTGGTGATAGGTAGATTCAGGTATTGAGTCATTGAGTCCATAAATTGCAATTTCAAACGTTCAAAATCTGCAAAAAAGCCGCATTCTGCAACAAAATGCGTTGCAAAGTTAACGAAAATGCGTGGATTTGATAGTGTATGTCGCTAAAAAACTTTAATTTTGCACTCGAAATTTAGTTTTTCTATATTTTTAAGGTAAAAATGAAAGTAGCAATTGTTGGCGCAAGTGGAGCTGTAGGTCAGGAATTCTTGCGCGTACTCGACGAGAGAAATTTCCCTATTGATGAACTTGTTTTGTTTGGTTCGACACGCAGTGCAGGACGAAAGTACACTTTCCGCGGAAAGGAGTATGAGGTGCAGTTGTTGAAGCATGGCGACGACTTCAAGGATGTGGACATTGCCTTCACATCGGCTGGTGCTGGCACATCGAAGGAATTCGCCGAGGACATCACCAAGTTCGGCGCTGTGATGATTGACAATTCATCTGCTTTCCGTATGGATGAGGATGTGCCATTGGTTGTGCCTGAATGTAACGCTGAAGACGCACTTAACCGTCCTCGCGGCATCATCGCCAATCCAAACTGTACGACTATCATGATGGTGGTGGTACTTCAACCTATCGAGAAACTCAGCCACATCAACCGTATTCACGTGGCTTCTTATCAGAGTGCATCGGGTGCGGGTGCTGCTGCCATGGCAGAACTTCAGCAACAGTATAAGGAACTGGTAGAAGGTAAGCCAGTCACTGTCAACAAATTCGCTTATCAGTTGGCTTACAATGTCATTCCTCAGATTGACGTGTTTACAGACAATGGCTACACGAAGGAGGAAATGAAGATGTTCAACGAGACTCGCAAGATTATGCACACCGATGCACGTTGCTCGGCTATGTGCGTGCGAATCAGTTCGCTCCGTGCTCATTCCGAGGCAGTTTGGGTGGAGACCGATGAACCACTCGAAGTGGCTGACGTTCAGAAGGCTATTGCAGAGGCTCAGGGCGTGACACTCATCGACGACCCTAAGAATCAGAAGTATCCTATGCCTCTCTTCACGGCAGGTAAGGATGATGTCTATGTGGGTCGTGTTCGCAAGGACCTTGCCAACGAGAACGGAATTACCTTCTGGCTCTCTGGAGACCAAATCAAGAAGGGTGCAGCCCTCAATGCCGTTCAGATTGCAGAGTATCTTATCAAAGTGGGAAATGTGAAATAATCCCTTCTTGCTACCACAAGAAACTTTTTTTCATAGCATAATTATATATAATGAAGAGAAAAGCCGCAGCGAATGAACGTTGCGGCTTTTCAATTAATTGTCATCTACTTCGTAGTACCTTGTACTTTGTACTTGAAACTACCACCAAGTAGTGTTCTTATCTACCTTGTATTTATAGATTCTTGCCAGCTTAATATCGAAGATAAGAGCGGAGTAACCAGGTATTTTTTGATCGCCACTTGTGCCATATCCCAAATAGTAAGGGACAACCACTTTCCAACGGTCGTTCACCACCATGTTCATCACAGCTGTAGCAACACCTGACGCAAGCTTGTTGACGCCAAAGAGGGCTGGAACATCCGTTTGTTCATTCAGTGTGGTTCCGCTATAGCTTTTATCGAACAAATAACCAGATGCGTAACTCTTGGATGGAAGCAAGCGACCGAGATAGTGCATACGAATTGAATCGTTATATTCAGGATATGTTTCGCCAGTTCCCTTTTCGAGTTTCTGCACGTAAATGTAATAGATGTTCTGACCGTTTTTGCCAAGCGAATCACTGAGGTTGTAAGACTTTATCATCTCCCAACCATCTTTGCCTGAACGAGCCAGCGAGGCAATGGAGTCAATGAAATGCTCATTCCTTGGTCGCCAGTTCTCGTATTCCTCTTCTGCCACGTTCTCTGAACAACCGCTGAAGCCTATCAGAGCGAACACAAAACTGAGGGCAAAAAGAATCTTTTTATTCATGAGCTATTTGTGATGGGTTATTTCAGTTTCTTCAACAGACTGGTGATGGTCACATTGTCCTCGATGATGCTGCGCAATTCACTGATCTTCACGCGCTTCTGCTCCATGGAGTCACGGAAACGAATGGTAACAGTGTCATCCTGCAAGCTGTCGAAATCCACAGTCACGCAATAAGGAGTACCGATAGCATCCTGACGACGATAACGCTTTCCGATGGAATCCTTCTCGTCGTACTGGCAATTGAAGTGGAATTTCAGTTCGTCGATGATTTCGCGTGCCTTCTCTGGCAGACCATCCTTCTTCACGAGAGGCATCACAGTACACTTGATTGGAGCCAAAGCAGCAGGCAAACGAAGAACTACGCGTGTTTCTCCGTTCTCCAACTTCTCTTCGCAATAGCTGTGACACATGATACTGAGGAACATACGGTCCACACCAATCGATGTCTCGATCACGTATGGAGTGTAGTTCTCGCCAAGTTCTGGGTCGAAATACTTGATGTTCTTGCCCGAGAACTTCTCGTGCTGGCTCAAGTCGAAGTTGGTACGAGAGTGAATACCCTCCACCTCCTTGAAGCCAAATGGCATCTTGAATTCGATGTCGGTAGCAGCATTGGCATAGTGAGCCAACTTCTCATGGTCGTGGAAACGATAGTTCTCTGCACCGAAGCCAAGGTTCTGATGCCATGCCATACGGGTTTGCTTCCACTTTGCAAACCAATCAAGTTCAGTACCAGGCTTGATGAAGAACTGCATTTCCATCTGTTCGAATTCACGCATACGGAAGATGAACTGACGAGCCACGATTTCGTTGCGGAACGCCTTACCAATCTGTGCAATTCCAAACGGAATCTTCATGCGACCAGTCTTCTGTACGTTCAGATAGTTCACAAAAATACCCTGCGCGGTTTCAGGACGGAGGTAGATGTTGAAAGCACCGTCTGCCGTGCTACCCATCTCTGTCTTGAACATGAGGTTGAACTGGCGAACTTCTGTCCAGTTACGAGTGCCACTGATTGGACAAACAATCTCTTCGTCTAAAATAATCTGGCGGAGTTCTTCCAAGTTCATAGCGTTCATAGCCTTGCTGTAACGCTCGTGGAGTGCATCACGCTTCTTCTGTTCCTCCAGCACTCGTGGGCTGGTTTCGCGATATTTCTGTTCGTCGAAAGCATCGCCAAAACGTTTCTTAGCCTTGGCAACTTCCTTCTCAATCTTCTCTTCGTATTTGGCAATCTGATCCTCAATCAGCACATCTGCACGATAGCGCTTCTTTGAGTCGCGGTTGTCAATCAGTGGGTCATTGAACGCGTCAACGTGTCCACTTGCCTTCCAAATCGTTGGATGCATGAAAATGGCTGAGTCGATACCCACGATGTTCTCGTGCATCAGCACCATGCTCTGCCACCAGTATTGCTTGATATTGTTCTTGAGTTCTACACCATTCTGACCGTAGTCGTACACTGCGCCCAGTCCATCATAGATTTCACTTGAAGGAAATACGAATCCATACTCTTTGCAATGGGAAACAACCTTCTTGAAAACGTCTTCTTGTGCCATATTTATTTTAATAATGTGAATTTTGCGTGCAAAGGTACGCAATTTTCTTCGAATTTGTTTATCTTTGTCAGCGAAAAGTCCATGTCTTTCATAAAATTAACGAACAAAATGAAATCTTTACAATTCATCTATCAAAGGGTTCATACAAATCTTTGCTCTTCTTGCCATCCTCATCACAGGCTTTCAGTCACGATGTTTGCAGGCATCGTTTCCGTCCTTCTCTCCATGCATGTTTCTCCCGCCAGTTCCCAAACGGTGGTAGATGTAAAGAACCGACTTCAAGTCAACGAAGGATGGGGCGTGTCACTTTGTTGGTGGGCAAACATGGTTGGCAAGTGGCAAAACGAAGAAAAGCTCGATTCCATCGTAGATTTCCTTTGTTCACCCGAACATCTCAACTACAATATTTTCCGCTACAACATCGGTGGTGGCGACGACCCTCAGTGGCGAAACTGCGAGCCACATCATTTTGGAAAGCCACGCAGTGGCAAAGGACTTCGGGCCGAAATGCCAGGTTTCAAGGACTCGCTCGACGACAACTACCATTGGGACCGCGATGAAGCGCAGCGACGTGTGATGCTGAAAATTCGTGAGCGTCGTCCCGATGCCATCTTCGAGGCGTTCTCCAATTCCGCCCCTTACTACCTCACCGTGAGCGGTTGTGTGGGTGGTGCAAAACGTGCCACCGATGATAATGTTCCACCAAAATATTACGATGAATTCGCACATTATCTTGTGGATGTCTGCCGTCACTATAAGGAACGCTATGGACTGGAGTTTCGTACCCTCGACCCTTTCAATGAACCTGAAACCAACTATTGGTCTGCGAATGGTTCACAGGAAGGTTGCCATTTTTCGCCCAAATCACAAATCAAATTCCTCCATGTGCTTGCACCGATTCTTGCCAAGTCAGGACTCAACACCCGTATCTCAGCTTCCGACGAGACGAGTGTGGCACAATCTATCGAGGATTTCCTTGCTTATCAAAAGGATGGAGAGGCATTGGACTGTGTTTTTCAATGGAACACCCACACATACAAGGCTGACAATGCACAGCGTAACGAACTACGTCAGTTAGTGCGAAAGGCAGGAAAGCATTTCTGGATGAGTGAGACGGGTGATGGTGGACGTGGCATTCATGGCAATCTCATGATGGCACAGCGACTCATCGACGACATCCGATATCTCCAACCCGATGCCTGGGTGGATTGGCAGTATATTGAGGAGTTTGGCGACCAATGGTCACTCATTCGTTCCGATTGGAACAACGAGCAATACGTGAAAGTGAAGAACTACTATGTTCGTTATCATTTCACCCATTACATCCGTCAGGGTTACATCTATCTTGCCACCGATAACCCTCACCTCCTCTGTGCCATTTCTCCCGATGAATCAGAACTCGTCTTCGTATGCATCAATACGGAAACCCGTGACGAACGCGCAGAAACCATCGACGTGAGTTCCTTCTCCAAATCTCCTTCTATCACTTCCGTACTCACCACTCGCCGTGAAAACCTTGCCAGAAACACTCTTTTCAAGCATGCTTCAGGTGTTGTTTCCTTCCATATGCCTCCGCTGAGCATTGCCACATATATCATAAAAAGATAATTTTTCGAACAAATATTTTGTTATTTCACCAATTATCTTTAACTTTGCACCCGCAAAACGAAAAAGCACTAACTCCATAGTCTTTTCGCTTCGCTCGCGTCCATGCCCAGATGGCGGAATTGGTAGACGCGTTGGTCTCAAACACCAATGAAGCAATTCGTGCCGGTTCGATCCCGGCTCTGGGTACTCCATTTTTAACATAAGGTACTGACTACTAGATAGTTGCAGTACCTTTTTTCTTTATTACTTAAACATTACTTAAACATTTTTTACACCCTATGAATTACCTAAACTATTATACGACTTTTGAAGAAGCATTTAGAGAAGCCTATTATAGAAGAGGCCTTGAACAGTATGTTTTTGACAAAGCCGACTTTGTCTTAGAAAAAGATTATCTTAATAGCACTATGAGTAAATCTTTTGAACCGATTAAGTTCATGGAAGAGAAGCACATAAGTGAAACAGATTTTTCTAGTGAAATAAAAGATAGATTTCTTTCTGAAACAAATACAAGTTTTATATACTGCTTCCTCTTCGATACAAATGAAACCATTTGCAGATTCGTAATACAAAAAGCATTCGATACACTTTTAAATAATGCGTTTTTTGCAGGACAACAATTTTCTCTCACGGATATATATGATAAGACTTTATTTTTACCAAAACCATTTCGTAATGCATTTTTCAAGTCATGTGTTCCTAGTTCAGCTTTAAGTGAAAAATTGCTCACATATCTTGATATTGAGAACAAAAAAGCATTTATAGACCTGGTTTATAATGAGATGGATATCATGATATTTGATCGTACTTACCCGTTTCTTTGTCTTGCGGCAGAATTTGCTGAGGCAATGATGAACCAACCTAATTATTTTCCATCTCTTGATAAATATATCATTTCTGGTAGATATGATCTTTATGCTTGTTGGTCAAACTCGCTTTATACTTATATCGTATATGATATTAAAATGGGAGAAGGAGTAAAAGAAATCTCATGGACTACTCTAAAAGAGCCTATTGTTCAGGTAGATCCCAAAAGTCCTCCTACTCCCCCAAAAGTATCAAATGCAGCCAATGCTGACCGTATTCTGTACTCAACTTTAAATGTAAATCGAGAGATGTTATTTGAAAGACTCATTAAAGACAATTGGGTTGCTCAGCCTGACGGGCCAAGTGATGGAATAGAACTTATTAAAAAGTTAAGGTATTTCTTTTATGACAATAACGATGAATCTATTATCCCCCAAGATTGTCACCCTATTCATATAAAATGGTGCAAGCATCCCATAACCCTCAATTTTCTGATACGTTTGCTTTATAATAGAGTTGGAAATGTAAAGAAAGAGGATATATTTGCCAAATTGGGAAAATACGGGGGGATTGATAAAAAAATAGTGAAAGATTTAGATGTCGGCAATGATGGTTGTTGGAATGCTGTTTGTAATGTTTTTGAAAAGAAAAATGCTAGAAAGACTACTATCGATAATAAAACTAAAAACACAGAAAAGCAAATTAATCAGATAAAAGAAATAGTGACCTTGTATTATGAGTGTAGAAAATAGGTAATACACCAAGTAGCTTTAGGTTCCTTATTCCTTATTTTCCAAGAACAAACACATTTTTCCTCCCCCCAACCCCTTCAAACCCTTATTCTTATAAGAGAAAACAACAAACAAACAACCAATAATCCCCGGCAATCATTAAGAAACAAGCCGGGAAAGAACTAAATTTATATATATATAAACAGTGGCAGCATGTTTTGACGTGAAGAGCGTCCTTACCTCTGCTGCCGCCTATTTATCGTGTTGCAATACTCATGTTTTTGCAATGGGATAGATAGCCAGGCAGGATCCAACCAAGGGTTCTGCCTTATTTTTTTTCCTTCCAGCATAGTTCATAATGCCTTATTTATATAGACAAACATTTGATTATTAACATTTTAAAGACAAGACATTATGAAAAAGAGCAAGAAAAAAGAAGGATGGACAGCAATCGGAGTATTTGTAGTCCTCCTCATCATCGGAGCAATCATCGCTTCACAAAACGACTATACTCCAAAGGACCATCATCATGCAGACAATGCAGAGTCCAGTTCAAGTTTTAACCATGAAAACTAATACAACCATGGCAAACGACAACACCACCGTAATCATACCTACAACAGGGAAGATTACATCAGACCAAACACTTGGCTTAGACGATCCAGAAATTGTCGAAGCCGAAATCATTCAAGAAGAGGATTGGGAAGAAAACCACCCCAACTTCATTGAGTCCAACACTTCCGCCATCACTTTGGAAGAGTTGACGACGAAAAACATTATCCCTACTTTTTGCGACAACACACTTACGATTTCACACCAGAACTTCATTGGTGCAACAGTAAAGGTCGCAGAAAAAGTATTCGGAGAACTAACCCAACCTGAGCTAAGAGTATCGCATCCTATCATAGGACGAATTCCATCGGCTCAGCATAAGAAGGCAAATGAGCTAACAGACGATGAAAAGACTATCTTCTACCAGAGGATAGCATGGATTTGTCACGTACAGAATCTCATACGCTATATCAATGGACAAGCTGTTCATCTCTGTATCGGAGGTGTGAGAGCTTATAACGAAGACAAACTCTATAACCGCCAAAGCCCACAACGATTCAAGATTTTCGTGGGATGGCAAGTGAGAGTATGTTCTAACCTTTGTTTAACCTGTGACGGAAATAGTGGAACCATCGAGTGCTTAACAGAAGCAGATATTATGCAGAAGGCACTTGAGCTGTTCACCACCTTCAATCCCAACAAGGAAAACAACCTACGACTCCTCGAAGAACTGCAATCTACAGTCATTTCAGAGGAATTATTCTGCAAGATTATTGGAAGGATGAGACTATACCAATTCCTTCCTGTATCGGAACAGAGACAACTACCATCGCTCACTTTCGGCGACCAGGCCGCAAATGCAATGGTAAAGAACTATGTGTCCAATCCCAATTTCGGCAAGAAAGAGGGAGAAGATTTCACAGTTTGGAATTTGTTACAACTGGGTAACGAGGCAGTAAAGCAGTCTTACATAGACCGCTGGCTTGACAGAAACCAGAATTGTACAGATTTTGCTTTAGGAATTCAGCGAGCCATTAATGGTGAAGACACCGACGGCTATTCCTGGTTCCTCAACTAACAACACACTAGGGTATCGGTGGCAACGCCAGTATATATTCACTAAGCCCTAGTTTCCCGGAGGGGAGCACTACATCATATCAAAGTAATTCATTCAATTCAATTACGATGGTATCTGTGTGCTCCCCTCCTTTTTTGTGTTTATACCAACCCCAATTATTAACCCATTATCAAAAACAAAAATCACTATGTGTAAATTTGTAAAGCCTCAGATTCCAGCTGATGCAACAGCTGACGAAAGAAGAAGCATCATGTTTGATGCCCTCAGTTCTCTCGATCTTTCAGACAAGGTCGAAAAACGAGAAAACCTCACTTATCTCTCATGGAGCAATGCTTGGAGCGAATTTAAGTATGCCTATCCAAGTGCTACCTACCGTATTGTGAAGAACCCTAACACGGGACTTCCCTACTTTACTGACCCCAATGTCGGTATTATCGTTTTCACAGAAGTAACCGTTGACGACGTGACTCACGAGATGTTTCTACCAGTGATGAACCAGGCCAATCGTGCCATGAAACTGGAGCCTTACACTTATCAAGTCTATGATAATTATCGTAAGCAGTATGTTGAAAAGACTGTGAATGCAGCCAGCATGTTCGATGTGAATAAGACGATTATGAGATGCCTGGTGAAGAACCTGGCAATGTTCGGCTTAGGACTCTATATCTATTCTGGTGAAGATGTACCAGGAACTACCGATGACAGTGGAGCAAGTGCAGCAACCCCTGTAACACAAAAGCCTGTTGATCGTTTTGCTTCCATTAAGAATGCAATCAATCAGGCGACTGATATTCCGACACTGATGAGCCTCTATCTCGATCATCAAAACGAAGTGGAGGCTAACCCTCAAATCAAGGAGCTGTTTACCACAAAGAGAGTGCAGCTCCAGTCCATGAGAAAATGATTAAACAACAAAAACCATCTACAATATGGCAAGAATCGAACTAAACCCCAGTGGAGTCCTCTTCAATGAGGAGCTCCACGAATACTGGCTGGACGGTAGGCAACTGTCCGGCATCACTGAAGCCATCAAAAAGATGCTTCATCCCGAACTCTATCAGGACATCCCTGAAAGCATCCTGAAAAAAGCCGCTGAATATGGAACATTTGTTCATCAGCAAATCTATGACTTTGACCACAACTTTGTCAATAGTGGCTCACAGGAAGTGAAGGATTACATCCAGATTTGTAAGCAGTATAACCTTGTTCACGAGGCAAGCGAGTTTACTGTAACCGATGGTAAACATTGGGCTTCGAATATTGATAAGGTCTATCGTGTTTCTGACGATACCTTCTCCATCGGCGACATCAAAACGGCGGGTGTTCTATCCCCTGACAAGCTTGAACTCGCCAGATTCCAACTCAGTATCTACGCTTGGTTTCTTCAATTGCTCAATCCAAAGCTGAAGATCGACAAGCTGTTCATCATCCACCTTCGCAACAAGATAATGAAGAGTGGAAAAGTTGAGCATATCTGTGAAGTCATCTTCATTAACAGAGTGCCATCGTTCATTTGTGAAGAACTACTCAACTGCTATCTGAGTGGAGAGAAGTTCAATAATCCTTATGCTGTACCATTCGAGCTTAGTTCCCAGGAGCAGCACATCCGTGACCTCATAGAAACCAAGGAACGAGTCGAAGAAGAACTCAACTCGATCAAGGCTGATATCCTTAGCAAGATGCAGAGCCTGGATGTAAAATCCTGGCTAACCGAAAGTGGAATGAGACTGACTCGAAAATTACCGACCACACGAAGTTCATTCAATCTACCGCTATTCAAGAAAGAACACCCCGAGTTTAATTATGATGATTATATGAAAATCTCACAAGTTTCGGGCAGCTTGCAAATAGCAATCTAATCCAACGAACAGAGAGAGGAAACTAACCTCCAGAGTTCACCCACAAGGGGCTTTACTACCGAATGTTATTCTCAAAAAAATCAGAGGAAACAGATTGGTGGTAAAGCCCCTTTTTTGCGTTTATGCGATTTTAAAAAACAACAACCCCTTAAAAACAACAAGAACCATGCTATACTTTCAATTCAAGAACTACGACGAATTCAAGTCTATCTTTGGCATCACCCAACATGGCAACGGTGTAAAGTCAAGAAGAAACAACCTACTCCTGGGCTTTATCAAGGATAAGAAATTACTCCGAGAAGCAATTGAAACCAACGATTTCAGTTTACTCCATATCTCCAGTGTGGCAGAGCTGAAAGAAATACTCATGAACAAGATTCAGGAAAGTGGTAGCCAGATAACCGATACTACCACCTATGACCTCTATCTTCTGGGAAGACATTTCTACTCCCCTCTTTATTCAACAGATGAGCTGAAAGGTATCTGTGAAGACGGTACTCCAAATATGGTGAGATACGTCAATAACGAAAAGGACCATGTATTCATGATGAAAGCAGGACGAATGATGAAGCATATCATCGAGTCCTGTGATTTTGGAAAGACGCTTTCAAAGACCATCAAGAACTGGCTTTGTGAGGAATTCACTACCGATTGGGAGGCTAACGTAATTGGTAGCCTGCCTAAGAACAAGCTTTTCGTGAATGATAACTTTGCAGCCATCTACGACCGAGAGAAGATGTTGAGGGATAATGAGTACGACACGGACCCATTTCATTCCTGTATGACCAACAAGGGATTTCATGTATTCTATAAGGATTCCGTAAAGGCAAAAGCTGCCTATCTTCAGAATGAGGATGGAAAAATTATTGCAAGATGTATAATCTTCACTGAGGTATTTGACGAAGATGACAAGGTATGGCGCTATGCGGAACGTGCCTACTCATACCATGTGAATTTGGTTTATCAGAGGGCGCTTATCGACGCTCTCATCAAGGGCGGACACATTGACTGCTTCAAGAAGATTGGTGCCGGCTGTAGCGAAGCCAACTCGATTCTTGACATTTATGGAAACAGCCTTTCCCACAAGCAATTCCGAATCAACTGCGAATTGGACTGGGGCGAGCCACTCTCCTACCAGGATTCCTTCAAGTGGTACAGCTTGTATCGCAATACCGCCTATAACTTCGAGCCAGATTGCGATTACGAAGCGCTTGATACCACGAATGGCCAACTCGAAGACGGCGATGAAGATGATGAAGATGATCAGAACTATGATTCATATCATGACAACTATACCTACGAGGATGTAGTGAGCGTGTACTATAGAGGAGAGAGCTATACTTGTGCCGAAGATGACCTTGACGATTTTAGAATTTATCGTGGTGATTATTACCATGAGGATGATTTCATGGACTGCCCATGCTGCGGTGAGCTGATGCTGAATCCTGAGTATTACGATGAAGAAAATGATTTATCATTCTATCAAAGTGAGCTGACAGGCAAATCCTACTGTTCCGAGGAATGTAAGGAAAAAGCAGAAGAGGAATACAAGGAGAAGAACTGGTATTACGCTGAATATGATGATGTGTACTTTGAGAACGAGGATGACATTACCTATTACAATATGTACGACTCTATCGAAGGAAAATATATCCCAACAAGCATTTCCAAAGCGGCCCTAAGCCTGGCGCTTGAAAAGCAGTATCTCACGGAAATAGACGGTGTAGTTTATGATGTCATCGATATTTCAACAGGAAGGCCTTACGGTATGAATGCTGAAAAAGTAACAGTAACAGAAGACGTAGAGGCTTATGCTTAAATTCATTCAGAGAGGGTTTTTATTCTTGAAAACCCTCTTCAATCACTTAAAACGATATAAACCAAGAAAAGAAGAAGACATGAAACTATTGAAACAACTCTATTCCATTCACTCCAAGAGTGGAAAGGAAGCAAAGATGATAAAATTCATCATCAACTATGTGAAAAGAACTATTCCAGATTGTTCGATTATAAAGGACCTCAAGGGAAATCTCTACATCACAAGAGGAATCTCAGAAACCTATCCTGTCATTGTCGCTCACTTAGACCAAGTTCAGGATAATCACTCCATTGATTTTCGGGCCATCGAAGCAGAGGGACTTATATTCGGCTATTCCAAGAAACATCGAAGAACAGAAGGCTTAGGTGCCGATGACAAGAATGGAATCTGGATTGCCCTGAAGTGTCTCAAGAAATACGACATTCTCAAGGTAGCATTTTTTGTGGAAGAAGAAACTGGATGCCAGGGTTCAAACAACGCTGACATGGTTTTTTTCACGGACGCTAGGTTTGTCATTGAACCGGACAGAAGAGGTAAATCTGATCTTATTATAAGTATAGGTGGCATGGAACTATGCAGCCCTGACTTTCTTCAGACTATCAACTACAAGGATTTCGGCTATAAGGAAACCGATGGTATGATGACAGACCTAGATGCCTTAAAGGACAATGGACTATCAGTTAGCTGTATCAATCTGAGTTGTGGATATTACAATCCTCATACCAGTAACGAGTTTACTGTTATTCAGGACCTACTGAATTGTAAGAGATTCATAGAGAGAATCATCGAAAACTGTACCGATGTTTATCCTCATGTATCTGAGTTCTATGGCAGGGGCAGCCATTATCGGGAAGAAGAGATGGAAGACTACTACGATGACTTTTTCGAAGTACTCAGTAACAATCCTAACATGACATTCGATGACTTTTATTGGAGTTATGGTTATTATTTCATGGGAGCCAGCAAAGCAGAAATGGAAATGTTCTTCAACGAGATCAGGCAGGATGTTCAATTCTTTAATGAGAAGGAAGAGAACGAGAAGGAAGAGAACACGGACTGTATCATTCAATTCGAGGGAAGCGAACAAGCATCCATCACCAACCCAAACAAAAATGGTTAATCGAAAATGAATCATCAAAAAAAATGAACAATCGAAATGAACAACATTGAAGAAAGCCGAGAATTCAAAGCGGCGAAAGAACTCGAAAATGCCCTGAACGATTGTGGATTCAAGAATTCAAATTTTACAGCGGCAATACCTACGTTCCATAAGACTTTGGAACAGAATTTCATGAGATTGATCGTCTCCTGTATCAGATTCATGGCAGACGATACAAACCGACATATCGACCTGAGAAATAAGGGTGCATACGAGACAGCGAAGATTCTCAACCAGGCACTCGAAGAGCATAAGGACGATATCTACATGCCTTATATATAAAATAATGTGTACTTTTCCCTTCAGATGACACATTGAAATAAGGCATTTATACGAGAGGAAGACTTTTGGTAACTAAAAAAACCAGGAGCCTTCCTTTTGCTTTTATTATCAACAAGAACTAAAAACAAACAAAACAATGGCAACAACAAACATCAACATTGAACTATTCAAGCGCTACCAACCCAAGCGGAAGCTTGAAATGATCGAGAATCTAACAACAGATGAACTGTTTGCAATCTCTCCTGAGACCATGAAGAGAATCATTAAGGAGGCTGGAACAAAATTCCATAAATCAAGAGACAAGCAGCTGATGCTATCAGAAAGCCAAAGCACTGGCAACAATTGGAACTCTACCATCAATGGTGTTGAGCTTATCAAAGGTAAGCTCTATGTGAGCATCTATGTTCAATATTCCAACACTGATACAGATACGAGTGAGCATTATCGAAATTTCTTCAGAAGATGCAGCTATAGAGGCGAAATCAGGGCTTCTGACTGCTATGGAAATCCGAGATACTACTATTTCGTTTACGACGAATCAGAAAAGGCCAAGGCCCTTAGGTCCATTCTTAAGCAATATGTTTACAACAAGTACCCATCAAAACTGAACGGACATGAGAAAGATTAGGATTGGAGACATGGTAGTTTATCAGACGTGGAGTAAAGAGAAAAAGAATGCAACAGTTGAAGGCATTGAAATCTGCAAAAGAGATGAGAAATATGGGCGACCAGTAGAATCCTGTGACATTGACAAGCACAATGGAGTCTTGGACCTCTCAGACAATCACTGGATTTACTTTACCCAGGTAGTAAAAATCATTAAAACAAAGAAGACATGAGCAAGAACAATGGAAAAAGAGAATTTCCATGGTTGGAAATCATTATGCTAATCATCAAGTTCCTAACAAAGAAATGAACAACGACTATGGCAAACAAGAAAATGACCATCAAATACTGGAAGACTCTCAGTAGAGGTTCCAAGTATAGAGCATTATGTTTCGTATTCGGTCCACATCAGTGTTTAGCAAATATTTATGCTGATGAAAAGCCGAACCTGAAAGACGGTATGTGGAAACTGATCTTCAAAAAGATTCACATTCCTGAAGACCATTCACACTACAAGACCTGTGTTAACCAGACCTACATTCCCTAATATGGCAAAAGGAATATTCAACGTTCCCGATGTAGAGCATATAGGGGATATACTGCATTACGAGTCGCTGATTCGAGATAACGGCGGTACTCAGGTAAGGCATTTCTGGAATGGTGAGGAAGGCGATGAAGCAACCATCGTCTTCTTTGCTGAAACAGAAGAGAAAATAAAAAACATCAAATCGATTCTTGAAAATGAATAATTACACATTTGACGTTAAACTCAAAGACGGTGAGATTATACGTGATACAGTTTGTGCTCCATCAAGACTGGTGGGAGAAAGCATTATCCTCGAAATGTATAGTGCCGTTAGTATAAACCTTGTCTCAGTCAACTAGGCATTGGGACATCAAAAACAATTTGAACAATGAACGAAAATAAGACAATTGCTTCAATGACCATGAGTGAGTTTTTGGAACAACTATCAGAACTTGGAATAGTAATGAAACAGGAAACTGAGGAAAAGAAATATCTTAGTGGTGTCAAAGAACTCGCCATTTTTCTGAACTGCAGTATCAGTACAGCCCAGAGAAAAATAAGTGACCATGAATTTGACTATTGTTTATACAGAAGTGGGCATATTCTTCTGTTTGACAAGAAAAAACTTCTTGAAGGTATGAAAGCAGGAAAAATTACCATTCGTAAGTTTCGAAACACCAATAAACACATATAGGATATGGAAACAAAAACAATAGACAATTACGACATTGAGATGGCCAAGTATATCTGGACCATCATCAAGACCCAGCCGATAATAGCCATGAGCTGGGGAATTGAAGTAGAGACTATTCGTCCTGTCAAGGCAGGATTACAATTCAAAGTAAATGGATTTAAGCACCAAGGGCTTTTGAGAATCCAGCTGAACGAAGGCGAGGATTTGTTCGAGGTCCACCTGATTGATGAAAATGACAAAGAGGTGAATGTCATAAAATCCATCTACATTGACAATCTCATTTCTACGATAGACGACGCTGTGGAAAAAACGGAAAACTATGCTGAACGAATTTCAGAGGAATATGAGATTTTGTAGGAATTGAGAATATGTGACAATCAAGATTAGGAGATTTTTGGAATTATGTGAGAAATCAGTTTTTCCGAGAATCTCCTTTTTTCGCCCATTTCACAAATACTGAACGAGCGTATAATAAACGTGAAGAATGTTAAAATGGAACAGACAAGCTATGTATCCTACTTGCGTCAGTCCACCAAGAAGCAATCACTCAGCAATCTTGGAATAGAGGCACAGCGAGAGATAATACAAAATCATTTGGGTCAGATCAAGCCTATCGCTGAATTCGTTGAAACGGAAAGCGGCAAGAAAACTGACCGTCCGAAGTTGGCAGAGGCACTGGAATTATGTAGAAAGACAAAAGCTACACTAATCGTTGCCAAGCTCGACAGACTATCAAGGAACGTCGCATTCACCAGCAAGCTTTTGGAAAGTGACGTTGAAATAAGGTTCTGCGATTTCCCAGAAGCAAACCGTCTTGTACTGCATATCATAGCATCAATAGCGGAATACGAGGCAGGACTAATATCACAAAGAACGAAACAGGCTCTGAAGGCAAAGAAAGCCAGAGGTATTCGATTAGGAAAGCCTGAGAACCTTGTGAACAATCTGGGGAAGGCCATATCAAAGAGCAATTCCACTAACAGGCAGAAGGCATTGGATAATGAGAATAACCGAAGGGCAATAGCAATGCTCAAAGTGTTGATTGGACAGGAACTCAGCCTTAGTGAAATGGCTAGACGCTTGAACGAGGAAGGATTTGTCACCAGCCAGGGAAAACCGTTTACAGCATGGCAGGTGTCGGTCCTACTCAAAAGGTATAACTTAAAATCGTAATAACATAAAAATCAAAAAGAACTCATGAAAACAATCTTTTTTAAACTCAAACTTTGGTGCATTCATATCATAGAATGCTTCACAATGAGACAGAACAGAGGGTATATTGTGGTCTTTGCAAATACGGACAAGTATGAATACCCTACTACAGAGATTCATGTCTGCAAATCTTATTATAAGGCGACAAGGATTCTGAAGGGTGAAGAGGAAATCCTGAAGAATGAAGTTAAGCCACAGGAATATCAAGAGATTGACGATTGGTTTGGCACGATTGACAAATTTGGAAATCAGACAACAGGTGAGATTTTCAGTATTGAAATGTTGCTAAACCGTAGTATTAACCCAAAAAAGAAAGGAGAATAAGATGCCCAACTGGTGTGATGTTGTATATAAGTGTATAGGCGACCCGAAGGAAGTAAGGTCTCTTTACAAGATAATCAAAGCTAACGATAAGAGAAAAACATCTCGCGTTAAGAATGGATTTGGCACTCTGTGGATCGGTAACATTATCGATGCTCTTGGTGAGGACTGGGAGAAGTTGAGGTGCAGAGGCGAAATTATCGGTTATCATATAGAAAACAATCTACTTACCATCTATCAAAGCACCGCATGGTGTGAGCAAGAAGGCTTTAGAGAGTGCATTGAAAAGAAGTTTCCGTCAATCAAGGTTTACTATCGGGAAGAAGAACCTGGGTGTGACGTATACTATACCAATGATGCTTATAGGAACTATTTCCCTGAAAGATACTTACTCAACAACAACGATGAGCCTTTATACTTCAATACGATTAAGGAAGCGGCTGAATATGTTTCTGGAATCGTGAATCAGAAAGTAGAGGCCAACATGACAGCTATCGAACAAGCACTGGATAACTATGAGGAAGAGAATGATGATGATGTGTTCTATTCATTCCATCAAATCCAGGTTGTAGAAGACTAATACTTTGTGGGAAGGAATGGATCTTATGCTATTCCTTCCCTATATTAAGAAGGGAGGGAGGTTGCTAACCGAACTCTGCAATAACTGTACTCTGCATCAAGCGTACTCTGCATTATGGCGGAGTTTTTTTTCGAGGGGTTGGTTTGCGTGGAAATAGATAAAGCATGTGACCCCTCATGAAACGCCAAAGTGTTCATTTTTTGTAAGATTTTGTCAATTTAAACGATTTTTTCTGTGTGCCAAATTCCTTCTCTAAGTTGACCTATTTTATTTCAAATGATAGTTGACTTTCTTCTATATTCCATCAAATCCAGGTTGTTGATGACTAATTATTCATGGGGAGGGAACGGTCTGTTCCTTCTTCTACTTTTTTTCTTCCTTGTTTTCGAGGAGAGGAATATTGAAAACCGAAAGAAATAGAAGCTCTTATCGGGAACAACTTTAGGTGTGATTAACAAGAGTTAAATTGTTAGATGAAGTTACCAAAGAGGATGATTATGTAAAGAAATGGGCATTGAAAAGACAGTTTAGCACAGCCTATAAATGGGAAATGGAAGATAATTCGTATCTTTACCATCGAGATAAATCGTAATTTATGGAAAAGATAACATTCAGTCGTACAGATATTAGTGAAGATGTGCTATTACAGTTAACCAAAACATCTGAGCTTATCAAGCGATTAAACAGTCTGTCTTTGGTCAATCATATCCAGAAGCAAGAAATTGTCAAGGAATTGTTCGGATCTTCTGGTAGTAATCCTTTCGTTGGTGATAATTTCCATTGCGACTTTGGTAAGAATATCCATGTTGGCGACAATTTCCATGCTGATTATAATTGTACGATGCTCGACGTTGCAGAAATACACATCGGCAATAACTGTCTGATTGGGCCTGATGTGGGAATTTATACAGCTGGTCATCGTCTCCAACCCGAAGGTAGAACGCTTGATGGCTATGGAATTCCAATTACTATTGGCAATGATGTTTGGGTTGGTGGCCATTCCGTGATACTGCCTGGTGTCGTAATAGGTGATGGTGCAGTCATTGCTGCAGGTTCTGTGGTAACCAGTAATGTCGCTCCACGGACCTTAGTGGCTGGTAATCCCGCAAAATTCAAAAAAGAAATCATATAAATCCCAATTTATCGGAATTTAATAGATATGGAATTACAAACCCAAAGATTGTTGCTGAGACCTTGGCAAGAGGATGATGCTGACGAACTATACAAGTATGCCAAAGACCTACAAGTGGGGCCAGCTGCAGGATGGCCAGTACATACAAGCGTTGAGAATAGCAGAGAAATAATCCGCACAGTTTTCTCCGCAGTAGAGACTTACGCTGTGGTATTGAAGCAAACATGCAAACCTGTTGGCAGCATCGGATTGATGATAGGCAGGCAAAGTAATATTGGACTACCCGACAATGAATGCGAGGTGGGCTACTGGATTGGCGTGCCCTATTGGGGACAGGGGCTGATACCCGAGGCTGTTCGTGAGTTGCAACATCGAGCCTTTGAGGTCCTGGGAATGCAGAAAATGTGGGCTGGTTACTTCGATGGCAACGAGAAGTCAAAACGTGTGCAAGAAAAATGCGGTTTTAAGTATATGTTCACGAAATGCAACGTGTCATCACAATTGGTTGGTGAGTTGCGGACGGAACACATTACTTGCCTAACAAAGATGGAATGGTTAACAAGTAAGTAAATTCCAATTTAGCAAACAGAAACAAATATGAAATACCGAGACACTGACCATCTTTCTGCTTCTGTTGGCAACAGTGTTATTTCGCTATATATAGATAAGGTCATTAGTGTCCCGTTAAAATTGGGACGAGTTAATTATTAATCAAATAGCCCCGGAATGAGGGGACCAAATTGTTCTTTGACATCGTTGGATTTAGTCTTTTCAAACAACTCTTTCAAAGGAGTTTTGTCTGTCAGTGAGATGCTGAGGATCTGCAAGACCTCGTAGGTTGAGCGCTCCAGTCGCATATCATGTTGCACGATGGCAACCAGACAATAGGCAATGATGGCTGCACTGATCTGAATCCTGACGGCATTCTCTGTTCTGCCCCAGAATTTCTTGATTTTCAGATGCTGCTTCAGCCACTTGAAGAAGAGCTCAATCTGCCATCTGTTCCTGTAGAGATCGGCAACCTCAAGCGAGGACAGATGGAAGGCATTGGTGAGGAAAGAGAACTCACGTCCTTGCTCTTCATCATAGAACTTAACCAGCCTGAGCTTCTCCTTGTACTTCCTTGAAGTGATGTAATCAGTCAGCATAATCTCGGAATCCGTTAACACGTTTCGTGGCATTCTTCTCCGCCATTTGATACACTTGTACTGCAAGTTCTTCTTTGCCCGGACTATGAAGAATGACTCATGCTGATGGATGCGATAGAGTTCCTTGAAAGCATTGTAGCCACGGTCGAACACGTAGTAAGAGCCTGATTCATAAGGTATTTCCTTCATGGCCTTCGAATCGTGGACTGACGCTGTGGTGATGTGGAAATAGGCAGGAACCTGTGATTCCAAATCATACAGGACATGCGCCTTAACGCCACCTTTCTTCTTGCGGAACTTTGCCCACCAGAAGACTGAAAGACAGAGCGGGATCGTCGTTGAGTCGAATGCATATACCTTGCCTTTGAGCTTGAATATGTCTACGGCACGTTTACTGCGAGCCAGGTCCATCATGTAGAATGCAAACTCTTCGAAGATGCGATAGTCGCGATTCTGGTTGGCTGTGGCAAATGTCGTCTTAGCGACAGGCTCCCGGCCTAAACCGAGATGATAGCGCTTTGACTGATGAGCCTCCAAGGCAACAATCAAGTCACGCAGGCTCTCACGATTACTGAGTTGTCCGAACATCAGAGCGAGGAGCTGATTCCAACAAGTGAAATGCTTGACGTAGCGATTCCCATCGTACTTGTCAACAAGGTGACGGAACTTGTCGCTATCCAAAAACTCTATCAATTGAGCGAAGACGTATTTTGATTTGTTCATATGCAGCCATCTGTTTTGACTGCAAAGATACGAATTCAAATCGTCGCACCCTCAAAATTGCTCGTAAAAGACTGAATTTCAATTATTTCAAAGACCGATTAGTCCACTTTAACGGGACAGTAGTGACTAAACAACATAACAATGAGAAAAACATTACTGCTAATCGTCCTGCTGGCTAGCTCAATAACTGCAAATGCCCAGAAAGCGAAATACGATCTGAACGGCGACGGTAAAGTGAACGTTGCTGACGTGACAGATCTTGTGAACTACATACTTACACACAGCAACAAATCCTGTCCTGACGGCAAGCATCCTCACTGGATAGACCTGGGGTTGCCGAGTGGTACGCTTTGGCGTTGCTGTAACGAGGGAGCATCCACCCCAGAGGCATACGGTGGCTATTACCAATTCGGACAAGTGGCCTCAGCACCGTCGTATGATCAGATAAAAGAACTTCTAGACTATACAACATCGGTATGGACAACACAAAATGGTGTGAATGGCAGAAAGTTCACAGGCAGTAACGGCGGATCAATCTTCCTTCCCGCTGCAGGCGGCCGTTGGAGTGGCGGATACAAATTCATTGGCTCGCGCGGCTACTACTGGACTACTTTGCCTATCGACATGGAAAACGCCAGCGGATTGTACATTGGTTCGAGCAGCGGCGACGATTGCTACGTCGACTTCTTCGGCCGCAGCGACGCGATGTCCGTGCGCCCTGTGCGTTAGAACTGAAAATGAGTTAGCTTTGGGGGCAAACCTAGGTATGGATGGCTGTCCTCTTTATTGGGTTAGAGTTCTTTCATCGTTTTTAAAAAGCAAAGAATATTACTCAAAACCTCTTTGTCCTTAGCCACAAAGCTATAAGGGGCGCAGAAGGGTCAGGCACTTCTGCGCCCTGAAAAATTTTCGTAATAGCTAAAACCTTGATTTATAGGAGTTCCAAGTTTGACATTTTGTGAAGCTCAAAACCTCTTTGACCTTAACCACAAAGCTATAAGGGGATCGGCAATAGAGTACGAACCTTCGTTCCGCGTCAACAAGTCGTATTCCAGAAGTTTCCGTGATGCAGCCTGAACGGCACTCGAGGATTTTAAGCGATGATGTTTGATGAAAGAAGATGCTGTTATGTTTTTAACAGATTCTGCCTCCTCGCTAATAGCATAAAGCAGCTCTTTCTGCGTTTCTGTGACAAAGGTCAGCTGTTCTCTAAGTCTTGGTTCGCACTCCAACACATAATCATCTATTATCTGCCTGATAGTTGTAACATCGCAACTATCGCCTCTTGAAGTAAGGTTGTAGGCATCCTTCATCATTCTTTGGAGATAAAGCGTAACACCAAGAAACGTGTCATAAACCAGCTTAACAGCAGCTTCATCAATATCCTTATCTGCCAGCTTGAAATGATGGCTGGCAAACTGAAAATAGTCTGAGAACGGAATAGGTGCCAGTTGTATACTGCGAGCACTCATATAGAAAGGACGCCTTTCTGAAAAAAACATCTCTTCCATCAACCGACGCTGACTACCCGCAAATACAAAGTTTGCATTAGACACTTTCTGTATGTGTGAACGCAACAAAGCCTCCACATTATTATCCGCATATTTGGTCACTTGTTGAAATTCGTCAATGACAATAATACACCTGCGTTCAGCTTTCTCAATACACTGGAATATCTCATTAAGTGTATATTCTGGTGCAGTTATGTCACCTAAACGGACATCAAAGGTTGGTGTATTCTGTATAGGGTCATAGCCAAAACTACCACTTAACGATTTTACAGTTGCAGTGAATAATTTCATCATTCGCACACTACGGCGAGCAACGTTATCAAAAACGATACCGCCAAGCAATTGTATGAATTCACGAAACGAAGTGGTGTGCAAAATATCAACATACATCAAGATGTATTGTTTGTCGAGGCTATTCACATCGCTACAATATTCAACCAGCTTCGTCTTTCCCATACGCCGTTGCGACATCAGTACCACGTTTTCCTCACTCTGAAGAAACTTCAGCAAACATGCAGTCTCTTCCTTGCGATCACAGAAAAGTTCTGTAGGAATCTTACCAGATACAATAAAGGGATTCTTGTTCTTGATCATTGTTTCATATCTTTTATTATTCGTTGCAAAATTACAAAAACTTTCAATATTCGCAAAGAATTATTCAAAAAAAATAATTCTCATAGAATAATTCTTTTGGGGCAAAGCGTTGTATTGTGAGCCAAGGAACAAACTTTGACCCATTTTTGATTTGTTACGAAATAAGTCGTAACGAAGTTTTTCGTAATAGATAAGACGTTGATTTCTAGGAGTTTGAAGTGGCTAAAGTCGATGGGTATAGAGTGGTCTCTGTGAGGGAGGACGGAAGAGGCTGTTGAATTCTCGAGAGAATTGAGAAGTTTAAAGGCACTAAAGTCGGAGTTTAAAGGCACTAAAGTCTTGAATTCTCTCGAGAATTGAAAAAGGAACATACGACAAAGCTTTGGAAAGAATATAATGGAGGTTGATTTTAGAGCCTTCAAACTACCAGCAGAAAGGGTTTGCATACTACCTGTCAGAAAGGGTTCACCTATCCAAACATAGGCTCATTGTGAGTGGTACAAAGTTATGGATTACAGGTGATTGTCAAGAAAGATTGCCTGAAAAAGGGGTATCAGAATTGTGCGAAATAGAAAGGGAATAAGGCGATTGGGGGCTAAAAAGATGAAGGATTTTGGTAGAGATGGCAGTTTGGGGTCGTTAAGATGCTAAGTAAGAGTGTTGCTGATGCTTGTTATAGGGGTATAGTAAGCATCAGCAACAGTCGTACTAAACATACTTTACTGTTATGGAAGGCATCTTAACGATAGTAAACAGGCAGGGGTAAATAATAAGAAGACAATTAGAGACGTTCATAATGCCTAAAAGCAATGCAAGTCGCTCTGTATCAGACGTTTGGAACTAATGCTTCAATACTCGCGTATTTGCGACCTGAAGACGGGTTGATGAGAAATACGCGAGTTTTGAGAGGCCTTTTGTAAAGGGCTTTTACATCAAAAGAAGGAAAAACAGCGGATAATCACTCCTCCTCTTCCTCGGATTCATCGTAGGCGGCATAGCC
>JAEEGI010000712.1_pt1 | contig 92173 bp, 71 predicted proteins | sample 8958751 | NCBI WGS metagenome assembly JAEEGI01 (sample SAMN16246545, study PRJNA631951) | gut metagenome | biome: gut microbiome; feature: rumen; material: KS-attached | host: Bos | place: Iran: Karaj | collected 2018-10 | reverse complement strand
ATCCATATACGCAAATATTTGATATAGAAAGTTTTAAATAAAAATCTAAGTGGTTGATTGTGTGGGGAAAGTGGCTTTACATGCTTTGGGAGCAGGGGGTCGAAGGTTCGAATCCTTTTGCCCCGACCTGAAAATCAAGGGGTTACAAGCGATTGTGACCCCTATTTTTGGCCTTTTTCAAAAAACAGGACACAAAAAGGACACGGATTTTCGAAACATCTCCTATCGTTTTCTTATACTTTTTCGTAAATCCCCTGCCTAAAAGGACACGCTTTTTACAAAAAAATAAAAAAAAGCCGCCCCCGAAAGGACGGCTTTCACGCAAATATAAGTTGCTCATGTCTACTGAGCGATGCAAAAATACAACTTTTTTGATTCCCACAACTATTTCTATAGCGGGTTGCGTTTTACTGCTTCTCCTCCTCTTCTCCCCCAGCTGGAGCCTGACTGGCTGACAAAGGCTGCGGGGCAAAAGCTTCCCCACCGGGGACGGGCTTCTCCCGCAGCCTTTGGCAGACAGGCAGCCCATCCGAATCCCATACATTGACAGAACTAAACGACAAAGACCGAGCGAGAAAACGCAAACCCACTATTAGCCGAAGGCGGACAAAGGTTGCGGCCAGCCAGCTTCCTAAAAGATGCGCCAGCTTCCTCCGCAACCTTTGGCCGACTGAGGATTAATTAATAAAGGAAGGACTCCCATCAGGAAGTCCTTACCATCTTGATCACAATTACTATTGCAGTGATGATGACAGCCAGCAACACCACCACCATACCGAGGAGGAACCATAGAAAGGCAGGCGGCTTCTTCTTCGCAGGCGGCGATTCCTCGACGACTACTTGCGAATAGTGCAACGTGTCGGCATAATGGATGGGTTCCGGCTCTGCCTCGTAGGTGACTGTGAGGCTGTCATCGGTGGCCGTCGCCGTGAAGGTGCCCTGCTCCGTCTGGATCTTGACGGCTTGGCCGTCAAGCAGCGGAGCGAGGGGCATCACGGCAGAATCGGCCAAGGGTGGCAATTCGATGAAGGTGTCGAGGGGATGCGCCTGGACGGTGACCAGCTCCGGGCAGCGTTCCGTAATGCGACGGATGCGACGCTGGGCGCGGCGCCTTGCATCGCAGGCGCATAGTACCAACGACACCGACAACACAAGGAAGAGGATGAAAAGTCGCGTCTTCATGGCTTACAGGTTTTCGATCATCTGCTTCAGTTCGGCATTCTCGAGCGTCAGCTGGGCGACCTGAGCCGAGAGCCCGACGATTTCGCGTCGGGCCCTCGGTAAGCTCGGAATAGACGCGCTTGTTCTCCTCGACCAGGTTGAAGATGGTCTGCTGCATCTCACGGATGGTGCGGTTCTGGCGCAGCCGCGTAGCGGCGAGCCAGGAGGCCACGCCCGTCAGAGGTGCAAGCAGCAGCGAAGTCCATTCAAAGATGCTCATGGCCATACGGATTGCTCATTCGCTTCGGCGATGCTTTTGATCAAAAACTTCACATCGTCGATTTCGCGGAAGAGCTTGAACACTGCCTTGGGCAGCTGTTCGAGGGTTTGGATTTCACTTGCTTGGATCATTTCTTTTACATTTGCGTTTAACGGATGGTTGTTCGAGTGGCCACAAGAAAAACCGCACTCCGGGGTGGAATGCGGTGCAAAGAAAAGAAGGCGAAAAAGAGTAAAAACTATAGTCTATATAGAGTTAGCAATGATTTTTTTTGGATTGTTTTGGGACACCCCCGGCCTGCGGCCACCCCCTCTGAGAGGGGGACGACTGGCGCACAGCGGAGCAGCCCGACGCTGTGCTGCGCTTGCATCGGGTTAAGGTCGTATAGCCCCGATGGGGCTGGCCTTCAAAGGAAATAAGCGAAATAGGCGGGCAGATACTTCAACGTGCCGTCTTTGAAATAGTCCTTCGTGTAAATGAGGTAGCGGTCGTTTGCTATCCGAGACGAATACTTCTTGCAAAACTCGTCCATCGAGACATGGGTCTTGTAAGCGGATGACTTCACTTCAACAGGAACAATCTTCGTGCCTCTCGACAACAGGAAGTCAATCTCGTAATTGTGTTTGCCACTTGGAGTGGGCCAGGTGTGGTAGAACAACTTGTTGCCCGAGCACACGAGCATCTGAGCTACGATGTTCTCGTAAAGATAGCCGAGGTTGGACGATAGTTTGTCGTTCAAAAGCTTGTTGTAGAGTATGTTTTCGGTAAAATCCTTGTCCCTGAAAGCAAGTGTGACAAACAAGCCCGTATCGCCGACAAACATCTTGTATTGGCTCAGGTCTTCGTAGGCTGACATACCCACGTTGGGGTCGTCGCAGTGATGCGAGATGTTGACCGTCTTCGACTTCTCCATTTCGGATATGATCTCGATGAAATCTTCGGCTTTTGCTCCGGCGATGACGCTGGAGATTTGGTAGCGCGAGGCGTTGCTGTTGAGCTGGGCAGGGATGGCGGCGAAGATACGAGCGGCCTTTCCTGAAGGGTCGATTTTCCCGAAGTCTTCGTCATAGATATTCAAGACCAAACGCTTTGCTCGGTCAACCTCTTCGAAATTATTGGTGTCGAGATAGGCGCTCACGGCCTGGGGCATACCGCCGACCAACATATACAAACGGAAATCGCGCATCAGTTTACGATGGGCTTCCTTCAACGGCTGAGGGTGCTCCCACACGCTGCGGAGCAACGGTATGGTGGCCGTGTCATCCAATGCCCAACGGAACTCCTCGTAATCCATCGGATACATGTCTATAGGTTCTTCTTCGCTGGGGATCAGAATGTTTTCCGTGTTCTTACGGATGGAAATCAGGGAGCCAGTCTCGATATAGTCGTAACGGTGGTCGCCGACAAACGATTTGATGGCTTGTCGTGCCTTGGGCTGGAATTGCACTTCGTCGAAAATGATGAGAGACTGGCGTTCTATCAGACGGACGTTGTAAATCAGTTGAAGCCTGAGGAAGATGTAATTAAGGTCCGACACGTCTTCGAACAGGTTTCTGACTTCCAGAGAGCACTTGGTAAAGTCAATGAGGATATAGGAGGCATACTCACGGCGGGCGAACTCCTCGACGATGGTGGATTTGCCGATGCGTCGGGCACCTTTCACCAAGAGGGCCGATTTCCCGTTGCTTGTTTCTTTCCATTGCAGCAGACGGTCGTAGATCTTGCGTTTGAATATTCTTTCAGCTTCCATTGTTCGTAAGATTTTGGTGCAAAAATACTACAAAATGGTTTTCCTCAAAGTTTTTTTGCCGTTTTTCCCGAAATTCTCAAAATTTAGAATGGCGTTTTTCCCAAAATTCTCAAAATTTGGATGCGAAATGTGGAAGTGAGTTTTCAAGTAATTTTGAAAAAAACTTCTTTCCGTGTAGTTTTTTCGCTTTTTTTGCGTCTAAAAAGGAAACGATTCTAACCATGAGAGAAAAAGAAAAGGCTTTTTCCGAGATTGTCAAAAGGTATAAAAACACGGTATTTACCGTGTGCTACCTCTTTTCGAAAGACCAGGAGGAAGCCAACGACCTTTTTCAAGAGACACTCATTAACCTGTGGCGGGGCTTCGACGCTTTCCAAGGCAAATGCGACATAAAGACTTGGATTTGGCGCGTCAGTTTCAATACTTGCCTCACCTTTGAGCGCAAAAAGAAACGCAGTGTCGAGACGGTTCCCCTCAACATGGACATCAACCTCTTTACCGATACTGACGACGACACCCGCCAAATCCAACAATTGTATCATCGCATCAACAAACTTGGCATGGTGGATAGGGCTATCATTCTGCTTTGGCTCGAGAACATGAGCTACGAGGAAATCGGGCAAATCATCGGCATCTCCACTAAGAATGTCTCCGTCAAATTGGTCAGAATCAAGGAGCAACTGAAGAAAATGTCAAACGATTAAATACGCAAAACCATGGAAAACGACGAATTGGAAGAAATGCGGGCGCAATTGGCCACTTTGAACGAAAAGTTGGAGGGCGAAAGCATCGTTGACGAAAGGCATTTTAGTGAAGCCACAAAAAAACATTTATCAGAATTACAGCGGAAACTGATTAGAAGAATCGTCTTATTTGGTGTGTTGGCTCCTTTTTTATATTATTTTCTCGGGCTATATTTCGGGCTTTGGTGCTTGGGAATCGTGATTTTAAGCATTTATGTTTATCTAATGACAGGCAAAGCCTATTCGGTCTCTATGACTGTGACGGAATACACACAACGAATCCGTAAAGCCCTGAAAACCTACAAAAAAGCCAACAAGATCATGTGGATTCTATCCATTTTGCTTATATTGGCCTTTGGAACATACGTGCTCGTCTACGTGCTTGTCTCCCATTCGTCGAATTTAGGACAAGCCTTTGTTGTTTTCATTGTGTGTTGCTTTATTGCCCTCGCCATGTGGGTTTGCTATTACATCAGCAACGTATGTGTCTCGCCAGATGTGGAACTCATGCTGGAGCAGGTTTTGGAAGATTTGAGTAAAGTCGAACAGGATGCATAACTAACGAGTCTCTAATTCAAATCCTAACACTTGGCTTTCTCTAAAAAGTTGAACTTTCGCAAACTAAAACACTAGAAACATGAATGAAGAAATAGGCAAAACGGTAAAACTGATATTAGTTTGGTTGCTTTTGTATATTGCAGCGACTTTTATTGCCGCTGTCATAGGGGGTGTCGTTAAGAGCTATGAAATCACGAAATGGACGATTGTCTTGGGATACATGCTCGTCGCTATCTTGTTTTTCGGCAAGCATTATGTCGAGTTGTCATTTGGTCGCATTGAACGTCGTATGGTCTGGCCTGTGGTTGGCATGTCTGTTTTGATTGCCGTATCTCAAGCGTTTGTTTTATTTTCAGCATCGTCTTTGCTTGATGTTGAACTTCAATATCAAGGCGAAGAATTAGAGCGTCGTCAGCAGCTTTTTTCAGGAATTGCAGGAGCACTTTATTGTTGTGTCATGGGCCCCATTATAGAAGAGATTGGTTTTCGCGGCCTTATTCTTGGTGGTTTGCTGAAGATGCGATGCCGTCCGTGGATTGCCATTCTCATCTCTGCCCTTGTTTTCGCTTTGCTTCACGGGTTTGGGGCGATTTTTGTCACGGCCGTGTTGTTCGGAATCCTTGTTGGCTGGCTCTACTGGCGTACGGGAAGCATTATCCCAGGCATCATTATCCATATTGTCAACAATTCTCTTACTGCCATAGATTTGATCGGTCAATCCCATGTCATCCTTTGGCTTATTCTTGTCGTCGGCCTCCTTTTGCTCGCTTATTGCCTCTGGTGGTTTGGGAAGAAGTTCAGTTATAAAAACCTTAAAACTATAAGACAATGAAGAAATAGTGAAATCATTATGCTTGCTAACGTGCTAACGAAGGGATAGGACTTATATGACTGAAAAAACTAATAAAAACCAATAGGACAATGAAAATAACGAGATTTTACACCCTGCTTGCAGCCCTGTTATTGATGGGCGGATGGGAAATGCAAGCGCAACAAGTGAAGGTTGAGGCTTCGGAAACGATTGAACTGATGAGCATTATGGCTCGCACGGCTGGCTTTCGGGAATATCACATGGACATGGCAGGAAAATACACAGAAGAGACCGAGGCCTGGTTTACAACTTTTGAGTCACATCCTGCGGTGACTTATATGCAAAGTCTGAAATCGAGATATGGTATTAGTTATGACGCCGTGGCCAGCATGTCGTTGCATATCGAAACGGACGGAAACATCGTCAGCCTTATAGATGCCACGACCCTTGAAAAGAGATGGAAGAGTGTCAATCTCGACTCTTGCATGATGTACATCAACCAATTCTATACTGACACACGTTTCCATGAGTTTTTCATGCAGCATGAGGATTTTTACAACGAAGGGATTAGGACATTCGAAGACAATGTGATGCCGTATTTCCACCAAGACTGGTACGCCCGTTTTTATGGTATGGCTCCTGAAGAAACCTTTAGGGTCATTATTGGATTCACCAATGGAGGTAACTGTTACGGACCGAGTCGCCAGTTACCCGGCCAAGGGAAGGAAGTCTTTGCCATTTGTGGTTACTATCTCGACCAAGAAACGGGAAAGGCTTTTGAAAACAGTGTATCGATAGCTTCCATCTTGATTCACGAGTTCAACCATTCGTTTGTCAATCCTCGCCTTGATGAGGAGGCAAACAAGGCTCTGCTCGATTCCATAGGAGAGGATTTATATGCTTTGACAAAACAACTGATGAATTGGCAAGCGTACAAGAATGCAACAACCGTACTCAATGAAAGCATTGTCCGTGCAGCCGTCATCATCTATATGGAAGAAAACGGCTTCACTGCCGAGCAGGTGGAAGCGGAGATGTATGACCAACTTGGCCGTGGCTTTCATTGGATGCCAGAATTGGTGAGTGCGCTCAAGGAATACACGCATCATCGTGATATATACCCGACATTAAACGATTTCTATCCTAAAATCGCGAAAACATTGGGAACATACGTCGTGAATGAACATCAGCGCATTGATGAGGCATTGGGGAGATGAGGTAATATAAAATGAAGCCACTCCGTCCCGCCTCCATGCGTTTGGCGACGCGCTGGAGGTCAGGATGGGGAAGGTTTTTCGTTATGCTATCGTACTTTTACTTCGTTGAATGCAAAGCATTTCGTGCTAACGACGGACTCCCCCTCCGCTGCGCGGTAATATCACAAAGCCTCCGAAAACTCGGGCTGCCCCAACGGCGACAGGGGGCGGTTGAGTGAGTTTTCGGGGCTTTTTTTGTGGGAAAAGTAGGCAATGATTAAATAGGAAAACCATTGATTTTCTTTTGCCTGTTGAGCATGGCTTCGAAGATGGCCAGCTCATTGGAGCAGTCGTTATTGGCGCGGGAACGGCCTTCGCTCAGTGCGCCAGCAAAGTTGCTCAAATCACTGTTCAGGAGGCGGCTGAAGGCCTCGAAGACCTTCTTTTGTGTGGCTTGTTCGCCACGTGCATCCTTATAGAAGCCCAATGCCCAGGTGCAGTCAATGATACGCTCGATGTTGAGCTTCGTGCCTTTCGCGGGATTGAGGTAGATTTCGGAGGCAAAAGGCTCAGGTGCCTTGGGAATGGCGGCTATTTCCTGCTCAGCCTTGATGCGGGCGGGAAGGTCGGAGATGCCAGAGGCGAAGACGGTGAGCACCTGGTAGAGGTCGCTGATGCCTTTGTCGCGGGCTATCTGAAGGAGCGCCGTGACGGTGAACTGGTTTTGCCTCAGCTGCTGGTTTTCGGTGGCCAGGTCGTGGTATTTGATTGTGAGGTCGGCAAAGGCCTGCTCGACTTCTTTCTTCTGTGAGATGAGCGAGGAATTGATGGCCAGGCATTCCTCTTTCTTAAGGCCACGCGAGCCTTTGGGGAAGCGGGCGATGATGGCAGCACGGAGCGAAGCGAAGGCTGCATCAAGGGTGGTGTTTTAGTCGTAGAGATGGGCTTGCCGGAACTGGCCCTCGATGGCATCGAGGATGGCATGTTGGCCATCCTCTTTATCGGACAGCTGGATGGCCTCATCGATGAGCTTGGGATTGAAGTTTTGGGTGATGGAAGCCCAGTCTATCTTGTCAGGGAAGCGGACATCGATGGGCATGGGGACGAAGGCCAGCGGGAAGGAAAAGCCCTTGGACTTGTAATGCTCAGCGATGGTGGCGAACATGCTGAAATAGGGTGACTTGTTGGAGAGGCGTTCGCTGATGAGCTGGGCGAAGTACCCGGTCTTGACGGTGCGGATGGCCATGCACGACAGGAGGACGAAGACGATGGAGAAGACGACCTCGGCGGCATCGCTGCTGCCGAGGTTTTGTCGGGCATCGACGTAGTAGTTGGTGTAGATGTCCTCTTCGGGATGCTTGTCGGAATGCAGCTTGGTGCATTGGTAGTATGCCTCGTTGAAGATCTGCAGCGCAGGGACTTGGAGGCGATGGAGCCTGTTGTAATTTGGATCAGGCTCGCGAAGCGGTAGCAATGCATCGTAAATACTTTGGTTTAATGCCGCCGCGGGCGACAACAACAGAAAGTCGTCAATCTCCTTTCTGTCACAGTAGATTTTTTCTCGTAACATAATGGTATTATTTTGACGATTTAACAATGTATTTTGGATCGTAGTTGTAGACACGATGAATGGGAAAAAAGGGAAAGCCGCGCCTTTGCAGCTTTCCCTTTTCGATGATTTGAAGGCTTACTCTTCGGTCTCGGCCTCGGGGTCGACGAAGAGGAGGTTGTTGAGCTTCATCCTCTTCTTGGGGCTGATGATGCCCTGATAGCCGCGGAGGACATTCTTGGTGTCGACGTGGCCGACCATGGAGTCGATGAAGGCATCGGAGATGCCATGCCAGGTGAGCGTCGTAATATAGGAATTACGCGCGGTGGATGCGGTGACGGGACGGATGTCGAGTTCAGCGCACACCTTTTGCATGCCTTGGCGGATGATGCGGTTGAAGTCGTGGACGCGATAGTCAATCTGCCTGGGCGTTTCAGCTTGCAAAAGGATTTGAGGGAAGACACGGGTGCCGAGGTTGGGCGCGGATGCGTACTTGTTGAGCAGCTCGCGCAGCGGCTCGGTGATGGGGATGTTGACGATGACGGGCACCTTGTTCTCTATCTTGGCGCGAACGTAGGAGAACTCCGAGCCATAGATGGCATCCTCGGTCCAGGTCAGCTGGGCGATGTCCTTCAGGTTGGAGCCGTTGCAGAGATAGAGGATGATCCACCAATCAGCGGCGAGCTTGTTGGGGCCATCATAGTCGCGGATCTTGATGATGTCCGGGACGGTGAGGAAGTCCTGCTTGCGGCGGGCGCCAGCCTTGATGACCATCTCGGGGCGCTTGCTGATGACCTTGGACTTCAGGAGGCTGTTCATCACGGCGCGGAAGGCACGGAGATAGATGCTCTTCGTGGATGCCGACAGGCATTCCTCATCCATGAACTGCTCCCACTTGGCGACGACATTGGCGGTGGCTTCAGCAGGCCTCATCTTGGTGGCCTTGCCGACGATGGTCCTCTTCTTAGTGTCTTCGCCGTTCTCGTCCTTGATGGGGACGAGATGGCAACCCATGGCGCGATAGAAGCTGCGCGCAGCACAGCGATATTGCTCTTGGGTCTTGATGGAGTTCTTGCCTTCGCCGAAGGTGGTCCAATACTCTAATAAGGTGAAGCCGACATTGCGCTTGATGGGGAGCTTCATGGCCTCGGCGAGGTTGGCGAGGGAGAAGTCATCCTCGCGGATGAGTCGCTTGATGGTGACGCACACGTCGTCGAAGTGCTGCTTGATAGTGGCCTTGGCGACGGCTTTGGGATTTTTGGAGCCAGCGGCGGTGCGGATGGTCTCGTAATCTTCGAACGAGACACGGTAGCCGGTGGCGTAGTACCAGCGTTCGCGGTTGAAATTGACGCGCACGGAGATGGGCTGGTAGTTTTTTTTGCTCTGATTTTTGACGTTCCAGATGACTGAAACGATGACCCCGTCGATATTATCGGCGAAAATGGGCTCGACTTTTCTTTTTTCTGTAGACATAATAGTAACTTTTTATTTGCGTTAAATGTTCTAAATGAGGCAGGGTGAGACTTTTGCGGAAAAAAAAACAGGACACAAAAAGGACACACACTCATAAAACAATGCAAAGATACGCAAAAGATTTCAAACACGCAAGTATTTGTAACATAAAAAGATATAAAATTTTTCGTCTACATAGAATAGGATATAAAAGTCAACATTTTTGCTTTGGGAGCAGGGGGTCGCAGGTTCGAATCCTGTTGCCCCGACAACCTGAAAACGAGGGAGTCACGAAGATTCGTGACTCCCTTCTTTTTTGGGCAATTTCCGTTTCGTATCGGTTTTATCCTTTTTTTCACCGACCATTCATGCCACTTCTTGCCCATGAGCCCGAATAATCCGTATCTTTGTGTCCTGAAATGCGAATACCTTAACAATATGAAACATACCATGCACTGGATGCTCGCCGCCATCCTTGTCTTCTGCGGCACCTTGGCCTCCTGCCACAAAGAACCCGTTACCCCTGAGAGTGGGACCGTGAAGCTGCAATGTGTGAAACCCGCCTACCTGGTAGCAGGTGACACCGTGGCACTGATCTCACCCTCCTACTACACGCCGATGGAAAACGTGGAGCGTACCGCCGAGGTGTTACGCAGCTGGGGACTGAACCCCCTCATCGGTCCCAACGTGGGCAAGATCTACCAAGGCAAATATGCCGGCACGGTCGAAGAACGTCTCAGCGACCTCCGCTGGGCACTCGACCGACAAGGCGTCAAGGCCATCCTCTGCAACCGTGGCGGATATGGAACCATCCAGCTGATCAACCGGCTGTCGCTCGACGAGCTGAAAGCCCATCCGAAATGGTTGGTGGGGTTTAGCGACATCACCACGCTGCACGGCTTGCTAAGCCGCGCAGGCGTGATGGCCATCCATGGAACGATGAGTTCGTTCCTCGCCGCTGGCGGCACCGATGCCACCAGCACCTTGATGCGCGACCTGTTGATGGGCCGGGTGCCTCGCTACGAATTACCCGCGCACCCTCAGAACATCCCAGGCCAGGCACAAGGGGTGTTGGTAGGCGGTAACCTCTGCACCTTCGCCCCCAACCTCGGCACCCAAGCCGACGCCACCCTGGCGGACGACCTTATCCTGTTCATCGAGGAAGTGGGAGAATCGATGCACAACATCGACCGTCAGTTCAACATGCTGGTCATGAACGGCGTCCTCGACCGCTGCAAAGGCGTCATCCTGGGCGAGTTCACCGGCTGCGGAAGCGAATTCAGCTATGAAAATGTGGAAGCCATGCTCCGCTCCTACCTGGAGGCATACCACATCCCCGTGCTGTGCGGCTTCCCTGCTGGCCACGGCGATATCAACCTGCCCCTGGTGATGGGGGCACCCGTCTCCCTCGACGTGCGTGCCGACGGTGCCACGCTCCAGTTCGACATCGAAGGCCAACAGACCGAAGTCAACACGTCGAGCCTCAGCGCCACGAAGACTTCGCTCGAGCGTCGCCTGCAGTGTTCAGGAAAGCGGGAATAACGATCAATTGCCTTTGATCCTCACCTTGCGAAGGTCGAGGAGGTTGGTGGGGTTGCTGCCCATGCCTTCCACACGCTTGTTCACAAAACGGAGCACCTCGTCGTAGAACAGGACGACCACCGGCGCATCCACCATCATCAGACTGTCCATCTCGGTGTAATAGGCCGCCCGCTGTTGCAGGTCGTTGCAGTGCAAAGCCTTGTCGTACAGCCGGTCTACCTTGGGATTGGTGTAATGCGTGTAGTTCGGTCCCTCGGGTGAGAAGTTGGAGGTGATGAACAGCGAGAGGTAGTTCTCCGCGTCGGGATAGTCGGCCACCCACGAAGAACGGTAGAACGAAAGGCTCCCGTTGGACCGCATGCTGCGCATCGTGGCGGGCGGGATCACCTCCATGGAGCATTCCAACCCCACCTGCGCTATCTGCGACTGCACAAACTTGCCGATATCGGCATAGTCGGCCACCGTGGTGAGATGCAAGGGATGGCCTTTCAGACCGTAATCCGCCACCAGACGCTGTGCCTTCTTCAGGTCGTAGTCGTAGCCGATGGTGGCACTGTGGCCGGGCAAGCCCGTAGGAATGATGCCGCCGGTACCCGGGTAGCCGATGCCGTTGCGAAGGTAACGGAGCATCTTTTCCCTATCGATGCTGTAGTTGACCGCCTGACGCAAGGCCCGGGAACGTTCCACGCCCAGGGTGTCGGAAGGATCGATGTAGAACGAGAGGTATTCGGTGTTCAGGAACGGCTCCGTGATCAGTGCCATCTTGTCTGCATGTTTCTGTCGGAGCTGCCCGTCGAAGGTAAGCAACTCGTCCTTGTAGCGTGCGTCGATGCCCGACATGAAGTCGAACTTGCCCTTGATGAACTCAAGGAAAGCCACCTGCTTGTCGATCAAAAAACTGATGGACACTGCATCGAGATAGGGCAACCGCTCCCCTGCCGCATCCACCTCGAAATAGTCGGGATTTTTCCTAAAGACCAGCTTCACATTCTCCTTCCAATATTGGAACTTGAACGGCCCCGTGCCCACGGGATGACTGCGGAAGTCATCGCCGTAGTAGTCCACCGCCTCATGCGGAACCACCGAGGCGTAGGTCATCGAGAGGATGCCCATGAAAGGCGGGAACGGCTTGGACAACTCGATCCGTAAGGTCGTGTCGTCGACCGCCTCGAAAGCATACTGCCCGTCGTCTTGTCTCACAGAGGAGAAGATCCACATCCCCGGCGAGTTCAGGCGCTTGTCCACCACCCGGTTGAAGGAATAGACGAAGTCCGCGGCCGTCACATAGCGTGTCGTGTCGAAACAGGCATCTCGATGGAAGGGGACGTCGTCACGGAGATGGAAGGTGTAGCGCAAGCCATCGTCGCTGACCTCCCACGACTTGGCCACCATCGGCACGAGGTTCATCTGCGCATCGAAAGCCACCAGACTGTTATATAACTGGTTGCACGCCCAGATATGAGGCAGGTCCTTGGCATAGATGGGATCGAGGCTGAGGATGCCCGCCGACTCGTTGTAGCGGAAGATGGCCAGTCCCTCGTTGGGATCCTGCCGCTTGCCACAGCCGACCAGGAGCATCAGCAGGCACCACCCCAGCAACGCAGCACGCATTCCTCTATTCACGTCCGTATCCTTTATTTCAATTCTTGAAGCCGATGACCTCGGTCCTCAGGTTCAAGAGATATTTGTTGTAATCCAAATCGTTGTGGTCCTGTTCTTTCTCCAGTGCCAGGTCGATCACCTCGAGCATGCTGTTGACATAGTGGAAGTTCAATCCCTTGAGGTAGTCCTCCTTGATGTCCCGGATGTCGCGCTCGTTATCGACGGAGAGAATCAGGTCGGTCACGCCGTTGCGCTTGGCGGCCAGGATCTTCTCCTGGACGCCCCCTACCGGAAGCACCCTTCCGCGCAGGGTGATCTCGCCCGTCATGGCGAGCTGGCTCTTGACCTTGCGTTGGGTGAAGGCGGAGGTCAGGGCGGCGAGCATCGTGATGCCCGCCGAAGGGCCGTCCTTCGGCGTCGCCCCTTCGGGGATGTGGACATGCACGTTCCAGGCGTCGAACACATCGGGGTTGATCTCCAACAACGAGGCGTGCGCCTTGATGAACTCGTAGGCGATGGTGGCCGACTCCTTCATCACCTCGCCGAGGTTGCCCGTCAGCGAGAGGTGGCCGACACCGCGGCTCAGGCTCACCTCGATGGAGAGGATCTCCCCTCCTACCGAGGTCCAGGCCAGTCCGGTGGCCACGCCCGGCATGAGGTGCTTCACCTCGTCCTCGTCATGATGCATGGGCACGCCCAGCACCTTGCGGAGCTCGTCGCGGGTCACCTTGCGGTCGTCGGACTGTTCCATCACCACGTCCTTGGCACGGGCGCGCATCACGTCGGCGATCTTGCGTTCCAGGTTACGGACGCCAGCCTCGCGGGTGTAGTCGTCGATGATCTGCATCACGATGTCCTTGGAGAAGGCGATCTGCTTGGCGTCCATGCCATGCTCCTTAAGCTGCTTGGGGATCAGGTGCCGCTTGGCAATCTCGTATTTCTCCTCACGCAGGTAACCGCTCAGGTCGATGATCTCCATACGGTCGCGCAAGGCGGGATGGATGGTCGAGAGCGTGTTGGCCGTGGCAATGAACAGGATCTTCGACAAGTCGTAGTCCAGCTCCAGGAAGTTGTCGTAGAAGGTGGAATTCTGCTCCGGATCGAGGATCTCGAGCAAGGCGGCCTGCGGGTCGCCGTTGATGTTGTTGCCGCTCACCTTGTCGATCTCGTCGAGCACAAACACCGGGTTACCCGACTTGACCTTGCGCAGGTTCTGGATGATGCGGCCGGGCATGGCGCCGATATAGGTCTTGCGGTGGCCGCGCAGCTCCGATTCGTCGCGGAGGCCGCCCAGCGACATCCTGACATACTTGCGGTTCAAGGCCCGGGCGATGGACTTGCCCAACGAGGTCTTTCCCACTCCGGGAGGACCCACCAGGCACAGGATGGGCGACTTCATGTCGTTCTTCAGCTTCAACACGGCCAGGTGCTCGATGATGCGCTCCTTCACCTTGTCGAGTCCGAAGTGGTCCGCGTCGAGGATCCGTTTGGCCCGTTTCAGGTCGAAGTTGTCTTTGGTATAGTCCATCCAAGGCAGGTCGACGAGGTACTGCAGGTAGTTGAGCTGGATGCCGTATTCCGCGGCCTGCGGGTTGGTACGCTCCAGCTTCTTCAGCTCCCGCTCGAACACCTCTTTCACCTCATTGGACCATTTCTTCTTCGCCGCTTTGGCCTGCAGCTCCTTGACGTCCTGTTCGTTGGGCGTCCCTCCCAGCTCTTCCTGAATGGTCCGCAGCTGTTGGTTGAGCAGGAACTCACGCTGTTGCTTGTCGAGGTCGTTGCGCACCTTGCTTTGGATCTGCTGACGCAGTTCCATCATCTGTTGCTGGTTGGTCAGGATGCCGAGCAGGTTCTCTGCCATCTCCGGGATGTTGTTGCATTCGAGCAGCAGCTGCTTGGTGGGCAGATCCACCTCGATGTTGCTGGCCACGAAGTTCATGAGGAAGACCGGATCGTCGATGTTCTTGATGGCAAAACCGGCCTCGTCGGGCAGCCGCTGGGTGCGCGAGATGATCTGCACCGCCATGTCGCGGATGCTTTGGATGAGCGCCTTGAATTGCTTGTCGGTAGGCACTTCCGACGATCCCTCGTAGGGCTGCACCGTAGCCCGGAAGTAGGGCTCCGTCTGGATCACGTCCAATACCTGGAAACGGCGCTTGCCTTGGATGATGACCGTGGTATTGCCATCGGGCATCTGCAAGGTCTTGATGATCTGAGCCACCGTACCCACGCCATAGAGGTCGTCGGGACCGGGGTCTTCAACGCTTCCGTCCTTTTGGGCCACCACACCCACCGGCTTTTTCTTGCGGTAATACTCCTTGACCAGCCGGATCGATTTGTCGCGGCCCACGGTGATCGGGATGACAATGCCGGGATACAGCACCGAGTTACGCAGGGGCATGATGGGCAGCTCCTCCGGCACCTCGTCGTCGCGGCTGATGTGGATGTCATCGATCGTCAGCACCGGGATGAACTCGGCGTTATCCGAATCTCCAGGTCCTGACATGAACATATCATCGTCTATTACTTTCATACGTTACTTTGCATCGGTTTTTGCTGACAAATTGTCAGCACATTTTGGATAAAAATTCGAGGCGGGTTGTTGGTCAAGAATAATGCCAAGGGTGCAATTGGACAAAAAAAGCCCTCGAAAACCTTCGAGAGCTTTTTATGCTTTGGTACACCTTACGATTACTTCGTATCCTTCTTTTCGAAGAACTTTTTGTACTTGCTGTTGAACTTGTCAACGCGACCGGCGCTGTCGACGAGCTTCATCTTGCCAGTATAGAACGGGTGTGAAGTGCTGGAGATTTCAAGCTTGACCAGGGGATATTCCTTGCCATCTTCCCAGACGATGGTGTCTTTGGTGTTGATGGTGGAACGGGACAGGAAGGTCTGTTCGTTGGACATATCTTTGAAAACCACCAGGCGGTAATTCTTAGGGTGAATGTCTTTTTTCATCGCTTTTCTTTCCTTTTGATTTTGAGTGTGCAAAAGTACAACTATTTTTTGAACTGGCAAGCGGTTTTGGAAAGTTTTTTTTCATATTGTAGTTTTTTCCCAAAAAATCGCGATACCCCTTCCCTTGCTAAATAAATAAGGTGTGTTATTTGCGAAAAAGCTTGGTCGGGCCGATTTAATGTTGTATCTTTGCCGCACGAAACAAACGAACAAACGAATTATTCAATAAAAACATTCACTTAATCAATTTCGTAATGAAACAAGCTTTTAACTTCAACGCAGGTCCCTGCGTTCTGCCCAAACAGGCTATCGAAAGCACCGTCAAGGCGCTCTATGATTTCGACAACACCGGTATCGGTATCGCTGAGATTTCACACCGCACCCCGGGTTGGGAGCGTATCATGGCTGAAACACGCCAACTGTGGCGCGACCTCCTCAACATTCCTGAGGAGTACGAAGTCCTCTTCCTCGGCGGTGGTGCCAGCACACAGTTCTTCACTGTGCCCGCCAACCTTATGAAGACCAAGGCCGCCTACCTCCAGACCGGCGTCTGGGCCAAGAAGGCCGCCAAGGAAGCCAAGTTGTTCGGCAAGGTCGACATCGTCGCCTCCAGCGAAGACAAGACCTACACCTATATCCCGAAGGGCTACACCATCCCGATGGATGCCGACTACTTCCACATCACCACGAACAACACCATCTACGGCACTGAGATCAAGTACGACATGGATTGCCCCATCATGCTGGTCGCTGACATGAGCTCCGACATCATGAGCCGTCCCGTCGACGTGAAGAAATACGGCCTCATCTACGGTGGCGCCCAAAAGAATGTCGGCCCTGCCGGCGTGACCTTCGTCATCGTCCGCAAGGACATCCTCGGCAACATCGGCGACCGCGCCTACATGAACCCGCTGCCGACGATGGTCGACTTCCGCACCCACGCCGCTGAGGAAGCCAAGAACATCTCCATGTTCAACACCCCGCCCGTACTGCCCATCTTCATGATGCACGAGACCCTCGTATGGCTGAAGGACACCATCGGTGGCGTCGAGGAAATGAACAAGATCAACACCAAGAAGTCCAACCTGCTCTACGAAGAGATCGACCGCAACAGCATGTTCGTCGGCACCGCCGAAAAGGAAGACCGTTCCATCATGAACCACTGCTGGGTGATGGCCCCCGGTTACGAGGACAAGCAAGACGCCTTCATGGCCTACGCCAAGGAGCGCGGCATGGTCGGCATCAAGGGTCACCGCAGCGTCGGCGGCTTCCGCGCCAGCCTCTACAACGCCTGCCCGATCGAGGCCGTCGAAGCTCTCGTCCAGTGCATGCAAGACTTTGAAAAAGCAAACAAATAAACATTCAGAAGACAAAAGAAAACATCATGAAAGTTTTAGTTGCAACTGAAAAACCTTTCGCCAAGATCGCCGTTGATGGCATCCGCGAAGTTGTTGAAAAGAACGGTTACGAACTGGCTCTTCTCGAAAAATATACCGATGTCAACGACCTCTACAAGGCCGTTGCCGACGCCGATGCCCTCATCGTGCGTTCCGACAAGGTGACCAAGGAAGTCCTTGACCACGCCAACAACCTGAAGATCGTCGTCCGCGCCGGTGCCGGTTACGACAACCTCGACCTCGAGGCCTGCACAGCCAAGGGTGTCGTCGCCATGAACACCCCCGGCCAAAACTCGAACGCCGTGGCCGAACTGGTCATGGGCATGCTGGTCTATGCCGTCCGTAACTTCTACAACGGCAAGTCCGGTTCCGAACTGATGGGCAAGAAGCTCGGCCTCCTCGCCTTCGGCAACGTCGGCCGCAACGTGGCCCGCATCGCCAAGGGCTTCGGCATGGACGTCTATGCCTTCGACGAATTCGTTCCCGCCGAGAAGATCGAGGAAGCCGGTGTCCACGCCGTGGCCAACCGCGATGCCCTCTTCGAGACCTGCGACGTCGTCAGCCTCCACATCCCCGCCACCGCCGAGACCAAGCAGAGCATCAACTATGCCGTGGTCAACAAGATGCACAAAGGCGGCATCCTGGTCAACACCGCCCGTAAGGAAGTCATCAACGAGCCCGAACTGCTCAAGCTGATGGCCGAGCGCACCGACCTCAAGTACATCACCGACATCATGCCCGACGCCGACGCCGAGTTCAAGGCTTTTGAAGGCCGCTACTTCGCCACCCCCAAGAAGATGGGTGCCCAAACCGAAGAAGCCAACATCAACGCCGGCCTCGCCGCTGCCAACCAAATCGTTGATTTCTTTAAGACTGGCAACAAGCGTTTCCAAGTCAACAAGTAATTGGCATGAACATGATCGACAATCAGAAAAACGCACCGTTTTTCAAGTTCGAGAACCTCAGGATCTATCACAAGGCCCTGATGTTTTCCAACGCCGTCCTGGCCATCTATGACCGAACCGAGAACGACGCCGACCGTATGGTTACCCAAAAACTGTTCGAGGCTGCCTCCCAGATCACGAGTTGTATCGTCGAAGGCTCCACCTCCAACAAAAGCGCTTTCATAGGATATCTCCAGCAGGCAAAAAGCAACATCCGCGTCTGCGTCACCTTGTGTGCCCTGCTGCTCAACAGGAAGGTTATCGACGAAGAACAAGCCAATGACATCCGAAACGAGCTGATCGAGCTCACCAAGATGACCGGCGCACTGATTGTCTCACTCCAAGGAGAAGCAAACCAACAAGAAAACACGAACTGCAAACTGTAAACTGTTAACTATATGTCAGTTATCAAACCGTTCAAAGGATGGCGTCCCGGTGTGGATATCGTCCAAAAGCTGGCCTCCCGCCCCTACGACGTGCTGAACACCGAAGAGGCACGCAAGGAATGCGAGGGCAACCCCTACAGCCTGCTCCACGTGACCAAGGCCGAAATCGACCTGCCTGAAGGCCACAAGGACAGCGACCTCGAGACCTACCTGAAAGTCGTTGAGAACTTCAACTCGTTCAAGGACTTCGGATGGATCAAGCAGGATCAGGAAGAAAAGCTCTACGTCTACGCCCAGAGCATGAATCCCACCGAGGCCAACGCCCACTGGCAGTATGGCATCGTGGCTTGTGCCTACAGCGAGGACTACGTCAACAAGGTGATCAAGAAGCATGAGCTCACCCGCAAGGACAAGGAAGAGGACCGCATGAAACACGTGCGCCTCACCAACGCCAACGTGGAGCCCGTGTTCTTCGCCTACCCTGCCGTCGCCGAAATCGACGCCATCGTGAGCAAGATCACCGCCGAGAAGCCCATCTACGACTTCATCGCCAAGGAAGACGGCTTCGGCCATCGCTTCTGGGTCATCGACGACAAGGCCACCATCGCCCGCCTCGTCGAGCTCTTCGACAAGAAGGTCCCGGCCATGTACATCGCCGACGGTCACCACCGTAGCGCTGCCGCCGCCCTCGTCGGCCAGGAGAAGAAGGAAAAGAACCCGGCCCATACCGGCAAGGAGGAGTACAACTACTTCATGACCGTCATCTTCCCCGACAACCAGTTGAACGTCATCGACTACAACCGCGTCGTGAAAGACCTCAACGGCCTCAGCACCAAGGACTTCTTCAAGGCCTTGCAAGAGAGCTTCGACATCGAATGCAAGTGCAACTGCACCAAAGACGGCGGCACCTGCAACTGCGAGTTCCCCTGCCACTGCGAGTGCGACACCGAGTACAAGCCCAACAAGCTGCACAACTTCTCGATGTACATCGAAGGCGTATGGTACAGCCTGACCGCCAAACCCGGCACCTACAACGACAGCGACCCGATCGGTGTGTTGGACGTCACCATCCTCAGCAACCTTGTCCTCGACAAGATCCTGGGTATCAAGGACCTCCGCACCGACAAGCGTATCGACTTCGTTGGCGGTATCCGCGGCCTCGGCGAACTGAAACGTCGTGTCGACAGCGGTGAGATGAAGGTCGCCTTCGCGCTCTATCCTGTGAGCATGAAGCAGATCATCGACATCGCCGACACCGGCAACATCATGCCTCCCAAGACCACTTGGTTTGAACCCAAACTGCGCTCGGGCCTCGTCATCCACACGCTGGATTGATTATTGGAAAGGCAAACATGAAAAACCACGGGGCAAGCACCGCTTGCTCCGTGGTTTTGTTTTCAATAATCGCTAGAAATACGTACCTTTGCAAAAACGAATCGATGGAACAGGTCAACCTCAGCAACAACCTCATCAAGCACTACGCCGACCATCTGCGGCTGGAACTGTCGTTGTCCGAAAACAGCGTGGAGGCCTATTGCCACGACATCCACCTCTTTCTCCAATATCTTGAGAGCCAACACCATTCCACGTTGATCACCGACATCACGCAGGACACCGTCGAGAACTTCTTCGCCTATCTCTACGACCTGAACATCGGCGCCACCTCCCAGGCACGCATCCTCTCGGGTTTGAAGTCCTTCTACCGTTACCTGATCCAAGAAGACCTGGCGGAAAAGGATCCCTGCGCGCTCATCACCTCCCCTACACTGGGTCGTCACCTGCCCGAAGTGCTGAGTGTGGAAGAGATCCAGAAGATGATCGACAGCATCGACCTCAGCCAACCCACCGGGCATCGCAACAAGGCCATGATCGAGGTGATGTACGGTTGCGGGCTGCGCGTTTCCGAGCTCATCGGGCTGCAAATCAGCAACATCTATCGGAAAGACGGCTTCCTGAGAATCATCGGCAAAGGCAGCAAGGAAAGGCTCGTCCCCATCGGCGACAGCAGCCTGAAGATCCTCTATCAGTACATTGAAGGCGCCCGGTTGCAGATCAAGCCGCAACCCAAATTCACCGATACGGTCTTTTTGAACCAACGGGGTACCGGGCTGACCCGACAAACGGTGTTCTTGCTCGTAAAGGAACTGGCCGAACGCAACGGCATCCAAAAGCCCATCAGCCCCCACACGTTCCGACACAGCTTCGCCACCCACCTGCTCGAAGGCGGTGCCAACCTATTGGCCGTACAGCAGATGCTCGGCCATGCCAGCGTCAGCACTACCGAGATCTACACCCATATCTCCGATGAATTGTTGCGGGAAACCTTGGTGGATTTCCACCCCAGGCTAAAGAAGCACTAAATGATGTTTCCCTGGTCGTCGACCAGCACGCCCCAGCTCACTGCGGTCATCGTCTCTCCGTCAAAGAAGAAATCGATCAGCGCGTCCTCGAACGAGATGCGGTGCTCGCCATCCTCGTCCTCCTCCTCCAACTCGGAGAAGCCGTTCTCGCGCATCAACTCGATGACCTGCTTGCGGTTCAGGTCGAAGACCTTGGTGCCATAGAGCACCGATTTCGGGTTCTCCGTCTCGAAACAGGCGGCCACCGACTTGGTGATGCCCTCAAAATAGATGTTGGTCTCCAAGGCATCATACTCATAATAGATGGAGCGGTTCTCCGTCTCCTCCATATCGTTGAGCTCTTCATAAAAATCAGGCATGCCCAGCACCTTCACGGCGTCGTCCAAGGGCATCCCGAAAGGTATTTCGCCGTATCCTTTCAGCGGTTCAATAACAAAGTTTTCCATGCTGCTTTATCGTTGTTTTTTTTGAGTAACCATTTGAAGCGGTGAAAATAAGGCTTTTTATTGATATGGAGCGGGAAAATGGCATTTTAGAATCAATCTAAATTACAGGAGGACATGCGTCCAAACCCAGGCACCATCGGATCTCAATCGAAGCGGATGGAACGGGCCGGACGGATGCGGTTGATGATGCCGGTAGGGATGAGCAGCAGGAGCATCCACACGCCCAAGGCCACGGCATTGAGGGCCAGCACCGTCGTCAGCGACAGCTCCACCGGCACCGAGGAGAGGTAATACGTCTCAGGGTTCAGATGGATGAATCCGGTGTAATACTGTACCAGACAGAAGCCCAGGCCGATCGCGTTACCGATCAGCATGCCCATAAGGAGGATCCGCAGCGAGCGATGCATGAAGACACGACGGACAAAACGGTCGGTGGCACCCATGGCCTTGAGCAAGCCGATGGTGGAGGTCTTCTCGATGATGATGATCAGCAGCATGGCAATCATGGTGATGCCTGCCACCAGAAACATCAAGGTGAGGATGAGCCACACGTTGGTATCGAGGAGGTCGAGCCAGTCGAAGATCTGGGGATTGCTGTCGCGCGCCGTGTAGGAGGCCAAGGTGGGCGGGATGCTGAAATACAGATTCTCGTTGACGGCATCCACCTGGTCGAGCCGGTCGGTCCACACCTCCACCATGCCGGTCTCGTCGTCGGCCCAGTGGTTCAGGCGACGGATCTGGTTCAGGTCGCAGAAGACGTAGCGCTCGTCGAACTCCGACAAGCCCGTCTCAAAGATGCCCTTGACCGTGAACTTGCGTCCCCTGGCCTGCATGTCTTCGTCGACGAACCACACCCTGACGGGGTCGCCCACCGCAAGCAGCATCTTATCGGCCACCGCCTTCGAGAGCAGGACCTCATCGGAACGGACGCTGTCGGCATAGCGAGGCACCGCCCCTTCCAACAGGCCACCTTCGAAATACGACCAGTCGTACTCCGGCCCCACCCCTTTCATCACCACGCCTTGGATCTCGTCGTCGGTCTTGATCATACCCGCCTTGTCGGCCACACATTGGTAATGGCGGATGCCCTCGGTGCGGTTGAGCGCCGCAAGCAGCCGCTCGTCCATCCGGAAGGGCCGCTCCTCGTACGACTCGTTGCGGTCGAGCGACTGGATATGGATGGGGGCCACAAAGCCCACCACTTTGGCACGGATCTGGTTCTTGAAGCCCACCACCACCGCCAACGAGATGAGCATCACCGCGATGGCCAACGCCACACTCGCCACGGCCAGCCGCATCACCGTCGAGGAGAGCTGCTGCCTGGAGAGGGAGAACAAGCGGTTCGAAATGAACTTGTATCCAGTCATGCGGGGTTTGGGAAGATTGTTTAACTTTGCAAAAATAATAAATAAAAAGCGATGACACGAAAAATCTTGATGACCGGCCTGCTGTTTTGTCTGCTGGCCGCCACGGCATGCGCCCAAAACGCCCCTGCCACCGAAGGAAGCGCCCCGAATGAGGGAACCTCCCTCCGACTGATCCCCAAGGAACAGTATGTGTACGGGGCGCAGGACACGGAGAACTACATCCGTCTGCTCACCGACCAGAACGTGGGCGTGGTGGCCAACCAAACCAGCATCGTGGGCGACACCCACCTCGTCGACACCCTCCTGGCCTCCGGCATCACCGTGAAAAGGATCTTCACCCCTGAGCACGGCTTTCGGGGTGCCGCCGACGCCGGCGCCAAGGTCAACAGCGGCAAAGACGAACGGACGGGCATCGAGATCGCCTCGCTGTACGGCAAGACCAAGAAACCCACGCCCGAGATGATGCGCGACCTCGACGTGATGCTCTTCGACCTTCAGGACGTGGGGGTGCGCTTCTACACGTACATCTCCACCCTCGCCTACGTGATGGAGGCCTGTGCCGAAAACGACATCCCGCTGATCGTCCTCGACCGGCCCAACCCCAACGGCTTCTACATCGACGGCCCCGTGTTGCAGAAAGAGAACCAGTCGTTCGTGGGGATGCACCCGGTACCGGTGGTGTATGGCATGACCATCGGCGAATATGCCAAGATGGTGAACGGCGAAGGATGGCTGAAGAACGGCGTCCACTGCGAGCTCACCGTGGTGTCGATCGCCGGCTACGACCGCAACGCCCTCTACGAACTGCCCGTGAAGCCCTCGCCCAACCTGCCCAACTGGGAGTCGGTGTATCTCTACCCCACCCTCTGCTTCTTCGAAGGCAGCATCGTCAGCGTCGGCCGAGGCACCGACACGCCCTTCCAGGTGTTCGGCCATCCCAACCTCCGAGGCGATTTTGTGTTCACCCCCGAAAGTAAAGGCGGCGCTTCCAAGCCCCTGTTGGAAGGCCAACGCTGCCGGGGACGCGACCTTACCGACTTCGCCCACGCCTTTGCCGACAACCCGCGGCAGCTGCAGCTGGAATGGATCATCGAGGCCTATCAGCAGCTCAAGGACAAGGGCTTCTTCACCAACTATTTCCGTCTGCTTTCCGGCGACAACCAACTTCAACGCGACCTTGAAAACGGAAAAAGCGCGGAGGAGATCCGCGCTTCATGGAAAAACGGCCTTGAAGCATTCAAGGCCGTTCGTGAGAGGTATCTGATATATTGAAGAATATCGGATGGTTTTTGTCCCAGGGGTTTCCCGAGGGTCAACCCCGTGGTTACCGACAGGACACCCCTACGGGGTGAGGGGTTGGTACGCACCCTGAGAAGGGTGGCGCCTAACGATTTTGTCCCAGGGGTTTGCAACCCCGTGGCTACCGACAGGGCACCCCTAACGGGGTGTTACCGACAGATCGCCACGCTGGGGCGTAAACCGACAGGACACCCCTAACGGGGTGCCACCCTGTTATTTGCGAAGCTTTCCAGGATATTCCTTCAAGGCCTCTTCGAGGCACTTGATGGCGGCTTTCAGGTCGTCGATGCAGAGGCAGTAGGTGATACGGGCCTGATGGCGTCCCTTCTCGGGATCGGCATAGAAGCCCGTGGCCGGGGCCAGCATGACCGTGGCACCGTTGTAGTTGAAGTCGGTGAGCAGCCACTGGCAGAACTTGTCGCTGTCGTCGATGGGCAGGTCGATGACCGTGTAGAAGGCCCCCTTCGGCATCGGGCAGTAGCAGCCCGGAATCTTGTTGATGCCATCCACGATGACGTTACGGCGCGCGATGTACTCATTGTAAACGCTGTCAAAGTACTCCTGCGGGGTGTTCACGGCAGCCTCGGCAAAGATCTGGCCGAAGCTCGGCGGCGACAGACGGGCCTGAGCCAGACGCATGGCGATGGCATAGACCTCGCTGTTGCGCGTCACCATGCAACCCACACGGGCACCGCAGGCGCTGTAGCGCTTCGAGACGGAGTCGAACAGGATGGTGTTGCGTTCCAATCCCTCCAACTGCATCACGCTGAAGTGCTTGTGACCGTCGTAGCAGAACTCACGGTACACCTCGTCGGCAAACAGATAGAGGTCGTACTTCTTGACCAGGCCGGCCACCTTGAGCAGCTCCTCATGGGTGTAGAGATAACCCGTGGGGTTGTTGGGGTTGCAGATCATAATGGCCTTGGTACGGGGCGTGATGGCCTTCTCAAAGTCCTCGATGGGCGGCAAGGCGAATCCCGTCTTAATGTCGCTCGGGATGGTCACGATCTTGGCGTCGCAAAGCTTGGCAAAGGTATTATAGTTGGTATAGTACGGTTCCGGGATGATGATCTCGTCGCCCGGGTTCAGGCACACGGTGAAAGCCATCTGCAGAGCCTCGCTACCACCCGTAGTGACGAGCACCTGGTTGGGGGTGACGTCGATGCCATGACGGTGATAGTAGTTGCACAGCGCACGACGATAGGTCTGTATACCCGCCGAGTGGCTATATTCCAGCACGCCATGGCTTTCGGCCATCTTGTTGGCGGTCTCGGCCAAAGCCTTCAGGGCTCCGCTTGGCGTCTCGATGTCAGGCTGACCGATGTTGAGGTGATACACATGGACACCGCGCTCCTTGGCGGCATCAGCGAAGGGAACGAGTTTACGGATGGCCGACTGTGGCAGCTCCAATCCTTTGTTCGAAATCTGAGGCATGTTGTATGTTTTTAAAGTGAGAAAGCCGTCCATCCTTTCCAGACAGACAGCTTCCTTTGGGTATTATAATTCGTTATCGATTCATTGATTGACGATGCCAGTCTCTTTTTCAGGCATGCTCTCGGTGGGTTGTTCCAGCACCTTGCCTTTGATACGGAGCACCACGGTGCCGTTTTTCACGGCGTTGGAGGTCACCGTAACCGATTTGTTGATGACACCCACCCTATTGGTACGGTAGGTCACCTTGATCACGTCGGATTCGCCAGGCAGGATGGGTTCCTTAGGCCAGGACGGGACGGTGCAGCCGCAGCTCGACTTCGGCTTCTGGACGATCAGGGGTTCGTTGCCCGTGTTGGTGAAACGGAACTCGCATTCTCCATTGCCATTAAACGGGATCTCACCATAGTCATGAACCACTTTCTCAAATTCAATCTCAGGTCCGTTGTTGATACTTTTTGCATCTTGGGCCTGGGCCATCCCCACCACCATGACGAGGAGGCCGATCAATAATACAAGTTTCTTCATTTTATTTCAGTTTAAAGATGTGCAAATGTATGACTTTTTTTGATGCAAGAACAAAAAATGTATCAATTCAAAAACCATACCAAAAAAAATTCTCGAAAAGTCTTGCAGGAAACAAAAATTGTAGTACTTTTGCACCCCGAACGATGGCGGGATAGCTCAGCAGGTTAGAGCGTCGGATTCATAACCCGGAGGTCATGAGTTCAATTCTCATTCCCGCTACCAAAAAAGACGGCTTTTGAAGCCGTCTTTTTTTATGCGATGAATTCTCGGATCATAGAGGTCTGCGGGATCTCCTTGTCGGGCACCGGCGTGAAGTAATGGATGAAATGCAGCAGGCGGTGCGCCTCGGTGTAGGCCCTGCAGTTCTTGGGCACGCTGGAGAGGATCGTCTCGGCGTGGTTGCGCATGACGGCAAACTCCAGCAGATACGAGGAGTTGAACATCATGTCGGCATTTTCCTGATAGGGATAGATCCACTGCTCCTCGGCGGCGATGACGTTGGGCCACTGCTCGATGGTCTGTCGGGCCGTGAACGCACCTTTGTTATAATCGCGCACGATGCGGCGCAGCAGACGGATGTCGTAGGTCGGGATGATGTTGTGGTCGTCGAGCGAGGTGCTCGTCAGCGTATTGATGAAGATCCGGAACTTGAGTGTGTCGGAGATATGGTCGGTCAGCTTCGGGTTGAGAGCGTGGATGCCTTCGAGCAGCACCACGGTATTGCTGTCCAGATGGAGCTTCTTTCCTTTGTACTCCTGCCGGCCCGTCACGAAGTTGAACTCCGGGATGTCGACGGTCTCCCCTGCCAACAGCTTCAGCAGGTCGCGCTGCAGCATCTCGTGTTGCACTGCCTCGAAGTTGTCGAAGTCGTAGGCGCCGCTGGGCAGCTTGGGCGTATCCTCACGGTTGACAAAGTAATCGTCCGTTGAGAACGAAAGCGGCTTCAACCCACATGCCAACAGTTGTATGCTAAGCCGTTTGCAGAAGGTGGTCTTGCCGCTGCTGCTGGGGCCTGTGATCAAGACCACACGCACCCCGTCGTTGCGGAAGCGACGGTCGATCTCCTCGGCAATCTGGACGATCTTCTTCTCTTGAAGGGCTTCCGACACCTTGATCAGCACGCTGGCCAAACCGTTTTGGCAGGCCTTGTTGACGTCGCCCACGTTGTTGAGTCCCATGATGATGTTCCATTTCAGGTTCTCGTTGAACATCTCGAAGGTCTTGGGCTGTGGCACAAACGGCGCCAGCCTGCTCGGGTCGTGCCGGTCGGGCACGCGAAGCAGCAGCCCGTTGAAGTAACGCTCCAGCCCCCAGAGCTTGAGGTAGCCGGCGGAGGGCACCAGACGTCCATAATAGTAATCCGCCGTGTCGCCCAAGGTATAATAGTCCATATAGACCTGGCCGCTCGTCTCGATGAGGGTCACCTTGTCTTCGTAGCCTCTTTCGCGGAAGATGCGCACCGCCTCTTCGGTCTGCACCTCGTGACGGTGGAACGGGATGTCCTTGTTGACGATCTCCTGCATCCGCTGACGGATGCGTTCGATGTCGTCGTCCGTCACCGGCACATCGTCGGCCTTATGAAGGTTGCAGTAATAGCCGTTGGAGATGGGGTTCTCCATGTAGATCTTGGAGCCGGGAAACACGTCGCGGGCAGCCTTGCTCAGAAGGAAACAGAGCGAGCGGAAGTAGATACGCGCCCCTGACGGGTCGCGGCCGTCGACATACTCCACGTCGCGGTTGTTATAGACCCGGAACTTCAGTCCCTGAGGCACGTTGTTCACACGGGCTGAGACGATCTCGTAGGGTTTATCGAAATCAAACTCAGGCAGCATCTCCTGGAGGGTCGTGCCTTCGGGGAAGCTCTTGGTAGTCTTGGTGTTGCGGCAATAGATTTGTACCATGGCGAATCCAACTAGGTTTTATGACAGTGGAACGGTTTATCGAGTAGCACGCACGGCCCGGATGGGGTAACCCCAGCAGCGCCATTCCTTGTAGAACTGGTCTGCCATGACGACATAGTTCCAGGCATCGTACGGTACTTCAACGCAGAGCGAACTCGTACGATAATAGACGGCATTGACATTGTGATGTCCGTCGTCAGCATAATTGCCAGCACCAGGCAAGAAGAGCATTTTACCATTTATTTTCGAATAGTAAAGGACGCCTCTCACGCCGTTAACCTCCTTCCAATCGTACGTCGTGTTGTCATACAGTTCTTTCCACTCTGCTTTTGTGGGCATGCGCCAACCGCTCCCCCAGTTGTAGGTAGCTGCGTCATCTTGAGGCAACAAGACGGTGAGGGTGTCGGAGAAGTCGTTGACGCCATATCTGGAATCAGAACAGTATTTGTTCAGTTCGTCGAAATCGCCATTGCACATCCTGTAGGTACTCCAGTTGTACATGGTCTTGGGCACGGTGTCGCCCCATGCGAAATAGTCACCGTAACCTTCAGGGGTGTTGGAACCCACGTTGCAGGTAGCCCAAAGGAGGCCGCTCGGCAGGCCAAGATCAACGTATGCGTGACCTTGATAGGTGCCGGTACCATCCAGGCTCCATTCATTGTTGTTTCCACCATTGTTGTCACCTCCGTTGTCCGGTTCTTCTTCGGGGGTACATCCCGCGGCGAATGCCGCCACCACTAGCATGATGACCGCTAGCATCTTCATTCGTTTATTCATAGCCGATTATTGTTTATTAACAATGCAAATATAACAAAATTCCGTACTTTTACGCCAAATTCCCAAATCTATTTACCATGAGAAAAAACAACCTATTCCTGTTTGCCATGATCACGTGTTCCATTGTGTCATGCAACACACAAAAACCCGAGACCGAGCCGAAGGGCAAAGACAAGATCGGCCCCAAGGAGCTCACCCTTCAATCCGACATCATGACCCCCGAGGTGCTTTGGTCGATGGGGCGCATCGGCGATTACAGCCTCTCGCCCGACCACAAGCAAGTCGTGTACAACGTCACCTGGTACAGTGTGGAGGAAAACCGCAGCGGCTCCACCTTGTTTATTATGAACGCCGACGGCACCGACAACCGCGTGCTTTCCGACGCCAACCAAAGCGAATACAGCCCACAATGGCGCCCCGACGGCAAGAAGATCGGCTTCCTCGCCCCCAACGACGACGGCGTGATGCAGCTCTTTGAGATCAACCCCGACGGCACCGGTCGCCAGTGCGTCTCCAATGAGGCCGACGACATCAACGGCTTCCTCTACTCGCCCGATTGCGCACAGGTGCTCTTCACCAAAGAGGTGAAGCTCAAGGAGACCGTGGCCGACCTCTACCCCGACCTCGACAAGTCGTCCGGACGCATCAACAACGACCTGATGTACCGTCACTGGGACCAGTGGGTGGACACCTACGGACACCTCTTTGTGGGTAACTTCAGCAGTGGCAAGATTGAGGCCTCGTTCGACGCCATGGCCGGCGAGCAGTGGGAAGCCCCTGTGCGTCCCTTCGGCGGCATGGAACAGGTCCAGTGGCTCCCCGACGGACAAAGCTTCGTCTACTGCTGCCGCAAGAAAGTCGGCAAGGACTATGCCCTCTCCACCAACACCGACATCTATCGTTACTTCATCCAGAGCGGCGAGTGCAAGAACCTCACCGAGGGCATGATGGGCTACGACCTCAACCCCGTCATCTCCCCCGACGGCAAGTACATGGCTTGGGAGAGCATGGAACGTGACGGCTATGAGTCCGACAAGCAGCGCCTCTTTGTGATGGACCTCGAGACTGGCGAGAAGACCGACTACTCCGCACGCTTCGACCAGTGCTGCACCGGCTTCAGCTGGGCCGACGACAGCAAGACCCTCTATTTCATCAGCGACGCCTACGCCACCGACCAGCTCTATGCCCTCAACCTCGAGGACGGCGCGATCAAGAAACTGACCGAAGGACAACACAACTACATCTCCGTGCAGTGCAACGGCGACAAGCTCATCGCCGGACGCCAGTCGATGAGTCATCCCACGGAGCTCTTCAGCGTGGATCCCACTAACGGCGAGGCCACCCAGATCACCACCGTCAACGACAAGATCTTTGCCCAACTCACCATGGGCAAGGTGGAGGAACGCTGGGTGAAGACCACCGACGGCAAGGACATGCTCGTCTGGGTCATCTATCCGCCCCATTTCGATGCCAACAAGCAATACCCCGCCCTACTCTACTGTGAAGGCGGACCGCAGAGCACGGTGAGCCAGTTCTGGTCGTACCGTTGGAACTTCCAGATGATGGCCGCCAACGACTATATCGTCGTCGCCCCCAACCGCCGCGGCTTGCCCGGCTTCGGTCAGGAGTGGCTCGAAGAGATCAGTGGCGACTATGGCGGGCAGTGCATGAAAGACTACCTGAGCGCCATCGACGAACTCAAGAAAGAGCCTTATATCGACGAGAACCGCCTCGGTGCCGTGGGTGCCAGCTTCGGAGGCTTTAGCGTCTATTGGCTCGCCGGCCACCACGACGGCCGTTTCAAGGCCCTCATCGCCCACGACGGCATGTTCAACCTCGACGCCCAGTACCTCGAGACCGAGGAGATGTGGTTTGTCAATTGGGACCTCGGCGGCCCTTACTGGGACTGGAGCAACCCCACCGTTCGCAAGACCTACGCCAACTCGCCCCACCTCTTTGTCGACAAGTGGACGGCGCCCATCTTGGTGATCCACGGCGGCCTCGACTACCGCATCTGCTTCACCCAGGGCATGCAGGCCTACAATGCCGCCATCCTGCGCGGTTTGGATGCCGAGTTCCTCTACTTCCCCGATGAGAACCACTGGGTGCTGAAGCCACAGAACGGCGTGCTCTGGCAACGCCGGTTCTACCATTGGTTGGATCAATATTTAAAATAAACCTGTAGCCCACGGTTTTCAACCGTGGGCTACCGACAGGGAACCCCTACGGGGTTCATCGGAACGACCCCCAATGGTTTAATCGGAACGACCCCCAATGGTTTAATCGGAACGACCCCGTGGGGGTCGGCTATCGGTAGCCGGGGTTGCAAACCCCAGGACAAAAAAAAGCCACCGGAAATCCGGTGGCTTTTTTTGTTGACGTCTGTCGGAGGTCGCTAGCGACCTCCGACATCCATCCGATCGTTATTGCTTCACGATCATGGTGTTGGCTTGCTGGCCGTTGGCCATCCGCACGTTGACCGTGTACACGCCGGCGCTCAGGCCGTTGAGGTGCAGCTCCACGTTGTTGGCGCTGCCGCATTCCTCCATGTACACCAGCTGGCCCAGCGCGTTGTACACCTTCACCGTCTCGATCTCACGGCCATTGATCATGACCTCGTCCTTCGTCGGGTTCGGGTACATGCTCACGCTGTAGGCGCTCTCGTTCACGTCCGTCGTGCCGCGGAAGTGCAGCACCACAGGCTCGTGCGTCGTACCGGTGATGGCGTTCGAAACGTAGCTCACCTGCTCTTCGGCCAGGCCTTGCTCCACGTTGTTCGTCACGTCGTAGAGCTTGAACCGTACGGTCTCGCCCTCTTCACCGCTCACCGACAGGTAGGCGATGTACTGGCTGCCCACACGCTGCAGGCGGGCGCTGCCACGGCACTCGTCGCCCACGAAGGCGCCGATCTCGTAGTTGCCTTCCGTCATCGTGTAACGGCTCGCGTCAAGCGTCGCCAGCATCGTCATCGTCGTCGCATGGCGGTGCGTGTCGCTCATCCAGTAACGCTCCATGGGCACTACACGCACCATCCCCTTCGAAGTCGAAGGATAAACCAGCGTCATCGGATCGCCGTTGTTCTTGTACATGTAACCCACGCCGGGTTCCAGACCCGTGAGGCTACCGTTCCATCCGTATTCGGCGGTGTAGGTGGCAGGACCCGCCGTGCCCTTGACCACGTCTTCCTCGTTCGGGGTGATGCCCGCGAAGGCCTCGTCCAACGTCATGGCGTTGACCGTGGGGAATCCGATCCAGTTCCAGCCGGATGCCAGCGTGATCGGGTGGTTGGCCGGGTCGGCAGGAGCCGCCGTCAGCGTCGCCGTCACGGCATTGTCAACGCGGATCATGTACATCGACTCGTTGTCGAGGGCCATGTCGGGCGACCATGTGCCGTTCTCCAGCATGGTGTTGCCACCCACATTCTTGATCACAGCCGTGGTGTTCTCCGCCGCGATGGCGTCCTTCAGGGCCGCATCCAGCGTGGCATCCATCTCGAGGCTGCTCGACCACCAGTTCCAGCCGGGTGCCAGGCTCACATCCTGATCTTCCTCGGTAGGAGCGGTATACTCAGGCGTGGTGAAGCTTTGGATGGCGCTCCAATCGAGCTCGCCGCAGCTTTCGTTCACACCCTGGATCTGCCATTCGTACTCGGTTTCGGGTCTCAAGCCGGTAAGGTCATAAGGAGCCGTAACACCTTCCACAGTCTCCCATTCGCCAGCAGCATCAACACGATAGACGCCGAAGTCGTCGATGACGAGATAGTTGGCATCATAATCGACATGGTGGATAGCGATGTAGCCTTGCTGTCCTTCATATGCACTAAGGTCAATGATAACCTCGTTCCATTCTCCATTGTTTGGAGCAATTGCCATTTCCTGCAAAGTGACGGTAAAGCTTGTGGTTTCCGCATCAGTGGTGGAAAGCAGCACTTCGTAGCTGTCAGGATAACCAGAATTGGTCCTCACATAGTACATCAATACGCCTTGGAGGTCAAGCTGTGGGGTGATGAGCCAGTTGTTGGCTTGATATGCGGAGCTATTCCAACTCCATGAACTGGCGCAATAGGTGCCGCTATGGGCTTCAAATTCCAAGCCACTAGTAGGATCAATGGTATACCAAATTCCGCTAGAGGGATAAGTTGCACCTTCTCCTGCAACGATGGTCCAGTCGTCGAGGCCGTTTTCGAAGTCTTCTTCCCAAATGGCTTCATATATCGCAGCCGTTCTATACTGCAGATTAAAGCTCTCCTGATATCCAGTCCAATTCAGCGTAGCTGAGTTGTGGGTGATGTCTTCCGTAGCCAGGTCGATAGGCATGTCGCAGGCAGAAGGAGTGGTGAAGAAAGCCCAGCCATACTGGCTCTCGCCATCTTCTCCGCAATTGCCTTTCACTCTCACGGCATAGTCCGTCTCTGGACGGAGACCCGTGATGGTGTAAGGTGAAGTTACGCCTGACTCAGCAGTCCACTCCCAAGTCGAATAATCAATGGTGTCGACAAAACCACGGATCATGAAACTGTAGGCTGCACCAGCTGTATAGAGGGTGCCGAAATCAGCCCAAGCGCCATCATTGAGGAACCATCTGCTGTTGCCACCACCATCTTGAGCACTCATTGTCATGCAGTAGGTGGCTTTGGCGATGAAGACTATCCACAGGTTCTGTGTGTCGTCGATGGCGATAGGACTAATCACCACTTCACGCATGCCGTTTGTTCCTTCTGTAGTAATAGTTTCAGAGCCAATCAACGTACCAGGTTCTGTGTCGCCACCAGAATAGATATTCACTTTGATAGTGCCGTCGACATAGTAGCTGTTGGCGACCTCATAGAATGCAATCTTTGTGAGGGTGTTGCCACTAATCATGTCGGCGGGATACATCACGCCCCAAGTCCATACACCAGGAGTCGAGTTTCCGACATTGGATGCCATAGTTCCGTTGTCGTACTGCAGCCAGTTGCCTTCGCTGGTAGAAGCAGGCACCGGTGCCCATTCGATGTCGTAGGCCTCTGAGAAGCCGTTCCATGTCACCTCGGCAGTGTAAGGAGTGGGGGTAACACTCAGATTCGTGGGGTTCGGGCAGGCCACGTCGGTGGTCCAGTAAATCACCTCACTCGGCTTTTCCACCTCGCACACAGGGGTCACCTGGGCAGCGTACATGGTTTCAGGAGTGAGGCCGGTGAGGGTGTAAGGGTTGGTGTTGACCGTAATTTCGGTAACATCCTCGTCGTTTTCTGACATATAAGCAATGACCCATTCGGTGGCAGGGCCGTTCTCGGTCCAGCTCAGCACCACGCTACGGGGGCCGATTTCAGAAGCGGCAAAGTCTGAAGGTGTACGGCAGTCGGTCACGGTGCAGTCCATGGTGTAGGCAAAGCCGTCAAATCCCGAGCCAGAACCTTCTACGAGCACATCGTCGTTGATGTCGGTGATGGTGTAGGAGCACTCGCTGTCATAACTGCCAGAAGTCCAAATGATGGCAAGATCCTGGCCTTCGCAGAAACTAAGGGTAGTGGTTTGTTCCACGCCAGCTCCAATACCTGAAGAGATGGTCACTGAGGCCAAAAGATCGCCTACTACTTCACCGGTGTAGTCATAGATATCGATGGATGCGCCATTCCAACTGTCGCCGTAGCTATCGGAAAGGACAAAGGTGAGGGAACATTGGTCTTCAGGCATGCATGCATCGGTGGTGAAGCTGACGGGACCAACCCAATCGCTCGTGCCAGCGCTGCCGCAGTCGGCCTGCACCTTCACCTCATAGGTGGTGGCAAGATCAAGACCCGTCAACGTATAGGGACTCGTGATTCCTTCAATGAGGTTACCGTTCAGATCAATGTTATAGGCAGTGGCATCGCCCGTCCAGGTAACCGTAGCGGTAGTCCCGCCTTCGTAGTTCACAACAAGTGCTGTAGGTTTGGGACAGGCGGGAATGTAATCGATGCTCACGTTATCGATATGCAGGTTGTTGTCGGCGTTGCTCTCGGTGGATTCAGCATAGAAAGCCACTTGGACGAGCTGTCCAGCATAGGCACTAAGGTCAAAAGCAACAGTGACGGGCGTGGGGTTCAGGTCATTCAAGACATACTCGCTTCCGGCATTGTCCCATAGGCGAAGAACCTCCCAACCACTAGGCGTGTTGATTAACACGGCAAACTTGTCGTCGTCTCCATTCTGTGCTGGAGCACCCGTGCCACTGTAGGCGGTGTAAGCCACTTCAAACATCAGCTGCACGTTGTTTTCCATCATCAAGGCGGGAAGAACCAACCATTTAGTACAGCCAGTACCATAGATGTTGACACGTGCGTGGTTGTCAAACACGCCATTGTTGCTACCAAAGCTCCAGGCATAAGCTGCGGATGCCAAGGTAACAGTGTTAGCCAACACTCCATCCATCAAGCCGGAATACATTGCCCAACCGGATGGAATAGCGGTGCCGAAAGCTTCCACCAAAGGAATACCGGCGGGGGTGTTGAAACTCACCGACTTCCAGCTGCTGGTCGTGCCGCTGCAAACGCTCTGCACACGGGCGCTGTAGGCTGTGTTCGAAGTGAGGCCACTTAAGGTATAGGTGGTAGCCGTCGTGTTGGACACTGCAACCGTCCACTCAGCATCGGCATTTGCCTTGTATTCCAAATTGTAGGTGCCGCTGCCGCCACTCCAAGTCAGCACAGCGCTATTGGAAGTGACATTGCCGAACTCAAGCGTTTCAGGCTTCTCACAGGTTGGTCCACCACCAATGGTATAGGTGAAGGTGGTCTTGGGAAGGAATGTGACTCCAGAACCCGATGCAGTAGCACCGCTTCTATACCATCCGGTGTTTTCTTCCTGGTTTACGCCATAGAACGCTGCAGATTTCCAGTTGCCTTGTACACTGACGTAGGTACCAATCAACAAGTTGCCCCCTCCATAGACGTAGGGCTCGTCAAACTCTATGGTCAATTCCGTGCCAGTTGCATCAAAACTGGCTGTTTTCACCACCGTGTAGGCTTCCGGGCCGGTAATGCCCGTCAATGTCGTCGCATCGACTTCGCCGAGATACACCTGGTGCGTACCCGTCCAAGCCGCCCCTGCGGCAGTCTCAATGTAAAACTTGATAGCGGTGATTGTGCCGCCTATCATCTCACCCAACTCGACGCTAGGGATGACGCATTCAGAAGCAGCACCCTGTGTGTCCGCATACAGACCGTAGAACGGAACATAGCTGTTTGCGTTTGTTCCATCAAATACAGTCAACTCCGATTGCGCTCTGGCCACACCGAAGAAGGCAAAGCATAAGAGCATCATTAGTAATGATTTCCTTTTCATAATAAAAAGATTTAATGAATAATTTGTGAATTGTAATTATGAATTGTATCCTATTCTTGACTTGACATGATAATTTGAAGGTCAAAAATAGAATAAAAAAAAACTTCAGAAAAGACAATCGTGAAAAAGTTATGAACAGGTCGCGCGAAATTGTTGATAACTTTTTTCTAAAGAGTGTTCGTATTTTACGGAGGAAATGAAATTATTTACATATTTTTGCTGCAAAATTAAACGTAATGACTCAGGATACGAAAAAAATCATCCAATCAATGACATACTTGGCGACGCATCAGCCAAACAATACCATAGACAATAGGAAAGCCTATAAGTTATTGTGGCTGGCCGACCGTTATCATTTAAGAAAATACGGGAGAACCATCACAGGCGACACATATTACGCCATGCCCTACGGAATCGTTCCATCAGATGCGAAATGCCTGCTTGAAGGCAAGAAAACCAAGATGAGCAATCCGAGCGGTTACAAAAACAAATACATCGCATCAGTCAATAGTCACCAGTTCAAAGCCATCTCTGAACCCGACCTCAAAATATTTTCCGATTCAGACCAAAACGCCTTGGATCTGGTCTTAGATGTATTCGGCCACCTTGATGCGCACCAATTGTCCGAGTTGTCACATCACTTTCCGGAATGGCTGTACTTCAAGGATTTGCTCGAGGATGAAAACGCCAAAAACTCCTACAAAATCGACCTGGATCTGTTTTTCGAAAACGCAACAGTGGACAGCAAAGGGGTCTTTGATGACAATCCCGACCTATTAAACCTCACCAAAGAATTATATCACCAATACAGTCACGTTTAACCCTCATGGATGTTCCCGCACAAGTATCCGGCTCGGTGGTCTCTGAGGGTGAATTGTTCTTCTTTACCCCGGATTGTCCCATTGGAATTAGAAATCATATACATATATGTATAAAAAGGAATAAAAGAATACTGTTGCTAACAACTTGTTCCTCTAAAACCGATACAGCCTATCGATTGGCGATCATGAAAGGTTTGGATATCAACACCTTTCCCGTCTTCACGAAAAACGAGACAAATAAGTTCACTAAAGATCAAACCTATGTGAATTGTAACAACGTAATAACAGTAAGTGAACACTTTTTTGGACAACTCATTCACGAAAGAAAGGTCATCCCATTGGAAGGTCATATTGACCCACTCGGGCTGGGCTTAATCGCCAATGGAATCAAAAAAAGTCCAGAAGTGGAACGTTGGATCAAGGATCTTCTCTAGAAACCCCGCTGCCGCACCACCTCGAAGCAGACGATACCCGTGGCGACGGAGACGTTGAGCGAATCGATGTCGCCGGGCATGGGGATGCGGAGGTGCTGGTCGAGCCGTTTCAGGCACCCCTCGCTGATGCCGTCTTCCTCGGAACCCATCATCACGCAGAGCGGACCGGTGAGGTCGGCGTCCCAGAGCGAGGAGTTGGCCTTCTCGGTGAAGCCCACCACCCGGAGGCCGCTGGCCTGCAGGAGGTCGATGGCGTCTTTCAGGTTGGCGACACGGCACACGCTGATATGCGAGAGGGCGCCGGCAGAGGTCTTCATGGCGTCGCCGTTGATCAGGGCGGAACCCACCGTAGGAATCACGATGGCATCCACTCCGGCAGCATAGGCGGTGCGGGCGATGGCGCCGAAGTTGCGGACGTCGGTGACACGGTCGAGCAACAGCACAAAGGGATCCCTCCCCTGTTCATATATAATAGGTATCACCTTCTCCAGAGGCTGGTATTCGATGGGACAGACAAAAGCGACGACACCCTGGTGGTTCTTGCGGGTGAGGCGGTTCATCTTCTCGATAGGGACAAACTGCACAGGCACCTGACGGGCGCGGCAGTCGCGGGCGATCTCGGAGAGCTCCGGGGAACGGCTTCCCGCCTGAATGAACACCTTTTCCATCTCTTTGCCCGAACGGATCAGCTCCTGCACGGGGTGCACACCGAAGACCAGGTTGTTGTCGTGATTTTTCTCCATGGTTTCTTTTTTTGCAAAAATAAGAAAATAAGTCGTAATTTAGCAACGCAAAACTAGAATAAGGTTCATTATAACCCCAATCACCATGAAAGCATCCCCCACCAAAATGCTGTTGCTTGCCCTAATGAGCATCGGAATGAGTGTCGCCGCCCATGCCCAATTCAGCCCGGGCACCCCGCGTGCAGGCGTGGAACCGACACGGACTTTCATCCAAGAGAACCTGGTGTATCCCGCCGACGCCCTCGAAGCAGGCCGCAACGGGACGGTGGTTGTCGCCTTCCATCTCGACGAGAAAGGACAAGGCAGCGACTACCACATCAAAACGTCGTTCTGCGAGGAAGCCGACCGACAAGCCATCGACCTGGTGCAAAAGATTCTCTGGAACCCGGCTTATCAGGAGTTGAGCGCCGTGGCATCGGAGATGGAATACCGCATCGAATACAAGGCCAAGGCCTACAAGCGCTATTGGAAGAAACGGGAACGGACCACACCGCCCCTCACCCACGAAGCCGACACCAGCTACCATATCTACGAGCTGTATCAGCTGGACGAGCAGGCCAAGCCCTACTTCGCCAACGGAAGCACGCTGGCCCAGTACATCCTCAAGGAACTGCAATACCCCGAAGCCGCCAAGGTCGGCGAGATCCAAGGAACGGTCCGACTGAGCTTCGTGGTGGAAACCGACGGAGCCATCTCCAACATCCTCGTCGAACAATCGGTGGGCGGCGGATGCGACAACGAGGCCATACGCCTGATGGAAGGCACGCGGTGGATCCCCGCCGTCAAAAACGGACAGTACGTTCGAAGCCGCAACGAACAGGACATCACGTTCAACTTCGGGACAAGGAACTATCAGGATGGGAACAGCTATTAGGACGCCATGGAAAGGATGGCTGCATCAACGAAACAACAAACAATCAAATACACAATCCATGAAAAAGACATTGATCATTGCAGCAATGCTGCTGATGGGCATCGGGGCTTGCGCTCAGGAGGCTCCGGCCAGCAACTGGACCAAGAAAGGCAACGTGGGACTCAACTTCTCACAGGTTTCATTCACCAACTGGGCGGCGGGCGGCCAAAACGCCCTCAACTGGCTGGGCACGTTCAACTACGGCATCAACTACGCCAAGGACAACTTCAAGTGGGACAACAGCCTCAACGCGGCCTTGGGCTACAGCTACTTCAACTTCAAACAGAAACCCGTCAAGACGGATGACAAGCTGGAGTTCACCTCGCTGGCAGGCTTGAAGGCCACCGAACACCTCAACTACAGTTTGGAGTTCGCCTTCCGCTCGCAGATGGCCTACGGGTTCGACTATGCCAAAGACTCCTCAGACTACCGTTCCAAATTCCTTGCCCCGGCCTACCTCACCCTCGGCTTGGGTATTGAATGGGTCCCCAACGAGCACTTCTCCGTCAACTTCGCCCCAGTGACCGGCCGTATCACCATCGTCAACGACGAAAAGCTGGCCAATGAAGGCGCCTACGGTGTGGAAGCCGGCTACTTCAACCCCAACGACAGCACGGAATGGATCAAAGGCAAAAAGATTCGCTATGAATTCGGTGCCCGTCTTGCCGCCAAGATGAAATACACGCTGATGCAAAATGTGGACTTCGAGTCGAAGCTGGAGCTCTTCTCCAACTACCTCGACCACCCGGAACGTATCGACGTGGATTGGCAGAACCTCTTCGTGATGAAGGTCAACTCCTGGCTGAACTGCAGCTTAGGCACCCACCTGATCTATGACTACGACATCAAATTCCCCGTCTATGACGATGCGGGCAACGCCATGCTCGGCCCCGACGGCAACGCCTTGAAGACCACCGGATCCAAGGTCCAGTTCAAGGAAGTGCTCGCCGTGGGCGTGTTGTTCAACCTTTAAGAAGGCAGCAGCCAGAAGAAGGAATGAAACGAATTGGCATATTATCGGATACGCATGGAGTGCTGATCCCCCAGGTCTTCGACTTCTTCAAGGACGTGGACGAAATATGGCATGCCGGCGACATCGGCAACATCGAGACGGCGGAGCGGCTTGAGGCATTCAAGCCGCTCCGCGCGGTCCATGGCAACATCGACGACCACATCGTGCGGCTGCAATATCCCGAGGATCTATTCTTCCAAGTGGAGGACGTCCACGTCTATATGACCCATATCGGAGGCTATCCCGGCCATTACATGCCCGAGGTCAGGATCCTGCTCCAAGACAAGAAACCCGAGCTATACGTCTGCGGGCATTCCCATATCCTGAAAGTGATCTACGACCAGAAACTGCAGCTGCTGCACATCAACCCCGGCGCGGCAGGCACCTCGGGATTCCACAAAAAGATCACCATGGTCCGCATGGTCATCGACGGGAAGACCTTCAAGGACCTGGAAATCTTTGATAAACCAAGGGGGTAATAGACAGGGTTAGCGGAGTCTGTCGATCGACTGGACCTTCTTGATGTCCTTCCGCAGGCCCGAGGAGGCCAAGAGCATCAGGACCAACGCCACCAACGTAAGGAAAGCACCCCAAGCCGGCCAGGCAAAGGACGGAAGGATGGCATATTGGCTGCCGGTCTTGACAAGGTAATACACGAAGATCGTGGCGATGAGCACCACGGCCAGGGCGAGGTTGATCCGCGAGAGCTTGAAAAGCCGCACAAACTGCGCCAGCTTCACCGCACGGAAAATGGCCATCGACAGATAGAAGTTGATGAGGATGACTGCCACGGTGAGGATCAACAGCGGCAAGGTATACAATCCGCTGAAGGCGACGTCCATGTTGGGGGCCACCGAGACGACATTCACGCCGTACACATATAGTTTATAATAGGTGCCGTAATCGTCGAGGTACAAAGCCAGGGGCATGAAAAACAGCAGGCCGAACAACACGGCCGAAAAGAAAAACAGAATGGATTGGGCTCTTTGTTTCATGATCAAATGCGCTTATTTTGGGTTGCAAAGATAGAAAAAATGCGAAAAAAGCAAAAAAATACTTGCGGGATTCAAGATTTTCACTATTTTTGCAGTGCTTTTTTCCTACAAGCACATTCAAAGCATGATTTTCCCATTTCCGGGATACAAAATCATATCGTTCCCTAACTTTTCTTATTACAACCTTTTATGTATAACATTTATGAATTGAACGACAAGACGTTGGAAGATCTGAAAATGATCGCCATCGAACTTGGCATTGACGATGAGGGACGCACCAAGCAACAACTCATCTACGACATCATCGACCATCAGGTGGAACATCCCGAAGACTTCCGCAAAGCCGCAAAGAAGGACGCCACCGCCCCTAAAGCAAGCAACGACGGCAATGAGGCCGGCCCCAAGAAAAGAGGGAGAAAACGCAAAAACGAGACCCCGGAAAACAACGTGAAGAAGGAAGAGGACGCTCCTGCCGCACCCAAGGCAGAAGCCAGCGCCGAGGCCCCTGTGGCCGAAGGCGCTGAACCCAAGGCTGGCAAGAAGAGAGGTCGTAAGCCGAAAGCGGAAGCCGCCAAAGCACAAGAGACCATCCCCTTCCCCACTGCCGAAGAAACGGCACAGCCTGTGACAGCGCCCGTACAAACCGAGGCCGAGCCCAAGGCGAAGCGCGAGAAACGCCCACGCATCTCAAGGGAAAACAAACCGATGCCCGAACTGCCCGCCGGCACCAGCGGCCCCATGAGCGACCGCAAGATGGAATCCGCTCCCCAGCCGGTTGCCCCGAAAGAGCCCAAGGAGTTCAAGGAACAGCGTGAACCGAAGGAATTCAAGGAACAACGTGAGCCCAAGGAATTCAAGGAACAACGTGAGCCCAAGGAATTCAAGGAGCAACGTGAACCGAAAGAGTTTAAGGAACAACGTGAGCCCAAGGAATTCAAGGAACAGCGCGAACCGAAAAGCTATCAGAACGGTCAAAACCAAAATGGTCAAAACCAAAATGGTCAGAACGGCCAAAACAACCCGCAAAACGCCGAGAAGCTGGAGAAACAGCGTCGCGACGAGCTCCTCAACGAGTTCGACAGCGTGGTGGAGGCCGAGGGTGTGCTCGAAATCATGCCGGAAGGCTTCGGCTTCCTGCGTTCATCGGACTACAACTACCTCTCCTCGCCCGACGACATCTATGTTTCTACTTCACAGATCAAGCTCTTCGGACTGAAGACGGGCGACACCATCCTGGGCACCATCCGTCCGCCCAAGAGTGGCGAGAAGTTCTTCCCGCTGGTCAAGGTGGACTTCATCAACGGCCGCCGACCCGAAGAGGTCAGGGACCGCATCCCCTTCGACTTCCTCACCCCCCTGTTCCCGAACGAGAAATTCACCATCACCGGACATCAGGGCGGCACCATCTCCACCCGCATCATGGACCTATTCGCCCCCATCGGCAAGGGTCAGCGCGGACTGATCGTGGCCCAGCCCAAGACCGGTAAGACGGTGTTGTTGAAAGAGGTGGCCAACGCCATCGCCGCCAACCACCCCGAGGTGTACCTGATCATCTTGCTCATCGACGAGCGTCCCGAGGAGGTCACCGACATGCAGCGCAGCGTCAACGCAGAGGTCATCGCCTCCACCTTCGACGAGCCTGCCTCCAAGCATGTGCAGATCGCCAACATCGTGCTGGAAAAAGCCAAGCGACTCACCGAATGCGGCCACGACGTGGTCATCCTGCTCGACTCCATCACCCGTCTGGCACGTGCCTACAACACGGTGTCGCCTGCCTCTGGCAAGGTGCTCACCGGCGGTGTCGAGGCCAACGCCCTCCAGAAGCCGAAACGCTTCTTCGGCGCCGCCCGTAAGATCGAGAACGGCGGATCGTTGACCATCCTGGCTACCGCCCTCATCGACACCGGATCCAAGATGGACGAAGTGATCTTCGAAGAGTTCAAGGGCACCGGCAACATGGAGCTGCAGCTCGACCGACGCCTGTCGAACAAGCGTATCTTCCCGGCCATCGACATCGTGGCCTCGGGTACCCGCCGCGACGACCTGCTGGTCGACGAGACCACGTTGGCCCGTGTATGGGCACTGCGCACCCACTTCGCCGACATGACGCCCGTCGAAGCCATGGAGTTCCTCAAGGACCGCGTGGCCAAGACCGTCAGCAACGAAGAGTTCCTGATGAGCCTCGACAAATAAGCCCCGGCGATGAGAAAACTGCTGCTTCTACCCTTATTGTTTCTGTTGACGGTCGCGCTCCATGCCCAAGATACAGAAATGCTTGTCAAGATCCGCAACGCCAACGCCACCGTGCAGTCGTTCGAGACGGACCTGCACAACACACAGGCGAAGTCGGACAAGAAGACCGAACAATCCGGAAAGCTCTATTTTGTCTGTCCCAACCAATTCGCGGCCCTGTTCGACAACGGGAAGCACATGATCGTCAACGTGGATCACCTGAAGATGAACATCGGACTGTTCAACGGCAAGTTCAAGCTCCGCAACGGAGGCATGATGCGATCGCTGAGCAACATCTTCCTCTACGGCTTCCAAGGCCGCTGCCAAGAGCTCGCCAACGAGAACAGCTATGCCGTCAAGGTCTTCGAGATCGGGCCCTACCAGCAGGTGTATTGCACCAACACGAAGAAAAGCCTCCTGGGCATCGGATACAAGAATGTCATCTTCAATTACGACAAACAGACGCTGATGCTCCGAGAGATCATCCTAATCGACAACAACGACACGGTGGATACCTACAGCATCTACAACACGGTCTATAACCTTCCGGTAGATAACAAGGTGTTTCAATTCTGACGCCAGGGGTTTTACCCCTGGTAACCGATAGCGAACCCCTAATGGGGTTCATTTTTTTATTCCACGTCCCCAGGGGTTTTACCCCTGGCTACCGACAGCGAACCCCTAACGGGGTCTTAATCGTAAAGGGCCCGGAGATCGTCGGTGGTGAGGCCGTTGAAATCGCCCGAGCTCATGAATGCGCCGACAACCTCGTGCCGGGGACCTTTTTCCAACAAGGCGATCAGCTCCGCCTTGTTGTGCACCACCTTCAGGTCGGACCGGCCGAAACCTTCCACGATACGGGCATCGGGCATCAGCTCCAACTTCTTGATGGCCACGGCATGGGGATCGTAAAAGACGATGGCCGTGTCGGCACGCTTCAACGCATCGCGGTAATGGTCGATGAAGACCTCACTGAGGCTGCTGTAGGTATGCAGCTCGAACACGGCGATGAGGTGCTTCTTGGGGAACTGCTCCCGCAAGGCCTTCACCGAAGCATCCACCTTGGACGGGGCATGGGCGAAGTCGCGGAAGACCAGGTTGTCGTCGGTCTCGAACAGGAGCTCCAGACGACGCGCCGCCCCCTTGAAGGAGGCAATGGCATCGTAGAACTGGGCGTCGGTGACCCCCAGCTGCCCGCACACCAGCCGTGCCGCATTGAGGTTCTTCATGTTATGGCTGCCAAAGACGCCCACCTCCCGGCGGCTGCCGTCGGGCAAGATCAAGGACGTCTTAATACCTTCACTTTCAAAGGGGTGCACTCCATAACCATAGGTCTTGCAAGGGGCTCCCTGGGCGATCTTCTCCGCCTCGACGTCGGTACCGTCGTAGATCAGGCATCCTCCCGGCTCGATGGTGCGGACAAAGATGCGGAACTGCTCCAGGTAGTTGTCGAAGGTTGGAAACACATTGACATGGTCCCAGCCGATGCCGCTGATGACAGCGATGTGGGGATGGTAGTGATGGAACTTCGGAACCCGGTCGATGGGCGAAGTGAGGTATTCGTCGCCTTCCATGACCATGTAACGGGCCGTCTCGCTGAGGCGCACCATCACGTCGAACCCCTCCAGCTGGGCCCCCACCATGAAATCGGTCTCGATGCCTACGTGCTTGAGCACATGCAGGATCATGGAGGTGATCGTCGTCTTGCCATGGCTGCCCCCGATGACGATGCGGGTCTTGTCCTTACCTTGCTCATACAGGTATTCGGGATAGGAATATACCTTGAGACCCAGCTCCTGGGCGCGCACCAACTCGGGATTGTCGATACGGGCGTGCATGCCGAGGATGACGGCGTCGTAGCTGGCATCAAGCTTTTCAGGGTACCAGCCCCACTGCGGTGGCAGGATGCCCTCCTTGGCCAGGCGTGACTTCGAAGGCTCGAAGATCTCGTCGTCGGAACCCGTGACTTCATAGCCCTTGCGGTGCAGGGCGATGGCGAGGTTGTGCATGGCACTCCCTCCAATGGCGATAAAATGGACCTTTTTCATGATCGTGTGCTTTTGAAGCGGTAAAGGTACGTTTTTTTAACGTAATTTTGCATCATGGAAGAAAAAGAAAAACAGTACCAGCTTCTGTTGAAGCAGGCGCAGGCCCTCGTCCAGGACGAGACCAACCTGATCGCCAACCTGAGCAACCTCAGCTCGTTGATCCACTTCACCTTTGGTTTTTGGTGGACCGGATTCTACTTTGTGGATGGAAAACAGTTGGTTTTAGGGCCTTTCCAAGGCCCGCTGGCGTGCACGAGGATTCCCTTCGGGAAAGGGGTCTGCGGCACGGCATGGGAACAGCGCAAGACCCTCGTGGTGCCCGACGTGGAGCAGTTTCCCGGGCACATCGCCTGCAGCAGTGAGTCGCGCAGCGAGATCGTGGTGCCGATGTTCAAGGATGGTGAAATGTGGGCCGAGCTCGACATCGACAGCCGGGAGCTGAACACCTTCGACGAGACCGACCGCATCTGGCTGGAGCGCATCGTGGCGCTGATCCAATGACCACACCCCGGGCACGACACAACGTCATGGAACAAGAACGGCTGAACCGGAGCATCCTCAGGCTGGCGATTCCCAACATCGTCAGCAACATCACCGTGCCGTTGCTGGGCCTGGTCGACATGATGCTCATGGGGCATCTCGATTCGGTAGTCTATATCGGGGCCATCGGCCTGGGTGGCACCGTCTTCAGCGTGCTGTACTCCATCTTCAGCTTCATGCGAGCCGGGACCACCGGACTCACCGCACAGGCATACGGGGGGCATGACGAAACCGAGATCTCATACGGCTTCTACCGTTCCATGGGCATTGCCTTGATGGCAACCCTTTTGGTGCTCACGCTGCAACGGCCCATCGAATGGATCGCCCTACAACTGCTGAACGGCAGCGACGAGGTGCTGGGCTACACGAGCGTGTATTTCCGCGTGCGAATCTGGGCGGCACCGGCGGTGTTGGCACTCTACACTTTCAACGGATGGTACATCGGGATGCAGAACACCACCATCCCCATGGTCATCGCCATTTTGATCAACGTGGTGAACATCGCACTCAGCGTGCTGTTTGTCAAGGTGTTCCATTTGGGTGTCGCCGGCGTGGCCTTGGGCACCGTCATCGCGCAATACACCGGCTTGCTGACCGCCGTCGTCTTCATGCTCGCCAAATACCGCCGCTACCTCATCCCAATCGAGAAACGGATCCTGTTGCAGGCCGACAAGGTGAAGCGGTTCTTCAAAGTCAACACCGACTTCATGATCCGCAGCATCCTGCTGGTGCTCACCATCGCCTTTTTCACCAACCAGAGCGCAAAACTCGGCGACGACCTCCTGGCGGTCAACATGATCCTGATGCAGTTCTTCTACATCTTCAGCTACTTTACCGATGGCTTCGCCTACGCCGGCGAGGCCCTGGTGGGCCGTTTCACCGGAGCGCACGACCTGGAGCGGTTGAAGAAGACGGTCCGCTACCTGTTTTGGTGGGGCTTGGGGCTGACGTTGCCTTTCACCCTGCTCTACTGGGCTTTCCCCGAGCCTTTCATCCGTCTGGTCTCCGACCAGCCCGGCGTGGCGGAACTGGCCTGCCCCTATTACGTCTATATGATCCTCATTCCCGTCATCACCTTCGCCGCCTTCCTCTGGGATGGTGTGTACATCGGCGCCACAGCAGCCAAGGAGATCCGTAACACGATGATCATCGCTTCGCTGCTGGTGTTCCTGCCTGCCTGGTATGTGTTGATGCCCTTGTATGGCAACCACGGCTTGTGGATTGCTTTCCTGCTGTTCATGGTGGCTCGGGGCGTCAGCATGACCCTGATGGCGAAAAAATGTATCTTCTCCTTCAAATAATCCTCCATGCACATCCTCTCGAAATCCACCTATATCAAAGGCCTCCAATGCGAGAAGGCCTTGTACATGACCAAGAAGCATCCCTATCTCCGCGACAAGCTCAGCATCGAGCAACGGGCTCGGTTCCAACGCGGTACCGACGTGGGTATCTTGGCACAGCAGTGCTTTCCGGGAGGGGTGAACATGACGCCCAACGCCCCCAGCCAGTTTCCGAAAAAGGTACAGGAAACCATGGCCAACCTCGCAGACCCGGCCGTCAACGTGATGTACGAGGCGGTGTTCCAGTACAACGACACGCTGATCATGGTCGACCTGCTGGTACGCGACGGCGACCGGTGGAAGGCCGTCGAAGTGAAGAGCTCGTTGCGGCTGAGTCCCACCTATTATAACGACGCCGCCCTCCAATACTACGTGCTGCACGGTTGCGGGGTGCCGCTGTCGGATTTCCAGCTCATGCACCTCAACGGCGACTATGTCAAAAATGGCGACATCGACGTCCAGGAGCTCTTCGTCATGGTCTCGGTGCTCGAATACGCCCAAGAGAAGGAAGCCTGGGTAGCTGCCAACGTGGAACGGCTGAAGAAAGTGGTGGCCCTGCCCCACGCCCCCCTGTGTCGCATCGGGACACAGTGCCACGAGCCCTATACCTGCGACTTCCTGGGCCACTGCTGGAAACAGGTGCCTCGCAACAGTTTCCTCTATTCCACGGCCCTACCCGACGAGGAACTGTTCCGGTTGTATTTCGGAGGATACGGAACCAACGCATTGATGCTCAAACAAATGGGGAGCGAAAGCGAGGAAGCGCACCAGATCGAGGCACTCGAATCGGGATCCTATTATATCGACTACAAGACCTTGTTCGCCCTGGCACCCGACCCCAAGCCCCGCTCCATCGCCTACCTGAACCTGCTGCTCGACCGTCCTGCCGTGCCCGAGCTCGACGGCACCCGACCCTATCAGGAGATGATCCTGGCCTTCGCCCTCTCGGGGGATCAAGAGCCTAACGGTCACACCCTTTGGGACTGTTTTGAAGACCATGCCCAATGGCGGGAGAGCATCGCCCTGCTCACCGAACGGCTGTCGCGATACGACTTGATCGTCTGCTTCACCCCCCTCGACCTGGCCAGCACCCTCATGCGTCATGAAATTACACAGAACCAAACCTTCGGTTACAAGGTGTTCAATCTATACGAAGTGTTGAATCATGCCCGAATGTTTCATCCCCTAATGAAATACGATTTTAGTTTACAACACGTCGCGCAGGCAATGTTTCACGAGGTCAAGCTATTTGAACACAGCAGGATAGTTGTTGAAGCCCATGGAACGGATTTAACAAGTTATCAACAAGCCAAGGAAGACCTAATCGCTGAAAACGAGGTAGTTAAAAGTATTTATCAACATTTTTTCAAAAAAATGCCGGTTGATAACTAATGGGCTTTTTCCGCCACGGCAGCAGGAAGAATGTTATACTTTTGCCAAAGCGAAAACGGGTTTTACTTTTACAAACTAGAGATACAAACATGCCAACTGATACCCTTCTCAAACCTCACTCAGGGAACTTACAACGACGAACCACACCGGAACAATTATTGGCCAACCAAGGACGCATTCCTCCCCAAGCTGTTGACTTGGAGGAGGTGGTTTTGGGTGCCTTGATGCTGGAGAAAAACGCCGTCAACGAAGTCATCGACATCCTCACCCCCGAGGCTTTCTACAAGGAAGCCCATCAAAAGATCTTCAAAGCCATCAAGGACCTGTTCGGAAAATCCGAACCGATCGACATCCTCACGGTCACCAACGAGCTGAAGCAGTCGGGCGACCTGGAGCTGGTGGGGGGCGCCTACTACATCTCCAAACTCACCAACCGTGTCGTGTCGGCAGCCAACATCGAGTACCACGCGCGTATCATCATGCAGAAGCATATCCAGCGGGAACTCATCGTGATCTCATCGGAGACCATCAACCAGGCCTTCGAGGACACCACCGACGTGTTCGACCTGTTGGACAACGCCGAGAACAAGCTCTTCCAGGTGAGCGAAAACAACCTCCGCCGGAGCTACAACTCGATGCAGGACTTGGTGAACAAGGCCATCACGGAGATCCAAAACGCCAAGAACAGCGACCAGAAGCTGCGTGGCGTGCCCTCGGGCTATACCGAGCTGGACCGCATCACCCAAGGCTGGCAGAAGTCGGACCTCATCATCCTGGCGGCCCGTCCCTCCATGGGTAAGACCGCTTTCGCCCTCAACCTGGCGCGCAACGCCGCCGTGGACTTCAAACGCCCCGTAGCGTTCTTTTCGTTGGAGATGTCGTCGGTACAGTTGGTCACCCGTCTGATCTCCACCGAGACTTCCCTCACCGCCGACAAGCTTCGTTCGGGTGACCTGGCCGAGCATGAGTGGCAGCAGCTGAACACCAAGGTGACACCATTGATCGACGCCCCCATCTTCATCGACGACACCCCGCAGCTGTCGGTGTTCGAACTCCGCGCCAAATGCCGTCGTCTGAAACAGCAGCACGACATCCAGATGATCTTCATCGACTACCTGCAGCTGATGACGGCCAAGACGGAACGCGGCGGCAACCGTGAGCAGGAGATCTCCATGATCTCGCGCTCACTCAAGGCCCTCGCCAAGGAGTTGGAGATCCCCGTGCTCGCCCTGTCGCAGCTGAGCCGTAACGTGGAGTCCCGCCCGGGATCGAAGAAGCCCATCCTCTCCGACTTGCGTGAATCGGGCGCCATCGAGCAGGACGCCGACATGGTCATGTTCATCTTCCGTCCAGAATACTACAAGAACGAACAGGAGAACCCCGACCTGCCGCAAGGCTTCACCTGCATCGACATCGCCAAGCACCGTAACGGCAAGCTGGGTGAGGTCAACCTGCGTTTCGTTGGCCAGTACGCCCGCTTCGAGGAGTTCGGACAAGACCGCCTGGCCTCTGCCGAGGACATCACCCTCGGTCCCAACCCGAACTTCAATACGAGGATCGTAGGCTCCAAGATGAACGACGACACCTTCGGCCCACTGCCCTCCTATGGTCCGATGCCCTCCATCACCTCCGACGACAACCTGCCCTTCTGACGGGAAAAGACCTTCTGAAAACCGCTAAAAAAGAAACACTTGGCCCTAATTTTTGGCCATAAAGGGAGTTGCTATCCATTTTTTCACTACCTTTGCAGTCCCAAAATAGAGGATTATTAGTAATAAATAATTGAAAGATAGACCCTTATGAAAAAATTAGCCGTTATTGCTTTCGGTGGTAACGCCCTTTTGAGAGGCGGACAAAGAGGAACCTACAGAGAACAGATGCAGAATGTGACTGAAACTTGCAAGTCGCTGCTCCCCTTCCTCAAGAATGATTACAATCTCGTCATCGGCCATGGCAATGGCCCCCAAGTCGGCAATGTGATGCTGCAGAACGAAGCCGGAAACCAGGTGTTCAACGTTCCGGACATGCCCATCGATTTCTGTGTCGCCGAGACCCAAGGCCTGATCGGATTCATGATCGAGATGGGACTCGACAAGGTGTTTGCCCAGGAAGGCATGCGCCGCAATGTGGTGACGTTGGTGACACAGGTCATTGTTGACAAAGACGACCCGATGTTCCAGAACCCCACCAAGCCCGTAGGCCCCTATTATACCAAAGAACAGGCGGAACAGTATGCCGCCGAGACCGGTGCCGTTTACAAGGAAGACCCCAAAGGCCGTGGCTGGCGCAAGGTGGTCGCCTCACCCAAACCCATCGGCATCCAGAACATCGACATCGTGAAACGCCTCGCCGATGAAGGCAACATCGTCGTCACCGTGGGCGGCGGCGGCATCCCGGTTGTCGAGAAGAAAGGCTGTCTGTGCGGTGTCGAAGCCGTTATCGACAAGGACCTCGCCTCTGCCATGACCGCCATCAAGATCCACGCGGATGAGTTCTACATCCTCACCGACGTTCCGAAGGTGTACATCAACTTCCGCAAGGAGAACGAGCAGGCGCTGAACACGATCACCGTGGCCGAGGCCAAGAAGCACCTTGCTGACGGTCAGTTCACCGAAGGCAGCATGGCTCCCAAGGTACGCGCCGCCATCCTTTTTGTCGAGGCCACCGGCCACCAAGCCATCATCACCGAGGCAACCAGCCTCACCGACCCCAGCTGCGGCACGAGAATCGTCCCGTAAACCATTGAAAGAAACACAATACCACATACCATGAAAAAAGGATTTTTCTTCATCGCCATCAGCCTGTTATTGGGCCTTGGCTTCAGCGCCTGCAACAGCGACAACCTCCTCGGTACATGGATCGACCCCGCCGACGAGGACAGCGTGTTCGGCGAGACGGGATTCACCCTGGTGAAAGACGGCACGGTCGTCCCGATCAACATGGGCTACCGCGAATACAACGCCTGGGAGAAGATCGGCGACCAGCTGATTCTCAAGGGCAACTACACGGGCACCAACCCGCGTGCGTTTGCCGACACCCTCTGGATCGACGAGGTCACCAAAGAGCACCTGGTGCTGAAAGACATGGGGAATTATTCTGTCACCTACCAACGGAAAACCGAGAAATAAGGTGATGGTTTTCCCATCGAACAGCGGGGCCTCCCTGACGGGAAGCCCCGCTTTTTTTGCCCCAAAAGAGGTCCCTTCTCCGTTGGGATGTCTTGTTGGGTTACGCCCCATAGGGGCGACCTGTCGGTAGCCCATGGTGAAAACCATGGGGCCATGGTGACAACCATGGGATAACGATTCGCCCGTTTTAACGCACCCCGTTAGGGGTGCCCTGTCGGTTACGCCCCATAGGGGCGACCTGTCGGTAATTATTGTTTTTTATGTTTCCCCAATCCGCGGGTAAGCTCGTCGATCCACAGGATCGGCGAGGTGAACACGACAATGCGAAGCCAGTCGCCCAGCGACAGCGGCGTCACCTCGAAGAGCTCGCCGCCGAAGGTGACGATCATCACCTGCCCCAACAGGATGATGGCCAGCGCCACCCCGAACCCCTGCCTGACCGATGTCGAAAACAGGCCCTTTAGGGCAGATTGCCCCGTCAGGAACGCCCGGGCGTTGAAGATGTTCCAAAACTGCAAAAAGACGAACAGCGTGAAGAACAAGGTCTGCTCGTAGCGGGAGATCCCGTTATGCACATGGCTGAAATTGAAATAGTTGGAGAAATACCCCTGCAGGGTAAAATCGGCCAGCGACCCGATCTCGACATGTTTGAAATACTGGATCAGCCCAAACAGCAACGCCACGAAAAACAGCCCCACGCCAAAGATACGCCATGCCATCGGCTTGGAGATGATGTAAGCCTGACGCGACCTCGGACGCTCCTGCATCACCTGAGGATCGGGCGGCAACGAAGCCAAGGCTAGGGCCGCCAGGGTGTCCATGATGAGATTCACCCACAACATCTGGGTCACCGTCAGCGGCGACTCCGTACCCAAGAGGGCGCCCAACAAGACGATGAGGCAAGCCGCCACGTTGATGGTCATCTGGAAGAGGATGAATCGTTGGATGTTATGGTAGAGCGAGCGTCCCCACACCACCGCCCGGGCGATGCTCCGGAACGAGTTGTCGAGGATGGTGATGGCGCTGGCCTCCTTGGCCACCGAGGTGCCGTCGCCCATCGAGAGGCCGATCTGGGCGGCGTTCAAGGCCGGCGCGTCGTTGGTGCCGTCGCCGGTGACGGCGACGACCTCTCCCCTGCGCTGCAGCAGCTTCACCAGCCGTTCCTTGTCGGTGGGACGGGCCCTTGACAGGATCTTGAGGTCGCCGATGCGCTCCATCAATGCCTCATCGCTCATCCTACCGAACTCCTTTCCGGTGAGGTGGTTCGCCTCGTCGGTATCCGCTTCGGTCCAGAGGCCGATCTGTCGGCCGATCTCCTTGGCGGTGCCCGAAGTGTCACCCGTGACGATCTTCACCTGGATGCCTGCCTCCAGGCAGTCTCGGATCGCCTCAGGCACGTCCATACGGACGGGGTCGGCGATGGCGCAGGTGCCCAGATAACAGAGGTCGATGGCAGCCAGCTTCACCTCGTTGAACACAGCGTCGAGCTCATCCAAACGAACGTAGCGGTAGGCAAATCCCAGGGTGCGCATGGCTTGGCTCTGATAGTGCAGCAGACGCGACTCCACCATCGCACGGAAACCGTCGATGGCACACTCGCCCTCCTGCATCCGTATCTTGGAGCAGTGCTTGAGGATCATCTCCGGAGCCCCTTTGACGTAGAGCAGCCCTACCTCGGGATCGTCGGTAGCCACTACGGTGGCCATGAACTTGTATTTCGTGGAGAACGGCAGCTGCTTGATGATACGCTCGCTGTCGCGGTAGCGGATGTAGTCCACGTTCTGGTCGAACAGCCATGCCAGCAGCGCCGCCTCGGTGGGGTTGCCCACCCCCTTGGCTTCCCTTTTGTCGGAGAAGTCGAGGTATGCCGTGGAGTTCATGGCGACACCCTCTTTCACCAGGACAGCGGTCTGGGAGTCGTCGAGGCGGTTGTCGTGCAGTCCGTAGATCATGAACTCACTGACGCGCATCTTGTTCTGCGTCAGCGTGCCCGTCTTGTCGGTGCAGATCACAGTGGAGGCACCCATGGTCTCGCAGGCGTGCATCTTACGCACCAGGTTGTTGGTCTCGAGCATCCGCCGCATGCTGAGGGCGAGACTCAACGTCACGCTCATCGGCAGGCCCTCGGGGACGGCCACCACGATGAGCGTGACGGCTATCATCAGGGTGTTGAGCAAGTACGCGGCAAAGTCGGCCCATTGGAAGAGGATGTCGTCGTCCAACAGGTACACCGCCAGCCGGAACGCCACCACCAGGCCGGCGATGACGTAACTAGCCACCGTGATGGTATGGCCCAGCCGGTCGAGCTGCTCGTTGAGCGGCGTCTTCACCTTGTTGTCGATCTGCGCGCCGCGATAGACCTTGCCCCATTCGGTATGGTCGCCCACCTTCTCCACCACGAAGATGCCATGGCCGTCGATCACCGTGCAGCCGCGGCACACATAGTTAGAGGGGTAGGTCGCCTCCGGGTCGAGCTCCTCCTCCACCACCGTCTTGCGTGCCATGGGCTCTCCCGTCAGCGAAGACTCGTTGAGCTCCAGGCTGACGGCCTCCACCAGGAGGCCGTCAGCCGGCACCTCGTCGCCCGGGTCGAGCACCACCGTGTCGCCCACCACCACCTCGCGCCGTTCGATGCGGGTGATGATGCCGTCGCGAAACACGGTGACCTTCTCTTCGTCCTTGGCTTGGTTGAGCACGTCGAACTTGCGGTTTGCGCTCACCTCGAAGGCGAAGCCCACACAGGTGGCCAGCATCACCGCGATGAAGATGCCCAGCGGCTCGAGCAACACCACCGCACCTGCATGAAGGGCGACATACTGGTACACGGCCACCCCCACCGACAACGCCAAGGTGATCAGCAGGATGCGGATGATCGGGTCTTGAAACTTCTCCAGGAACAGGCGCCATAGCGACTCCTTCTTGGGAGGCGTCATCACATTGTCGCCGTGCTCGCGCCGGCTCTGTTCCACCTGTTCGGCGTTCAGTCCTTTTTTATAATTCGTAAAAACCTGCATCTTGACAATTGGGGCGAAAAGATTATTTTTGCAAAAATAAGACACGAAAGCACGCCTCCTCGGAGGTTGCAAGGTTGCAACCCAAAATCCAGACACGCGATGACATTCAAGGAAAACGCCAAAACCGCCCTCGCCAAGGTGCTGTCCGACCTCATCCAGAGCGACGGCATCGTAAATCAAGGCGAGATCAACTACCTGAGGCAAGTCTTCAAGGCACTGAAGATCCACGACAGCCACCTGAAGACCGCCGGCACGATGTCGCTGGCCGATGCCGCCGACACCCTCCGGGGCTGCGGCGCATCTGAGAAGACCCTCTTGCTGTACATCGTCCAGCAGCTCGCCAACGCCGACGGATGCTGTGACCCTTGCGAGGCGTTTCTCTCAACCGCCTTGTTCCTTGCCATCGGCCTGGACCGTCCTGAGACCCAAGGCCTCCACGCCCAGATCGTCTCCCTACCCGACACCCATTTCGATCCTCACGACACGGTGCTCTTCGTGGAGCCGGAACGGATTCCGGAAACACCGTCCAAGGGCCAGCCAGCCGACGAACGCCGCTCCGACCCCATGAAGTCCCATCACGAAGCCATCAGCCAACTCTTGCAGCGTCGAGGCAAGCAACTCTTCTACCTCCCCCATATCATGGCCGGCATCCAGGAAAAGAAAGCCACCTTTCTTCAGATGCTTCGTTACCTGGAGCCCTTGCTGACCGAAGACCAGCTTCAGCTCATTGAACACGACCTGGGCGGTTTCCGCAGCAGCGACCTCTCGAAGGAGATCTTCCTGAACTACCTCAACGCCAGGGGATTCCATATCGCACACCCCGCCTTCCTGATGAAGATCGACCATGCACGCACCGACACCAGCCAAGACTTCTTGCTGCTCGATGCCCCCGATGATCCCCTTCAAGCGCTGGAACGTTTCTTCGCGCTTACCGATCAGGTGATGCGGTTTCCCATAGACGCACAGGGCAAGAACCTCCAACGCTACATGGATCTCTTGACCATGCCCCAGGAGGCTCAGGGCAAGGACGCCTTCCAATACACCGGGTTTCACAAGATCATCGTCGACACCCTCCTGAAGTACCACAGCGACCAAGGCCTCAGCCGTCTCCGCATTGGCGACAACGGACGTCTCTTCTTGGTTGACAGAAACGATGCCGAGGTCAAGATCCAGACCCTCGGCCGTGCCTTGTACATCCTCTTCCTGCGGCATGAGGAAGGCATCGCCCTGACCGAGCTCGCCGACCACCGCGACGAGCTGATGGACCTCTACGCCGCCCTCTCGACCTACAGCAACGAAGACAAGCTCCGCCAGACCGTCGACAACCTCGTGGACTTTGTGGGAACCACCATGAACCCCCTCCTCTCCAGAATAAGGAAGTCCTTCACCGCACTCTTGGGAGCGCAGGCGAAGGACTATCTCATTGAAGGCGATGTCGGCGACCGGAAGAAGATCCACCTCGACCGGAGGCTGGTCATCGACACGTTCCGTTAAAACGGCCAGGCACGTCTTTCGAGCTTGACGCCGTTGCTAGGCTTGTTGTCCGCCCAGCAGGAAGGTCACGTCGGTATTCGGTTCGATCTCGACGGCTTCCTTGCCATATTGCATCACGATCATCTTCTTGCCGCCCTTGAGCATCATACGGCCGTCGGTGACCCACAACGAGGTCGCTTCACGCAGGCCGACCACCACCATCTGCTGGTTCACAGCGAGGTATTCGTTGATGCGGTCCTGGCGCGTCTCGCCTCCGTGTTTGATCATCTTGTCGATCTCCGGATGCGGGTCGAGGTAATGCGGGTTGATCTGGAAGGGCACCAAGTTGAGCGTCTTGAACGATGCCGGCTGCACGATTGGCATGTCGTTGGTGGTGCACAACGTAGGACAGGCCACGTTGCTTCCCGCGCTCCATCCGATGTAAGGCACGCCGGCCAGCGCACGTTCACGGATGGCATCCATCAAGCCATATTTATGCATCTCGGCTACCAGATGGAAGGTGTTGCCGCCGCCCACGACGATGCAATCCGCTTCTTTCACGGCCTTGACCTTATCGTCGAAATGATGCACGGAAGTAAAGTCGGTGAAGCCGAACTTCTCATAGAACACCTTCTGCACGCGGGCCTCGTAGGCGTCGTAGCTGTCGGGATAGGCCTTCCCGGCGATGTTGACCCCTGCGAAGGGAACGAACACGATCTTGCTGTTCGCGTTGAGGTTGTTCTGCAGGCAGAAGAATTCGATTTGGTTGCAGGCCCAGGCCAGGTAAGTCTCCCCAAAGTTGGTGGAGTTGCTGATTAATAGGAGTCTCATGTGGTTATGTGTTTATTGATTGATCTTGTAATAAGTCTTGATTTCGGTGGAGTAAGGCGTGGCTTGCATCGTGCGGACGTTACCCTCGTAGGTATAGTTCTTCGTTTCCGTTGAGCCACCCATGTAATAGGTAGTCTCGCTCGACAGCCGCCCTTCGGCATCGTAGGTGTATTCCACCCGGGCATTGAGGAGCGGGGCGCCTTGCGCATCCATCCCTGCATAATACCACTTCTCTTCGGGTTTCATGCCGCTCGCGGTCTCAACATAACGGGTGCGCTGAAAGGTGTGGTCCTCCCAAACCGGGGGCGGTATCACATCCTGAACGCCGTCACCGTCGGGATCGAGCTCATCCCATGACACCACCGCCGAGTAATTGTAGGTCAAGGTGTCGTACAGGTAAGTATCATCCAGGAAATAGGACTCTTCCCTGACCGCATAGAATTGCGGATCGCCCTCCGCATATTCCTTGCCCTCTCCCACACGAACGCCCAGGTCGGAATCGATCTCGTAGGTCACCTCACGGACCCGGACCTTCCAAGGGCCGTTCTCCACTTTCATTCGGACCAGGCGTCCTTCCCGGTCGTACTGATACTCATAGCGATCGTAATACGCGTCTTCCTCCTCGGCCAATTGGACCACCATACGGCCTTCTTCCGTGTCTTGGTACGTCCACATGATATTCGTGTCGCCTTCGGCATTGAGCTCATAGAGGGGGCAATCCCAATCGACGGTGGGCAGTTGGTTTTGGGTAGTTTGAGGTTCGTTGTCAACAGGTCCAGCGGACTTCGGCGCTTGGTTACAGGCGCTGAATTCCACAATGGAGCCAAATAGGAACAAGATAAAGGCGTGTTTCATAACGTTGCTTTTTTGAATTGCATGCAAATATAGGAAAACGGATTGAATAATCATCCGAAAAGATCCTCATGTTTCCCCGTTGCGGTCATGGCAAGAATCAACTCGGTTTTATTCTTTTTCCAAACCAGCAACCAATCGGGCTGCAGATGGCATTCCCAACAACCAGAGAACTTTCCTTTTAGCTTGTGCGGTCTATAGGATGACGGCAACGACCCTTTTTCTGAGAGAATTCGTATTGCTTCGCGAAGCAATACTGTGTCGCACCCTCTCTTTTTACACCGTTCAACGTCTTTCTTAAAGGAACTGGAAATCTTGACTAGATATTTCATATTCCCAAATCAGCAAACAATTCATCTACACTTGAGTAAGTAGTGACTTTCCCTTCCTTAATCTCCTGAAGTGCCTTTTCGAGATGGGTTTGCTTTTTTCTGGGCTTTTTCCTTTTGACCACACTCACATCTTTTGAATTGCGGATCAACTTGTCGAGTTCAACCGCAAACTCACTATTAGGATCAAATCTAAGCGTAATCGTTTTCATGCCAATGGCCATGGATTGCGCAAATGTATGCATTTTTCCTGTGATAATCATAGCATTGTTTCTTTTTGTGATACTTTTTCACGGCAAAGATAACAATAATATTTAAAGTATTACACTGATTTCAATTAATTCTTTACAACATCAAAGAATTAATCCCATTTTCTTTTTTAATGCAAGCCCATCACCAAGCTAATAAAACAAATCAGATCACTTCATCCCCTCGCCCAGGGCTTTCAGGCGCAGCATCTCGTCGCGGTACTGGGCGGCTGCCATGAAGTCCATCTCCTTGACGGCCTTCTCCATGTTGCGCTTGGCCTCCAAGAGGGCTTTCTCGACCTGTTTCTTGGTCTTGTATTCGACTTGCTCGGAGGCGATGGACTGGGCACGCTCCTCTTGGGGGACATAGGCGACGGCACTACGACGGCCGGTAGCCTCGGACAACGCACTGTCGATGGCCTTCACGATGGTCTTGGGCACGATGCCATGGGCCTCGTTGTAGGCAATCTGCTTGGCGCGACGACGGTTGGTCTCGTCGATGGTCTTCTGCATCGACTCGGTGATGGTGGCGGCATACATGATGACCTTACTCTCAGCGTTACGGGCGGCGCGCCCGGCGGTCTGGGTCAAGGAGCGCTCGGAACGCAGGAAACCCTCCTTGTCGGCATCGAGGATGGCCACGAGGCTGACCTCGGGGAGGTCGAGCCCCTCCCGCAACAGGTTCACGCCCACCAGCACGTCGAACTCGCCCAAACGCAGTCCACGCAGGATCTCCACACGCTCGAGGGTATCGACATCGGAATGCATGTAACGTGCCTTGATCTTCAGGTTGTTGAGATAGGTATTCAGCTCCTCGGCCATACGTTTGGTGAGGGTGGTCACCAGCACACGGAACCCCCGTTCCTTCACCAGCTTGATCTCCTCCAGCAGGTCGTCGACCTGGTTCACGCTGGGACGCACCTCGATGACGGGATCCAAGAGGCCGGTGGGACGGATGAGCTGCTCCACATAGACGCCCTCGCTCTGCTGGAGCTCGTAGTCGGCCGGCGTGGCGCTGACGTAGATCTTCTGGCCCGTCAAAGCCTCGAACTCGTGGAACTCCAGGGGACGGTTGTCCAAGGCGGAAGGCAGGCGGAAGCCATACTCGACGAGGGTCTGCTTGCGGGAACGGTCGCCACCGTGCATGCCTCGGATCTGAGGGACGGTGACGTGGCTCTCGTCGATGACGGTGATGAAGTCGTCGGGGAAATAGTCCAACAGGCAGAAAGGCCGGGTGCCGGGGCTGCGACCGTCGAAATAACGCGAGTAGTTCTCGATGCCGGAGCAGTAGCCCAGCTCACGCATCATCTCGATGTCGTAGTTGACACGATCCTCCAAACGCTTGGCTTCCAGGTGCTTGCCAATCTCACGGAAGTATTCGGTCTGACGGAACATATCGTGCTGGATCTCGTCGATGGCGGCGTTCATCTTCTCTTTCGAAGTGATGAAGATGTTGGCCGGAAAGACGGTGACCTCGGAGATCTCCTCGATGCGGCTGCCCGTGATGGGGTTGAAGCTCTCGATGGCATCGATCTCATCGTCCCAGAAGACGATGCGGTAGGCGATGTCGGCGTAAGCAGGAAACACGTCGAGGGTCTCCCCTTTCATGCGGAACTTACCCTGGGTGAACTCGATCTCGTTACGAAGATAGAGAGCGTTGACAAGGGCCTTGGCGACGTCGTCGCGGCTGACGTGTTGTCCACGGGCCAGATAGACGACATTCTCGTTGAAGTCGTCGGGGTTGCCGATGCCATAGAGACACGACACGGACGAGACGACGATGATGTCTCTCCTGCCCGACATCAGCGCCGTGGTGGTGCTCAGCCTGAGCTTCTCGATGTCGGAGTTGATGGAGAGGTCCTTCTCAATATAGGTGTTTGTCGAAGGAATGAAAGCCTCCGGCTGATAGTAGTCGTAATAGGAAACGAAATACTCCACGGCGTTTTCGGGAAAGAACTGCTTGAACTCGCCGTAGAGCTGGGCCGCGAGGGTCTTGTTGTGGCTGAGGACCAGCGCCGGACGGTTCAGCTCGGCCAATACGTTGGCGATGGTAAAGGTCTTTCCGGAACCGGTTACGCCCAAGAGCGTCTGGGCAGGGTCGCCCCGTCGCAGCCCTTCCACGAGCTGGCGGATGGCCTCGGGCTGGTCGCCGGTGGGCTTGAAATCCGAATTCAGTCTAAACTCCATGGTCGAGGGAAAGGGGTTGGATGGTTTATCTCAGGTTGAAGTGCAACAGAACCGGATAATGGTCCGATCCTCTGTAGCGCAGACGCTTGAACTGCATGGGCTGGATCCGCTCGTTGCCCCAGACATAGTCGATGCGCAGCAGCGGCAGCTTGCCCGCGTATGTGTGGCCGATGCCGCGACCCGCCTCAACGAAACCGTCGGTGAAGCCGGCCTTCTCGATCTGATGATAGGTATAGGATAGCGGGGTGTCGTTGAAGTCGCCGCACAGCAGCAATGCCCTTCCGTCGTGCGGGAGGTCGGCAAGCAGCTGTTCGACTTGCCGGCTACGTTGCTGGTAAGCCTCCTTGAGTTTCGACACGATCGACTTGCCATATTCCTGCACCTGCTGCTTGGTGCTGCCCGGTTCGGACCAAACAGCCACCTCTTTCTTCGTCAGCTTGAACGAGGTCAGATGGATGCAGGCCACCAAGAACTTCCCTTTCGTACCCGCATCTACCTCAGCCACAGCGCCATAGTCATTCTCTTCTCCAAAATGCGTCGTGTCTTTGACAGGGTGGATAGGATACCGGGAATAGATCACGTTACCGCCGAAATAGGCCTTGGTATGGTAGTAATGGTAAGGCATATCGACCATCTCGCCAAACTGCCTGATGCATTCCTTACGGCTGGTCTTGGGGATGAAGTTATTGAATTCCTGAATACAGAGCACATCGGGATGATGCTCCCTGACCAGGTTGATGACGCCATTGGCGACATCGGCCAAACTCTTTTCTTCATCATATAGATCCTTGAAAATCTGTACGTTATATGACATGACACGGAAATCGGCTCCAGACTGTGCCTTCCCGTTCGAGAACGAGCGTAAGATGCCTGGAACGGCAATAGCCAACGCCAACACCGCGATCCACACCTTACGGGACCAGAGCAAAAGCAGGAGGACAAAAACGACGGCATTGAAGGCCAGGATCTCCCAGAACGCCAATCCAAAGAAAGACGTCCAGACAAAGCGCTTCGGGTCGATGTAACCGCTCAGGGCACTCAAGGCCATGGCAATCAAACCCAAACAGGCCAACAGCGTCAGCAACCCGACCACCAGCCTGCCGAAGAAACCCCTCCGCTTCTTATTGTTTTCGTTTTCCATCATGCACTCAATACAAGCGTCCTTTCCGCTTCCATACCAACAAGATGATCAAGCCCACCAACATGCCGCCAAGATGGGCGAAATGGGCCACATGGTCGCCTGTGGAGAAGATCCCCGTAAGCAACTCGATGACCGCGTATCCGATGACGAACCATTTGGCCTTGATGGGCACCAGGAAATACAAGTAGATCATCGAATTGGGAAACATCATGCCGAAGGCCAGCAACAGGCCGTAGATGGCACCCGAGGCGCCGACGGTGGTCATGTAGTTGAGGTATTTCGACATGGGGATGATCTGACCGCCTCCCAGGTTGACATTCTGGTATTGCGACAAACTGGTGACGTATTCGATATACTGCACGCCCTCCTGCATCAGTCCGGCACCGAGTCCGCAAAGGATATAGAACAACAGGAATCGTTTCGGTCCCCAGATATTCTCCAGGGTGGCACCGAACATCCACAAGGCGAACATGTTGAAAAACAGGTGTGAGAAGTTGCCATGCATGAACATGTAGGTCAACAGCTGCCAAGGCCTGAAGTCGGAGGCCATGAAGAAATGCAGGCCGAGGGTGTTGCTCAAGTCGATGCCGAAACGGGCCAGGGCAAAGTCGGCCAAAAACAGGAGGGCGTTGATGATCAAAAGGTTCTTGACCACAACGGGCAAAAAGGAAAATCCGCTTGGACTATATTGGTTGTTCATCCGTTGTTCAATTGTTCAGTTAATGAGTCGAGGGTGATAAGGGTATAGATTTTCTTTCCATCGGGTGCCACCTCGGCCACGGCACAGCCAAACAGCTGGTCGGCGAGGTTCTGCATCTCTTTTTCATGAAGGGGCGTCTTGGCCTTGACGGCCAACTGGGCTGCCATGGTCTTGGCGATGCCCAGCTTGCGGTCGCGTTGCACGTCGGCATGGTGGGTCTTGAAATGATCCAACATGGTCTCCAGCAAGGCTACGGGATTGGCCTCCCCAAGGTCGGCCGGCGTGCCGTTGATGACAAAAGTGGTCGGGTTGACCTGCTCGAGGACAAACCCCACCTGCTGCAGCTCGGGCATCACCTCACGCAGCAGCGAGGCATCATTGACATTCAAGGTGAACGGCTGAGGAAAGAGCTCCTGTTGCGATTGCACCTCGGCGTGCTCCATCTCCCGAAGGAACTTCTCGTATAAGATCCGGTAATGCGCCAGGTGCTGGTCGATGACCAACAGGCCCGACTTCATCGTGGTGACGATATAGGACTGGTTCAGCTGGATATAGTGCGGCGACGGAGCCGGTTCGTTGAAAACAACCGCCCCTTCTCCGTCTCTTGTGGCCATGGAGGCTACAGGATCTGTCTCTGAAGGGAGGTCGGTACGTTCCCCATAGAGTTGGCGCCAGTCGCCGGGGACAGGCTTCTTGGCAAAAGGATCGAAACCACCGAAGGACCGTGGCATCGGCTCCCGCGAGGAGGACTCCCGCTGTTGGCGGAAGGGATTGTACGAGGGATCGATGGGGATGGACGGCTGTACGATGGGGTTCGACGACTTGACCACCTCACCGAAGTCGATGTTGAGGTTGGAAGGCTCGTCGAAATCGATCAAGGGCGAGAGGTTGTGTTGTCCGATGGCCTTGCGTACCGCCGCATGGAGGATGGCATACACCAGCTTGACATCGAGGAAACTGACCTCCGTCTTGGTGGGATGGATGTTGACGTCGATATCGGCAGGATCGACCTCGATGTTCAGGAAATAGCCCGGGAAGCTCTCCTTAGGGATCATCTCCATGAAAGCATTCTCGATGGCGTGATGCAGGTAGGGATGCTTGACATAACGCTTGTTGACGAAGAAATACTGCTCGCCGCGGGTCTTCTTGGCATACTCCGCCTTGACGATGTAGCCGTTGATGCGGACCCGGTCGGTATCCTGATGGACCGGAAGCAGTTTCTCGTCGTAGCCGTTGCCAAAGAGGCCGAGGATGCGTTGCTTGAGATTGCCGGGATAGAGGTGGTAGAGCTCCTTGCCGTCGCTGACGAGGGTGAAGCCGATTTCCGGGTTCACCAGCGACACCCGGGTGAACTCCTCCACCACATGACGCATCTCGGCAACCGACGACTTCAGGAAGTTGCGCCTGGCCGGGACGTTGAAAAACAGGTTCTTGACGGTAAAGGAGGTACCCGCCGCCATCGGCGTCGGGACCTGTTCCTTGATGGCACCGCCCTCGTTGACCACCTTCACCCCCACCTCGTCTTCGGGACGGCGGGTCTTGAGCTCCACCTGGGCGATGGCCGCGATGCTGGCCAGCGCCTCGCCGCGGAAGCCCATGGTGTGGAGGGCGAAGAGGTCTTCCGCCCTACTGATCTTGGAGGTGGCGTGACGCTCGAAACAGCGTTGGGCGTCCGCCTCCGACATGCCGCAGCCGTTGTCGCTGACCATGATCATGGCCTTGCCTGCGTCTTTCACCACCAGGTCGATCTGGGTGGCACCGGCATCCAAGGCATTCTCCATCAGCTCCTTGACCGCAGAGGCAGGCCGTTGGATGACCTCGCCCGCCGCGATCTGGTTGGCTACGTTTTCAGGAAGTATCTTAATGACATCCAGCATGTTAAAGGCATTATTTTCCCATCAGGCCGGAGACGATGTTGGTCAGGACCGGCGTGCAGAAAAGGTAATAGAAGGCGACACCCACCACCGCGACGATGATCACGATGCGCACCGTCTTGGCACGGCGCTCGCTGGGGTCTTCCTTGTCTTTGTCGACACCCCATTTCTTGCGCATCTCGAGACGCAGCTGCTCCTCGTGACTCAAGTTGGAAGGAAGTCCTGCTTCGGCCTTTTTCTTCTCCCATTCTTCCTTCTGCGGGTCATAGTACCTGGGGACGTAATTGAACCCCCTCGGCTTGTGTTTGTAAAAGAATCCCATTTTTCACCTTTTTAATCGTGTGCAAAATTACTTATTTTTTTTCAATCTCGCAATTAAAGACTATCTTTGCAGCCAGATGAACGAAAGAACACAACGTCCCGCCTGGCTTGCCACCCTGATCATCCTGTTGGTCGGGGTGTTGCTCTTTGCCCTGAACCTGACGGTAGGCAGTGTCACCGTCCCCCTGAAGGAATGCTGGCAAGTGCTGTGCGGCCAAGGCGACGAGACCGCCCGCACCATCCTGTTGGACTACCGCCTGCCCCAGGCGGTGACCGCCCTATTCGCCGGCATCGGCCTCTCGGTGTCGGGCCTGCTGATGCAGACCCTGTTCCGCAACCCCCTGGCCGACCCGTCGATCCTCGGCATCTCGAGCGGCGCCAGCCTCGGCGTGGCCCTGGTGGTGCTGCTGACGGGACATCTCAGCGGCATGGCGGTGAGCACCCTGCCCGGTTGGACGACCATCGGCGTCACCCTGGCCGCCTTTGCAGGCGCCTTCCTGGTGCTGCTGCTCATCTTGGCGCTCAGCACGCGGCTGAAGAGCATGGTGAGCCTGATCCTGGTAGGCATCATGATTGCCTACATCGCCGGCTCGGTGACCGACGTGCTGAAGTTCTTCAGCCAAAAAGAGGACGTCCACACCTTCGTAATCTGGGGCTTCGGCAGCTTCTCCAACGTGGGAAAGGCACAACTGGCGTATCTGGCAGGCACCGTCCTGTCGGGCACCGTGCTGGCCTTTTTCTTGTCTAAGACGCTGAACCTCTTCCTCTTAGGCGACCGTTACGCCGAGAACCTCGGCCTCAACCTCCGTCGGGCCAGCCTGCTGACCATCTTGGTATCGGGATTCCTGATGGCCGTCATCACGGCCTTCTGCGGACCCATCGCCTTCATCGGTCTGGCAGTGCCGCACCTGGCACGTTTCACCTACCATACCAGCAACCACTTTGTGTTGACGCCTGCCACGGCGGTCCTCGGCATGGACCTCGCCCTGCTCTGCAACCTCATCGCCCGACTGCCGGGATTCGATGGCAACCTGCCCATCAACTCGGTGACCGCCCTCATCGGCGCCCCCATCGTCATCTACGTCATCTTCCATCGTCAAAAGGTCTTGTCGAAATGAAAGAAGTGCTGAGAACCAACGGATTAAAGATTGGATACAAGGGGAAGGCCCTGTTTCCCGCCATCGACGTGACGCTCCACGAAGGCGACCACGTGGCCCTCGTTGGCGCCAACGGAAGCGGCAAGACCACGCTGTTCAAGACCCTCACCGGCAACCTGGCCCCTGTCGAGGGGAGCATCACCCTCTGCGGAAAGCCGCTGGGATCGTACAAGCCCCTGGAACGCGCCAAGCTGTTCAGCCTGGTGCTCACCGAGAAGCCCGACGACCTCTTCCTGAAGGTGTTCGACATCGTCGCTTCGGGGCGTTATCCCCACTCCGGGCTGTTGGCCAGGCTTGATGCAGCGGACATGGATTTTATTAAAGAAAAGCTTCAAATAACGGGTGTCAGCCATCTCATCGACAGGGATTTCGTATCGTTGAGCGATGGCGAGAAACAAAAGGTCATGATTGCCAAGGCATTGGTGCAGGACACCCCCATCATCTATATGGACGAGCCCACTGCCTTCCTGGACTATCCCAGCAAGGTGGAGCTGATGAAACTCATCGCCCGGCTCGCCGTGGAGGAGCACAAGACCATCCTCTACAGTTCGCACGACCTGGAGCTCTTGATGAAACACGCCTCCACCCTTTGGGTCGTAGCCAAGGGGAAGCCCCTGGTGGCGGGCGGTCCCCAGCACATTGAACTGGATGTGGAGGATTATCTCGGGTTAAGAAAACAGGGGGCCGAAGACAACACCCAACACGACCGCACCCCATAGGGGTGCCCTGTCGGTAACCACGGGGTTGACCATCGGGAAACCCCTGGGACATAAAACGTTAGGGGCCAACCCCGCAGGGGTTGCCTAACAACAAACCACGGGGTTGACCATCGGAAAACCCCTAAAAAAGGAGAGAAATGAAAAACATTGGATTGACATTGATATTGTTATTGGTTATGGCATCCTGCACGCAAAAAACCGCGGTGGACCTCATCGTCCACAACGCCAACATCTATACCGTAGACGCCGCATTCAGCAAGGCGGAAGCCTTTGCCGTGAAAGACGGCAAGTTCGTCGCCGTAGGCAGCGAAAACGACATCCTGGGCCTGTACACCGCGCCCGAAGTCATCGACGCCCAAGGCCAGGCCGTGTATCCCGGCTTCATGGACGGCCACAGCCATTTCTCCGGCTATGGCGAGAACCTCGTACGCTGGGCCGACCTCAAGGACAGCCGGTCCTACGAGGAGGTCATCGAGCGACTTCGCGTCCACGACAGCCTCTACCCTGCCGAATGGCTTTTGGGACGCGGTTGGGACCAGAACCTGTGGGAGCCTGCCGAGTTCCCAGACAACCAGCGTCTGGCCGAAGCCTTCCCGGGCAGAAAGGTGCTGTTGACCAGGGTGGATGGTCATGCCGTGCTTGTCTCCCAAGAAGTACTGGAACAGGCCGGCATCGATGCCCACTGGCACCAAGACGGCGGCATGGCCTTGGTGAAAGACGGTCGCTGCACCGGCGTATTGCTCGACAACACCGCCGACGTGGCCAAGGCCTTGGTCCCACCCATGGACAGGGAACAACGCATCCAGGCCCTCCTGAAAGCCCAGGAAAACTGCTTAAATGCCGGTCTCACCAGTGTCACCGACGCCGGATTGGACATCGAAACCATCCATTTAATCGACAGCCTTCAAGAAGCTGGTTTACTGAAGATTCATGTCAACGCCTGGATCAACCCCGATGACGAAACGATGGATCATTTCATGGGACAAGGAATCATCGACAAGGACCGCCTCACCGTCCGCGGCGTGAAGATCTACGCCGACGGGGCGTTGGGTTCGCGCGGCGCCAAGCTCCTGGAGCCCTACAGCGATGCGCCCGAGACCAGCGGGTTGATCCTCGAAAGTGACGAATTCTACCGCCACGTCTGCCAGAAGGCCTTGAACAACGGCTATCAGGTGTGTTGCCACGCCATCGGCGATGGCGGCGCCCATCATATCCTGGATATCTACTCCGAATACCTCAAAGGCCCAAACGACCTCCGTTGGCGTATCGAGCACGCCCAGACCATCGCTGAAGAAGACTTTGCTCGGTTTGGGCAATATAAGGTCATCCCCTCGGTGCAGACCACCCACTGCACCTCCGACATGGACTGGGCCGAAGAACGCCTGGGAGCAACACGTATCAAGAACGCCTACGCCTACCAACGGCTCCTGCAACAGAACGGGTGGCTCGTCAACGGCACCGACTTCCCCATCGAGGACATCAGCCCGATCTACACCTTCTACGCCGCTGTCGCACGAAAACACCTCGACGGCACCCCTGCCGAAGGCTTCCAGATGGAAAACGCCCTCACCCGTGAACAGGCCCTGCGTTCCATCACGATCTGGGTGGCCAAGGGCTGTTTCCTCGAAGACCGCAAAGGCAGCATCGAAGTCGGTAAAGACGCTGACTTCGTGATGCTTGACAGAGACATCATGACCGTGGATGCGTCGGAGCTTCCCCAAGCAAAAGGCGTCATGACACACGTCCACTAAACCGGAAACCCTCTCTTTTGATTTCGTAAAGACCTCATCCATGGAACACAACCATTCTTTTGACCTACAAATCGCCCAAGAGCTTCAGCTCGACACCCATCATGTCGCCAACGTCATCAAACTGTTGAACGAAGGCGCCACCATCCCCTTCATCGCCCGTTACCGCAAGGAGATGACCGGCACCATGGACGAGGAGAAGATCGCCACCATACAGAAACGGCTGGAACAACTCGTTGAGCTCGAGAAGCGCAAGGAAAGCATCCTCGCCTCCATCCAGGAGCAGGAGAAGCTCACCCCCGAGTTGGAGCAACGCATCCGAGACGCCAAGACGATGCAAGAGGTGGAAGACCTCTACCTCCCCTACAAGCCCAAACGACGCACCCGCGCCGCCATCGCCCGTGAGAAAGGCCTGGAACCGTTGGCTGCCCAGATCATGGCACAGAACACCAACGACGTGTCGCGTCTGGCAACCCGTTTCGTCAACCCGCAGAAAGGCGTCAACAGCCTGGAAGAAGCCTTGCAAGGCGCTCAAGATATCATGGCCGAGTGGGTCTCGGAGAACATCAACGGGCGCAACCGCATCCGCAAGATCTTCCACAGCAAAGGCGAGCTTCGCTCCTCGGTGGTCAAAGGCAAGGAAGAAGAAGGTAAGACCTATCAGCAATATTTCGACTTTCACGAGCCGATCTCGAAAGCGCCTTCCCATCGGATCCTGGCTTTGTTCCGGGCCGAAGAGGAAGCCGTCATCAAACTGAAGATCAAAGTGGACGACGACGAGGCCATCCACACCTTGGAACGGATCTTCCTAAAAAACCACAATGCCTCCTCCGACCTGGTTCAGGAAGCCATCGCCGATTCCTGGAAGCGCCTGCTGGAGCCCTCCATCGAGAACGAGATCCGCGGCTTCTATAAGGAGAAAGCCGACGAGATCGCCATCAAGGTCTTTGCCGAGAACCTGAAACAACTGCTTCTGGCCGCTCCCATGGGACAGAAACGCGTGCTGGCCATCGACCCGGGGTTCCGCACCGGCTGCAAGGTGGTGATCCTCAGTGAGACCGGCGCCCTGCTCCACAACGAGACCATCTACCCCCACCCACCCAAGTCAGACGTGGTCGGCTCGATGCGCAAGGTGAAGAGCCTGGTGGACGCCTACAAGGTGGAAGTCATCGCCATCGGCAACGGCACGGCAGGACGCGAGACCGAGGACTTCATCCGCTACATCAAGTTCAACCGCGACATTACCGCCGTGATGGTGAGCGAGAGCGGCGCCTCGGTGTACTCCGCTTCGAAGATCGCCCGCGACGAGTTCCCCGACTACGACATCACCGTCCGGGGCGCCGTCAGCATCGGCCGCCGCCTGATGGATCCCCTGGCCGAGCTCGTGAAGATCGACCCCAAGTCGATCGGCGTGGGCCAATACCAACATGACGTCGACCAGAAGAAACTCGGCGAGAGCCTTGACCAGACCGTGATGCGTTGCGTCAACGCCGTCGGCGTGGAGCTGAACACCGCCAGCCAGCAGCTCCTCTCCTATGTCAGCGGCGTGGGACCTGCCCTTGCCGCCAACATCATCAACTACCGCGAAGAACAAGGCGGTTTCAAGAGCCGCAAGCAGCTCCACGAGGTGCCCCGGCTGGGCGACAAGGCCTTCGAGCAATGCGCCGGCTTCCTCCGCATCCACGGAGGCGACAACCCGCTCGACCAAAGCGCCGTCCACCCTGAGAGCTACCACATCGTCGAGAAAATGGCCAAACATCTGAATGTCAAGGTGAACGACCTCATCGGCAACAAGGCGCTCATCGGCAAGATCAACCCGAAAGACTATGTGGAGCACGACTTCGGCCTGGAGACCGTAGGCGACATCCTGAAGGAGCTGGAGAAACCCGGACGCGACCCACGTCAGGATTTCGAAGCCTTCGAGTTCGACAAGGACATCCGCGACATCGAGGACCTCAAGGCCGGCATGACCCTCAACGGCATCGTCACCAATATCACCGCCTTCGGCACCTTCGTCGACATCGGCGTGCATCAAGACGGCTTGGTCCATATCAGCCAGATGGCCGACCATTACATCAAAGACCCCAACGAGGTGGTGCATCTGAACCAGAAGGTGCGCGTGAAAGTGCTGGAGGTCGACGTGAACAGGAAACGGATCAGTTTATCGATGAAACCCTAGCGGACAAACCAGGACAAGCGGTGGATACGGCATGGGAAATAAAAAAACCCAACTGATTGTTTCAGTTGGGTTTTTTGAGTTTTCCGTAGCCCATAGCGGATTCGAACCGCTGTTTTCAGAATGAGGGTCTGATGACCTAGCCCCTAGTCGAATGGGCCATCGATAAAAAAAGGCTCGTTTTGTGGAACCTTTTTTAGTGAACTAGGCGGGAGTCGAACCCACAACCGCCTGATCCGTAGTCAGGGACTCTATCCAATTGAGCTACTAGTCCATTGCCTTTCGACGCTGCAAAATTACAGCTTTTTTCATTATCCGCAAGGTTTTTTTTGGTTTTTTTTATTCTTTTTCCCAATAATTTGACAATCAATTCCCTACAAAGCGCATCCCCACCACGAACCGGATCCTTCTCAATGCGCACCGGTGGCCTTCCTGTGCTCCATCCCCATGTCGTACAGTTCGTCGAGATGTTTCTTCAGCCGACGGGCCATCGGACGGAAGGTGTAGTACGTAATGGTGGCTGAGATGGGGGCGCCTACCAGGGGGATCACCTTCCCCACGCCCTTGGCAAACCCTTCCTTGGTCATGTTGATGCCAATCCACTGGGCAATCTTCACTGCATAATGGGCCAGCACGGTCTCCGAGATCTTCACACCGGCGTTTTTCGACATCTGGGTCGCCAGCTTCGCCAACGCCTCGATAGCCATCTTGTTGCCCATCATGACGCCGACAAACAAGGTCATGATGTTGAGCGACTCGTCGTCCAGCTGGTTTTTGACGTCGGTCAAGGAAGGCCATCCATAGAGGTAGATGAGCTTCTGCATCAACGACAGGATGTGGCCGTAGAACTGCGTGACATCGGCCGGGATCGTGCCCGCCATCCACCAACCGCCGGGAAGGCCCATCAAGGCCGAAGTGCCGCACACCATGGTCAGATGGTAGCTGATGCACTGGTTGGCCAGCTTGTCGATCTCTTTCTTGGTCAACACGTCGAGGGGGCTTTCTTCGAGGGCGACCATCACCTCCATCGGCGTACAAAACTTCGAGAGCTCCTTGTGGAGAAACTCCTCGCGGTTCACCTTGACAAAAGGCAGGTTGATGCTCGTCGAGAGCACCTTACCCCATACGGACACCGACTTGGTGCTGTCGTTGACAGGCTTGGGGGTTTCTTTGTTGTTCTCTTCCATTTCAATAACCATATTTGTTTTTCCAGCGCTCCCGGAGGTATTTCCGAAGCTCCCGTTCACGCGGATTGTCCTGAGGCTCATACAAAACCGTGCCAGAAATCTCCGACGGCAGGTATTCCAGGTCCACAAAATTGCCTTCAAAGGCATGGGCATACTTGTAACCTTCATGGTAGCCGAGGTCTTTCATCAGCTTCGTGGGGGCATTGCGCAGGTACAGGGGCACCGGCAGGTCGCCCGTTTGCCGTACCAGGGCCTGAGCCGCATCGATGGCCGCCACCGCTGCGTTGCTCTTGGGCGAGGATGCCAGGTAGGTCACCGTCTGCGACAGGATGATCCGGCTCTCGGGCCAACCGATCTTGTTGACCGCATCGAAACAGGTGTTGGCCAGCAACAAGGCGTTGGGGTTGGCATTGCCGATGTCTTCCGAAGCCAAAATCAGCATCCTCCGGGCGATGAACAAGGGGTCCTCCCCTGCCTCGATCATGCGCGCCAGATAATACAGGGCCGCGTTGGGGTCGCTGCCCCGCATCGACTTGATGAAGGCTGAGATCACATCGTAGTGCATCTCGCCCTGTTTGTCGTATTTCACAAGATTGCTCTGGATTGTCTCCGTAGTGAAGTCGTTGGTCACCACCAGCTCCTCGGCATCAGGATTCCGATCATCCAAGGAAGAGACAACCAACTCAATGGCATTCAACAGCTTACGTCCATCCCCGCCACTGATGCGCATCAGGGCTTCGGGCTCCTTCACCACAATCTTTTTCCCGTAGTCGTATTCCAGCGCCTTCACCGCCTTGTCGAGAAGGACCTCGAGATCCTCCTTCTCCAGCGACTTCAGCACATAGACCTGACAACGTGACAGCAAAGGCGAGATGACCTCGAAACTCGGGTTCTCCGTAGTGGCCCCTATGAGCGTCACCAGGCCCTTCTCGACCGCGCCCAGCAGCGAGTCTTGCTGCGACTTGCTGAACCGGTGGATTTCGTCGATGAAGAGGATCGGCGCCTCGGGGGCCATCCGGGCCCGGTCGATGACCTCACGGACCTCCTTGACTCCGCTGCTGACGGCACTGAGTTGGAAGAACTGGCGCTTCACCTGCTTGGAGATAATATATGCCAACGTGGTCTTGCCCACCCCAGGCGGTCCCCAAAAAATCATGGACGGGATCCGGCCGCTCTCGATGGCACGCCGCAACACGGCGTTTTCGCCGATGATATGCTTCTGCCCGATATAGTTGTCGAGGCTTGTCGGGCGCAGGCGTTCCGCTAATGGGATGGATGATTTCATGGCAGCAAAAGTCGCATTGAACTTACAAAGATACAAAACTGTATGGATTTTCGCCTGACAAAACGGGGATATCCCGAAAAAAAACTACCTTTGCCCTATCAACAACACACATTCCCATGAAAAGACTTCAATACCTGCTTCTCCTCGTGTGGCTGGCTGCCGGGATCCCCTCGATGGCCTGCACGAACTTCTTGATTACCAAAGGCGCCAGTGTGGACGGCTCCACCTTCATCAGCTATTGCGCCGACTCGCACATCCGCTACGGCGAGCTCTACTACACCCCCGCCGCCGACTGGCCGGCGGGCAGCATGCGGGTCTGCTACGACCGCGGCACCAACGCCCCGCGCGGCAGCGTGCCCCAGCCGCCACATACCTATCAAGTGGTTGGCTACCTGAATGAAAACCAGGTTGGACTCGGCGAGACCACCTTCGGCGGCCGCGAAGAACTCATGGACCCAACGGGCATCGTGGATTACGGAAGCCTGATGTTCATCGCCTTGGAGCGCAGCAAGACGGCCCGCGAGGCCATCCAGGTGATGGCCGAGCTGGTGGAAGCCTACGGCTACGGCTCCGACGGCGAGTCGTTCTCGATCAGCGACCCCAACGAGGTATGGTACATGGAGATCATGCCCAAGGGTTACACGCCCGTGACCACCAAGACCGGCGACACCATCAACGCGGACCGAGGTGCCGTGTGGGTAGCCATCCGCATCCCCGACGGCTACATCAGCGGTCATGCCAACGCGGCCAGGATCACCACCTTCCCGCTACGCAACGGCAAGACCTCCATCACCGATAAGGACTGGAAGAAACTCTACAACCCACAAGTTGAAGTCATCTACAAACACGACGTCATCGACTTCGCCCGCCGCAAGGGCTACTTCAGTGGCAAGGACAAAGACTTCGACTTCAGCGCCGCCTACGCTCCGGTGGATTTCAGCGCTGCCCGCATCTGCGACCTCCGTGTTTGGACCATGTTCAACAAGGTGTGTGACGGCATGGATGAATATTGGGACTACGTCACAGGCAAGGACCTCTCCCATCGCATGCCCCTGTACGTCAAGCCCAACCGCAAGATCAGCCTCAGCGACATGATGGCCTTCCAACGCGACCACTTCCAAGGCACCGAGCTGGACAAGACCATGGATCCCGGTGCAGGGCCTTTCGGGTCGCCCTACCGCTGCAACCCCCTCTATTGGAATTATGACGGCAAGCCCTACTTCAACGAGCGCAGCATCGAGGTGTTCCAGACCGGCTTCTCCTTTATCGCACAATGCCGTTCGTGGTTGCCCAACCCCATCGGCGGCATCATCTGGTTCGGGGTCGACGACACCAACTCCACCGTCTATACCCCCTTCTACTGCTCCATCACCGAGGTGCCCATCGAATACCGTGTCGGCAATGGCGACATGCTCACCTACAGCGACAACGCCGCCTTCTGGGTCTTCAACCGACTGGCCCACTTCAAGTACCTATACTATAATCGGGTCATCGACGATATCCAAGCCAAACAGAAAGAACTGGAAGACGGCTATCAGGGACTGGTCTCGCAGATAGACGCCCAAGCCCTGGAGCTCTACGCCAAAGACCCCGAACAGGCCATCCATCAGCTTACCAATTTCTGCAGCCAAGCCGGAGCCAACACGGTGGCACGCTGGAAAGAACTAGACAACTATTTGCTAGTCAAATATTTAGATAGCAACATCAAGCAAGAGGAAAACGGCAAATTCAAGCGCAACGGCTACGGCTATCCTGCCAAGCCCCAACAGCCCGGTTATCCGGATTCGTGGAAAAAAGCCGTGATTGAGGCTACCGGAAACCGCTTTGAAAGGTAAAAGCCGAGGGGAAGCGTGAAGCGTCACGCCGCGCGCTCGTCCGACCTTTCCATCATTCCCATTTTCCCTCTTTGAACCGTACGATGGCGTCGATGATCTCGTCGTTGTCGTCGGTAAGGGTCAACAGCATGTGTTTGAAATGCCCACTGTCGCTCAGGTATTTGAGCATGGTGTACGCCGGCATGGTCTTGGTGAAGTATTCCTTGCCCATGAAGATCATCGGGCTGGCGAAGCCTTCCGTTTCGTAGTGGTTCTGTCCGGCGTCCTGGAAGATCTCCTGCATGGTACCCGCGCTGCCGGGCGTATAGATGATGCCGCCTTTGGCCACGGTGACGATACCGTCTTCGCGGACGCTGTTGTCGAAATACTTGGCGATGTCGGTGGCGAAAGGCGCTGTGGGCTCATGACCATAGAAATACGTCGGGATGGAGAGGCTGCGGTAGTTGGTGACCAGCGGGAAGCGTTCCATCACCTCGAAAGAGCGTCGCAGCCAGCCTGCGTCACGGAAGGTCGGAGCGGTTGCCATCATCGCCAAGGCCTCCTCCACCTCTTCGTCGGTCCTTTCGGCCAAGTATGCCCCCAGATGGGCGGCCTCCATGGCGCCAGGGCCACCGCCGGTGACCATCAAACGGCCCATCTCGGTAAGCTTCTTGCTCAAATACACGATCTGCCGGTAGAACGGATCGTCACGCCGACGGCCATGACCGCCCATGACGCCGACCACCATCTTCTCGTCGTATTGGTCGAGCAGCTTGTACAGATGATATGTAATGAAATGGTCGTGCAGGGACCGAGCCAACGTCTCACGGATGTCCTTGCCTCGTTGGCCATAGGTCATGTAGCTGCGATACACCCGGGTGTCGTAGCAGTTCTCGAAGGTCGATTCGTCGTGGAAGTCGTAGCCTTCATACAACATTTTATAGGTATACAGCGACTTGGGATGCGTCGAAAAGGGTTTGTCCATCTTGGGGATGAACACACTGAGGTCGTCTTTCTCGAATTCCTCAAGCACCCGGTTGACAATACCGGCGGCATCGAGACCGAACTTATGCATCAGGACCGATGCCGTGCCCGACTCGCCGAAGCAGTCGTTCATGCCGATGCGATAGACCCGGATGGGATGGTTCTCCGCAAGGAACTCCGACACCGCACCACCCAGCCCACCGGCCGCCTGGTGTTCCTCGACAGTGAAGACCATGCGGGTTTCGTCGGCGGCCTTTTTCAGGATCTCCCCATCCAAGGGCTTGATGGTATGCATGTTGATCACTCGAGTCGAGATGCCCATGTGATCGAGCATGTGGGCCGCGTTAAGCGCCTCCCACACCTCGTGTCCGGTGGCGACAATGGTGACGTCGGAACCATCGCGCATCAGTTGGGCCTTGCCGATCTGGAAGTCCTGGTCCTCGCTGGTGAAATCCGGCACCGGCTCGCGTCCGAAGCGGATATAGACCGGGCCGTCGAGTTCTCGGATGGCCTTCTCAGTGGCGATCTTGGCCTGGGTGGCGTCACAAGGCGAGAGCACCGTCATGTTGGGCAACACCCGCATGGCGGCAACATCCTCCAAAGCCTGATGGGTAGCACCGTCAGGGCCTACCGAGACCCCTGCATGGGCGCCGCCGATGACCACATGGACGTTGTTGTAGCAGGTGGAGATACGGATCTGGTCGTTGGCCCGATGGGCGGCAAACACGCCGTAGGTGCTGAACACTGGAATCTTACCACTCAACGCCATGCCCGAAGCCACGGCGACGGCATCCTGCTCCGCGATGCCCATCGAGAAAAAACGATCGGGAAAAGCATCCCTGAACAGATCCATTCCTACCGAAGCGGTGATGTCCGCTCCCAACCCAATGACGCGGCTGTCCTGTTGCGCCGCCGCCAGCACCCCCTCGCCAAATCCGAGCTTGGTGGCCTTGTTTCCTCTATTGTTGTATTCCATATTTCAAGATTTCAAGATTTCAGACTTCAAGATTTCAGTTCTTGTAAAAAGTCGGGCAGCTGTTCCTTGCTGGGGACCTTGCCATGCCAAGCGTTGTTGTTCTCGATGCTCTTGACCCCTTTGCCCATGACCGTGTCGGCGATGATCACCGTGGGACGGCCCTGGAGGGCGTCGGCGCGTCGCAACGCCAGCTGGATCTGCTCGTAATCGTGACCATCGATCTCAAAGGCATTCCAGCCGAAAGCCTTCCATTTGTCGATCAAAGGGTCGATGCCCATCACCTGTTCCGTGCCGCCGTCGATCTGCAAACGGTTGCGGTCGATGATGGCACAGAGGTTGTCGGCCTTGTAATGCGCTGCCGCCATGGCCGACTCCCACACGCTTCCCTCCTGCTGCTCGCCATCGCCCATGATGCAGAAGACCCGGTTGGGCATCCCATCCATCTTGGCCGAGAGTGCCATGCCCAGCGCCACGCCGAGACCCTGTCCCAGCGAGCCCGAACAGGTCTCCAGCCCCGGGAGCTTGAATTCATAGCTCGGATGCCCTTGAAGACGGCTCCCCAACTTACGCAACGAAAGCATCTCCTCTTCAGGAAAGTAGCCTGCCGCCGCCAACGTGGCATAAAGCACCGGCGCGGTGTGTCCGATGGAAAGGACCACCTTGTCGCGTTCCGGCCACTGCGGATTGGAGGGGTCGTGGCGAAGATGACCGAAATAAAGCACCGTAAAAAGGTCCACCAGGTCGAGCGAGCCTCCGGTATGTCCCGATCCCGCTTCGGCCAGTGCCGTCAAAATCAATTCGCGAATGTGTTTCGCCTTTTGTGAGAAATCCATCATATCAAACCAATAAGATCTTTGACCATGTAATAGATGCAGACCACCGCATATACCGTCTTGAGGAAGGTGCCTGTCAGAAAGCCGACGAAACTCCCGAAGGCCGACTTCCAGGCATTCTTGTCCGCGGTGCCGTTGGTCTTCTCGCCGATATACGCTCCGAGGAAGGGACCCAACAGGATGGCGATGAACCCCACTGGAAAGACGATGGTGAACAACAGGCCAAGGATGAGTCCAATGGTGCTTCCACGGACGCCCGCCTTGGTACCCCCCAGTTTCTTGGTGCCCCAGATCGGAACCACGTAATCCAACAAGAAGACGACGGCTCCGATGATGCCCATGACCACGAGGAACCCCGTCGAATAGTGGATCCCGTCCACAAACGAAAGGACCAACAGCCCAAGAAAGCTGAACGGAGGCCCCGCGATGCCTGGGACGATAGCACCCACCAAGCCCACCAGGGCAAGAATGATGGCTACGATGATCAACAGATAGGTCATTACATGCTAATAAAAAAGCAAAAATAATCATTTTTTCATAAACCGCCTTCGTCATGGCAAAAAAATCAAATTTTAAATAATTAATACGTTTATTTGATATTAGATAATACATATTTATATATATTTGCATTCCATTTCCATACTATGAAAAAGATCATCACCTTCGCTATGCTTGGCCTGACGCCGCTATGGGCGCTTGCCATCGACTTGTACCGTCCCGTAGGTGGCCGCAGCAACGCCATGGGAGGCACCTCGGTGTCCGCACGCGACGTGTGGGCCTGGCAAAACAACCCGGCTGGCACCGCCTACCTGCACGGATGGCAAGCGGGCCTCTATTACGAAAACCGCTGGATGCTCAGAGAGACCGCCTTCAAAAGCGCCGTGCTCGCCCGTTCCATCGAAGGCATCGGCTGTTTGGGACTCAGTGTCAACCAATTCGGCGGGACGGAATACAGCGAGAACAAGCTGGGACTGGGGTATGCCCGCGCATTCGGCCCTTATCTGCAGCTGGGCCTTCAGGTAGACGGGATCTGGCTGCATTGGGGCGAGGGCTATCGCGACCGCAGGGGTCTCAGCTTCGCGTTAGGCATGCAGTCGCAGCTTACGGAACGGTTGCGGATCGGAGCCTGTGTGTTCAACCCCCTCCAAATCGGGATGGCCAGAGACGAAGGAAGCCTATTGCCCATGACGATGCGCGTCGGGTTAAGCTATCGTTTCACCGATGGTTTTGTCGGACAAGGCGAATGGGCGTACGACCACAGCCGCCAGGGGATGCGCCTCGGAGGCGGCTTCGAATATGCGGTGTCGGACCGGTTCAGCCTCCGCGCCGGTGCCCAATACCATCCCAACTTGGTGAGCTTCGGGGCCGGTTATCGGATCGGTAGCATCCGAATGGACGTGTCGGGGCAGCTGCATCAGTTGCTGGGGGCCTCGGTGCAGGTAAGTTTGGAGTATCAACGGTAGGATGCATCCTAAAAATGCGTGTTTATTGATCGGTTATGAACGCATTGGCAACTGTGATACTTTTGGGGTGGATGGCGATAGGGCCTTCGACGCCGCTCCTCGACACCCTACGGCATGAGGTGCCCGCCGACACCCTCGTCGTGACCGTCGACACGGTCATCGCCCCTACCGATTCCTTGTCTCTTGACAGCCTGCGGGTACAGCAATCCATCGAGCTGCTCTACCAACGTCTTGCCGAGGAAGCCGAGGCGTTGGCGGACGAGGCCGTGGAAGACGGGCTCGACGACGAGAGCGATGCAGAGACGCTCTCGGAACGGCTGGAGGAACTGCTCGACGACTATGAATCGCTCCGCGACCACACGCTCAACCTCAACAGCCAGGAGGGCGAACGACTCGTGCAAATGGGACTCCTCACGCCTTTTCAGTGGGAGGCGCTTCGGAGATACCGACGACAATACGGCGACCTGCTCTTTGCCGGCGAGCTGACGATGGTAGAAGGGTTCGACGAACGCACCGCTGCCGTCCTCACCCCCATCGTCCATTTCGGGAAAAGCGACTGGCAACAGGAGCAGGAGTCCGTCACGCTAAAGAAAGCCTTCACCCGCGCCAAGCACCAGCTGACGTTGAACTGGGGACGGAAGCTCGATGGAACGGAAGTCTATGATGACGTATCGGATTCGCTGTTGGTGGCCAAGCCCAACGCCTATTATCTTGGCAGTCCCGACAAGCTGCAACTGAAATATAGTTATCGCTATGGGTCGAAGTTCCAGATGGGATTCGCCATGGAGAAAGACGCCGGGGAGCCATTCCTGTTTGGCTCGCTCAGCGACACCCTGAAACAGCTGGTCGGTGCCTATCGCGCCATGGGGTTCGACTTCTACGGTGCCCATTGCTTCATCAGCGACCTTCCCCTGACGAAAGAGAAGACGGGGAATACTACCGGCCAAGCCATGGACGGGAGCAGCCGATGGATTGGCGCGCCAAGCGGCCAAGGCCTGACACTCGAAGCCTTGGCCTTAGGCGACTACCAGCTCAGCTTTGGGCAGGGGCTGACGCTGTGGTCCGGGATGAGCTTCGGCAAAGGCTCGGGAGGGAGTTCCGTGATGAAAAGGGGCGCCGGCGTGCGGCCCAAGGCCGCCGCCGGCGAAGGCAAGTTCTTCCGTGGCGCGGCCATGACCTTGCGCTACCGTAACTTCCAAGCCACCGCCTTCTACTCGTTGCGACGCATCGATGCCACCCTTGCGACCTCGCCAGACACGCTTGACGGCCTCATCGGAGACACCCTCGACGACTTCGTTGACACGATGCTCGAAGAAGGCTGGGAAGCATCCGAATGGGCTACCGCTCTTCAGGAGAGCGGTTACCACCGTACCCTCGGCGAGCTCGCCAAGCGCCAGACGCTACGACAACAGGTGTTCGGGGGGCGGCTCGCCTACGCCGGTCCACAGATCGAAGTCGGGTGCACCGCCTATCACCTGCGGCTCGGCGCTCCTTTACGGCCCAAGCCCTCCAAATACAACCAGTTCTTCTTCCAAGGCGACCGCCTCACCGCGGCAGGGCTCGACTTCCGCTGGCAACGCAACAAGGCCGCCTTCTTTGGCGAGTTCTCCATGAGCGGCAACCGGGCCTTCGCCGGCTTGGCCGGCGTCACCGTCAAACCAGCAGGGTACATCGACTTCACCCTTTTGTACCGCAACTACGGACTGCGGTATCAGAACCTCTTCCTGGGTGCCTTGAAGGAAAGCAGCCGGGGCCAGGCCGAGGAAGGCCTCTACCTCGGCCTGCAGTGCTCCCCCGCTCCGCGGTGGAGCCTCCTCGCCCACTGCGACTTCTTCCGTCTCAAATGGCTCACGAGCCAGGCCTACGCCCCGTCCTGGGGCCAGGAATACAGCCTGAAGGTCGACCATCAAATCAGCAGCAGCGCCACCATGCAGTTCAAGTTCAAGTCGAAGACCAAGATGCGGAACAGCGCCGACGACCACAGCTACAGCTACTACCCCATCTTCTACACCAAACGCTCTGTGCAGTTCCAGCTCAGCTACACCCTCTTCGGAGACTGGGTCTTGGGCCACAAGGCCTCTTGTTCCCATTATCTCAACGATGACGGTGCCGACAGTCGCGGTTACCTCGTCTGCCAGGACGTGGCCTACAAGCCCGCAGGCAAGCCCTGGTCCCTCACCTTCCGTTATGCCCTTTTCGACAGCGACGACTACCAAAGCCGACTCAGCCTCTATGAGAACGACGTGCTGGGCGCCTTCTCCATCCCCAACCTCTACGGCCATGGCACACGCATCTATCTGTTGGGCAAACTGAAGCTCTTCAACGCCTTGACACTCTATGCCCGTGTCGGCTGTTCTTTCCTGGCCGAGGCGACGAAGACCGACCTCAAGGCGGAGGCGGTGTGGAAGTTTTAAAAAATTCTGTAGAAAATGATTTTATATCACGAAAATGTTATATAGGAGATGATGGTTCCTACAGCATCTATGCTCCAAAACTAAAGAACTTCATTGTAGGAGATGGTGACACCGTAGCTGAAGCAAAAGAAGATTTCTTGATAGGCTACCAGGAAATGATTGAATCATACGTTCAAAGTGGAAAGCCGATTCCAGAAGAGTTACGAAACACAGTGTTTGTCTATCAGTATGACACCTCTGCTTTTTTCAATGCGCATCCCTACCTCAACGCCAGTAAGTTGGCTGAACAACTACACATCAACACATCACTGATGCGCCAGTACAAACGGGGGCAATACATTTCAGAGAAGCAAGTTTTACGTATCCAGGAAGGAATCCGATCCATCGGACGAGAACTATCCAATATCACTTTGGTAAAATGACGTCACCCTTAATCCCAGAACAATGAAGACCGTTACCCCTCCCGCTTCTCTTTTCCTTGCCGTCTTCTATCGTAGCGTTCCGCTGTGGCGGTGAAGAAGACGTCGCCGCTGGAGTTGAGGGCAGTCTCGACCGAGTCCTGCACCACGCCGATGATAAACCCGATGGCAACCGCCTGCATGGCGATGTCGTTGCCGATGCCGAAGAACGAACACGCCATGGGGATCAGGAGCAGTGAGCCGCCTGCGACGCCCGAGGCGCCGCAGGCGCCGAGGGTGGCAATCAAGCCAAGGAACACCGCCGAAGCGAAGCTCACCTCCAGCCCTACCGTATGCGCCACCGCCAATGCAAATACCGTGATCGTCACCGCAGCCCCATCCATGTTGATGGTCGCCCCAAGCGGGATGCTGACCGAATAGAAATCCTCTTCCAACTCCATTTCCTTACAGAGGTTCATGTTGATCGGTATGTTCGCGGCCGACGAGCGCGTGAAGAAGGCATTCAGCCCACTCTCTTTCAAACAGGTGAAAAGCAACGGATAAGGGTTCTTCCGCAACAACAGGAACGACAACAGCGGATTGAACACCAAGGCATTGACAAGCATGCAGCCCACCAGAAGCAACACCAGATGGCCGTAGGTCGTGAAGACCTCCAGGCCGCTTTCCGACACGGCGGAGAACACCAGTCCAAGGATGCCGAAGGGGGCAAACTCGATGATCCACTTCACCACCTTGGAGACCACCGCTGCGAGTTCATGGATGACGGTCAGCGTCGATGGGCTGGCGATGCGTTTCAGCGCCAATCCGACGACGATAGACCAAAACAGGATGGCGATATAATTGGCGGAGGCGATGGCCGCAATGGGGTTGGTGAGCATCCCGGTCAGCAGGTTGGTGAACACCTCGGAGAGCGATCCCACGGCGGCACCCATATCGGCTACTTCGGTCAGCTGTAGCGTCACGGGAAACAGGAAGCTCCCCACCACGGCGCAGAGTGCAGCGATGAAGGTACTGAGCAGATAAAGGCCGATGAGCACGCCAAAGCGTCGACCCAGTCCCTTCCCCGCCTTGGCGATGGAAGAAGTCACGAGCAGGGCCACCAGGATCGGTGCGATCCCTTTGAGGCCGCTCACGAACATCCTCCCTAGGATGCCGATCCCCGTCCACGACGGCACCAGGAGTCCCAATGCCGCGCCGATGACCAATCCGATGAAGATCCTCAGCATCAAGCTGATGCTGGTCCATTTCTGTAGCAGTTTCATGGTTACGCGTACGTTGAATCTGATGCAAAGGTAGGAAAAAGGTAGATTAATTCCAATTCGGCTGATTCAAGCCTTTTGAGGCTCTTTCAATAGTATTAATAATATATACAATTTTATATGTAATACTATACTAAATATTCATTATCTTTGCATCGTAATCATTGTAAATAATTAATTTTTACAACTTTTAGTTGTAATATTGATTCTTATTATTAACTTTGCAACCGAATTAGACATGATGACATTTGACAAGATCCTTCCCGACAACAGATTATGGGCTGTAAGATATGATGGTGAAACCGACAATGCGCTCCAGCAAGTATTCAACCAATGGAATGATCCCGAATGGCTTTGGATGTTCTTTACTGAAAACCTATCCGACCTTGAATCCTATTTCAAAATTACGGAAGTGGACCAAGCCATTTACGACACCCTTGAAGACAGCGCTGAGCTTGAGTGCTTGATTTTAGACATATCGCCATGCGCGAATCTAGACTTGCTATTTCGTCCACTTGAAACCAGCCGAACCGTAGAGATGTTACTTGGAAAAGAAAAAGCAAGATTGCAAAACCGAGTTAAACATGCATCATGGCTCAGATTATATGCCATTAAACTCGAACCAGGCCACTACATCATTACGGGAGGAGCAATCAAACTAACTAGAACGATGCAAGAACGGGAACACACGTTACGCGAATTAATAAGAATGGAGACCGTAAGGAACCTTTTGATTGACCAAGGAATTGTTGACACCGATGGATTTGAAGAATACACGAATGAACTACAAATAAACGACCATGAAACAAAAAACACTTGACTACCTAGAATCACATCAAAGTAAGACCCCGTCGTCTTGGAGAAGCGATGCTGAGTGGAGGCGCGATAACAAAGCATGGCTATGGCATTCCAAACATATTGCCGTCAAATTGCTCATGTATATGAAACAAGAACAACTGACCCAAAGTGCCATGGCCGAAAGACTCGGCTGCACTCAACAATTTGTCTCAAAAATCCTTAAAGGAACAGAAAACCTATCGCTTGAAACGCTCACAAAGCTGGAACAAGCCATGGGTATTCAACTCATTGTTGATTAGTTTATTAGTTGTGAATTGCTTTCAATTATCGTAACTTTGCTCTTTGAATACAGCTAAACAACTGCATATCATCCATTTTAGTAGTTGTGAATTGCTTTCAATTATCGTAACTTTGCTCTTTGAATACAGCTTGTGAATATCGCTTAAAACTACCGCCTTGTTGTGAATTGCTTTCAATTATCGTAACTTTGCTCTTTGAATACAGCGTTGTTGGGCGTGGCGGTTCTCTGACATCGGTTGTGAATTGCTTTCAATTATCGTAACTTTGCTCTTTGAATACAGCTGGAAAAGAAAATCAAACTTGACATTCAAAGTTGTGAATTGCTTTCAATTATCGTAACTTTGCTCTTTGAATACAGCTGCAGTTTGTGACTACGTACACCCGACCCAGTTGTGAATTGCTTTCAATTATCGTAACTTTGCTCTTTGAATACAGCTTTTTGTTGCAATCACACGGCATCCAGCCGTTGTGAATTGCTTTCAATTATCGTAACTTTGCTCTTTGAATACAGCAAGAAGCCGTAAAAGGTTTACGATTAACAAGTTGTGAATTGCTTTCAATTATCGTAACTTTGCTCTTTGAATACAGCCATAAAGCTTTTGTCCACTATTAGGTTGTAGTTGTGAATTGCTTTCAATTATCGTAACTTTGCTCTTTGAATACAGCACATACTCCAATCAAAACCGGGGAAATAAGTTGTGAATTGCTTTCAATTATCGTAACTTTGCTCTTTGAATACAGCCAAACGATTCTGATAGTATTCAGATTTGGGTTGTGAATTGCTTTCAATTATCGTAACTTTGCTCTTTGAATACAGCCTCAGCAACATCACCCCAATAACGGTTAAGGTTGTGAATTGCTTTCAATTATCGTAACTTTGCTCTTTGAATACAGCAAGGGAAAGACTGATAGAACGGAGTAGGCGTTGTGAATTGCTTTCAATTATCGTAACTTTGCTCTTTGAATACAGCAAGGATGGAGGCACCGAAAAACGCGACATTGTTGTGAATTGCTTTCAATTATCGTAACTTTGCTCTTTGAATACAGCTGGTTCGCTCAATACATGGACCGGAAGTTGTTGTGAATTGCTTTCAATTATCGTAACTTTGCTCTTTGAATACAGCTTGTCCGGCATGTGGTGGGAACAGGAATGCGTTGTGAATTGCTTTCAATTATCGTAACTTTGCTCTTTGAATACAGCGGGTTTTTTCTTGTCCCTGTTCGGATTAAGTTGTGAATTGCTTTCAATTATCGTAACTTTGCTCTTTGAATACAGCTGCGGTGTATGCGAGATTCACCATGTGGACGTTGTGAATTGCTTTCAATTATCGTAACTTTGCTCTTTGAATACAGCCGAACAATGGTTGCAAAAATATGAAGAAAAGTTGTGAATTGCTTTCAATTATCGTAACTTTGCTCTTTGAATACAGCGTTCTGGGATGTCAAGAGGCTGAAAAACGAGTTGTGAATTGCTTTCAATTATCGTAACTTTGCTCTTTGAATACAGCCGTTCCTTTACAAAATCAAACGCATTGTAGTTGTGAATTGCTTTCAATTATCGTAACTTTGCTCTTTGAATACAGCCGAACAATGGTTGCAAAAATATGAAGAAAAGTTGTGAATTGCTTTCAATTATCGTAACTTTGCTCTTTGAATACAGCGGATGATGTGGTTTTCTTCCCTGCAACCGCGTTGTGAATTGCTTTCAATTATCGTAACTTTGCTCTTTGAATACAGCAGCACCAAGCAAAGACATAACTCAAACCTTGTTGTGAATTGCTTTCAATTATCGTAACTTTGCTCTTTGAATACAGCCAAAAAAGGAAAGTTAAACTTATGGTTATGGTTGTGAATTGCTTTCAATTATCGTAACTTTGCTCTTTGAATACAGCTCAATCCATGTAAAACAAAGAGCCTCAGCAATTTAAAAGCTGTATTACAATTAAAAAATCCCGCTCTCCGGAACGGGATTTTTTATGTTTAAACCAGTTTCATCCATTCAGAATAGCTCCAATTGCTGACATGGTGTCTCTGTCGGCTTGAGCTTACAATTTGAGAAAATTTCCATTTCACCAAACTGTTTATCAGTGATACAAAGAATGCCAACGTCGCCCAACTCAGGTAAAAACGACTTCACACGTTTTATATGCACTTCTGCGTTTTCACGACTTGGACAGTGCCTAAGGTATATTGAGAACTGAAACATGGTGAAACCATCCGCTATAATGCGCTTTCGAAACTGTGCGTACGCCTTCCGTTCCTTTTTTGTCTCTGTTGGCAGATCGAAAAGTACCAGCACCCACATGATTCGATATTCGCTAAAGCGATCCGTCATAACTCCATTGTTGGATAAACCACTTTACGAAGCTCTCCGCTGAAGCATTTTGCAAGTGATGCCGTAGTTTGAGTAACTGCTACCATTAAAGGACTTCGTTGCCCACCGATGACTACTTCTTTCACCGGAAGGCCCAGCAATTGTCGTTTCAGATCAGTGGTTAATATGCTGCAATCCACACCCGTGCCAAGAATCTGTATCACCAATTCGTCAACGTATGGACGATATGGCTCCATCACATCATCAGCCAAGCAATAGGCATTATACCGATTATGATGATGAATACCCAATGTGGGAAGCAAACCGCTCGCAACCAACGCCCTGGCTACGACAGCCCTGACGATAGCATAGCCATAATTAAGAAGGTTGTTGGGTGCCTCACCTTCGCGATCACGAATAAAGCGCTCCATTTCAGGAAAGACCCGTTTCCAGTAATATGCGGCAGCACGCCCTTCAAGGTTGTCACTATCGCCGCTTTTTACATCGTTAGCCCAAGCGACCATACATCCCGCTTCTACCCCACTCAACCGTTTTAAAACCGAAGCCTGGTTACGTATTTTAGCTTGAACAGTTTGTTGCCACAATTGTTTTTTCAATGGCACCGAGGCGTCAATCTGCATGCAAAAGCGTTCACTTTGGACCGTATGGCCTTCCAGTGGCAACAACAAGCCTACAGGCATGTGCTTCTCATCACATGATACCACGGCGCAATTGTTTTTAAGCAGTGCATCCATCGCACCATTGGTAATAGTGATTTGCCGATCCTCAAGCACCACCACTCCAATATCTTCGATTGGCACAGTTCTAACTACTTCGTCTTGGGTTTGCGGGTCAGTCAACTTTACAACGAGCTGTTCATTGCGCGTCGACAGGTAGGCCGGATTGCCAAAGAAGAGGGTTCGCTTAATCATTTAATACTCTCCTATAGATACAATCTGACCAATATGGTTGACTCGAACTTTTACAATAGTCTCTAAAGCATTAGCATTTCTAACGCGTTTCCAGGTGATGTCCCGTAAAAGATTGTTTTCATCCACGACTGTTTCAAGATGGTGTCTAAAGTAATAGTCTTTTGTAGCCATCTTCTGTACCCTAAACAAATTCGGGCTAATCAAAGCATAATTCTCTGGCTTTTTATACCAATCTTCATCATAGTCCAGTGGATTGAAAACCAAGCTACCTTGCTCATCACAACGAGGAAACACAAAATACTCATTTTGCTTCATCGTAAATAGGAACTGCCAGCCTTCCTCTTTTTTATATTCTTTATCAACAACAGGCAGACCCTGCATAGCACGTGAAGTTGCCTCAAAGAACGAAACGACTTTTTCGTCCAATTCATATAGCGGCTCTCCATTTTCGCTCAACAAATGCTGTCCATCCTTATCCAATCTAGGCTTACGATATACAGCCACATGATGGTTGTTACCAGTGTTCACAAAATCAACGGGTTGTGTATTCCCATTTTCATCTATAATCAATTTACCCTCCTTGTCTCGCTTATCATGAAGCGACTCAGCATTGCTTATGCCTGTGATGGTCACCCGTTTAATAGAAATGCCTTTTTCTTTATTGAGCCAAATGGGATTGTCTTCCAAATTAGTGAATGCTTTCTTGGCATCACCACCATAATCATCCAGCCTATTTTGAAGAATCTGACGAATATGAATATCGACCACTTTTTCGATTTTCAAATCCGGCGTTATCTCCTTACGAATTGTGTAGATAGTTTCAAAAGAAACAGTCTTGACCTTCTCCGGCATTTGATCCGTGTGTGAATCATCCAGCCAGATTGGATTCTTTTCCAACGAGTTCTTCCCCGTAAAGGCCTTCTTGGCATCACCATCAAATTGATTCAAACGAGCTAGTAGTGCTTCACGATAGTGTTTGTTGGCAACAGTGCTAATTTTTACCACATCAAATGATGCATTCACTTTTTCTTCTTTGGTGACATATCTCTTGTTACTACCGAAAACGGTTTCTAAATGCAATTGTCCACGGGGAGTTAGCTGAATCTTCTTAATCCTCCCCACCTTGGTTTTCGTATTATTCACATTTTGAGTTACTACTTTGTTCTTTGCCTTGATAGAAACAAGGATGCTTTCTAATTGACGCTTTGCCTCCGTTCTGAAAACATCTAGTGGCATTGGCGGATTAAACCTTAGCTTTCCATGATTATCACGGTGCAATTCCTTCCTCTCTATTCCATACACTGCAGATGCACGTTCTGCCGGATTCAGTTTCGAGAGCTCAACCATTTCTAAATCAAAATAATCATCCACCCCTTTTTGCACTCGGGCATTTAAATTGTTCAGATACTGAATATAACTCCTTTTGGTAAATGCAATTGTCAAAGCATCCATCGCATGATGTCGGTGATCATTTCGTTTGGTCCAATCCTTAATGCGACGAATTCGTTGACCGTCACGACCCTCTATCGTTTCGGTCAGTCCCAATTGATCATACTTATTCCAGTTCAATTCCTGCATCACATCCACCAACTGCCAATCCTCTCGCAAACGTTCTGTGATACTACCTGTAGTAGGTACAACAAATCGCACCAAGTCTTCCAAAATCTCACGAGCTTTTCTTGCAATGTATTGCGAATCACGCAAATCTCGATTAATGAAGCCACTTGGAATGTCAGCTTCTCTCATCAACAATTTGTCTCTTTTGGTTTTTGAGATAACCTTACTATTAAAAAGACTCTCTACTCTGTTTTCATATTCCACAAAACCATTATCACCATATTTCTCAATCACAAAATCACTTGCAGTTGCATTTCCTTTTTCCAGATTAACATGACGAACCTCCAAAGTCTTGTTTGAAAACGAGTCATCAAACAACTTAGCTTGAGGTATAATATGCTCAATATCAAATTCTTTGCTAAACAACTTTTCTTGAGGAATGTAAGTATTAGAGTATAATGTCTTATACCCATTCATCTTAAGTTCTTCATATAATTTATATCTAATGATATCATTACGACTTACATGTTCCAAGTTGAAAGGCTCGCTCTGCAGAATCTTAACATATCCTTCGTGTAACTTAGTAGTTTCATTGATTGACTTTGTCATTTCTTCGCGTTCTTTGGCAGACTTTTTCAATTCACGGGCCAATTCAATACGTATTTCATCAGGCTTGCCGTACTCTTCAATGATGGCGTTCACCACATTGACCATTTGGTTCAAAATCTTCTCCACCACTGGATTACGCAAGCTATTACGAGGTAATAGATCCAACTTGTCTTTTAGCACCTTATTGGCAATTTCCTCTCTCGTAAGCGAGTTCCTTGAATGGCGGTAACCGGCATACTCACAGGCTACACTATAATCCAATCCATCTTTCAAATGCGGTAAAATATTACGAATGGCTTTACTACTGAGACTACCATAATCGTCAGGAAAAACGACACCAGATAACACCTCGGCAGATTCTCTGTCAAAACCGAACCAATCCATCAGTTTTTCGATAAGGCTCACATTTCCCAATTCAGATTTGTCAGTATCGTATGAGTATAAAAGATGCCATAACTTAAACATGGGCTGCTGTTCCATGGCGTGACCTTCCAGACTTGAGTCAAACCACAGAATATCAGTATTAAATCCCAATCCTCCAAACACCCCTGAAACTATCTCCAAAGCTTTATCAGCAGACATCTTAGAGAAGTCATGATCGCCATGACCACTCATCTCAATAATGGTTTGATAGGCTTTGAACAATTCGGCCTGAGTGTGGTTTCCATCCAATTCCTTGAAATTCAAATCCAATCCCTTAGGATTGTCAAATAGTAGCTTGAGGATTTCGGATTTCGTTAACTTCTCTTTGTAGTTCAGTTCTGCGAACAATTTCTCTTTTTCCTCCTGATAAAGAAAGCGTTTACCTTTTCTGAGCAACTCGTCATTTCCCAACAAACCAGTTTGTTGTTTGGAAGCACTCGCCCCTAATACTTGAACATCATTCAGCTTTTGCCAAATCTTGAATTCTTGGAATAAAGGCGAAGATTTAGGACAAACACGCAAACCAATTGTTCTGGTTTTCTTGTTGCCATCAACACTTATCTCAATCTGACGACTCTCAAATTCGCAAAACGAAATCAAACCTTTCTGCGATTTCAGCGGCCGCTGGTAGAAAATAACAATATCTCGTATTTCTTTCTTCAATTCAGGCGTCAGTTCTTTGTGATATTTTGCCTGAGTCTCCCAGATTTTTTCAAATTCATTTAGGTAATCTTGACGATAAAACACTTGGTTTTTCAAGCTATAGTTCGGGTTTTTGGCAAGCTGGGCCATCTGAAATTGTCCCACCGTCATTTTATTAAAATATAACGCCTTGCTGCGGTCACTGATATCGCCAAGATAACCGCTTGCGTTACTGATCTGGCCGTTCACTTCTTGAAGAACAATAGCCAATTCTTCAAGCCCTAGTTTTTGTTTGAGAGCATTCTCTCTCCATTGGTATTTTTCAATCCTTTCTTTATTACCTTTGGTGGAGGGTTTGATACCAACTATTTGAGTTGGTTTAGCAAATATGGCCCATGTTTGAGCTTTGTTTCTACCTACCAATTCATTCTTCAATTGATCCGTCAACATATCAGGATAATATGCTTTTTGGTGCTGCCAGATTTTATCAAACTCTGCTTGTAAGTCTGACCTGTAAAACTCAGGCAAATGCCGTTTACCTTCTTGCAACAAACGAAGTGACAATTGGCCTGGAGTCAAGTCTTCTTCATAAAGCCTTTTTGCAATCTCCATACCGTCAATCAATTTTCCCTCTTCAGTCGATTTCGCCTTACGGCTACTCTTATATCCCCGCTTCTTATTAATCTTCAACAGCACACGGGCCAGTTCCTGTAAAGAAATCTCTTCAGAGACAGCTTTAGCGCGCAAGCGAACAGTCTCAAAAGTGGTATGGTTGCCGTTCTCAGACAATAGGGTTTCGTCTTCGATAAAACCATGCTCTTTCAAGAGTTCTATCAAGTTCTCGCGACGTAGTTTGTAACGCTGAAGATTGCGCCTCATGCTTCTTTTCAATGTCCTATCAGCATTTGTTGTAATGCTCTTTCCTTTTTCAAAATTGGTTAATTCGTCAACTGTCAAAGGATTAACCCTGACACCCAATTTCACAATCGAAGACTTTTCTTCTGGTTTTTCCGCCTCATTCACTACCGCCCAACCGATACTGTTGGTGCCTAAATCAAGTCCTAATATCTTTTTCATATCGAATACAATTCATTAATCTATTGTCAAAAATACTGATTTTTTTCGTTTACCTCTTGCATAGTTCAAAAAAAGTACTGTATATTTGCAGCACGATAATGAAGCAATTCACAATAAGGATTATTCCGTTGTGAAAACATCAAGTTCGGAGCGGCCTCGGTCGCTTCGTCTTTTTTTATCATCCTACCACTTCTATTTTTCCTGCAAATATAATTCTCTGAATGTTTCAAATCTTGAAACATTCTTCCAAAATAAGCTATCTTTGCAATAAATAAAACAGAAACATGAGAAATACCGACTTCTTCAGACAATACATCTGGACCATCAACACCATCTTAAACCATAGAAAAATCAGTTTTAGTCGAATTCAATCGTTATGGGTCGATGACGATCTTAACGACCATAAACCACTTTCCAGAACCACCTTTTATAGATTACGAGAAGACATTGAGAACATGTTTGGGATCCATATAGAATGTGACAGATCCAACCACAACCAGTATTACATCAGCAACCCAGAAGCGCTCAAGGACAACTCCACCCAAAACTGGATGTTGCAAACACTCACTGTCGGTAACACGCTTGCCGACTGCCTTTCCATCAAGGAACGACTTGTATTAGAAGAGATCCCCGAAGGAACGGAATACCTCCAAACCATCATCAAAGCCATCAAGAGCAACCACCGGCTGACGATGACCCACCAAAGTTTTTATGCCTCAGAGGCTAAGAACATGCTCATCGAGCCATACTGCCTTAAACTATTCCGACAAAGAT